>Ga0210390_10001207_pt1 | contig 25396 bp, 21 predicted proteins | sample IncBWH11OmetaG_FD_161050 | JGI IMG/M metagenome (GOLD analysis project Ga0210390, IMG submission 161050) | Forest soil microbial communities from Barre Woods Harvard Forest LTER site, Petersham, Massachusetts, United States - Inc-BW-H-11-O ... | reverse complement strand
TCGCCGCCGGCAACGTGCAGGCGAACCTCGTGATCCTACCGAGATCGCTGGCGCACGACTTCCTGCGTTTCGCCCAGGCCAACCCGAAGCCCTGCCCGGTGTTGGCGGTCTCCGAGCCAGGCGACCCGCGGCTTCCAGGGCTGGGCGAGGACCTCGACATTCGCACCGACCTGCCGAAATACCGCGTGTGGCGACGCGGCGAGCTGGTTGAGGAACCGCGCGACGTCCGTCACGTATGGCGCGACGATCTGGTCAGCTTTGCGCTCGGCTGCTCGTTTTCGTTCGAGCAGGCGCTCGTCGAGGAAGGCATCGAGCTGCGCCACATCACCTGCGGCTCGAACGTGCCGATGTACCGCACCAACATCCGCTGCGCGCCGGCCGGCATGTTCCGCGGGCCGCTTGTCGTGTCGATGCGGCCATTGCGGCCCGCCGATGCGATCCGGGCGGTGCAGATCACGTCGCGCTTTCCGTCGGTGCACGGGGCGCCGGTGCATCTCGGCCTGCCCGAGGCGATCGGGGTCGCCGATTTGGGGCGGCCGGATTATGGCGACGCGGTCCCGGTGCAGGCGAACGAATTGCCGGTGTTCTGGGCGTGCGGCGTCACCCCGCAGGCGGTCATTGCCGAAGTCGAGCCCGAATTCTGCATTACCCACGCGCCGGGCTCGATGCTGGTCACCGATCTGCTGAACGCCAAGCTTGCGAGCCTTTAGCGGCGCCCGGCGATGACGTCGCGGGTCGCGCCGCAATCGGTCGTCGCGGAAATCGAGCGCGCGGTGCAGGCTGATGTCGGGCGCAACATCGGCGCGCTGTGCGCTGCTGCCCGCGGCGGGCTGTGGGGCGCCGCGTCGGCTCTGGCAGCGGGCGGGCCGTGCCGGGTCGGGCTGATCACCGGATTTTTTGTGCCGTTGGGGGCGCCGCCCGCCGCCGAGACCGACGGGCCGGTCGGCGCCGCGCTGCTGGCCCGCGGGCTGGCCGAAGTCGGCATCCCCTGCCGGCTCGCCACCGACGAGCCGTGCCATAATGCCTGCGCGGTGGCGCTCGCCGCCGCCGATGCCGGCGCGGTGCCGCTCGACGCGGTCGCGATCGGCGCGTCGCTTGGCCCGGTGATCGATGCCTGGCGGGCGGCCGGGATCACCCACGCGCTCTCGATCGAGCGCTGCGGGCGCAGCAGCGACGGCAGCCCACGCAACATGCGCGGTCAGGACATCAGCGCCCATACGGCACCGCTCGACGAATTGTTCGCGGCAGGGCCGTGGGACACGATCGCGGTCGGCGACGGCGGCAACGAGATCGGGATGGGCGCCCTGCCGCGCGAGCTGATCGCCCAATACGTCGAGCACGGCGAGACCATCGCCTGCGTCACCCCGGCGCGGCATCTGGTCGTCGCCGGCGTGTCGCATTGGGGGGCCTACGCGCTGCTGGCGGCACTCGCCGCGATCCGCGCCGATTGGCGCCCGCAGCTCCTGCGCTGCCTCGACGAGGCGCTCGACCGGCACATTCTCGAAGCCACTTTGCGCAACGGGCCGGCGGTCGACGGCGTCTCGCGCGTGCAGGCGCCGACCATCGACAATTTCGGGCTTGGTTTCCATCACGAAAAGCTGCGCACCGTCCGGACCCTCGCCGAGCGCGGGCATGCGGCCTAAGGAATTCGTTTTCGAGAGCTACCGATACGACCCGGCCAGCGCCGCGCTGGCGCTGCGCTATCGGTTTTCGGACGGCCCCCGGTTTGAGGAGCGGCTTGCTTTCGATTTCCCGCCGCGAGCGCTCTCGGCCGCTGCCGAGGCTGCGCTCGACCGGGCCTGTCGGGTGGTCTTTCTGTTGTCGGGGGTCAGCTACTACAAGGCCTTTGTGCCCGACCGGCTGCGCTGCGAAGCCTTCGCGCTCGACCGCGGCAGCGCCGCGTTCCTGCAGAAATTCTACGAAAACGGCCTGGCCGAATTCGCCTGGAAAAACCGAATTTCATTGCGCGGCCATTGCCGATTCGAATGGGACACGGACGCGCCGCCGCCCCCATCGGGTCTTGAACTGCCGCGGCGCACCTGCGTGCCGGTCGGCGGCGGCAAGGATTCGGTCGTCACCCTCGAATGCCTGAAGGCCGCGGGGGAAAACGTAGTTTTGTTTTCGCTCGGCGACGCGGCGCCGATCGCCGCCTGCATCACGGCCGCCGGGCTGCCCTATAGCCCGGTGCGGCGACGCCTCGACCCCGGCCTCTTAAAGCTCAACGAGGCGGGCGCGCTAAACGGCCACGTCCCGATCACCGGCATTTTGAGCGCGATCGTCGTCGCCTGCGCGGTGCTGGCGGGTTTCGACACGATCGCGATGTCGAACGAGCATTCGGCGAGCGCCCCCAACCTCTCGGTCGACGGCGTCGGCATCAACCATCAGTACAGCAAGTCGCTCGAATTCGAGCGCGATTTCGCCGACTACGTCGCCCGCCATGTCACCCCGAGCGTCGCCTATTTTTCGCTGCTGCGGCCATTGTCGGAACTTGAGATCGCCCGGCGTTTCGCGCGCTACCCGGAATATTTCGGAATTTTTCGCAGCTGCAACACGGCCTTCCGCCAATCGCCGGCCGAGCGCGGGCGGCACTGGTGCGGCGATTGCCCGAAATGCCGGTTTGTGTTTCTGGCGCTGGCGCCGTTTCTGGCAAAGCGCGAGCTGGTTTCGATCTTTGGCCGCGACCTGCTCGACGACGAAAGCCAGACCCACGGGTTCGCCGAATTGTGCGGGTTGCGCGAGCACAAACCGTTCGAGTGCGTTGGCGAAATCGCCGAGAGCGCGGCGGTGATGGGTTTTCTTCGCGATCTGCCCGACTGGCGCCGCGACGCGGTCGTGCGCCGGCTGCACGCGGATTCCCCGGGGTTGGGGGACCGCCGCCCCGGCGATCTTCGCGCCATGCTGGAGGCTCGCCACCCGCACCGGGTTCCCCCCGGCTTTTTGGCCAAGCTCGATGCGTGCGGCTGACCTCGGCGCCATGCGGGTGGCGATTTGGGGGCTTGGCCGCGAAGGCCGGGCGGCGATCCGGTTCCTGCGCGCCCACCACGCGAACCTGCCGCTGCTGGTGCTGGACGATGCCGCGGACGCCGCGCCGCCGCGCGAATTCGCCGGCATCTGTTGCGCGTTCGGCGCCGAAGCGGTCGGCCGTGCGCTCGGCCACATCGACGTTTTAGTCAAGTCGCCGGGGGTCAGCCTTTATCGCCGCGAGATCGAAACCGCCCGGGCGAACGGGGTCGCGGTCACGTCGCTCCTGAACCTGTGGTTCGCCGAAGAACCCCCCGTTAACACGGTCTGCGTCACCGGGACCAAGGGAAAGAGCACCACCGCCTCGTTGATTGCGCACATGCTCGGCCGGCTCGGCCGCCGGGTGGCGCTCGCCGGCAATATCGGCGTGCCGGTCACCGAGATCGACCCGGCCGGTGCCGATTACGCGGTTATCGAGGTGTCGAGCTATCAGGCGGCCGACTTCGACGGCGCCTGCGACATCGCGGTGCTGACCTCGCTGTTCCCCGAGCATCTCGACTGGCACGGCACGCTCGCCCGCTACTACCGCGACAAGCTCAACCTGCTGCGCCATGGCCGCATCGCGGTCGTCAACCGTGACGCGGCGCCGCACGCCGGTCTTGCGGCGCGCCTCTTCAACGACCACGCCGCGCTCCATGCGCTCGATGGCGAGGTTTTCGACGGCGCCGTGCGGGTCGGCGAGGTCCGCAACCGCTATCTCGCACGGCCGCACAATCTGTCGAACCTGTGCGCCGCGCTGACCGTCGGCAAGGTGCTCGGCCTCGACCCGTGCGACGCGCTCGCCGCGACCGACGACTTTCGCTCGCTGCCGCACCGCCAGCAGGAGATCGGCGAAGTCGACGGGGTGCTCTACGTCGACGACAGCATCTCGACCGCGCCTGAATCGACGATTGCCGCGCTCGACGTCTACGCCGGGCGTCATGTCACAGTTATTCTGGGCGGCTACGACCGCGGCATCGACTACGCCAAGCTCGTCGCCAGGCTCGCCAATGGCGGCGCGCACGCCGTCGTCTGCCTCGGGGCCAGCGGCGGCCGCATTGGCACCGCGCTGCGCGACAGCTCGGGCGGGCCCGCCGCCGCCCTCGCGCGCTCGATGCAGGAGGCGGTCGATTTGGCGAAACGCAACACACCCGCGGGCGGGGTCGTGCTGCTGTCGCCGGCGGCGCCGAGCTACGGCTGGTACCGCGACTTCGCCGAGCGCGGCCGCGACTTCGCGGTCAAGGCCGGGCTTGCCGCGATCGGCGTCGAGCAACCCCGATGACCAGGCCGGCGCCGGCGCCGCGACACCATCTCGGGTTCGTCGCCACGGTCGTGATCTGCTGGGCGGCCGCGGGCTGCGCCGAGAAGCCGTATTTGTCGGACGGCAGCGCCACCTCCGCCGAGGTCGGCTACAGCCGCGACCTCGCCGCGGCGACCGAGGTCGCCCGCCAGCATTGCGCACGCTACGACAAGGTCCCGCGTTATCTCGACTCGTCCGAAAACATCGCCTATTTCGCGTGCGAACCGCGCTGAGCCTGCGGCGTTTGCGAGTACGGTCATGCCGGGGCGAGGGACCGCGATCACCAGGCCGGCCGGCTCGGCGCTGCTGCTGCTCGCGGTGCTGTGGCTGGCAGGCGCCGATTTGCGGGTGACGGTGTTGGCCGTCCCGCCGCTGCTGCCGCTGATCCACCGCGACCTCGCGCTCAGCGAGCGGGCGGTGGGCGCGCTCTCGGGGCTGCCGGTCCTGCTGTTTGGCCTTGTCGCGCTCCCCGGCTCGTTGCTGATCGCGCGGCTCGGCGCCCGCCGCGCGGCGTCGGCGGCGCTGCTGGTCGTCGCGGCGGCTTCGGCCGCGCGCGGCGTCGGGCCGTCGGCGCCGCTGCTGTTCGCGATGACCTTTGTCATGGCAGCGGGTATCGCGGTCGTGCAGCCGGCCCTGCCGGCGCTTGTCGCCGAGTGGTTCCCCGACCGGCCCGGGTTTGCCACCGCGGTTTACGCCAACGGGCTGCTGATCGGCGAGGCGTTGCCGGCGGCGCTGACGATCCCGTTGATCCTGCCGATGATCGGCGGCGGTTGGCCGGCGAGCTTTGCGGTTTGGTCAGCCCCGGTCGCGGTGACGGGCGTGATCATGGCCCTGTGTCGCTCCGACGCGAAGCCGGCAGGCTGGGCCACGACGGCGCCGGCGCGGTGGTGGCCCGACTGGCGCAGCCCGGGGCTGTGGCAGCTCGGGTTGATGCAGGGCGGCACGGGCGGGCTCTATTTTGCCTCGAACGCGCTGATCCCCGACTACCTGCACGCAGTCGGCCGGCCCGGGCTCGTGACCGCCGGGCTCAGCGCGCTCAATCTCGGGCAGTTGCCGGCCTCGCTGCTGCTGTTGGTTACAGCGCGGCGGCTCGGCGGCAGCAAAGCGGCGGTCGTGGCGATGCAGCTTGTCGGACTCGGCGGGCTTGCCGCGCTTGTCGCCGGCGGCCCGTCTTTTGTCGTGCTCGGCGCCGCGGTTGTCGGCTTCTGCTGCGCCTTCACCTTGATCGTGACGTTGGCGTTGCCGCCGCAACTGGTCGCGGCCGGCGACGTTCACCGGCTTTCGGCCGGCATGTTCACAGTCGGCTACACGGTCTCGTGCCTGGTTCCGCTCGTCGGAGGCGCGCTGTGGGACGCGACGGGCCTCCCTGCGGCCGCCTTTGCCGCCCCGGCCGCGGCTGTCGCGGTCGTGCTCGCGGCGGCGCTTGCCTTTCATTTCCCCGAATAGCGGGACCGCGCGGGCCGCGGCCGGTTGCCTGCGGCAGGGCCGATCCGTTAAATGTCGCACGCTTTGCCCGGGCCCGCCGCCGCGGTGTCCTGAACCCACAAAGAGGCTCCTGCGCGATGGCCATCGAACTGCACACCTGGAACACCCCGAACGGCCGCAAGATCAGCGTTGCGCTCGAAGAGATGGGGCTGTCCTACTCCGTCCACCCGGTCAACATCTCGAAGGGCGAGCAGTTCGCCCCGGCCTTTCTGAAGATTAGCCCGAACAACCGTATCCCCGCGATTGTCGACCCCGAGGGGCCGGGCGGCGCCCCGATCAGCATTTTCGAATCGGGTGCGATCCTCCTCTACCTCGGCGAGAAGACCGGCAAGTTCTGGCCGAAGGGGGATTTGCGCCGGCAAGTCCCGGTGTTGGAGTGGTTGATGTGGCAGATGGGCGGATTTGGCCCGATGCCGGGGCAGGTGCACCATTTTCTGACGGTCAAGGACGAGAACGACAAGCGCTACGGGCTCGAGCGCTACACCAAGGAAACCCGCCGACTCTACGGCGTGCTCGACAAGCGGCTCGGCGAGGCCGAGTTCGCCGGCGGCGGCGAGGTCTCGGTCGCCGATTTCGCGATCCTCGGCTGGGCGTGGCGCCACGAGCGCCACCTCGTCGATCTCGCCGACTTCCCCAACGTCAAGCGCTGGTACGAAACCATGATGGCCCGCCCCGCCACCAAGCGCGGTTTCGAGGTCGCGCTGAGCTGAGCGGCGCGTTTGGCGGCGGCGGGGCGCGATCAGGCGGCGCTCGCGGAGTTTTGGACGCGACCGGCGGGGCTGCATTAAAACCGTGTGACCAACGCAAACGACGGGCAAAACCAATGTTCATCGCGATGAACCGCTTCAAGGTCGTTCCCGGGTCGGGAGCGGATTTCGAGCGGGTCTGGACGACGCGCGACAGCCAATTGGACGGCGTCCCCGGCTTTCTTGCGTTCCACCTGTTGCGCGGCCCCGAGCACGACGATCATGTGCTTTACTCGTCGCACACCTTGTGGCGCAGCCGCGCCGATTTCGAGGCGTGGACCCGTTCCGAGGCGTTCCGGCTCGCGCACCGCGACGCCGGCTCTAACCGGCCGCTCTATCTCGGCCACCCGGAATTCGAAGGGTTCGAGGTGATCCAGACGATTGACGCAGGCGCCGCGGCGCCCGCTCGCTGACGCTCGGTGTCGCGGGCGCGGGTCGGGCACCGCGCCGGGTCGCTCTGGAGCGCAAAGCCCTGACCGATACGAGACGCTTGCCGTCGCGCATTGCGGCGCGGCTCGAACCGGCCGCCCCATCCTGGCCCCCCGTGTCGTAGGATCGCGGTAACTTTGGACGGAGGAAGAATGGGCGAGGAGCGGGCGCCGCGCGAGCAGATGGAGTACGACGTGGTCGTGGTCGGGGCCGGGCCGTCCGGGCTTGCCGCCGCGATCCGGCTGAAGCAGCTCGCCGCGGCGGCCGGGCGGGAGATCGCCGTCTGTGTTATCGAAAAGGGGTCGGAGGTCGGGGCCCATATCCTGTCGGGCGCGGTGTTCGAGACGCGCGCGCTCGACGAGCTCTTCCCCGACTGGCGCGAGCGCGGGGCGCCGCTCGACACGCCGGCGGCCGAGGACCGCTTTCTGCTGCTGACGCGGTCCCGCGCGGTTCGCCTGCCGACGCCGCCGCAGATGCGCAATCACGGCAATTACATCATCAGCCTCGGCAATCTGTGCCGCTGGCTGGCAACGCAGGCCGAGGAGCTCGGCGTCGAGATCTATCCGGGCTTTGCCGCCGCCGAGGTGCTGTACGACGAAGCGGGCCGGGTGCGCGGTGTCGCCACCGGCGACATGGGCATCGGCAAGGACAGTGAGCCGACCGAGCGCTACCAGCCGGGCGTCGAATTGCTCGGCAAGGAGACGCTGTTCGCCGAGGGCTGCCGCGGCTCCTTGACCAAAACGCTGGTCGAGCGGTTCGGCCTGCGCGACGGCGTCGACCCGCAGACCTATGCGATCGGCATCAAGGAATTGTGGGAGGTCGACCCGTCGCAACATCAGCCGGGCCTGGTGGTTCACACGGTCGGCTGGCCGCTCGACAACGCCACCTACGGCGGCTCGTTTCTTTATCATCTCGAAGACCGCCAGGTGGCGGTCGGGTTTGTGGTCGGGCTCGACTACAGAAACCCGTTTTTGAGCCCGTTCGAGGAATTCCAGCGCTTTAAGACGCATCCTGTGATTCGCCGGTTTTTCGAGGGCGGGCGCCGGGTCAGCTATGGCGCGCGCGCCTTGAACGAGGGCGGGTTTCAGTCGATCCCGCGGCTCGATTTCCCGGGCGGGGCGCTGATCGGCTGCGCCGCCGGCTTTCTCAACGTGCCCAAGATCAAGGGCAGCCACACCGCGATGAAGTCGGGGATGGTGGCGGCCGAGGCGGTGTTCCGCCGGCTGGCGGGCGAGGAGACCGCCTCCGTCCAGCGGGCGCTCGAAGACAGCTGGGTGTGGGACGAGCTGCGCCGCGTGCGCAACATCCGGCCTAGCTTTCGCCGCGGGTTATGGGCCGGGCTCGCCTATTCGGCGCTCGACACCTACATTTTGCGCGGTGCCGCACCCTGGACCTTTCACAACCACCCCGACTACACTCAGCTGACGCCGGCAAGCGAGGCGCGGCGGATCGAGTATCCGCGGCCGGACGGCCGGCTGACCTTCGACCGGCTGTCCTCGGTCTTTATCTCGAACACCAACCACGAGGAAGACCAGCCGCCGCATCTGCGGCTGCGCGACCCGGCAAAGGCGATCTCGGTCAACTATCGGCTCTACGATTCTCCCGAACAGCGCTATTGTCCGGCAGCCGTGTACGAGATCGTGCAACCCGACGCGGCGGCCGATCCGTATCTGCAAATCAACGCGCAAAATTGCGTGCACTGTAAGACATGCGACATCAAGGATCCGGAGCAGAACATTGACTGGGTTGTGCCGGAGGGAGGCGGCGGCCCTAATTACCCCAATATGTGACATGGCGTTGGCGAGACAGGCGGACGGATGAGGGCGATGCGGATGGCGATGATCGATTGGCTGAAGAGCGCGGCTCTGACGGGGGTTGTCATCGGCGCCCTGGCCGCCGCCGGCGCCTGCGCGGCAGCCCCGGCCGGGGGTGTGGCGGACACGTCGTCGGCCTCGCCCTACGGCGCTTACCTGGCAGGCCGGCACGCCCAGGAAAAGGGCAGCTATGAAGCCGCCGCGCGGTGGTACGAGCAGGTCCTGCGCACCGATCCCCGCTCGGCGGAGGTGATCAGCCGCACCTTTCTGATGGAAGCCGACGACGGCCATTTCGACCGCGCCGTGCCGCTCGCCAACGAGGCGCTCAAGCTCGACAGCTCGGATGCGGTCGCCGACCTCGTGCTCTTGGTCGAGCGGGCCAAGGCCGGCGACAAGGCCGGCGCGCTCGCGCGCGCGGAGGCGTTGCCGGATGACGGGCTGCACCGCTATGCCGGGCCCTTGGCGCGGGCTTGGACCCGGATGGCGATGGGCAACCTGCCCGGGGCCGTGGCGGCGCTTCAGGACCTCGACAAGTTCGACGGCTTTGCCCCGCTCGAATATTTCCAGCTCGGCATGATTTACGACTTTGTAGGAAACGCGGCGAACGCCGAGGAATATTACAAAAAGACTTTGGACGCGACCGGTCAGCTCAACTGGCGGCTGGCTGACGCCATGGCCAATTTTTATCAGCGCCATGGGCGCACCGACGAAGCCAAGGCGATCTACAGCCGGTTCGTCAAGGAAAACGCCGGCAGCGAGCTTGCCGAGTCGGTGCAATCGGACAAGCTGACCGCAACCCCCGCCCCGCTGATCGGGTCTGCGGTCGATGGTCTGGCCGAAGCGTTGTTCGACCTCGCGAGCGTCGTCAACCGGCCCGAGACGGTCGACCTCGCGCTGGTCTACGACCGTTGCGCGCTCGCCCTGCGCCCCAATCTGACGGTTGCCCAGCTGCTGCTCGCCGACATCCTGACCGACCAGGAAAAGTTTCAGCAGAGTCTCGCGATCGTGACCCAGATCCCGGCGACCTCGCGCTATTCGTGGTCGGCTCAGCTGCGCGTCGCCGCCAATCTCGAAGCGCTCGGCCGGATCGACCAGGCGACCGCGCAGCTGCAGGCGATGGCGGCAAAGGAGCCGCGCTGGGCGTCGGCCGAGATCCAGCTCGGCGACCTGCTGCGCGGGCAAAAGCGCTTTGCCGAAGCAGCCGACGCCTATAGCGAGGCGATCAAGCGGCTCAAGGCCGAGGGCATGCCGCCGCGCTGGGCGCTCTACTACAGCCGCGGCATCGCCTATGAGCGCTCGAATCAATGGAGCCTCGCCGAAGCCGACCTCGAGCACGCGCTGGAGCTGAAGCCGGATCAGCCGCTGGTGCTGAACTATCTCGGCTATTCATGGATCGACCGCGGCGAAAAGTTGCATAGCGGGTTGAAGATGATCGAAAAAGCCGTCGAGCTGCGGCCCGACGACGGCTACATCGTCGACAGCCTGGGCTGGGCTCATTACCGACTCGGCGATTATGCGAGCGCCGTCGAATACTTGGAGAAGGCGCTGGAGCTGGTGCCCGAGGACCCGACGATCAATGACCATTTGGGCGACGCCTACTGGAAGAGCGGGCGGACGACCGAGGCCCGCTACCAATGGCGGCGCGCGCTGCAGTTCAAGCCCGAAAAGGAAGACGTGAAGCCGATCGAGGCCAAGCTCGACAGCGGTCTGCCGACCGCCACCCGGGCGGGCGGCGGCTGATTTCCGGCGGCTGACTTCCCGGTGGCGCTCACGGCCTTTGCTCCGGCAAAGGTCAACCTTTACCTGCATCTGACCGGGCGGCGGGCGGACGGCTATCACCTGCTCGACAGCCTTGTTGCCTTTGCCGACATCGGCGACCGCGTTGTTGCGCGCCCGGCGCCGGCGCTGTCGCTTGAAGTGGCCGGGCCGGAGGCGGCGGGGCTTAACGGCGGCGGCGACGGCAACCTCGTGCTGCGCGCGGCCCGTCTGCTGGCCGGTCTTGCCGGTCTAGGCACCGCCGGCGCGGCGCTCGGCCTGGTGAAGAATTTGCCTGTCGCCTCGGGGCTCGGCGGCGGTTCGAGCGACGCGGCGGCGGCCCTGCGGGTGTTGTGCGCGCTGTGGCGGCTCATCATCGACGAGTCAACCCTGCGCGCTCTCGGCGCACAGCTCGGCGCCGACGTTCCGGTTTGCATTCACGGCCGCCCCGCCTGGGTCGGCGGGATCGGCGAGCGCATCGCGCCCGCGCCCGACCTGCCCGATGCCGGGATCGTGCTCGCCAGTCCGCGGCGCCCGCTGCCGACCGCGGCGGTATTCAACGCACGGGCCGGCGCTTTCCGCGGCGCTGTCGAGCGGTTCGCGCCGATGCCGTCGGACGCCGCCGGGCTCGCGCGCGCGCTCGCGTCCCGACAAAACGACTTGACCGAGGCGGCAATCGGGCTGGTCCCCGAGATCGGCCAGGTTCTAACGGCGCTGACCCGCCTTCCCGGCGCCTTGATCGCGCGCATGAGCGGCAGCGGTGCGGCGTGTTTCGCGCTCTTTGCCGATCGCGCCGCCGCGGCACGGGCGCAGACAGCCCTTGCCGCCGCCAAACCCGGCTGGTGGTGCGCCGCCGGCGGCTTGGTTGCCGCAACCGCCGTTTCCCGATAAGTTGCCGGCGCGCTGGTGGGGCGTAGCCAAGTGGTAAGGCAGCGGATTTTGATTCCGCCATCCGGAGGTTCGAATCCTCCCGCCCCAGCCACCAGGCGATTTTCGGGAGGCAGCGTCATGCCACTGAAGCAGCATTGGGTCGGCACCTGGGCGACGGCGCCTGCCCCGGCCGAGGGCGCCGCCCTCAACAACCACACCTTGCGGATGAACGCGCGGGTCAGCATCGGCGGCGACCGGCTGCGGGTGCGGCTGTCGAACGCCTACGGTACGCGCAACCTCGTCGTCGGCGCCGCCGCGATCGGGGTGCGCGACAAGGGTGCCGGGATCGTATCGGGCTCGCAGCGCAAGCTGACGTTCGGCGGCGAGGCGAGTGCCACGGTCGCGGTCGGGTCCCTGCTGATCAGCGACCCGGTCGACTTCCCGCTGCCGCCGCTTTCCGACGTCGCCATTAGCGTGTACCTGCCGGGCGACTTGCCGGCGAGCTTTGGGATCACCGGCCGCTATTCGCGCCAGACCAACTACATCTCGCCGCCGGGGAATTTCGCCGCGGAAACGGTCATGCCGGTCGGCAAGATCACCGACGACTGGTATTTCGTCAGCGGCATCGACGTGGTCGCGTCCCCCGACACCGGTGGGGTCGTGACGCTCGGGGACTCGTTGACCGACGCCAACATTTCGACGATCGACGCGTTTTGCCGCTGGCCCGACCAGCTGTCGCGCCGCCTGCAGGCGCGCCGCGGCGGCCGGCCGATGGCGGTCATGAACCAGGGGCTCGGCGGCAACCGCATCCTGCACGACATTCGCGGCGACAGCGGGCTGCGCCGCTTCGACCGCGACGTGCTGGCGCAGCCGGGGGTCACCCACGTCGTCGTCATGCTCGGCACCAACGATCTGCGCAACCGCTGGGCCAAGCCCGACGAGGAGGTCACCGCCGACGAGATGATCGCCGGCCTGAAGCAGATGGCGGTGCGCGCCCACACCCAAGGCATCAAGATTTTCGGCGCCACGCTCACCGGGTTCGAGAACGAAACGTTCCTGCCCGGCGCCTGGAACCCGAAGCGCGAAGCGACGCGGCAGGCGGTCAACGCCTGGATCCGCGAGGGCGGCGCCTTTGACGCAGTCGTCGATTTCGACAGGGCGCTCGCCGACCCGGAGCACCCGACGCGCATGCTGGCGGCCTATCATTGCGGCGACCACCTGCACCCAAGCGACCTCGGCTACAACAAGATGGGCGACGCGATCGACCTGGCACTCTTCGAATAACCGGCGGGTCGCAGGGCAAATAGAGCGAACCGGTCGGCTTTGAGACGCGGTGCAGTTCGGTTAGCCGCACCGCCGTCATCGCCAGGCAGGCCGTCATTCCAGCCTGGCGTGACCCGACTGACGAGAAATTCCTGGCGCTGGCGTTCAACGGCCACGCCGACCTTGTCGTGAGCGGCGACGCCGACCTGCTCGCCCTCGATCCGTTCCGCGGCATTCCGATTGTCACGCCCGCCCGCTTTGTGCGCGCCGCAAGGCAGCAATCCTCGGGGAATCTTCAGCGCCGCCTCCCTATATTGTCAGTTCGGTGGGAGCCGGCATCGGGCCTAGCCTGTGCCGGCGTCAACGGAAAAGGATGTCAGAGTCACCGATGGCTGATATCGACGGCGCGAGTTTTCTCTCCGGCGCCAATGCCGGGTTTATTGCCGAGCTCTATGCGCGGTTTCTCGACGACCCGGGCTCGGTCGACGAGAGCTGGCGGCAGTTTTTTGCCGAGATCGGCGAGGCCGGTGCGGTGGCGCTCGCCGAATTGCGGACGCCCGTTTGGGAAAAGCCGCCGGCGCAGCCGAACGGCAACGGCGCGGCCGTGGCGGCGGCCGACCCGGCGGCGTTGCGGCAGGCCACATCCGACGCGATCCGCGCGTTGCAATTGATCCGCGCCTACCGGGTGCGCGGTCACCTCGAAGCCGATCTCGACCCGCTCGGCCTCGACAAGCGCGGCCCCTACCCCGAGCTCGACTTCAGCAGCTACGGGTTTGCCGAGGCCGATCTCGACCGCGAGATCTTCCTCAACGGCATCTTCGGCCACGAGCGCGCCAGCCTGCGCGAGATCTTGGCGCTGCTGCGCCGCACCTATTGCGGCAAGATCGGCGTCGAATACATGCACATCCAGGTGCCGGCCGAGCGCGCCTGGATCCAGGAGAAGTTCGAAAAGCGGCCGTTGCGGCCGGCCCTCGCGGCGGCCGAAAAGAAGGAAATCCTCGACATCCTGACCACCGCCGAGACCTTCGAGCGGTTTCTCGACCGCCGCTACACCGGCACCAAGCGGTTTGGCATCGAGGGTGCCGAGTCGCTGATGCCGGCATTGGAGGCGATCCTGCGCCGCGGCTCAGCACTCGGCGTCAAGGAGTTCGTGGTCGGCATGCCGCATCGCGGGCGGCTCAACGTGCTCGCCAATTTTGTCGGCAAGCCCTACGCCGCGATCTTTTCCGAGTTTCAGGGCAACTCGACCAACCCCGAGCATGTCCACGGCTCGGGCGACGTCAAATACCATCTCGGCACCTCGGCGGACCGCGAGGTCGGCGGCCGCACCGTGCATCTTTCGCTTGCCGCCAACCCGTCGCATTTGGAGGCGGTCAACCCGGTCGTCCTCGGCAAGGTCCGCGCCAAGCAGCAGCAGCGCGGCGACGGGGCGCGGCATGAGGTCGCCGGCATCCTGATGCACGGCGACGCCGCGTTCGCCGGCCAGGGGCTCGTCGCTGAATCACTCGAGCTCTCGGAGCTGGGCGGCTTTTGCACCGGCGGCACGATCCACGTCATCGTCAACAACCAGATCGGGTTTACCACCGCACCCGCCGCCGCCCGGTCGAGCCCCTACCCGTCCGACATCGCCAAGGCGGTGCAGGCGCCGATCTTCCACGTCAACGGCGACGACCCGGAAGCGGTTGTCGAGGTGGCGCTCGCCGCCGCCGAGTATCGCCGCGAGTTCGGCAAGGATGTCGTGGTCGACCTGTTCTGCTATCGCCGCCACGGCCACAACGAAGGCGACGAGCCGGCCTTCACGCAGCCCCTGATGTATCGCGCGATCGCGAGCCATCCGACCACTCGGCAGCTGTACGCGGCGCGGCTCGTCGCGCAGGGGGTGGTTGCCGAGGGCGAGCCCGAGGCGATGGCGGCGCGGTTTGCCGCGCGCCTCGAGGGCGAGTTCGAGGCGGCGAAAAGCTATCGCCCGAACAAGGCCGACTGGCTCGAGGGGGCATGGGCCGGGCTCGGCGAAGCGCCCGACGACGACCGCCGCGGCGACACCGCGGTTGGGATCGAGACGCTGCGCGAGCTGGGCCGCGGCCTCGCTGCGGCGCCCGCGGATTTTCGCCTCAACCCCAAGGTTGCCCGCCAGCTCGACGCCAAGCGCGCCGCGATCGAGAGCGGCGACGGCATCGACTGGGCGACCGCCGAGGCGTTGGCGATCGCCTCCTTGTGCGCCGAGGGCACGCATGTGCGGATGTCGGGCCAGGACAGCGGCCGCGGCACGTTCTCGCACCGCCACGCGATCCTGGTCGACCAGGAGAGCGAGGCGCGCTATGTCCCGATCAACCATGTCCGCGCCGGGCAGGCGCCGTTCGAGATCATCGACAGCCCGCTCTCCGAAGCTGGGGTCGTCGGGTTCGAATACGGCTACAGCCTCGCCGACCCGTCGACCCTGGTGCTGTGGGAGGCGCAATTCGGCGACTTCGCCAACGGCGCGCAGGTCATCGTCGACCAGTTCTTGAGCGCCGGCGAGGCCAAATGGCTGCGCATGAGCGGGCTCGTGCTGCTTTTGCCGCACGGCTATGAGGGCCAGGGGCCGGAGCATTCCTCGGCCCGCATCGAGCGCTACCTGCAGCTCTGCGCCGAGGACAACATCCAGGTCTGCAACCTGACGAGTGCCGCGAATTATTTCCACGCGCTGCGCCGCCAGGTGCGCCGCAACTTCCGAAAGCCGCTCGTCGTGCTCACCCCCAAATCCTTGCTGCGGGCGAAAGAAGTCGCCTCGCGGCTCGACGAGATGGGTCCGGGCAGCACGTTTCACCGCGTTGTCGGCGAAACCGGGCCGATCGCAGCCGACGACCAGGTCCGCCGCGTCGTCTTGTGCTCGGGGAAGGTCTATTTCGACCTCGTGAAGGCGCGCGCGGCGAGCGGCGACGACCATGTCGCCTTGGTGCGGGTCGAGCAGCTCTACCCGTTCCCGGCGAGGACGCTCGCCAAGCTGCTGGCGCGCTGGCGCAACGCCGAGATTGTCTGGTGCCAGGAAGAGCCGCAAAACATGGGTGCGTGGAATTTTGTCGACCGCCGCGTCGAAGTGGTGCTGGCGGGTCTCGACGTCGCCGCCCGCCGCCCGCGCTTTGTCGGCCGCGCCGAGGCGGCGTCGCCGGCGACCGGCCTCTTCAAGCGTCACCTCGAGGAGCAGGGGCACCTCGTCCGCGACGCGCTCGCTGCCTGACCGCGAGGGGACGCGGGCGATGGCGATCGAGATCAAGGTGCCGGCCCTCGGCGAGTCGGTGACCGAGGCGACCGTCGCACGATGGCTGAAGCAGCCGGGCGAGGTGGTCGCGCTCGACGAGCCGGTGGTCGAGCTCGAAACCGACAAGGTCAACGTCGAGGTGCCGGCACCCGCCAGCGGGACCTTGGCCGAAATCGTCGCCGAGGAAGGGGCGAATTTGCCGGTCGGCGGTGTGCTGGGCATGATCGGCGATGCGACGGCAGTGCCCGCGCCGCATCCCAATCCGCTCGAAGCCACCCTGCCGCTGCCCTCCGAACAAGAGATGCCGGCCGCGGCCGCAGCGGCAGATCAGAGCGCTGGGGCGTCGGCCCCTCACCCCAACCCTCTCCCTACCCCTCCTCTCACCCACCCAGCCGCACCGGCCGGGCTCCCCCTCTCCCGCAATGCGGGAGAGGGTGCCGACCCCCGGACAACGATCCGGGGGGAGGCGGGTGAGGGTAGCGGCGCAGCACTCGCGCGCTCCGGGCCGGCGGTGCGCAAGCTGGTGGCGGAGAGCGGTCTCGATCCCGCGGGGCTCGCGCCGACCGGGCCCGGCGGCCGCATCACCAAAGCCGATGTGATCGAGGCGGTGGCCCGCCCGAGGCCGGCGCCAGCTCCGCCGCCGCCGCGCCCGGAGCCGCCGCCATCCCCCGCGCCCGTCGGCGAGCGCGAGGTGCGGGTGCGCATGACGCGGCTGCGCCGGCGCATCGCCGAGCGCCTCAAGGCGGCGCAAAACGCCGCCGCGATGCTGACTACCTTCAACGAAATCGACATGAGCCGCACGATCGCGTTGCGCGAGGAATGGCGCGACGCGTTCGAGAAAAAGCATGGGGTGCGGCTCGGCTTTATGTCGATTTTCGTCAAGGCCTCGGTCGCCGCGCTAAAGGAAACCCCGGGCGTCAACGCCGAGATCGACGGCGACGACATCGTCTACAAGAACCATTACGACATCGGGGTCGCGGTCGGCACCGAGCACGGGCTCGTGGTGCCGGTCTTGCGTGACGCCGACCGCCTCGGCTTTGCCGACATCGAGAAGGAGATCGCCGCCCTCGGCCGCAAGGCGCGCGACGGCAGGTTGTCGATCGCGGACCTGTCGGGCGGCACGTTCACGATCTCGAACGGCGGCATCTACGGCTCGCTGTTGTCGACTCCGATCCTGAACCCGCCGCAATCGGGCATCCTCGGCATGCACAAGATCGAGCGCCGGCCGGTCGCGGTCATGGCGCCGCCGCCTGCCGGCGAAAGGGTCGAGATCCGGCCGATGATGTACGTCGCCTTGTCCTACGACCACCGCATTGTCGACGGGCGCGAAGCCGTCGGCTTTCTTGTCCGCGTCAAGGAATTGGTCGAGAACCCTTCGCGGCTGTTGTTCGAGATCTGAGGCCGCCGCCTATTCCGCGGCGGCGGGCGGCTTGCCGCCGCCGGCGGCGACCCGCGCGATCAGCGGCACTATCTTGCGCTCGACATCCTCCTCGCTCAGCGGGCCGACATGGCGGTAGCGGATATGCCCGGTGCCGTCGACAAGGTAGGTTTCAGGCACCCCGTACACCCCGAAATTGATGGCGGTGGTGCCGTCGCTGTCGATCCCGACGCGTCGGTAGGGGTCGCCGAGGTTAGCCAAAAAGCGACGCGAATCGACCGGCTTGTCCTTGTAGGCGACGCCGTCCAGGGCGACGCCCGGCAAATGGGCGAGAGCCATCAGCGCCGGCTGCTCGTCGCGGCATGGCGCGCACCACGATGCGAAAAAATTGACGAAGGTGACCCCGCCGCCGAAATCCTTGCGCGCGAGCCCCTTTGCCGGGTCATAGAGGCCGGGCAGGTTGAAGTCGGGGGCAGGGCGGTTGATCAATGCCGACGGCAACAGGCTTGGGTCGTGGTTGAGGCCCATCGCAAACGCGACGAGCAGCGCCGCGAACAGCAAGACCGGAAGCAGAAAGATCAGCTTGCGCGCCATGCCGGTCTCTGACGCATTCAGAGGACGGGGGACGTCGCTTGCGCGTCTTGCCCGGCCTGGTGCCGGGCATCCACGGCCGCCGGCCAAGCGGTTGCCGTCCGCTCGTGGACGGCCCGGCCAAACCCGGCCACGACGGAAGGGTGATGTCGGCGGCTGGGCATCGGCCTACGACCTCGTCAGTGGCCCGAAACGGGTGCCGCGGGGTGCAGCGGCGCGGCGGCGGCTTCGGTCGCGGCCCCCTCCTGCCAATGGCCGCTGCGCTTCAGCGCGTCGACGACCTCGCGCGGCATGTAGCGCTCGTCGTGCTTGGCGAGGATGGTCGAGGCGTCGAACACGCCGCCCGATTCCAGCCGGCCCTCGGCGACGACGCCCTGCCCTTCGCGGAACAGGTCGGGCAGGATGCCGCGGTAGACGACCGCGACATCGGTCTTGCCGTCGGTGATGCGAAACGCGACGCGGCTGTCGGCGGCGCGCTTGACGCTGCCGTCCTCGACAAGCCCGCCGATCCGCACCCGCCGGTCAACGGCGACCGCCCGGCTTTTCAGGTCGCTCGGGCTGTAGAAAAAGACGAGGTTGCTGCTGAACGCGGTCAGCACCAGCGCCGTAGCACCGGCGAGCGCCGCCATGCCGAGCGCCAACAGGCCGAGGCGCTGCTGCTTGCGGGTCATCGCCGCGCCCCGAGCTGGCGCTGCAGCCGCTCGAGAGCGCGCGCGCTGTTGCGGTAGCGCCGCCACGACGCGACTGCGAGCCCGCCGAGCACGGCGCCGGTGATCGCATAGGCCGGCCACACGAACACCGCGTAGCCGCCCATCGCAAAATAGGCTGCGGCCGCGCTCACCGCGCTTGCCTGATCGCAGCGCCACCCGGATGCGCCGGTGCCGCCGCCTCGGCGCGCGTAGGCGGCGGTGCCGTGGCGGGTCTCGTGTTGAGCCGCAATGCCAACGCCTTGCGCTCGTTGAGCTCGGCGCGCATGCGCAACAGCAAAAGCGTCGCGAACAGCAGGGTGAAGCCCAGCGCCATGACCAGCAAGGGCGTCAGCATCGACAGCGCGATCGTCGGCTTGCCGAGCCGCAGCACGCTCGCCGGCTGATGCAGGGTGTTCCACCAGTCGACCGAAAACTTGATGATCGGCAGGTTGACGACGCCAACCAGCGCGAGCACCGAGCCGGCGCGGCCGCCGCGCGCCGGGTCGTCGAACCCGTTCACCAGCCCGATGTAGCCGAGATACAAAAAGAACAGCACCAGGACCGAGGTCAGGCGCGCGTCCCACACCCACCAGGCGCCCCACATCGGCCGGCCCCACAAAGAGCCGGTGGTCAGGCAGACAAATGTGAACGCGGCGCCGATCGACGCCGCCGACCGCGCCGCGATTTCGGCCAGCGGATGGCGCCACACGAGCGCGACGGCGCTCGCCACCGCGACAAAGAGATAGACGTTGAGCGCCATCCACGCCGCCGGCACGTGGACGTACATGATGCGCACGGCCTCGCCCTGCTGGTAATCGGCGGGTGCGGCGAACAGCGCCAGATAGAGGCCGAGCGCCGTCACCGCGAGGGTGGCCCAGGCGCACCACGGCAACAGGGCGGCGCTGAGGCGCATAAAACGGGCCGGGTTGGCAAGGCGGCTGATCATCTGGCTGGCAGCTTACCTCGGTAAGCCCAATTTAGCGTAAACAGAGCCGCCCGTCAGCGGCGATGCCGTCGCAGCTTCGGGTCATTCGAGCGCTTGGCGCAACGCGGCGGCACTCGCCCACGGGCATAATGGCAATGCCGCCATCGTCAATGCCGCGAGCAGCAGCAGATCGACGCGGGCCCCGGTTCCGAGCGCGCTCGCCTCGACGGCGCCGGCGCCGAAGATCAGCGGCGGCACGTAAAGCGGCAGCACCAGCAGCGACAGCAGCGCGCCCTGGCGGCGGGCACCCAAGGTCAACGCTGCGGCCACACCACCGACCAGGCTCAGCGCCGGCGTGCCGATCAACAGGCTCGCCACCAGGGTTGCGATCGCGCGCGGGTCGAGGTCGACGACGAATGCCAGCGCCGGGCTGACGAGGGCCAACGGCAACCCGGTCGCCACCCAGTGCGCGGCGCATTTCGCCAGCACCGCGAGCTCGAGCGGCAGCGGCGACAACGCGATCAAGTCGAGGCCGCCATCCTCGTAATCCGGCTGAAACAGGCGGTCGAGCGACAACAGCGCCGCAAGCAATGCCGCCACCCACAGGATGCCGGCCGCGACCCGCGCCAGCACCTCCGCCTCGGGGCCGACGCCGAACGGGAACAGCACGACCGCGAGCACAAAAAAGGCAAGGACGAGCCCGGTGTCGCCGCCCTGCCTCAGCGCGAGCCGCAGGTCGCGGCGGAACAACCCGAGAAAGCCCGCCATGCTCAACCGAGGCTCTCGCTGTCGGCATGGTCAAGGCTCGCGGCAAAACCGTCGAGCGCGAGCGCCGCGGCGGCATCGAGCGCTACCGGCATGTGCGTCGCCAGCATGACCATCCCCCCCGCGCCGCGGTGCGCGGCAATCGCCTCTTCGAGGCGTTGCTGGCCGTCCTGGTCGAGCGCGCTGGTCGGCTCGTCGAGCAGCCACAAGGGTGCCGGCGCCGCCACCAAACGCGCCAGTGCCACGCGCCGGCGCTGCCCGGCCGAGAGCCAGCGGCACGGCCAGTCGGCGATCGCGTCGAGCCCGAAGGCGGCGAGCGACTGGTCGACCGCCAATTCCGGGCGGGGCCGCCGGCACCCGCGCAGCCCGACCCAAAAAACCAAGGTTTCGCGCGGCGTCATCGCCGGCTTCAGCGCATCGAGGTGACCGACATAATGCAGCCGCGCGTGGTGTGCCGCGGGGTCGGCGGCGACCGGCGCCGCGCCCCAGGACAGCCGCCCTGCGGCCGGCGGCAACAGCCCGGCGACGAGCCGCAGCAGGCTCGACTTGCCGCTGCCGTTGGCGCCGGTCAGAAGCAAGGCGCCGCCCGCCGCCAGGCGAAACGACAGCCCGGCAAAGACGAGCCGCTCGCCGCGCCGGCAGGCGAGCCGCTCGCCGACCAGGTGGGCGACCGGCCCCGGCGCCGGCAACGCGGCGGGAGAGCCCCGGCCGGTCAGGGCCCGCCACGCAAAAAGGCGGCTCCGGAGGGGGAATCCGGAGCCGCTTTGCCATCGGCTGCGAACAGCCGATTACGAGGTTTGGGGGACAAACCTGTAAGGGTAGACCTTACACCTATCATATGGGGAGCGGAATGGGACTTCGGTTTGAAAAAAGTGTGACGATTTGGTGAATTTCAGTCAACCGGGCGGCGGTCCTCGATCAGCTTGCCGTCGTCCGGCAGGCTCCCCGCCGGCACCGGCGTGACCGTCGCGCGCAGCTTGGTCAGCGCCTGGACCGTCGCGGCGATTCTCGCCGGGTCCTCCTCCCGCTCGCCGAACTCGACGAGGAGGGTCATCTCGTCGATGCTTTGCGGCCGCTCGACGACGAGGCGGGAGCGGCCGATCGAGGGATGCCGACGGGCCACGTCCGCGATCTGCTCGGGATGGACAAACATGCCGCGGACCTTGGTCGTCTGGTCGGCGCGGCCGAGCCAGCCTTTGATGCGGTGGTTGGTCCGCGGGCTGCCCGCCGGGGCCGGCAGCAGCGCCGAAAGATCGCCGGTCGCAAAGCGGATCAGCGGGTATTCGGGGGTCGTCGTCGTCACAACGACCTCCCCGACCTCGCCCGGCGCGACCGGGTCGCCGGTTCCCGGCCGGACGATTTCGACAACGACATCCTCGTCGAGGACCATTCCCGCCTCGGGCTCGCCGTCGATGCCGACGCTCTCATAGGCGACGAGGCCGAGTTCGGCGGTGCCGTAGCATTGCAGGACACAGAGCCCGCGGCCGCGGAACTCGCGGCGCAATGCCGCCGGCAAGGCTTCGGCCGAGACCAGCGCCTTCGTCAGCGACGAGATGTCGAGCCCGTCGCTTGCCGCCCGGTCGAGCAGGATCTTCAGAAACGACGGGGTCCCGACATAGCCCGCCGGCTTCAGGTCGGCGACCGCCCGCAGCTGCTGCTCGGTCGGGCTCGTGCCGGCGGGGATGACCGGGCATCGCAATGCCTCCGCGGCACTCTCGACCATCGCCCCGGCCGGGGTCAGGTGGTAGGAAAACGCGTTGTGCACGAGGTTGCCGGCGCGGAAGCCGGCGGCAAACAGCGCGCGCGCAAACCGCCCGTGGTCGGGGCGCCGGCCCTCGGGCTCGTAGATCGGGCCGGGCGACGCAAAGACGCGGCGCAACGCCGATGTCGGCACCGCGGCAAACCCGCCGAACGGCGGGTCGCGGCGCTGCCGCTCGATCAGCTCGGATTTGCGGGTCAGCGGCAGCCGGGCAAGCCCCTCGCGGTCGGCGACCGCCGATGGGTCCACCTCGGCGAGCAACCGAGCATAGGCGGGGCAGCGCTCTTTTGCCGTTGCGACGAGCGACGCCAACCGCGCCATCAGCGCCGCCTCGCGCTCGCCGGCGGGGCGCGCCTCGCGCTCGTCATAGAGGCCAGTTGCCACCACAGCAGCCTTCCCTTCCCAGCCGCCGGCGACAGGCGACGGCGATGAGGCAACTCCCGAATGTGCCCCCGACCCGAGGCGTTCGGCAAGCGCCGGCGGCGCCCGGACCGGCAAACGATTCGACTTTCGACCGCCGGCGCCGGTTTGCGGTCGTCAACCGGCCAAAGCACAGGCCGGCGAGACTTGCGGTGGAACCGGATGCCATCATAAAATCCCAGAGGTTGCGCAACGGCGCGCCTCGCGGGGAAAGGCAAGGCGGGAGCAAGGGCGGTGAGCGCTGGGCGAGAGAACCGCCGCCGGGCGGGCCGGCTTGCCGGCGCGTTGGCTCTTCTGTGCGGCATTTTGTTGGGTGCCGCGCTCCTCGCTGCTCGGCCCGGCGCGGCACAGGCAATTTCCGGCGCCGACCAAGCCCGCCTCGAAGCGCAAAAAGAAGCATTGTTTCAGCGGATGCTGCGCAACCCGGCCGATCTCGACGCAACCTTCGCCTACGCCGATGTCTCGGCCCGCCTCGGCGACTACGAGGCGGCGGTGTCGGCGCTCGAACGCATGCTCCTGTTCAACCCCAACCTGCCGCGGGTTCAGCTCGAGCTCGGCGCGCTCTACTTTCGCATGGGCTCGTTCGACATTGCCCGCGATTATTTTGCCAAGGCCGCCGCGGCCAACCCGCCGGCCGAGGTCCGCGCGCGCATCGACGAATACATGGCGCAGATCGAAAAGGCGTCGTCGCGCCATCACCTGTCGGGCTATGTCTTTCTCGGCGGCCAGTACCAGAGCGACGCCAACGTCGCCCCCGGGTCGCCGCTGATCCTTTCGCCAATCGGGCCGGTCCTGCTCAACAGCCAGTTCCTGAAGCAACCGTCGGGCAGCGTGTTTGCCAGCGGGTCGCTGTTGTACAGCTATGACCTCGAAGACCAGCGCCGCGACACGATCGACGTGACCGCGGTCGGTTATCTCAATCATTACTTCAATTCGAATGTCAGCCGGCTCGATCTCGACCTGCTCGAAGTGACCGCCGGCCCGCGCATCAACTTCCCGAACGGTGGCCTGCCGGGCAGCGTTTTCGCTTCGGTCAAGCCCTACCTCATCGCCGACGAAGTGGGCTTGGGCGAGGCGCAATACTTTGCGGCCGGCGGCGCCGGTCTCGAATACGACGAGACCGTGTGGAACGACATGCTGCTCAAAACGGTGTTCGAGGTGCGCCGAAAGAACTTCACGAACACGCCGGACCGGCCGTTGTCGACCGGGCTCAACGGCAGCGACAAGCTCGTCGTCTTCTCGATGGACAAGCCGGTTGCCGCCAATGCCCAGTTGAACTTGGAATTCGACTATCTCGACCAGTCTACCGAATTACCGTATTACACAAATTCGACTTATGCCGTGATCGGCTCCTATCGAATGCATTACGACGCCCCGTTCAAGGCGACGGCCTATCCCTGGGAAACCTCGGTCTTCCTCGGCCGCGCCTGGAGCATTTACGCTTCGCCAGACCCGTGCTGCAGCACCAGCCCTGACCCGCTGGTCTTTTCGCCGAGCAGCCAGCTGACGCAGCGCTGGCGCGTCGGCTTCACCGAGGCGGTTCCGCTGACGCCGCGGATCGCGGTCGTGCTCCAGCTCGAACGCGACATCGTGTCGTCGAACTTGTCGATCTACGCATACACCAGCAATTCGGTCCTGCTCGGGCCGCAAATCCGCTTCTAGTGGTGCGAACCTGACAAATGACTCCGGCCGACGCCTATCCGTCGCCCCCGCGCCGGCGGGGGTCCAGAGCCTGCCCCTGGGTTCCCGCTTTCGCGGGAATGACGGAGAGGTAGGGGATGGCTGGTAAACGGCAGAACGGATCCACCAGGAGCACGAGCCTTAAATTAACGAGGGATCGATGGCACCGATCGCCCGGCATTTGCGGCATTTGGGCGTGCTCTCCGGCCTCTTGCTCGGCATCGGGCTTGCCGTTCCGGCCGGGCTCGCCCAGCAGCGCGTCGGCGTCGACAGCGCGGTCAACCCCGCCGCGATGGGGATCCCGCCCGGCGGTCTGCCGCGGCGGCTGGTGCTCGGGCAGGAGGTTGTCTTTGACGAGCGCATCACGACCCAGGCGCAAGGCCAGACGCAGATCCTGTTTGTCGACGAGTCGACGCTGTCGGTCGGGCCCAACGCGAACATGGTCGTCGACCAGTTCGTCTACGATCCCGCCACCGGCGCCGGCAAGCTCGCGGCGAGCTTGAGCCGCGGGGTCTTTCGCTTTGTCGGCGGCAAGCTCAGCAAACAGGACAACGCCGTCACGATGCGCACGCCGAGCGCGACAATCGGCATCCGCGGCGGCGTGATGCTGGTCGACCTCGCCGACAGCGGCAAGCTCACGGTCATCTTCGTCTACGGCAAGGGGGTCACGGTGACCGGCCTCAACGGCGCCTCCCAGACCCTGATCCGGCCGGGGTTCGAGGTCACCGTGTCGGGGCCGGGCATGGCGCCCTCCGACCCCGGCCCGGCCCCGCCGGGTGCCACTGCGGCGTTGCTCGCCCAGCTCGACGGGCGCGCCGGCGCCAGCGGCGGCGCGCCGGCGGTGCCGACCGAGGTGACGGTCGCGAACAGCGGCATCGGCGCGATCTCGGCCAATCTGCCCGCCAGCCTGCAGGCCGCGGCGAGAGCCCAGCCCCTTCCGGCGCAATCGCCGAGCGCCAGCCAGACCGTGCAATACACGGTGCCGCCGACGACCTATCAGGTGACCTCGGTCCCGCCGGTGTCGATCGCGACGGCAACACCGATCCCAACCCCGGTTGTCGTGCCGCCGTTCGTCCCGCCGCCGACCCCGCCGGTCACGCCGATAAGCCCGCCGGTCACGCCGATAACCCCGGTCACGCCGATAACCCCGGTGACCCCGGTCACCCCGGTCACGCCTGTAATCCCGCAGCCGGTCGTGATCTCGGTCGCCGGCTTGGCAAAGAACATCGACCCCGCCACCGCTGCGGGCTTTATCAACCAATCCGCGACAGGACGGATCCCATATACCA
>Ga0210390_10001205_pt1 | contig 25416 bp, 19 predicted proteins | sample IncBWH11OmetaG_FD_161050 | JGI IMG/M metagenome (GOLD analysis project Ga0210390, IMG submission 161050) | Forest soil microbial communities from Barre Woods Harvard Forest LTER site, Petersham, Massachusetts, United States - Inc-BW-H-11-O ... | reverse complement strand
TTCCCGAGATTTCTTTCCCCTGATGCGGGCTCGGCCAGTGTTGGGGCGCGGCTTTCTTGCCGAGAATCATCGTTTCGGAGCGGCGCCGGTTGCGCTGGTAAGTTACGGATATTGGACGCAGGAGTTGGGCAGCGCCCGCGATCTCTCCGCGGTCAAACTCACAATCCTGAATCAGCCGGTGTCGGTCATCGGAGTGCTGCCGGCAGGATTCCGCTTCCCCGAACAGGCTGAAATATGGGTCCCGCGAGAACTCTGGGAGCGGCTGCCCAGCCGCACGGCGCACAACTGGCAAGTCGTAGGCCGGCTGCGCGACGGCATTGATCCCGTGCAAGCGCAGGCGGAATTGACGGTCATCGCCCGCCAGATCAAGCAACAGTTTGGACGAGACGTCGACATGACCGACGTCGCCATGGTGCGGCTGCAGGAAGCAATGACTGGCAGCGTGCGCCCAGCACTGCTGATTCTGCTCGGTGCGGTCGGTTTCCTGTTGCTGATTGCCTGCGCGAACGTGGCCAACCTGCTTCTGGCGCAGGCTTCGACCAGAGAGCGCGAACTCGCGATCCGCGCTGCTGTCGGCGCCGGTCGGGGAAGACTCGCGAGGCAGTTTCTGACCGAATCACTCGTCCTGTCGCTCGCGGGCGGAGTGTTTGGCGTACTGATCGCGCGCTGGGGAGTAATCGCTCTGCTGCAGTTGGCTCCGCCGGAAATGCCTCGTTTCGAGGACGCGCCCATTTCTTTACCAGTCTTGTTTTTTGCGTTCGGAATTTGTCTGGTCGTCGCGCTCGGGCTCGGACTGTTCAGCGTTGCCCGTGCGACTTCAGGGGATGTGCAGCGGGCGCTCGGCGAACAAGGCCGGTCGCAAACCAATTCGCGCCGCAGCCAGCGAGTGGGCCGCGCCATTATCGCCGGACAGTTGGCAATCACCCTCGTATTGCTGACCGGCGCGGGACTGCTCGGTCGCAGCCTGTTGCAGGTTCTTTCCATCGATCCCGGCTTCCGCACCGATCACATCGTCACCGTCGATCTGGCGCTGTCCTTCGCTCCCGACGCTGCACGCCGGGCCCGCGCACAATTCCTGAGTGAGTTACTGGCACGGTTAAGCCACATCCCGGGCGTCGAAGACACAGGTGGTGCAGCCACATTGCCGCTGACATCAGGACTCGCCGATGGAACGTACGCCATAATGACCCCGGCCGCACAACCTCCGCGCTCACTGGACGACTGGGGAACCTGGATTCACGATGCGCACACCGGCTACGGAGAGTACTGCCCGGTCAGTGAAGGATACTTTCGCGTGCTGGGAATTCCTCTCCTGCAAGGCCGGTTGTTCGACGATAGCGACACCATGGACGCGCCGCATGTGGCCGTTATCAGCCAGTCTCTGGCGCGGGAACAATGGCCGGGACAGGATCCGATCGGTCACAGGCTCGAGTTTGGCAACATGGACGGCGATCTGCGCCCGCTAACCATCGTTGGCGTGGTCGCCGACGTCCATGAAGACAGTCTGGAAAAGCCCACCGGCCCAATCGTCTATGTGAACTACCGCCAGCGTCCGCAAGCTACTTCGAATTTTGTCGCAGTGCTGCGTTCGGCCACCGATCCCTCGGCAGTCATTTCCTCCGCCCGCCAGATCGTGCGCGAACTCGATCCCAATGTTCCGCCCATCATCGGCACCTTCGCCGAAGTGTCCGCGCTTTCTCTGCAATCGAGACGATTCAACTTGATCCTGTTGGGCGCATTCGCGGCGACGGCGCTTCTGCTGGCGGTTGCCGGCCTCTATGGCGTAATGGCCTATTCGGTCGCCCGGCGCACCGCAGAGCTGGGTACAAGAATCGCACTGGGCGCAACTCGAGCCAACGTTCTCCGCATGGTGCTGCGGCAAGGCCTGGCCACCGCGGTGATTGGTGTAGCCATCGGAATCGCCGGAGCACTCGGCCTGACCCGCACCTTGCAGTCCTTCCTATTCGGATTGAGTCCGACCGATCCGCTTACGTTCGCGGTCGTCGCCCTGCTCCTGATTCTAGTGGCGCTGCTGGCTTGCTACATTCCCGCTCGTCGGGCTTCCAAAGTTGATCCGATGACGGCGCTGCGCTACGAGTGAAAAGCGACTCCGGCAGGCAAGCTGCGGCTGTCCCTATGTGTCTTAGTGCGGCCACAGCCAGCCGAACGTGCCCGCGGTCAGTAGAGCATAGACCAGTCCGTCAATCGCTTCCTTCAGGGTAACGCTCCAGGTCTGTCCCTTCCAGATGCCGTTGCTAATATTCCCCAGGCCGTAACCCAGGAACGCAGCCGTCCCCACAACGCGAAAAACGCGTAAATAATCGGCCCCCGGCACAACCGTATGCGCCGCGAGATATGCGACGAAGAAACCAATGACGAGGCAATAGCCCAGCCACAGGCCCAGAAATTTCGGCATCACCGGCGGACCGCTAGGGAAAACGGTCATCATCCCGACCGGTCCCTGATTATATTTTTCGATGACTTCCGGCGACTTCATATCTTTGTGCGTAGTGAAAGGAAAGATATAGAGTCCACGCTTCAGGCCCGCGGCTCGCAGGACAGGCAGGACTTTGTCCTCGTCGGGCAGTTTCTGGTAATCACTTTTGTGATAAGGCAGCACCATGTGCATGACGGAACTAGCCACGAATACGATGACCGCCGACAGTACGATGGGCAGCCAGAGGGCGGAGAGCGGAACCATGCGAAGCCTCCTGATAAGGTTAACAACAGGGCGTCGTCGGGAGGCTATCCTTGCGCCGGGCAGAGGTCAAGCGTTTAGTAGAGCGCGCGCGTAACTCGAATCGCCTCGCAGACAGGGCGGATTGCATCTAAGCTAGAACATTGCATCTAAGCTAGAACAATGACCGCCGAACCCAATCCAGCCCGCGTTCAACTCATTCATCCGGGAACCCGAACTCAAGCCTCGGACCAGCTCAACTCATGGCTGGAGCAGCTCGCTTCGCGCAAGGGCAGCGACCTGCTCCTGGTGCCGCAGGCACCCGCGTCCATCCGCGTAGAGGGAACTCTTGTCGTCATCGGCGACGGCCCCCTCACCGGAGACGAAATCGAGTCGGCCGTGCTGCCGGCTCTGGCCCCGCACGCCCGCCGAGACTACGAGGAACGCCACATTGCAGACTCGTCGCATCGAGTCGATGGGCTAGGGCGCTTCCGCATCAATCTGCATCATGAGCGAGGGCGCGCAGCGGCAACCGTGCGCGCGCTGCCCACGAAAATTCCGGCGATCGGCGACCTTCGCCTGCCGGCAGGAGTCACGGCCCTGGCCAAGTTGCAGCGCGGCCTCGTCATCATTGGCGGAGCGACCGGCTCGGGTAAGACCACAACTCTGGCGGCGCTGGTCAACGAAATCAACCAACGCGAAGCCCGCCACATTGTCACGATTGAAGATCCAATCGAGTACGAGCACACCCACAACCTGAGCGTGATTGAGCAAGTTGAGATCGGAATCGACGCTCCGGACTTCCCTACCGCGCTGCGCGCGGCGATGCGGCAGGCGCCGGACGTAATTGTCGTCGGCGAGATGCGCGATCCGGAAACGGCACGAATCGCGCTCTCAGCCGCGGAGACCGGGCATCTCGTTTTCACAACCCTGCATACCACCGACGCAGCCTCGACGGTTTCTCGCATCGCCGACTCGTTCCCGCAGGAACGCCAGCACTCCATTCGCGCCGAGATGGCGATGGCCTTGGCCGCCATGTTGACCCAGACCCTGATCCCGCGGCGTAACGGCGGCCGCGTCCCGGCGGCGGAACTGCTCATGGTCGGCTACGGCGCCCGGCAACATATCCGCAAGAACGCCCTGCAGCACTTGCAGCAGGAAATCACCATCACCCGCAAGCAAGGCTCGTTCACACTGGAAGAATCCCTGGCGCAGCTGGTCTTTCAAAATGACCTGACCCGCGAAGAGGCCATGGTGCGCGCCCTGCATCCGGAAGATCTCGACGTCATGCTCAAAGCCAAAGGATTCTAGAGCTGGCCCTCAAAAGCCGCACTTCTCGCAGGAGACGAAAAGTCGGGCACTCCGGTTGCGCTGTGGCTGAGTCGTGCCGTGCACATTGGTTAGGCTCCCACGCCCAGTACGCACAGTCCAAGCCGTAGTACTGAATCGCTTCGGCGATGTGCCTTGGCTCAATGACCACCGAAGAGAACCAAAGCAAGAAGGGGAGCAACATTCTCTACGCTGGCCGGCGCTCGAGGCGGTGCTCCCCATCCGTGACAAGTCCCTCCCCCGAAGTACCTGCCAAGTTAGCGAAAATGTATCGAACTAACGTCGAGATAAAAATAGGGTAGTCACTGTAAAGTTGAGACGCCGGATCAGTATGTTGAGTATAGTAGCGCGCGCTCCACTGTCAGCGGCGCACACAGACTCGACTTCTCACGCCCAATACGTGCGGTCCAGGCTGCGGTACTGAATCGCCTCGGCAATGTGCTTGGGCTCCAGGTTCGGCGCGTCCTCCAGGTCGGCAACCGTGCGGGCGACTTTCAGGATGCGATCGTGGGCGCGGGCGCTCAGGCCCTGCTGGGTCATGGCCCGTTCCAGCAGTCGTTCGCAGTCCGCCGACAGTTCACAAAATGTCCGGATATGGCGGGAGTGCATCTGGGCGTTGCAGTAGAGTTTCTCGCGAGAGGTGGCGAAGCGTTCGAGCTGTTTTTTCCGTGCGCGGATGACCCGCTCGCGAATCTTGGCGGAACTTTCCGGTTCGTTCGTCGAGCGCATCTCCTTGTAGTTCACCGCCGGAACGTCAATGTGGATATCGATGCGGTCCATCAGCGGGCCCGAAATCTTCGACACGTAGCGCTGAATCATCGGCGTCGTACACTGGCAGTCGCGCGTGCGGTCGTTGTGGAATCCGCACGGGCAAGGATTCATCGCGGCGGCCAGCATGAATCGCGCAGGAAACGTCAGCGACATCGAGGCACGCGCAATCGAGACCGTGCCATCCTCCAGCGGCTGGCGGAGAACTTCCAGCACGTTGCGGGGAAATTCCGGAAGCTCGTCGAGAAAAAGCAGGCCGTTGTGGGCCAGCGAAACTTCGCCCGGCCGCGGGATGGCCCCTCCGCCGATCAGGCCGGCATCGGAAATCGTATGGTGCGGCGAGCGGTAAGGCCGCGTTCCCACCAGACCACTGCCCTGATCGAGCACTCCCGCCACGCTGTGGATCTTGGTCGTCTCCAGCGCCTCTTCAAACGTAAACGGCGGCAAAATCGTCGGCATGCGCTTAGCCAGCATCGTCTTGCCGGAGCCAGGCGGGCCAATCATGAGGATGTTATGTCCTCCGGCGCAGGCAATCTCGATGGCCCGTTTGGCGGTCTGCTGGCCGCGCACGTCTTTGAAATCGACGAAGAATTGCTGCGACTCGCGCAGCAGCGAGTCGCCGTCGGATTTAATCGGCACGATGCCATTGCCCGAGTTCACGAAGTGGATCACGTCGAGCAGCGAGCGCACCGGGTAAACGTCCAGGCCAGACACCATGGCGGCCTCTTTGGCATTAGCCTCAGGCACGACCAGGCGGGCGATTTTCTTGCCCCGGGCTTCAATAGCAATGGGCAGCGCGCCCCGGACCCCGCGTACACCGCCGTCGAGCGACAGTTCGCCGACAAACAGACAGTCCGTCATATCTTTTTTGGTGAGCCCGCCGTAAGCTCCCACAATGCCCAAAGCCATGGGCAGGTCGAATCCGGAGCCTTCTTTCTTGATGTCCGCCGGGGCCAGATTAATCGTGATATGCGTCGGTGGGATGTCGTAGCCGCAGTTCTTCAGCGCGGCACGAACGCGATCGCGGCTCTCCCGAACGGCGGCGTCAGGCAGCCCGACGGTGTGAAAATGGTCCTGATCGCACTTGATGCCCGAGCAATCGACTTCCACCTGAATAATATTGGCGTCGATGCCGTAGACGGCGGCGCTGAGAGTTTTATAGAGCATGAGCTAACTCCCCAGTTCTCTCAACAAACGCGAGACATGGGGCACCCGCCGGGCGGGACACACGAAGTCCTCCTGTGCCAGATACCTACCTTACGCATGCGGACGGATAGTTGGCTGTGACGGATGTCACCTTCGGCTGTGGAAAAAGGCTCTTTCTGTCGCAGTTTCGCGCGCCGCCGACCGCGGAGAGCGTCACTAACCACTTACTAACCAAAGTTACCCATGTTGAACCGACCCGGAGGTCCTACCATGCACTTGATTCTCAGACCCCATATAGAATAGAAACGGCTTTGAGTTCGGCAGTCCCCCATGACGACAGACCCCTTGAACCCTTCACCCGCGCCTCGCCCTCCCGGAAATCTGGAGCAGGAAGAATCGCAATTATGGCGATGGGTTCTGCTGTTTTTGGTCTTCCTGTCGGTCGCCCTGGCAGCGTTACTGTGGGAGCGGTTGGAGAGCGTCCCGTATTCGCTTCGCGCGATTCCGATTGGGGTGCTGATTCTATCCATCCTGTTCGCGGTCTACGCCTACGGGCGACGCCGCGAAGTGAGCGAACTGAAAGGACTACTGCGCGGTCTGCAGCACGTGGGCGCAGCGCCTTCAGAAGAACAGCTCGACCAGCTCAGCCAGGTCATCCTGCGCTCCCAGCGCAACTTCAAAGAGCTGATCGATTCCTTTGATGACCCCGCGTGCGCGGTTTCGCTCGACGGCACACTGCGCACCGTCAACCGGCGCATCACCGAGTTGACTGGGATGACTTATACCGAACTGGTAGGCCGCAAAGTCTACGATTTGGTCGAGGAGCCCACGCAAGCGGATGTGGAGCGCGGCCTGGGGCGCTTTCTGGAAAAGAGACGATGGTCCGGGACGGTCCGCATCCGCCTGAAGAACAGCTCGCGGCCTCTTTATTTTGAGTGCGTGTTGAACGGCATCATCAAGGGCGATGAAGTTGTCGGCGCCAGCCTGCTGGGCCGCGACGTAACCGAGCAGCGCGAGAAAGAAATGCGCTTCACCGAGTTGTTTGAGACCTTGCAGGAAGGCGTCTACTTCAGCACGCCCGAGGGACATTTGCTGGACGCCAATCCGGCGCTCGTAAGCATGCTGGGCTATGCCGAGAAGGGAGACCTCCTGGCGACCAACCCGGCGGCCATGAATTTTGATCCCGGCCAGCCCGTGCTGGGGCGCGCGGTTGACGACCGCGGAGGCGTTCGCACCCGTGAGGTCAAATTGCGTCGCAAAGATGGAACCGCCGCCGTCTTTCTGGACTCTTCGCGCGCGGTGTGGGATACGTCCGGCAACATTATCCGCTACCAGGGAACGCTGGTCGACATCACGGAAAAGCGGAAGATGGAACAGCAACTGGCGCAGCAGGAAGAATTCCGCCGGCGTTTGCTGGAAAGCTTCCCGGATCTCATTCTGGTTGTCGACCTGGAAGAGCGTTACACGTTCGTCAGTGCGCGGTCTCGCGATCTTCTCGGTTTCCAGCCTCAAGATATGTTGGGAAAAAAGATTTCCGAGCTCGACGATCACTCACCCGAGTTGGCGGCCCTCTATCACGCAGTTGTTTCCGGAAAAGAAGCGTTTGCGTCGGCGGAATACGGGGCAAAGCATCGCGATGGCGTCTGGCGCACCATGCGCGCAGCGGGCAGCCGCCTCGTCGACGCCGAAGGAAAAACCAGCGGCGTGATAATTTCGGTGCGCGACATTACCGTCGAACGAAAACTGGAACAGCAAGTCGTCCAGAGCGAGCGCCTGGCGGCCATGGGCGCCATGATCGGCGGCGTCGCACACGAACTCAACAATCCTCTGACCAGCATCATGGGCGTCAGCGAACTCTTGCAGGACACGGAGACCAACGAAACCTCACGCAAGCAACTGGCCATGCTGCAGCAGCAGGCGCGACGGGCGGCAGAGATTGTGCAGAACCTCACCTATTTCTCGCGCCCGCCCGCGCCCGGTAAGAGCCGCATCAACCTGGTCGAGGTCGTCGAGCGCACGCTGAACCTGCATGCGTATTCGTTGCGCAAGAACAACATCACTGTCGATTTTCTGAAAGAAGCTGGAGTGCCCTACGCCTTAGGCGATCCCCATCAGCTGATGCAGGTGTTTCTGAACCTGATCGTGAACGCCGAGCAGGCGATCCGCGAGTCCCGCGATAAAGGCACGCTCCGCATTCGTTTGGGCAAAGGCGACAATTCGGTCTGGGTAAGCTTTCACGACGACGGCCCCGGAATTCCGAAAGAAAATCTGGCCAGCATCTTTGATCCCTTTTATACGACCAAGCGGCCGGGCCGCGGCACGGGGTTGGGTTTGAGCATTTGCAAGTCGGTGATGAAGGAACACAACGGCAGCGTGGAAGCCACCAACTCACCCGAAGGCGGATCGATATTCACCGTGACGCTCCCGATCTCCGTGGTGGGGTAAGCCCACCCGAATTCTTCTAACGCTCAACCGCCATCGCCACCGCATTCCCTCCGCCCAGGCACAACGCGGCAATCCCACGCTTCATATCGCGTCGAATCATTTCATAAATCAGCGTGACCAGCACGCGCGCGCCGCTAGCGCCGATCGGGTGGCCGATCGCCACAGCCCCGCCGTTCACGTTGACCTTGTCAGGATTCAATCCCAACTCTCGCATCACTCCCAGCGCCTGCACCGCGAAAGCTTCGTTAAGTTCGTAGAGATCGACGTCTTCGTTCTTCCATCCAGTCTTCTCCCAGATGGTGCGCACCGCTCCCGCCGGAGCCATCATCACCCACTTCGGTTCGACGCCGCTGGTCGCCTGCGCCACAATGCGAACCATGGGCTTCGCACCAAGTTCCGCCGCGCGCTTGGCGCTGGTCACAACCAACGCGGCGGCGCCATCATTCACTCCAGGAGCGTTGCCCGCAGTGACCGTGCCATCTTTCTTAAACGCCGGTTTCAGCGCACGCAACACTTCAATCGTCGTGTCCTCGCGGGGACTTTCGTCCTTGTCGAAAATGGTCGGTGCCGCGCCCTTCTTCTTCGCAGGAATCTCCACCGGAACGATCTGCGACTTGAAGCGGCATTCCTTGATCGCCGACAGTGCCTTGCGATGCGAGTTCAATGCAAACTGATCCTGCTCTTCGCGCGTAATGCCATATTTCTCGGCAACGTTCTCGCCCGTAATGCCCATGTGGTAGTCGTTGTAAATGTCCCACAGTCCATCGTGCACCATCGAGTCGACAATCTGCGCATTGCCGAGTCGATATCCTTTGCGCGCCTGCGGAAGAAGATAAGGCGCGTTGGTCATCGATTCCATGCCGCCCGCGACAACGAGAGAACTGTTTCCGGTCTGCACCGCCTGTGCCGCCAGCGCAACAGATTTCAATCCTGAGCCGCAAACCTTGTTGATTGTCATGGCACCTGTTGCAGGAGACAGTCCGCCGAAGATCGCAGCCTGTCGCGCCGGATTCTGACCGAGTCCGGCCGACACGACGTTCCCCATGATGCACTCGTCAATCTCCGCAGCCTCGATACCAGATCGCTTGACGGCCTCGCGCACAGCGATAGCGCCAAGTTGCGTCGCACTGAAATCAGAGAGGCTGCCCTGAAATTTTCCCACGGCGGTCCGGCAGCCGGAGAGGATGACAACATCGTCAAAAGAGGCCATGAATCAAGCTCCCGCGAAGATTTCGCGCTTCTCATTATAGATGCAGCACTGCGAGAATGCGTCGCACGAGGAAGAGAACGCTCATGACTCATCTCGCAGCGTGAACCGACGTGAATCTCCCATCCGTTCGCCACTTCAACTCACGATCGCGATGCGTTCGCCGCAAGATTGCTCGCGCGGTCACTGCAGTCGGAAAGAATTTAGTTGACTTCTGCATAGAAAACTCTCTCAGTGTGACTTTGGTATCGCGACCTTGCACGTTTCGATCATCATTTTTTTCTTGACTTCATTTTTCATTAACTCTATACATCAACTAGTTGCAGTAAAACACCGCTGCGACATTTTCCATGAAAAATGGAAGGGAGAATAGGAACAATGGCAACCAAGAAAAAGGCAAAGAAGAAAAAAAAGCATTAAGAAAGTTCAGTACGAAGTAAAAAGGGGACGCTCAAGAGCGTCCCCTAAGTTTTTTGGCCAGCGAATCGCGCAGCGAAAGCCGCCTAGTTCACCCGGCCGGCGCGGCCCTCCACTCGCCGTGGAATCCGCTTCTCCTTCTCCGGGCACAAACTCCGATACGCACAGAAGTTGCAATGCATCCCCGTCTTCGCCTCGAACATGCCGGCGGCAATTCCCTGCGCGGCAGCTTCCACACGGCCGCGGGCCTCCAACAGCTGTCCCTCGCTACGAGCCGTGACGACCGGAACGTTCTCCTCCAGGTTGTAAAAAATCAGCGCGCCAACGTTGTATCCCCATTTCTCCCGGGCCGCGATCGCATAGAGCGACAACTGCAGGCTCTCGTCCGCGTCTTCTTGATCGCGAGCCTTACCAGTCTTGTAGTCGACGATTGCGACGCTGCCGTCCGGTCGCTGATCGATGCGATCGATGCGTCCGGCCACGACGGTCTCTCCCAGCCGAATCTCAAAAGATTGTTCGGTATGCAGCACTTGTGGCGTCCTCAAGCGAACAGCAGCAAGGAAGTCTCGCAGTTGCTCCACGCCTTGGTTCTCGTACAGTTCGTGCTGGTAAGGTTCCAAAATCTTAGAATCAGCCAGATCGCGGCGGAACAGGTCGATGAGTTCATCGTCTGTCTTCGGTCGTCCGAGAGCGATGGAATCGAAATAAGTCTTCAGAACGCGATGGATAGCTGCGCCATACTGCATCGCGGCAGCAGGCTTGGCCGACAAACGCCAGTCGCGCTCGAGCTTAAACTGCAATCCGCAGCGCTCGTAAGTGTCGACGGCCGACGCGCTCAGCCGCGACTGCAAGCCTTCCAGCACCGGCAGCTCGAACCACAAGTTCGTTTGCGATTCAGCGGGATAAGTCAAGGAGGCTTCGGCAAAGATATCGAGGCTGGTTTGTGCCCCGCGCGCCGGAATCGCGGTCAGCGATCCGCTCAAACTCCTGTTCTCGATCAACTCCCGCATATATCCGTCGGGATTCTTGTTGGTCTTGCCTCTTCCCTGCCTCGAATAAATGTGCAGCGAGTCGCGCGCGCGGGTCATGGCGACGTAAAATAACCGGCGCTCCTCCTGACCATAGAGCGTCTTGTCGTCAGCCTCGGTGATGGAGTCCTCGTCGCGCAGCTCCCTGGGAAACGCAACCAGCGTCTCCTTGTATGAACTGGGAAACGAATTGGCATTCGCGCGAAGAATGAAGACGTGGGGAAACTCGAGACCCTTGGCCCCGTGCACGGTCATCAGGCGAACCGCGTTCTCGCTTTCATTCGATTCCATCGGAATCACGCCTCCCGCCTCGCGGAAATATCCGAGGTAGTCGACCAGTTCCTCCAATTCTGTCGTCTTGTTGACTTTCTTCGTTTCCCAATCGCTTACGAAGCGCAGCGCCGCCTGCAGCACGGGCGACGAGGCGTCGAGCCCAAATTGCTTCACGATGATGTCGAGCGCCGCGCGAGCTTTCGCTTCCTTCCGGCGGATGTCTTCCCGGGCATGCTGCACCGCGGCCAGAACCTCGGCTCCGCCACCCACTCGATCCAGCGCTGACGAAAGTGGCACGACCTTTCCTTCTCGACTGTTCCGCGCGATCGCCCGCATGACCTGGCGAAGGTCCTCTGGGTTCACGTGAAATGCCGGCAAGGCCGCCACTCGAAACAGACTCACGTCGTCGCCGCCGGAAACAATCGCGCTCAGGCAGGCGAACAGGTCACGCACCTCGGGAGTATCCGAAATATCCATGCTCTCGATGACGAACGGAATCCCGGCCTTGGCGAGTTCGTGCACCACATCGTCGCGATGAAAATGCGAGCGATAAAGCACGCCGAAGTCCGACCATTTGCACTTCATTTTCTTCTGCGCGTCGCGGATGACTGCGACCAGGTCCGGCCCCTCGGCGTCCCGACTGGTGAGCACGACCACCGAGACCAGCGCGCTTGGAAGCTGTGTTCCCGACTTTGCGGCGTCCTCTTCGCGGGCCGACTGCAGTGGCTGGCGGTGATACGCTACGCCGCCATGCGCATCCCGGGCGAACACAGGCGGGTTCTGGTCGACTAACGCAAAGGCGCTGCGCAAGATCGGCGTGGTCGAACGGCGATTCTTTTCCAGCGCGACCTGTTTAGCCCCAGGGAAATTTCGATGGAACAAATCGAAGGCCGCGCTCGAGGCCCCGCGAAAACGGTAAATCGCCTGGTCAGGATCACCAACCGCGAAGAGATTGCCTGCGGAGCCGGCGAGCCGGGTGAGAATTCGAATCTGCGCGAAGTTGGCGTCCTGGAATTCGTCGGCGAGGATGAAGCGAGCCCTGGCCCGCGCCTCGGCCAAAACATTTTCGTCGCCGTGCAGCAAGGCGTGGGCGCGTGTGATCATGTGGCCGAAGGTGCCCAGATTCTCTTCGCGGAGCCAGCGCTCCATCCTTTCGAACACGCCCGCAATCTCGCGGCATCGTCCCAGGACCTCCGCGTCATCAAGAACATTCTTTGACTTGGCGACCCGTGGCACGGGAACCTCGCCCCGCTCCAGCCGCTCGACGTACTGCCGGTATTTTTCCGGCGTGATCAGTTCATCGTGGCAGCGGCTCACGAACTCCAGCAGGTCATTCAGAAACTGCCCGATATTCGCGGCGCGAATAAAGTACTCGAGATGGAGTTCGCGCATGCGTCGGCGCAGGTAGATCCACAGATCTTTCTCATCGAGGACGCCAAAATTCTGGTGGACGCGCTTCAGCATGTCAAGGCAGTAATCGTGAAAGGTCGCGGCGTTCACGGTCGCACCGCCCAGCAACTTACCCACGCGCTCCCGCATTTCTCGAGCTGCATTCACCGTATAGGTGAGCGCGAGAATCTCGTCGGGCTGAGCGTGCCCGTCGCGAACCAGGCGCTCAATGCGATGCGTGAGAACGGAAGTCTTGCCCGTGCCCGCCCCCGCGACAACGAGCATGGGCCCATCAATGTGCTCGATGGCTTCGCGCTGACGATCGTCGGGAACAAATGGAGCGGGGCGAGAACTGATTTTCGAAGACGGCATTGAGCTCAGGATATCACCGCGGACGCGAGCCGGCTGAAGACCTGCACGCTGCAGATAATCGAGGCGCCCTCACCGGCATGATGCCCTTGGCCAGCTTAACTCAATTCGGAAAATGCGATCGCAACAGCGGCGATCGCCGCAGTTTCAGCCCGCAAAATTGTGTTCCCCAGAGACGCAGAGATCCATGCCGCTCGCTGGAACAACTGCAACTCATCCTCAACCCAGCCCCCTTCAGGACCGATCGCCAGCACGATCTCTCCTTCGGGACGCGAAGCGAGCACATCGCGCAGCAGAACCTGTTCCTCCGACTCCGCCAGTACAATGCGCGAGGCAACATTCGTCCCGTTCACCGCGTCCTGCAGCTTAATGGGCGCCGCAATCTCGGGCGAAACTGCCCGGCGCGACTGTTCGGCGGCCTGCAACGCGAGCCTGCGCCAGCGGTCGGCGCGTTTTGTCGCAGCCGAAGCCAGGTGCACGTCCGTGCGACAGCAGATTACTGGCAGGATTCGCGACACCCCCAGCTCAGTGCATTTCTCAATCGCCCACTCCATACGGTCAAACTTGAAAACGGCGAGCAACAGTGTGACGTCAGGCACAGCTGCGGTCGTCACTTCTTCCCCCAGCTCGAACTCAACTCGGTCGTCCTGGACAGTCGCGATTTTTCCCCGCCGAACCACCCCACCGGTCGAGATATCGAATTCTTGTCCGACGCGAGCGCGCAGAACGCGAACGAGATGATCGGCGTGCGCCCCAGTCAGGGCAGCTTGGTTACCTGAGAATTCTTCGGCGATCCATCGGCGTCGGCTCATGAGAGACGATTGCGGGCGAGGAGTACATCCACCGCTATCCGAACATGTCTTTCATCTTCCCGAGCAGCGAGCGTAGCAAGGGCTGGTTGTCAACTTTCGAGAGAGCGTCAAGCTCCTGCAGCAACTCTTTCTGGCGCTTGTTGATCTTAGTCGGAACCTGCACCCGAACCTCAACGTACAAATCACCTTTGCCGTGTCCATTCAGCACAGGCACACCTTTTCCGCGGATGCGAAACACTGCGCCCGGCTGAGTACCGTCCGGAATTTTCAGGTTATGCTCGCCTTCCATGGTGGGCACGCGAATCTCCGCGCCCATCGCGGCCTGTGTCACCGAAATCGGCACTACGCAATGCAAATCGTTTCCTTCCCGCGCAAAGAAGGCATGCTCCTTCACGTGCAGCACCACATACAAATCTCCGGCGGGACCGCCAAATGCGCCAACCTCGCCTCCACCGGAAAATCGGATGCGTGTTCCGTCCTCAACGCCGGCGGGAACTTTCGCGTCAACCGTGCGCTGCCGCAGAATGCGACCTTCGCCCTTGCACTTCAGGCACGGATCAGTGATCACATTCCCCGTCCCCTGACAGGCGGGACAAGTCCGCGCGATGCTGAAGAATCCCTGCTGGTAGCGCACTTGCCCGCGGCCACTGCAAGACCGGCACGTCGTCGGTCCCTTGCCCGGCGCGGAACCTGATCCGCGGCAATCTTCGCAAGCCTCGTGGCGGCGAACCGTAACCTGCGACTCGGTCCCAAAAAATGCCTCTTCGAACTCAAGAGTCAGATCCTCACGCAAGTCGGCGCCGCGCTGCACCCGGCTGCGGCTTCCGCCTCGGCCACCACCGCCAAACATGTCGCCGAATCCGAAAAACTCTCCAAAGATGTCGCTGAAGTCCTGAAACACGGTCGGATCGAAGCCCGCTCCCTGCCCCGATCCCCCACCCAGTCCCGCGTGGCCATAGCGATCGTAAACCGAGCGCTTGTCGGTGTCGGCGAGCACGGCATACGCCTCGCTCACTTCCTTAAATTTTTCTTCCGCGTCAGGATTGTTGGGATTGCGGTCGGGATGGTGCTGCAGCGCGAGCTTCCGATAGGCGCTCTTCAGCTCAACTTCCGTGACCGTGCGAGTCACTCCCAACACCTCGTAGTAGTCGCGCTTCGCGTTCGTCGTCAGAATCAACCTCTCTCAGGAAAAAAAGTTCAGGCAAGCTGCGGCGATGGAATTTCCCGCACACACAAATCCTCACGGATTCTTTGCGACCTTCACCATGGCCGGGCGCAGCAGACGGTCTTTGAACTTGTAACCGCGCTGCAACTCCTCCAGCACTTCGTGGTCCGGCGCGTCAGAGGTTTCGACCATCTCGATCGCCTCATGCACATGAGGGTCGAACGGCTCGCCCTTCGCAGGAATGGCGCGTACCCCGATCTTCGCGAGTGCATCCTGCAACTGCTTGTAGATAAGTTCCACGCCACTGCGGAAGTCACCCGGCTCCGACCTGACCTGCAGGGCCCGCTCGAAGCTATCCAGAACCGGCAACAGAGGCTTGATCGCATCGGCCGCCGCGAACTCGCGGAACTCCTGCTGTTCTTTGACAGCGCGTTTTCGAGCGTTGTCGAACTCCGCCTGCGCACGCGCCAGGCGGTCAAGCAAGGAATCGCGCTCAGCCTTCAGCTTTTGCAATTCTGCCGCAGGACCGTTGATTTCAGCCGCAGCACCCCCGGCGGCCGATTCCACGTCGCGATCGTCACCGTCCGCGGGAGGAAGTTCGTGTTCCAGATCCAGTCCCGCCATTTCCGTTTCCGATTTTCCGTTTGCTTTCTTCATAATGCCATCTTCAATAACAACGTTGTGCGTCACTCCGGTTCATTCAAAATCTTGTCAAACATCCGCGCGATATACGAAACCGCGGTGATCGTGTGCTGATAATCCATCCGCGTCGGCCCAATCACTGCCAGCGAACCCATCACTTCGTTTCCCGCGTGCGCAGGCGCTCCAATCAAAACAAAATTTTGCATCGACGGCAGCGCCTGGTCGAGTCCAATCACGACTCGCACGGCCTCCTGCTTCACATCGAGATACGCCCCCAGCAGCTGCACAACTTTCTCTTTCTCCTCCAGCGTCTTGAGCATTTCCTGCAACCGCTCCCGGTCCTGATCGCCGGTAACGAGGTTCGAGGTTCCTTCGACGAACACCACCTGCGATCCCTGCTCAGCCGCCAGTGCGCCTTGTTTATAAAGCTGCTCGATCGAATTCATCAGCCGATCGTATTCGCTGCGCTCCTGCTCCAGGCGCCGAGCAAGTTCCACACGCATCGACTCCATCGTCCAGCCGCGGAAATTCTCGTTGATGTAGCGTGCGGCCAAATCGAGCTCCGATTGCGACAATTCCAGGCGCAGCACGCGGTCACGCACCAGGCCCGAACGCGTAACCAGCACAGCCAGAACTTTCTGTTCGCCCAGCCGCGAGAAATAAACATGCTCCAGCGCGTTCTTCGGCCCGGTAGTCGCAACGGTCACGCCCACGTTCCGCGAAATTAGCGAGAGCACGTGCGAGGTCCGTTCCATAAACTCCTGCACGTCGGTAATGCCGGCCAGCGAATCGGAAATCATGCTCTCTTCCTGCGGCGCCAAATGAGCCGTACCCGAAATCTGCTCAACATAGTACCGATACGCCTCCGTCGTAGGCACGCGCCCCGCCGAGGCATGCGGCTGTTCAAGAAAGCCAGCATCAGACAAGTCGGCCATCACGTTCCGAATCGACGCCGGGCTCAGCCCCTCGCGATTCGACCGCGCCAGCGTGCGCGAACCCACCGGCTCGCCCGTAGAGATAAACGTCTCCACCAGCGCAGTCAGAATTTCGCGTTCGCGATTCCCGATATTAGGGTCAGCAGGCATAAGCAATTATTTCAGTTGTCTCAGTCCGAGCGGCGCCGGCTGGGGGAAGAAACCGCTTCCAATTCATTTTACCTAACTATATTAGATGCAGGAGCTTGCCTTTTGGATGAAAGTTGCGGTCGGCCCGGGTTCGAGGAATGGGTGGGAGCCGTCACGATTAAGAGGGACCGAGTTCAAGCGCTCGCGAAGAAAATGAGCGCGTTCGTATCCGTCACCAACTGGCTGTCTACAGCCCAAAAGCAGCAGAACGGTGGAGGAGGTAGGACCGGGCGACCAGCGCAGGAATACTGAACGGCAACAGCACTGAGAACCAAAACCCAAGCCAAAACATAACGTGACGGTAGCGGTCAGGATTTGTCGGCTTAACGAGCGATTCGGACAGCGCCCCCGCGAAGTAGCAGACATTCGCCAAAGCCACCATGAACAGATAACCAACTGCTTGGAACGCTGTCGTGAACAATGTAATTTCCGCGTCGGGCATCACGCCGGTGGAGATGCCTCGGTCAACGACGCCAACGTAACAAACGAAAGCTAGGAGACCGGCAACCACAAGCCCGATGCTGTACCGCAGGCGGCGCTGCTCCCACCAACCGTTAGCACTCTCGGAATGCCGGGCCGCATCAACGGACAACATTCCCCCTCCGCCAATTCGTTGATAAAACCTTAATAGTAGGTCAGAAGCAGTCGCCGATGGCATGATAACTGTCGAAACTAATCTTTACCATTATCGACCAGCCGGCTTGAGCTTAGATTCAGTCGAGCGACGTTCAACAAAACCCAACCGGCTGCTATGCTCTATTTTCTTCCCATGAAATCCACACCACATATCGCAGTCATCGGCGCCGGAGCCTTCGGCGGATGGACCGCCCTCCATCTTCTGGAGCGCGGTGCCCGAGTCACTCTCCTCGACGCCTGGGGTCCGGGTAATTCTCGTGCATCGTCCGGCGGCGAGACGCGCATCATGCGCGGCACCTACGGTCCCGATCAGCCCTACACCGAAATGGCCGCCCGCGCCCTCAAGCTCTGGACAAAATACGAACGCCGATGGAAGCGCCAATTCCTGCACCGCACCGGCGTGTTGTGGATGGTCCCGGCGCACGACGACGCTTTCGAGCGCGGATCGATCAAACTGCTGCGCGCGGCAAAGATCAAGTTTCAGGAACTCTCAGCGCCGCAACTGAAGAAGCGCTGGCCGCAGATCAACTTCGAAGGCATCGAGTGGGCAATCTTCGAACCCAAATGCGGATATCTCGACGCCCGCGCCAGCTGTCAGGCAGTCGTGGATGCGTTCATCGCAGCCGGAGGCAAGTACCGCCAGCTCGCCGTCCTCGCCGACGGCTTGGAAACCGGTCTTCTTCGTGACGGCGTAGAAGCCGGGCTTCTTCGTGGAAGGGTCCGTGGAACGATCCGTGGAAGAGCGGCCCTTCAGGGCCGCGTAAACCGCGCGAATTCCGATTGGGCTTTAGCCCCCGTGGTTGCAACTTCGAAAAACTCGGCTTCCCCGCAGCTTATCAAAGCCGATATCTACGTTTTCGCCTGCGGCCCCTGGCTCGGCAAACTATTCCCGAAGGCCATCGGCAACCTGATCCAACCCACGAAGCAAGATATTTTCTTCTTCGGCACACCTGCCGGGGATGATCGCTTCAGCGACGCGCATCTCCCCGTCTGGGGCGACCACCGCGGCCGCTTTCGCTACGGCATCCCCGGCGCCATCTCAGGCGACGCCCGCCGCGGATTCAAGATCGCCGACGACACCCGCGGACCAGCCTTCGATCCCACTAATGGCGAGCGCGTAGTCAGCCAAGACACACTAAAAGACATCCGCGAATACGTCGCCTTCCGCTTCCCTGCCCTGAAAAACGCGCCCCTGATCGAGACGCGCGTCTGTCAATACGAGCAGACCCCCGACAGCAACTTCATCATCGACCGCCATCCCCAAAACGAAAATGTGTGGATCGTAGGCGGAGGCTCGGGCCACGGCTTCAAACACGGCCCCGCGCTAGGCGAGATGACGGCGGATCTGATACTGAAAGACCGCGAGCCGGGTGCGCTCTTCCAGCTGACCCGATTTAAAACTAAAACGAACGTGGGTGCCCCATCCTAGCCGCGTTCTTTGCGGCTAGGGTGGGATAGTCGACGCTCAAAACCAACCTGCACCCTTGCGCAAAAAGCGCGCGAAAGATGGGGTACCCGAATCGCAGTTATCAGGGTTACTGAATCTGAATCACGCTAGCCGGGGCGCTAGCCCTGATCTCCGCCGTGCGCGCCGCCACTTTCTGCGCGAACTCGTAAATCGACTTGGCATGCGGCGAATTCTCGCCTTCGAGCACCACCGGCTTGCCGCCGTCCCCAGACTTGCGCACTTCCGGATCAAGCGCGATGTTGCCCAGGAACGACACGCCAAACTGCGCCGCCATCTTTTCCGCACCGCCACGCGAGAAGATGTCCACCTCATGCTGGCAGTGCGGACAAGTGAAGTAGCTCATATTCTCCACCACGCCCACCACATCCACTTTCATCTGCCGAAACATTTCAATCGCCTTGCGCGCATCCTGCAGCGAAACGTCCGACGGAGTCGACACCACCACCGCGCCCGTCAACGGCACAGTCTGCACCAGCGAAAGCGCAATGTCGCCCGTCCCCGGTGGCAGGTCAACAATCAGATAGTCGAGTTGTCCCCACTCCACCAGTCCCAGAAACTGCCGCATGATTTGATGCAGCATGGGCCCGCGCCAGATGATGGGCTTGTCCCCAGGATTGAGAAATCCCACAGAAATTACTTTCAGCCCGAAAGCCTGAATCGGCTCAATACGGTTCTCGCCAACCATCCGCGGCTGCGCGTTCACCCCCAGCATCAGCGGCACGTTCGGCCCATAAACATCCGCATCGAGCAACCCGACTTTATGCCCCATCTTGACCAGAGCAACGGCCAGATTCACCGCCAGCGTAGTCTTGCCCACTCCGCCCTTTCCAGAACCGACCGCGATGATAGCGTCCACTCCCGGCAGTGGCTGCGGCCCCTGCGGCGGAGGCCCCCCATGTTGATGCGGCGTATGTGCGCTCAAAGAATCACACTCCCAGATACGAATTGCAAAAATGAAACGTAGCAAGAATGAACGTAGTACGAAAGATCTGTCCAGATTATATAGTGCTTTTGTCATTCCGAACCGGCCTGAAAGACCGGTGAGGAACCTGCTTCCCCCGCCGACGTCGGCAGGGCTGCCTTTCACGCCGAAACCAGGCCCCTGAACGGGAGCGCCGCCAGCCTCCCAAATCAGAACAGCGATTGCCGAGGCACTAAATCAAGCATCACTTGATGCTATAATCCATGCATGAGAACCACGGTTGCGCTGGATGACGATCTTGTACGCACCGCCCAGGAGTTCACCGGGGTGGCGGAGAAAACAGCCTTGCTTCGTGAGGCTCTCAAAGCTCTCATCGAGCGGGAGAGCGCACGCCGATTGGCGTCCCTTGGTGGCACAATGCCGCAATTGAAGAACATTCGACGCCGCAGGCTAGGGCAAAAACAGGTCGCGAAACATTGATTCTCGCGGACACGTCGGTTTGGATCGACCATCTGCGATCGCGCAACAAAGAAATGCGCCGACTTCTTGAGCAGGGACAGCTTGCCATCCATCCGTTCATCATCGGGGAACTTGCGATGGGATCGCTAAAGGATCGAACAAAGACGCTTGCTCTACTCGATCTCCTACCGCAGGTACGGGTGGCGCGTCTAGACGAACTGCGACTGATGATTGAGGCACGTCATTTGTATAGCCTGGGCATCGGTTTGACCGACGCGCATTTAATCGCCTCCGCATTACTCGCTCCGCCTACGCTCCTGTGGACGAGAGATAAGCGACTCCGTCGGGTAGCTGAAAATCTCGGCACTCACGCCAGCCTGCCCTGATTTTTCAGCAAACTGTTTAACATCTGAGGGAAAATCTCAGCCCACGCAAAATACTTTCCGCAGTCCTAAAGCCCTGCACTTCCAGAAGCTTGCCCGTTTCCCACAGCTGTCCACAGGCCGACTGTGTGACGGACAACCTTTACTGAGGAAAATGCAGGGTGCAGAATTGGGAATTATGCGCACCGGAATTGTCCTCGAGTTCGCCCCGGCCATCAGATTTCGCCGTCATAAATCCGACGCTAGCTCATTTATTTTAAATATTTTGCCTGCAAACCATTGCGGCTCAATATTTTGCACCGATCCGGTCGATATGCCACCCGCAACTGAAAGGAAACAAGGATCTTAGCGGAACGTGAAAAAAATATTGCGATATCGCCGTCACCGTGTTTTCCGCCGCCGTTGCAACTCCGCGCGCCGGATCTCGCGCCGTCGTCCAGCGTCTTCGTAGCGCCGACGCTGCTCTTCCGTCTCAGGAATCACGGCAGCAACTCTCAGCCGGTTCCCCGCGCCATCGATAGACACAAAGGTCAAGTAGGCAGAAGCCACGTGCTGAGAGGTATCGGCAATGTAGTTCTCAACCAAGACTTTCACTCCGACTTCCATCGAAGTCTGGAATACGCGGTTGACCGACGATCGAAGAATCACAAGATCTCCCACCCGCACCGGCACGAGAAAGTCGATGTGATCGACGGACGCGGTGACCACGTAGCTGCGCGAATGACGGTGTGCGGCCATGGCGCCGGCCAGATCGATCCAGTGCATCAGGCGTCCGCCAAGCAAGCTGACCAGCGGATTGGCATCGTTCGGCAGAACGATTTCGGCCATCTCGGATTGCGAATCGCACACCGGCCGAGGCACGAGCAAGTCGTCGGTCATGAATACTTCCTTTCGTAGCAAAGCCGCAGCTTCTGACGACCATGCTCACGCCTTCCTTTTCAAATACGACTCGAGAAAACATTCCGCCATCTTCTGGATACGCGCATCGTCGTGTCGCCGCAGCCAGCGTGCTTGCGCCAGGTCAAATTCCAGATCGCCATGTTCGACAGGCCGGTGATCTCGCTCGCAAACATACCGGAGCACCAGGACGCGCGCTGGCAACGCGGACGCGCTGGGATGCACGTCAACATCGCGCGGAGCGGAGACCGCGAATCGCACTGCATCCCAAGCCCGCTCTGCGGGCGACCAACTGCAACTGCTGGCATAACCAAGATTGCAGAATGCTTCCAGAACATCCTGCGGCGGCAACTCGCCTTCGTGGCCCGGAGCTGTGCAATGCCCGCACCATCCACCGCCCAGTGGAAGCCGCGCGGGATGCGGCCAGGAGCCATATTCGAGTCTCGCCACCGGCATGAAGTACGGGCAGGCCAAGTTTCGCCTTTCGAGTTCAGAATTTGTTGGGACCGCCCATTGTAATCAGTTGCAGAAGCCCTGGCGAGTCTTCACTAGAGGTCGGTTCACCGGGGTCTGTTCAGTCGGGGTCCGCCGCGCCGTGACCCGCCGGTTGTAGTAATCTCGTGACTGGGAATTGTTCGACGTTTCTCCGACGCTTCCCGCCGACCTTATGGACCGCATCGCTACGCTCAACGAAATCCTGACGGAAAATCCCAAGGACGCGTTCGCGCGTTACGGCCTCGCCATGGAGTACTCCAAGCAGGGCGACTTTGACCGGGCGCTGGCAGAATTCGCAATACTGCTGGAGAACCATCCCGAGTACACCGCCGGATATTTCATGGCTGCGCAAACGCTAGCGCGAGCGGAGCGTGTCGATGATGCCAAGAAGATGCTCAGCGACGGCATCGCCTCGGCGCGGCGCACCGGCAATCTGCATGCCCAGTCGGAAATGGAAACCATGCTCACGGAGTTGGGCTGACGAAGCTGGGATTGTCGCGTTCTTGTATAACTGGCGACTATTTCGCCATCCGCCCCATCCCCCACTCCACCAACGACGGGAACAGCTGATAGAGTTTCACGAACCCGTGCATCGTCCACGGGACAATGACTTCCCGCTTCTGCTTCATGTATCCGCGCAGCGTGGCGCGGGCCACGCGTTCGGCTGTAATCCCACGCACCGAGCCAGGGCGCACTCTCTTCAATTCGTTTCCTCGAATCGCATTCTCGCTGAACGCCGTGCTCACATAGCCGGGGCAAACAGTCAGCACATGAATGCCGTCCTTCTTCAATTCGACGCCCGCGGCTTTCCCAATCGCGTTGAGCGCGAACTTGGTGGCGCTGTAGGAAGCATGAAATGGAATGGGAATGTGCCCGGCGACGCTGGAGATATTGATAATCGACCCGCCGCCCTGCTGCCGCATGACTGGAATGACAGCCTGCATGGCCGACATTGCACCGAAGAAGTTGGTCTCAAAGAGTTCGTGGCAGGCCTGCATATCCGTTTCCGCGACGGAATCGAGCAATCCGTGCCCAGCATTATTAATCCAGACGTCGACCCGCTTGAAGTGATGCAGCGTAAGGGCCAGCACACGATCGATATCTTCAGAGTGGCGAACATCGAGCGACAACGCCGCGGTGCGATCAAGACACCCGATACGAACGCGCGCGGCTTCGGCCCGGGCTGTGTCGCGCGACAGCAGCACCACGCTCGCTCCTGCCTCGGCAAACACTTTCGCGATCGCCTCGCCGATTCCCATCGAAGCGCCCGTCACCACCACTACCTTTCCCTCGAGTTCCATGCTGGCGTTCTATCCTCCGCGGGGCTGCAAGTCAAGTTGCAAGCAGCGACGTTGGCACAATCGGTGCGCGCGAGACGTATCGTACAATCGGGAAGCCGCTCGGTTCTGCGCGCCTTTTCACTGGAGACTTCGTGGCCCTGCTCCCCTTGTTTCCGCTCGACGTCGTCCTGCTTCCCGGCACGCCCCTGCCCTTGCATATTTTCGAACCTCGCTACAAAGAAATGATCGGCGAGTGTCTGGCCAACCACGCACCGTTTGGCGTCGTGCGCGCCACGGAAAAAGGCTTCGCCGAAGTGGGATGCACCGCCGAGATCGTTAGCGTGACGAAACAGTATCCCGATGGGCGCATGGATCTGGTCGCCGAAGGTCGCGAGCGTTTTGACGTGATCGAAGTGAACCGTGAGCGATCTTTTCTGCGGGCGGACGTGCTGCTCGTGCCCGATGAACCCGGCGCTGCGTCGCCGGGCGACAAGGCCCGGGCGATCCGCGCGCACCTCGAAATTCTGATCCTGGCGGGCGCAGTGCAGGATCTCTCCGCTGCCGACCACAGCACTCTCTCTTTTTATCTCGCCGGCTCTCTGCCTCTCGATCTTGATTTCAAGCAGAAGTTGCTCGCGATTCGAACCGAGAGCCAGCGCATTCAGGCAGTGGCAGCTTATCTGGAAAACATTCTTCCCAACCTTCGCCGCGCCGCGCGCGCCCGCCAGAAGGCCGGAGGCAACGGTCACGGTCATTGATGGCATGTCGGTCAGCATCGTTGGCCGCGCACAAAACGCTCACCCGCAGCCGCGCGTATAATCGAAGAAGTTTGTTTGTGGGGGTTGCTTTCATGAGTAGTCTTCCGCGCACGCTGGGTGAACTGCGCCGCAGTATTTTCTCCGAAGAGCGTTTGCGCACGCGCCACGTTAAAGACGAACTTCGCGACAATCTGACGAACCGGTTGCGCACGAACGGCGACGCGCCTGTGTTTCCGGGCATCGTCGGCTATGACGACACGGTCGTGCCGCAGATTATCAACGCCATTCTTTCGCGCCACAATTTCATTCTGCTCGGACTGCGCGGTCAGGCGAAAAGCCGCATCCTGCGCGCACTGACCACGCTGCTCGATCCGCAGATGCCATATCTCGCCGGATGCGAAGTTCACGACAATCCCTACGCCCCGATCTGCCAGCGTTGCCGCGAGGAACTCGCGCGACTCGGCGATGATGCGCCGATCGCATATCATTCGCCCGACGAGCGCTATGTAGAAAAGTTGGCTACACCAGACGTCACCATCGCAGATCTCATTGGCGACATCGATCCCATCAAGGCCGCCCGCGGTGGTCACGAACTGTCGAGCGAACTGACAGTCCACTATGGCTTGTTGCCCCGCGCCAACCGCGGCATCTTCGCCATCAACGAACTGCCTGACCTCGCGGGGAAGATTCAGGTGGGACTGTTCAACATCATGCAGGAAGGCGACGTGCAGATTAAGGGCTATCCCATCCGCCTGCCGCTCGACGTTGCTCTCGTTTTCAGCGCCAATCCCGAAGACTATACGGCGCGCGGCAAAATCATTACTCCGCTGAAAGACCGCATCGGCTCTGAGATTCGCACGCACTATCCCGCGACGGTCGAAGAAGGAATCGCTATCACCGCTCAGGAAGCGTGGACGCGGCGCAACGGAAATCCTATGCACCTGCCGAATTATGTGCAGGAAGTGATCGAGCGCGTGGCCTTCGCCGCCCGTGAAGACAAGAAAATCGACAAGCGCTCGGGGGTGAGCCAGCGGCTTCCGATCTCGGCGATGGAAAATGTAGTTTCGAACGCTGAGAGAAGAGCCATTCGCAATGACGAAAAAGTAGTCGTGCCACGGATCAGCGACGTCTACGCGGCTCTGCCAGCGATCACGGGCAAACTCGAACTCGAGTACGAAGGCGAAATGAAAGGCGCCGATCACGTCGGTCGGGAATTGATTCGCGCCGCGATCGCCAAGACCTACGACGAGTACTACACCGGCGCCAACGTCCAGCAAATTGTGCAGTGGTTCGATTTGGGCGGCGAGATTCAGTTGTCAGATTCTGT
>Ga0210390_10001204_pt1 | contig 25425 bp, 21 predicted proteins | sample IncBWH11OmetaG_FD_161050 | JGI IMG/M metagenome (GOLD analysis project Ga0210390, IMG submission 161050) | Forest soil microbial communities from Barre Woods Harvard Forest LTER site, Petersham, Massachusetts, United States - Inc-BW-H-11-O ... | reverse complement strand
CGCGTGGTGCCGAACCTGACGTTCTCGGCCGATTACTTCAACATCAAGATCAAGAATGTCATCGGTATCATCGGTGGCAACACCATCCTGCTCGACTGTCTGCAGAGCCTGTCGCCGACCTTCTGCGACCTGGTACACCGTGACTCGAGCGGCTCTCTGTGGAAGACGCTCGGCGGGTACATCGAAGATACCACCGTGAACGAAGGCGAGCTCTTTACCAAGGGCATCGACTTCAAGGGCAGCTACCGTCAGCCGCTGCCGGCACTGGGCTCATTGCTGTTCTCCGTGGAGGGCACGAGGCTGCAGAGCATCGAGACCACCCCCGTGCCGGGCTTTGGCTCGTACGACTGCGTGGGCTACTTCGGCAACACCTGCGGCGCGGCAGATCCGAAATGGCGCTGGGTGTTCAACGCGGGCTGGTCGACGCCCTGGGATGGGCTCGATCTGAACCTGCGCTGGCGTTACATCGGCCAGCAGGATTCGGAGCAGACCAGCAGCAACCCCTTCCTGGCGGGGACCGCGTTTGCGCCGCTGTCGCATATCGCAGCGTTCAACTACATCGACCTGACGGGGACGTTCAACGTCTACAAGAACATCAGACTCGAGCTGGGTGTGAACAACATCATGGACAAGGCCCCGCCGCTGGTCACCGGTGGAGACTGCTCCACCAGCAGTCCGGCCGGCGCGAACTGCAACGGCAACACCTTCCCGGGAGTCTACGACGCGATGGGGCGCTACCTGTTCGCCACCATCACGGCGCAGTTCTAAGGACGGTTTGATGAGCTGAGGACGGCGGGCTGCGAAGCCCGCCGTCTTTTTTTTGGCCCCGCGCGGGCGGCCTTCAGAGCAGCCGGTGCACGCGATGAGTGCGCTTGGTAGCCGTCTGCATCAGGAAAGAGCCCAGCGCCGCGCGGTGAATGCTGACCGTCTCACCAACGGCAAGCAGCGGGTCCGCATCGTCGAGCTCCCACAGCTGGCCGCCTTCGAGCGCCACCGTCATACGGCCGCTCGCGCTGTTGCCCACTGCGACCACGCGGGCCTGCAGCGATGAAGCCACCCGCGGCGCTGGATGTTCGGCCGCATAGAGACCGAACGACTCCTTCGGCGGTACTGCCGCTGCGGCGGCAGCGGCAGGGGGCGCAGCGGCGGGCGGCGCCGCGGCTGCCGGCGAGGCCTGGACTGCGGCGGGGGGTGCTGCGGGGGCCGCCGGCGGTGGTGCTGCCGCAGCGGCGCTCTGCACGGCGCGCCCGGAGAGTCGGTCGTAGCAACTAAGCCGCTCGCTGGCGGCCGCGATGATCGCACAGGCATGCAGCGCACTCTGCGGCACCGTGGCGGGCGTATCCGCGTCCGCGCTCACCGCTGCCGGCAGCCCGAGCGCGGCGCACAGAACCGCCCAGGGGCTTAGCCGCCGCAGCAGCAACGGCTGCGGCTTCACCGCGGCTCCTGGGGGGTCGACTCGTAGTAGGTGCCGACGACCTCGACAGCGGCCCGCACCAGGTCGCACTCGGCGGCCGTGAGGAACGGATTCCAGATGTCGAAGATCAATATCGCGCGCGGGGTGTCGGAAGAGTTCCAGGCCTCATGCTCGATGGTGTCGTCGAACACCCAGGCCTTGCCGGGCACCCACTCGCGCGTCTCGCTGCCGACGCGAAAGCCGCATCCCGGTGGCACGATGAGCGGCAAATGCACGGTGAGTCGCGTGTTGGTGACGCCGGTGTGCGGCGGGATGCGCGTGTGGGCATCGAGAATCGAGAAATACGCGGTCGGGGCATGTGCCCCGACATCGCATTGCGGCGCGCCCTGCAACGCCTGCGCGGTGAGCGGACAGCGCGCCAGATGCGCGGTTTGCGGCACCGACTGGTTCCACAGGAAGTAGGCACTCCAGCGGCGCGACTTGTTGAGCTCCTTCCACTGGTTCAGCGGCATGCCCTCCGGATAGGCCACGTAAGGCTCGAGTCCCTCGCGATCCGAGACGAGCACGCTCATCAGCTCGGCGCGAATGTCGTCGCTCGCCGTTTCGATCGCGTCCAGCCAGGGAAAATCACCGCGATCGAAAAATTCCACCGCGGGAATTTCCGGGAAATACATGAAGGTCGGCTGCGGGGTGAAACGGCTGCGCTTGCCGGTCAGAAGATCAAGGCTGCGCGTGACGCGCCGATATTCGCCGCCGCCGTGGCGTTCACGTATCGGCGCCAGACGCTCTTCCAGCGCGGCAGCGAGCGCCGCATCGTCACTGGCGATCGCCGCTCGCGCATGCTCGAGCACCTCACGCACGCTCTCCGGCGCCGTGCCACCGGGGGGCAGGGTGGCGACGGCGTTGCGATAGACGCGCGCGGCCGCGTGTGGCTTGCCGGTCTGCTCGAGGAGCGTGCCTTTCTGCAGCAGTGCCGCGAGGTAGCGCGGCTCGAGGGCGAGTGAGCGCTCGATGGCCTCGAGCTCCTCCGTCACGAGGTTGAGCGCGTGCAGGCTGGAGGCGAGGTTCGACCACAGCGCCGGATGCGCAGGATCAGCCTGCGTCGCCCGCTGGAAGAGCTCACGTGCCCGCGCCGGCTCGCCACGCTGCATCATCCGCAGGCCGAGCTCGTTCAGCACCCCCGGATGTGCGGGCGCGAGCTGCGCGACGCGGGCCAGCAGCTGATCGGCCTCCCCGGCGCGGCCGGCGGCGCTCGCGGCCCTGGACGCCTGGATCATCCGCTGCACCGTGGCGTCGTCCGCGCGCGGGCTGCCGGCATTGACGTCGCTCAAGTTCTTCTCCTAAGGTTCTTTAGTTTGCGTTTCGATTCTAGCGCGGCCCCGCAGGGCCCGGAGAGCGAGTTGACCGCGGCAAGCGAAGTGGATTTTAAGCTGCTCCGCGTCGCCTCACTGTTAGAGAGCGACCCGGCGGCCGCCGCCCGCGAGGCCGCGCAGATCGTGCGCACGCACCCGGGGCATGCGGCGGCAACCCTGCTGCTGGGTACGGCACAGCGCCGCTGCGGGGACCCGCAGGCGGCGGTTGCCGTGTTCAGCGCGCTCGCCGCAGCCCAGCCAGCCTCGGCGGTAGTCCAGCTCGAACTGGGGCGGACGCTGCTCGCCGCCGCACACCCTGCCGAGGCGCGCCTCGCTCTGGAACGCGCCACCGAGCTGGCGCCGGATCTTGCGCAAGCCTGGCGCGAGCTGTCCATGCTGCACGCTGCGCAAGGCGAGACACTGGCATGCGATGCCGCCTATGCGCGCTTCAGCAAGCTGGCGCTCGAAGATGCGCATCTGGGGGAGGCCGCGAACGCCGTCAGCAACGAACGCTTCAGCGCCGCCGAACAATTGCTGAAGCGCGTGCTCCAGCGCGCGCCGCACGACGTCGCTGCGCTGCGCATGCTGGCGGAGGTTGCGGCCGCTCGCGAAGACTACTCCGAAGCCGAACGGTTGCTCGGCGAGTGTCTGCGCCTGGCTCCCGGCTTCGGCCGCGCGCGCCTGGATCTCGCCCTCGTCCTGCACAAGCAGTTCAAGGCGGAGCCGATGCAGCCCCTGCTGGAGCGATTGCTGGCGCTCGAGCCCGATAATCCACGCTACCGCACCCTGCAGGCCGCCGGATACAGCCTGCTCGGGCAGGCCGAGCGCGCCCTGGGGATCCACGAGGCTCTGGTAAGGGAATTCGCCCTGAATGAGCTGGTGTGGCTGAACTACGGTCATACGCTGCGCGCTTTGGGCCGTCAGGAGGAGGCCATCGCGGCCTACCGCAGGTGCATCGCGGTCAAGCCCAGCTTCGGAGATGCCTGGTTGAGCCTGGCGAACCTCAAGACCTTTCGCTTCACGGCGCAGGAGGTCGAGGCGATGCGCACCGAGCTCGCCCGGGAGGAGTTGCGCCACAACGATCGTGCGCAGTTTGAATTTGCGCTCGGCAAGGCGCTGGAGGACGCGGGCGACTTCGCCGACTCCTTCGAGCATTACGCGCGCGGCAATACGCTGCGGCGCGCAGTTGTTTATTACCAGGGCGAGAGCGTCACGCGCCTGGCGAAGCGCACTCGGGACCTTTACACGCGGGAATTCTTCGCCGCACGCAGCGGCTGGGGATGTCAGTCGGCGGAACCGATTTTCATCGTCGGGCTGCCGCGCGCAGGTTCGACGCTGCTCGAGCAGATCCTCGCCAGTCACTCACAGGTCGAGGGCACGCGGGAGCTGACCGACGTGCTGCAGTTTGCGGTCGAGCTCGGGGATCGGGACGAGCAGCCGGGCAAGACCGCTGACTATCCGCAGTCGGTCGCACGTCTGCGCGGCGCCGAGCTCAGCGCGCTCGGTGAGCGATATCTCGAGCAAACGCGCGCGCATCGCCTGCTCGGACGCCCGCGCTTCATCGACAAGATGGGCAGCAACTTCCTGCACGTCGGGCTCATCCAGCTGATGCTGCCGAACGCGCGCATCATTGACGCGCGACGCTCGGCGCTCGGCTGCTGCTTCGCCAACTTCAAGCAGCATTTCCACCGCGGCCTGTGGTTCAGCTACAGCCTCGAGGATCTGGCTCACTACTACCGCGATTACGTGAGCCTCATGGAACACTTCGACGCGGTGCTGCCCGGGCGCATTCTGCGCGTGTGTTACGAGGACGTGGTGCAGGACCTCGAGGGCGAGGTGCGCCGACTGCTCGAATACTGTGGTCTGCCGTTCGAGGAGCAGTGCCTGCGCTTCCACGAGACCCGCCGTATCGTGGCAACCGTGAGCTCGGAGCAGGTGCGCCAGCCCCTGTACACGCAAGGCGTCGAGCAGTGGCGCAACTTCGAGCCGTGGCTGGGCCCGCTCAAAGAGGCCCTCGGAGATCTGACGGTCGAGCCGCAGCCGCGCGCGTTGCGCTAGCGGTCAATTGCGCGAACGCGCGGGCGCTGCCGCCCGCGCCGCGGGTCATGGCAGCACCGCCGCGGCGAGCGCATGGCGCTGCCCCGCCGCCTGCAGCCAATCCATACCGCGGCGGATCTGCGCCGCATGCTCGCGATCGGCGGACGCGAGCAACTCGCGCCGCAGCGCGGTGTCGTAAGCGTACTCGGGCGCCTTGGAGTATTGCCGCATCAGCGGTCCGCCGAGGAGCGCCTCGAGCTCGGCATCGCCGGGCTGCACGCCGAGGCGCTGGAAGATGTCCCACAGGCCGCTCACCGGCTCGCGCAGCAAGGCGTCGAAATCCACCCACAGCACCTGCGCGGCGCGCCGCTCCGCCGCCTGGCGCAGCGTCGTCATTTCACACAGCCAGCTCATCGCGATGCACTCGCCCTCGGAAGCAGGATCCGGCCGCACCGCGCCCTCGCCCAGGCGCCGCAGCAGACGCTGCAGTCGCGCCGCAGCGAGCTGACGGCTCTCGCGGCGCGAGTTGGGACCGGCGAATATCACCTGCAGATAGGCAAGCGGCTGCACGTGCATGAAGAGCGCCGACGCCTGCGGGCTGCCGGTCAGGATCGGCTCGGCCAGCTCGCTGACGAAGCTCGTGGCCTTGACCACCGCGCGCTGCGCGGGCCGCCAGGTGCGCGCCAGCAGCGCGAGCGCGACATCGAGCTGCAGCGCGGCGGCGGGGGAAGGTGCAGCGAGCGCGCGCAGCAGCGCCGGCTCGCGCAGCGCGAACAGCTGCGGATGCGCGCCGACGAGGCGCGAGACGAGCGTCGAGCCGACGTGCCCGGTGTGAAAAATATAGTGCGCGCGCGCTGGCAGCCGTGCGGCGGCGCTCTGCAGCAGCGCCGGCGCGCATGAGTGCTGCGGGTAGCCGCACGAGCACAGGCGCTGGTCGAGAAAGCTCGCCGCGCGGTACGCCGCCTCGTCGAGCTTCACCAGACTCACCGCACCGCCCTGCAGTTCGAGCGGCAGCCACGCCGGGGTCTGCACCAGCTCGTCCTCGGCCAGCGTCATGGGTTAAGGCGCGGGGCTGCGGCCGCAGGCGCGCGTCCAGTCCTGCGGCCGCGCACCGGGGTTGTGCCAGCCGCACGGTCCGTGGATCAGGCTCTCCGCCTGCGGCGGTCCCCAGCTTGCCTTGAGATATTCCAGCGGCGGCGCGGTCGCTTTGAGCACCGGGTCGACGACCGCCCAGGCCGCCTCGACTTCGTCCTCGCGCGCGAAGTGCGAGGTATCGCCGATGAGCGCGGCACTGATCAGCACCTCGTAGGCATCCATGTCATCGCCCTGTTGCTCGGCAGCGTACAGCTCGACGTCGTGCCCGATCATCACCGGTCCGGGCTTCTTGGTGTGCGCACCGAGCGCGATCGCCACGTCCGGACCGACGCGAAAGCGCAGATAGTTCGGCTGCTCGGGCGCCATGGCGCCGAACACGTTCACCGGCGGCCGCCGCAGCTCCACCACCACTTCGGTGGCGGTCACCGGCAGGCATTTGCCGGCGCGCAGGTACAGCGGCACCCCGCTCCAGCGCCACGAGTCGATATGCAGAGTGAGCGCCGCGTAGGTCTCCACGTTCGAGTCGGCGGCCACGCCCGCTTCCTGGCGGTAGCCGTTGAACTGCCCGCGCACCAGCTCCGCCGCGGTCACCGGCCGCACCGCCTGCAGCAGCTTCACCTTCTCGTCGCGCAGCGCTTCCCCCTCGGTGATGAGCGGCGGCTCCATGGTGAGCAGCGCCACGATCTGCATGAGATGGTTCTGGATCACGTCGCGGATGGCGCCGGTTTCCTCGTAGAAGCGGCCGCGCCCGGCGAGACCGATCGCCTCCGCCATGGTGATCTGCACGCTGGCGACGAAATTGCGGTTCCACACCGGCTCGAGGAAGGAATTGGCGAAGCGGAAGTACAGCAGGTTCTGCACCGCCTCCTTGCCGAGGTAGTGATCGATGCGAAAGATGCTCGACTCCGGGAAATGGGTGTGCAGCATCTGGTTCAGGGCGCGTGCCGAGGGCAGGTCGTGTCCGAAGGGCTTCTCCACCACGATGCGCGCGCCCGCGGCGCTCCTGGAGTCGCTCAGGTGCCCGATCACCACCGGGAACATGCTCGGCGGGACGGCGAGGTAGTGCAGCGGTCGCTGGGCATCGCCGAGCGCCTTGCGCAGCGCATCGAAAGTGCCGCGGTCGTTGTAGTCGCCGTCGACGTAGCGCAGCAGACCGATCAGGCGCTGCGCGACGGACTGGTCCGCCTCGGGCACGAAGGCCTCGAGACTGTCGCGCACGCGCTTCGCCAGCCACGACACGTCGCACCCCTGGCGCGCGACACCGACCACCGGGATGGCGAGCAGGCCGCGGCGCACCAGGTGATAGAGCGCCGGGTAGATCTTGCGGTAGCACAGATCCCCGGTGGCCCCGAACAGTACCAGCGCATCGCAGTCACGGCGTTCCATGCAATCCTCCATTGCCTCGTTCAGCAGGCGCGCGCTTTCACGGCGTGCGCTCGACATGGCCGCCGAACCCGAGCCGCATGGCCGAAAGCACCTTGCTGGCAAATTCCCCGCGGCCGCGCGACTCGAAGCGCGAATACAGCGCCGCGGAGAGCACCGGCGCGGGAACCCCGACATCGATCGCCGCCTCCACCGTCCAGCGCCCCTCGCCGGAATCGGCCACGTGGCCGGCGAAGCCGGCGAGCGCGGGGTCGCGCGCGAGCGCGGCGGCGGTCAGATCGAGCAGCCGCGAGGCGATGATGCTGCCGTGGCGCCACACCTCGGCAATCGCGGCGACATCGAGCTGGTACTGGTAGAAGCGCGGGTCGGAGAGCGGTGCGGTTTCTGCATCCGCGGCGGCGACGCTGCGGCCGGCGTCCGCGTGCGCGAGCAGGTTCAGCCCTTCCGCGTAGGCGGCCATCAGCCCGTACTCGATGCCGTTATGGATCATTTTCACGAAATGGCCGGCCCCGGACGGGCCGCAGTGCAGGTAACCGAGGGCCGCGGCCGCCTGGCTCGCCGCGCTGCCTGCCTGTTGCGCCGCGCCGCGCGGTGCGCCGGCCATCGCCGCCGTTGCCGCCGGCAGCCGGCCCCCGGGTGCGAGCGTTGCCAGCACCGGTTCCAGCAGCGCCACTGCCGCCGCCTCGCCGCCGATCATGAGGCAATAGCCCTGCTCGATGCCGAGCACGCCACCGCTCGTGCCGACGTCGAGATAGCGGATGCCGCGCTCCTCGAGCTGCGCGGCGCGGCGGATGTCGTCGCGGTAGTTGGAGTTGCCGCCGTCGATCAGCACGTCGCCCGCGGTAAGCAGCGGCTGCAGCTCGCCGATCACCGTATCCACGATCCCCGCCGGCACCATGATCCAGACCGCCCGCGGCGGCTGCAGCGCGCCCACCAGCTCTGCCACGGTGGTCGTGCCGCGAATGCGCGCGCCGCTGAGCGCGCCCACCGCCGCGGCGGAAGCATCGTACACCACGCACTCGTGGCCGCCCTGCGTCAGCCGCCGCACCATGTTGGCGCCCATGCGCCCGAGCCCGATCATCCCAATCCGCATGGCAGCGACTCCTCTGCTGATGTCTGACGAAATCGCATCCTGCGCAGCCGGCGAAAGTCCGTGCGCTAAGCTTGCCACGGAGTGCTCGGCTGCTGCCGCAATCGCGACAGATGCGCATCGAGCCCCGCCTTTCGCCGGCGGCAACCCAAGCTGATGTCTGACGAAATCCCTTCCTGCGCAGCCGGCGAAAGTCACGCCTTTCGCCGGCGGCAACCCAAGCTGATGTCTGACGAAATCGCTTCCTGCGATTTCGTCCAATCAAAACTAGTTCGGTACGCGCTTGATCTGGGCGCCCAGCTGCGCGAGCTTCTCCTCGATCGCCTCGTAGCCGCGATCGATGTGATAGATACGTTCGACCTCGGTGCGGCCCTCGGCAATGAGTCCCGCGAGCACCAGGCTCGCCGAGGCGCGCAGGTCGGTCGCCATCACGGGTGCGGCGGTCAGCTTGGCCACGCCATGGATGATCGCGGTGTTGCCCTCGAGGCGGATCTCCGCGCCCATGCGCCGCATCTCCAGCATGTGCATGAAGCGATTCTCGAAGATCGTCTCGGTGATGGTGCCGACGCCGGCGGCGACGGTGTTGAGGGCGGCGAACTGCGCCTGCATGTCGGTCGGGAAGCCCGGGTATGGCGCGGTGCGCACGTCGACCGCCTTGAGCGTGCGACCGCGCATGTCCACCTCGACCCAATTGTCGCCCACGCCGATGCGCGCGCCGGCCTCCTCGAGCTTGGCGAGCACCGCGTCGAGGTGCTCCGGGCGGGTGTTCTTGATGCGCACGTGCCCGCCGCTGATGGCGCCGGCGACCAGGTAGGTGCCGCTCTCGATGCGATCGGGCAGCACCTCGTAGTGGGTGCCGTGCAGCTCGCGCACGCCGTTGATCACGATCTTGTCGCCGCCTGCGCCCTGGATGTTCGCGCCCATCGCAATGAGGAAGTTGGCGAGGTCGACCACCTCCGGCTCGCGGGCCGCGTTTTCGATGACCGTCTCGCCGTCGGCCAGCGTCGCCGCCATCATCAGGTTCTCGGTGCCGGTGACGGTCACGGTATCGAGCACCAGCCGCGCGCCCTTCAGGCGCGCCGCCCGCGCGCGGATGTAACCGCCCTCGATGGTGATGTCCGCGCCCATCGCCTGCAGACCGGCGACGTGGATGTTCACCGGCCGCGCGCCGATCGCGCACCCGCCCGGCACCGAGACGTCGGCGTGCCCGTAGCGCGCCACCAGCGGTCCCAGCACCAGGATGGAGGCGCGCATGGTCTTGACCAGCTCGTAAGGGGCGAAGCACTCGCGCAGCGTCGAGCCGTCCACCTCGATGCGCATGCGCTCGTCGATGGTGACGGTGGCGCCCATGCGCCCGAGCAGCTCGACGGTGGTGGTGACGTCCTTCAGGTGCGGGACGTTCGCCACCACCACCGGCTCGCGTGCCAGCAGCGCCCCGGCGAGGATCGGCAGCGTCGCGTTCTTGGCCCCGGAGATGCGCACCTCGCCTTCCAGCGCCACGCCGCCCTGGATCTGCAGCTTGTCCATGCTAATCCCGCCCCGATTCTTCGGGCGTCAGCGCCTCGATCGACAGCGCGTGGATCTCGCGGCCCATGAGCTCGCCGAGCGTGCGGTAGACGAGCTGGTGGCGCGCCAGGCTGCGCAACGGCGCGAACTCGCGCGCGATGATGCGCGCACTGAAGTGCGTACCGTCGTCCGACTGGACCTCCACGTGCGCTCCGGGCAGGCCGGCGCGGATGAGGCGCGCGACTTCTTCAGGGTTCATGGCCGTCAAGTTTACATGCCTCCCGCGGCAGGTGCGGCGCGCGCAGCCGCGCGCGCGCCTATAATGACATGCATGGATCTGACACCGGCCGCCCCGGCCGCCCAGGCGTCGGCCGGCGACGAACAGCTGCTGGCCTCCGCACGGCGTGCGCTGGGGGTGGAAGCCCGCGCCGTCGAGGCGCTCACGCCGAAGCTTGACGGCGCATTCGTGCAGGCGTGCCGCATCTGCCTGGAGTGCCGCGGCCGCGTGGTGGTGACCGGCATGGGCAAGTCGGGCCACATTGCCGGCAAGATCGCCGCCACGCTCGCCAGCACCGGCACGCCCGCCTTCTTCCTGCACCCGGCGGAAGCCGGCCATGGCGACCTCGGCATGATCACGCGCGCGGACGCGGTGCTGGCCCTGTCCAACTCCGGCGAGACGCCCGAGCTGGTGCTGCTGTTGCCGCACCTGGCGCGCCTCGCCGTGCCGCTGGTCGTCATGACCGGCAAGCCCGACTCCACGCTCGCGCGCGCGGCGGACGTGGCGCTCGACGTCGCCGTTGCCGAGGAAGCCTGCCCGCTCAACCTCGCCCCGACCGCCAGTACCACGGCCACCCTCGCCATGGGCGATGCACTGGCGGTCGCGGTGCTGGAGGCGCGCGGCTTCACGCGCGCGGATTTCGCCCGCTCGCATCCCGGCGGCGCCCTGGGGCGCAGGCTGCTGCTGCACGTCGAGGACCTGATGCGCAGCGGCGCGGCCGTGCCGCGCGTCGCGCCGGATGCGCCGCTGAGCGCCGGCCTGCTGGAGATGTCGCGCAAGGGGCTGGGGATGACCGTGGTGGTCGATGCCGGCGAGCGCATCCTCGGGGTGTTCACCGACGGCGACCTGCGGCGCGCCCTCGACCGGCAGATCGACGTGCATACCACGGTGATGAGCGCCGTGATGACTTCGCAGCCGCGCACCATCGGGCCGCGCGAGCTCGCGGCCGAGGCCGTGCATCTGATGGAAGTGCATCGCATCACCGCGCTGCCGGTCGCCGACGCCGCCGGGCGCCTGGTCGGCGCGCTCAACGTGCACGATCTCATGCGCGCGGGAGTGGTGTGAGCGCGCCCATGCTGCCGCGGATACGGCTGCTGGTGCTCGACTGCGATGGCGTGCTCACCGACGGGCGACTGTACATCGGCCCGCGCGGCGAGGCGTTCAAGGTCTTCGACGCGCGCGACGGCGCGGGGCTCGTGCAGCTGCAGCGTGCCGGCGTCACGGTGGCGGTGATCTCGAAGCGCCGCTCGCCGATGCTGGTGGTGCGCTGCCGCGAGCTGGGCGTGCGCCACGTGCTCCAGGGAGTCAGCGACAAGCTCGGAGTCTTCGCCCGGCTGTGCGGACGCCTGCGCCTGACGCCGGCGGCGTGCGCCTGCGTCGGCGACGACCTGGCGGATCTGCCGCTGATGCGTGCCGCGGCCCTGTCGTTCGCGGTCGCCGACGCGCACCGCGAGGTGCGCCGCGCCGCGGATTTCGTCACGCGCCTGGGCGGCGGGCGCGGCGCGGTGCGCGAGGTGTGCGATCGCCTCATGGCGCGCAACGCGCGCCGCAGGCCGGCGCCGCGCCGCAGGCCGTCGCGATGATGCAGCGCTTCGTATCCCTGGTGGCGCTGCTGGCGCTGATCGTCGGTCTGGTGGTGCTCACCGCTCCGCAGCGCGATGCGGCCGCGCCGGCTGCGAGCGGCGCACCGTTGCACGCTCCGGGCTACTCCGCGCTGCAGGCGCGCCTGGTGCAGACCGGCGCCGACGGTCACGCGCTGTACACGCTCGATGCGGCCAGCATCCAGCAGCAACCCGACAGCGACATCATCGACCTGCAGCAGGTGCAGCTCGGCTTCCGCGACACGAGCGGCGATGAGTGGACGGCGCGTGCGGTACACGGTGCCGTGGCGCAGGACAGCCGCGTGGTGCAACTCGACGGCAACGTGCGGGTCGCGGGCGTGCTGCCCGGCAGCGGCGAGACCGCGCAGATGGAAACCCAGCATCTGAGCATCGACACCAATGCGCAGATCGTGACGACGCAGGACCCGGTGAGCCTCCTCATGTCCGGCCGTCAGCTGCAGTCGCAGGGCCTGGTTGCGAACTTGAAGGAGCGTCACGTGCAGTTAGAATCGGCCGTGCATGGCTCCTTCGTTCCGTAAAGCGTGGCGCTGGCTGGCGTGGGCGCTGGCGGGCGCGGCGGCCGCCGTGCCAGCGGCGCAGGCGGCTGCGCCTGCGCCAGCCCCGCTGAGCGCGTCGGGCGACAAGCCCATCACCGTGGATGCGGCCTCCTCCGAGGTGGATTACCGCACCAACACCGTGGAGTTCACCCAGGTGGTGATCACCCAGGGGGACCTGCGGGTGCAGGCCGACCACGCGCACGCCACCGGGCTGAACTTCGCCAACAGCCGCTGGACCTTCGATGGACACGTGCGCATCGACGCGGAGCAGCGCGGTGACCTCACTTCCGACCAGGCGGTGGTCGAGTTTCACGACAATCACATGGCGCGCGCCATCATCACCGGCAAGCCCGCCGAGTTCGAGCAGAAGCGCGCCGATGCACAGCAGCCGGCGCGTGGACACGCCGACCAGATCGTCTACAACGTGGACGACGGCACCGTGCGGCTGACCGACGACGCCTGGCTGTCGGACGGACAGAACGAGATCTCAGGACCGCTCCTCATCTACAACATCCGCGCGCAGCGCGTGCAGGCGGCGACCGCGCCGGGGACTGATCAGCGCGTGCACATCACCATCACGCCGCACGGCCTGCCGCCGGGCGCCCGGGGTGACGCGCCGCCGAAGCCCCAGCCGCAACCCCAACCATGAGCGCACTGAAAGCCACCGGCCTCGCCAAGAGCTACAAGTCCCGTCAGGTGGTGCGCGATCTATCGCTCGAACTGGACAGCGGCGAGGTCGTGGGCCTGCTCGGACCGAACGGCGCCGGCAAGACGACTGCCTTCTACATGATCGTCGGGCTCGTGCCGTGCGATGCCGGCCGCATTTTCCTCGGGGACGTGGACGTGACGCTGCTGCCGATGCACCGCCGCGCGCAGCTCGGCCTCGGCTATCTCCCCCAGGAAGCCTCGGTGTTCCGCAAGCTCTCGGTCGAGGACAACGTGATGGCGATCCTCGAGACACGCGACATGGAGCGCGCGGCGCGCGAGGAGCGCCTCGAGCAGCTGCTCGAGGAGCTGCGCATCGGCCACGTGCGCCGCAGCCTGGGTGTGGCGCTGTCGGGCGGCGAGCGCCGGCGCGTCGAGATCGCGCGGGCGCTGGCTGCGGAGCCGCGCTTCATGCTGCTCGATGAGCCCTTCGCGGGCGTCGATCCGCTCTCCGTGCTCGACATCCAGCGCATCATCCGCGAGCTCACGCACCGCGGCATCGGCGTGCTGATCACTGACCATAATGTGCGCGAGACGCTCGGGGTCTGCGCGCGCGCCTATATCGTCAATCAGGGTACGGTAATCGCCGCCGGGACTGCGGAAGAAGTCCTTGCCAACCCCCAAGTCCGTGAGGTGTACTTGGGCGAATCGTTCCGGCTTTGAGACCTTAGCCGGAAGTCGAAGGCCGAATACCTTTTCTTTCAATTGATTACGCAATAAATCCGGAAGAGTCGCCACCGCACCACGCGCTGGAAGCCCATGCTGAAACCCTCCCTGCAGCTGAAGCTGGGGCAACAGCTGACCATGACCCCGCAGCTGCAGCAGGCCATCCGGCTCCTGCAGCTGCCCGCCCTCGAGCTGCAGGCACACATCCGCGAGCTCCTCGAAACGAACGTGATGCTCGAGCCGCTCGAGGAAGCCGAGGCCACCGGCACGTTCGAGACCGTGGTGACCGCTGCCGAGCAATCCAAGCCCCCCGAGCGCACCGCGGAAAGCTCCGTCGAGGTGCTCGACGAGGGCTGGGGCGATCACAACGTCGGGCCCGCCGAGACGCCCTGGAGTTCCGACGACGACGAGCGCCAGCAGGACTATGCCGACGCCAGCGGGCAGTCGCTGCAGGATCACCTGCTGTGGCAGCTGGAGCTCGCCAGCCTCAGCTACCGCGAGCTGGCCATCGCGCGTGCCATCGTCGACTCAGTGAGCGACGATGGCTACCTCACCGAATCGCTCGAGGAGATCTGCCAGACGCTGCGCCCGGAGCTCGAATGCACGGCGGAGGAAGTGGCAAGCGTGCTCGCCGGCGTGCAGGCGCTCGATCCGCCCGGCGTCGCGGCGCGCTCGGTCGGCGAATGCATCGAGCTGCAGCTGCGGCAGCTCGAGCCGACGACGCCCGGCTACGCGCTGGCGCTCGAGATCGCCCGCCGCCACCTCAGCCTGGTCGCCGGGCGCGAGCTGTCGCTGCTGCGTCGCGAGCTGCGCGCCACCGAAGACGAGATCGCCGCGGCACTGAGCCTGGTGCGGGCGTGCCACCCGCGCCCGGGCGCCACCGTCAGCTCCGGCAGCGCGGAATACGTGGTACCGGACGTGTTCGTGCGCCGCACCGAGCAGGGCTGGGGCGTGGAGATCAACCCCGCGACGCTGCCGCGCGTGCGGCTCAATCAAAGCTACGCCAGCCTCATCGGCCGCAACGCCAGCCACGCCACCATGCGCGCGCAGCTGCAGGAGGCGCGCTGGCTGCTGAAGAGCCTCGAGATCCGCCACGAGACGCTCATGAAGGTGGCACGCTCGATCGTCGAGCGCCAGACGGCATTCCTCGAGCACGGCGACGAGCACATGCGGCCGATGATCCTCAAGGACATCGCCGAGGCGGTGACGATGCACGAGTCGACGATCTCGCGCGTCACTTCCGGCAAGTACATGCACACCCCGCGCGGGGTATTCGAGCTGCGCTACTTCTTCTCGAGCCAGGTCGAGGGCGCCGACGGCTCCGGCACCTCCTCCACCGCGATCCGCGCCAAGATCAGGAAACTCGTCAAGGACGAAGACCCGCACGACCCGCTGAGCGACGGCCGCATTGCGGAACTGCTCTCGGCCGAGGGCATCCCGGTGGCGCGCCGCACGGTAGCCAAGTACCGCGAAGCGATGGGCATTGCAGCCTCGAACGAGCGCCGCCGCGCAGGATCCGGACAGGTATGAACGCCTTAGTGCAACAGCGAACAAGGAGACGGCTCATGCAGGTCAACGTCACCGGTCACCACGTCGAGGTCACTGCCGCGCTGCGCGGTTACGTGGAAAAGAAGCTCGAGCGCATCGGCCGTCATTTCGAGCAGGTCATCGACGTGCACTGCGTGCTGACGGTGGAGAAGCTGCGCCAGAAGGCCGAGGCGACCCTGCACCTGAGCGGTTGCGCCATCCACGCCGACGCGACCGAGGCGGACATGTACGCCGCCATCGACCTGCTGGTCGACAAGCTCGATCGCTGCATCAAGAAGCACAAGGAAAAGCGCGGTGACCACCATGCCGCCGAGGCACGCGCGCTGCGCCTGTGAGGCGCGGCTTCGCGCACTACCCCTTGCAGCGTGACCGTCGCCGGATACTATTGTCCCGTGCGCATCATCATCCTCAGCGGGCTTTCCGGCTCCGGCAAGAGCGTGGCGCTGCACATGCTCGAGGACCTGGGGTTCTACTGCATCGACAACATCCCGGCCGCGCTGCTCAAGCCGTTCGTCTCCTACACCGTGCGCAGTGCCGAGACGACCTACGAGCGCACCGCGATCGGCCTGGATGCACGTAATACGCCCGCCGAAGTGGCGAGCGTTCCGCAGCTGATTGACGAGCTCCGGCGCAGCGGCCTGCAGTGCGAGGTGCTGTTCCTGGTCGCGGCCGAGGACGAGCTGCTGCGGCGTTTCGCCGAAACGCGCCGCAAGCATCCGATGAGCGGCGGCGAGGTGGGACTGCGTGAGGCGATGGCGCTCGAGCGCGCGCTGCTCGAGCCGATCGCCTCGGTGGCCGACCTGCTGATCGACACCTCGCGCCTGTCGGTGCACGCACTGCGCGACATCATCCATAAGCGCGTCGAGCAGCGCGGCGCCGGCCGCTTGTCGCTCACCTTCGAGTCGTTCGGCTTCAAGCGCGGCATTCCCGCTGACGCCGACTTCGTGTTCGATGCGCGCGCCCTGCCGAATCCGTACTGGGAGCCGGGGCTGCGCAACCTCACCGGGCGCGACCCCGAGGTCATGCGTTTTCTCGAGACACACACCAACGTGGCGACGCTGATCGCGGACATCGCAACCTTCGTGCGCGGGCGCGTGCCGGAATACCAGGCGAGCAACCGCGGTTACCTCACGGTCGCGGTCGGCTGCACCGGCGGGCAGCATCGCTCGGTGTACATCGTCGATCGACTGGCGGAGGTGTTCGCCGCCGAGTTCGGCAACGTCACCGCGCGTCACAGCGGTCTGCCCGGGGCCAAGCTGTTTCACCCGCGCGGACGCGCGGCCGAGCCCGCCGCTGTCGGCTAGGCGCGCGGCGCCTCAGGTGGCCTGCGCCACGCCCGCCGCCGTCATCACCTGCGGCAGCTTCTCCCCGCTCATGAAGGCGGTGAGCGCCCCGCGTGCCTCCATGGCGTCGTGATAGCCCAGCTCGATGAGCGCGCGCGTGTAGCCTGCCTCGAAGGTGAGATAGCTTGCCAGCTGGTAGCCGGAAGCGTCGCGGCCGCCGATCACCCGCAACAGCGCCCGCAGTCCCGGCGGCATCTCGGCGGCGTGGCGCGCCACGATCTCGCGCGGGTCGACGCTCGGGGCGAGCATCAGCGTCTCGACGACACGCTCACCGCGGGCCGCCGCCTGCGGCGCACTCTGCACCAGCGTGTTGATGCGCGCCAGCTGCTCGAGGTCGCCGTAGATCTGGTCGGTGAACAGCGTGTCGAGCATGTAACCGAAGATCGCCCCCGGCGTCGGCATGCTGGGCGTGAGCGCGTTGACCACCACGCCGGCGGCGCGCCGTGCGCGCACGCCGACGATCAGCAGCCGATCGGCCCCGAGGTGAATCGCCGGGCTGAGCGGGTGCAGCTGGCGCATGGCGCCGTCGCCGAAATAGTCATCGCCGATACGGATCGGCGGGAACAGCAGCGGGATTGCCACGCTCGCCATCAGGTGGTCGAGGCTGAATTCCGTGCGGCGGCCGAGCCGCTGCACGCGCGACCAGTCGCCGATGGCGTCGATGCCGTCGTAGAACGCCACCGACTGGCCGCTGTTGTAACTGGTCGAGCACAGCGCGAAGGCGTGCAGGTGTCCGCGCGCGATGCTGCGGCGGACGCCGCTGCAGTCGACGTGCACCGCCAGCAGCTCGCGCAGCGGCGTGTTGTCGAGCAGCGATTTCGGCGGCGCCAGCACCAGGCCGCCGGACATCAGCGACAGCACCCAATGCGCCCCCGCGCGCAGCATGTGCGGCGGGTCGACGTGAAACACCTGGCTGGAGCGGAAGTTCGCCCACACGCGCTCGAGTCCCGCGACCGCGCGCCGCCAGTGGTGCGCCTCGGCCGCCAGCACGCTGGCCGCGACCGCTCCCGCGGAAGTTCCGACGATCACCTGGAAGGGGTTGCGCGAGCGCGGCAGCAGCTCGGCGAGCGCCAGCAGCACCCCCACCTGGTAGGCCGAGCGCGACCCGCCCCCGGTCAACACCAGCCCGACCGCCGGGCGCAAGCCCGGCCTGGAGGCGGTTTCGGTGAGTCGGTCCATGGTGGCGAGCACGTTGTCTATTATGGAACCCACCGGCGCGCGTGCTGTGTGACGAAAGTCGCGCCCGCGCCGGACATTGCCGCTGCGACAACGCTTGCGCGACGTAAGCCTAACGCGGTGTCAGAGTCAGCACATGCTCGGTTGGACCGGGCAGAAACGGCAACGGTTCACCGCGCGCCCAGGCCAGGAAGCCGGCCCGGTAGTAGGGCGACAACGGATGTCCGCTCTGCCCGCCGGGTAGCTCGAGGTAAGCGTCGCGCTCGTGCCCCGGGGACACGGCGAAGCGCTCCGACGCGCCGAAGCGCGCGTCGTCCTGGACACGCGGCATGTCGTGATCACCGGGTAGCTGCTCGGTCGGCATGTCGAGCCAGCGCGCGAGTCCCGGCAGGCCCGCCGACAGCGGGTGGCGCACCCGCACCACGTTGCGCGCGCCCCAGCTGCAGCGCGCCAGCGAGGGGCAGTCGGCATCGAGCTCGGCGATGGTGGCGTCGACCTGCGCGCGCAGAAATTGCGGCCACCCCGGGTACGCACTGGCCAGCAGGTGCAGCGGCTGCGTGCTGACCAGCTGCCACAGCGCGCCCTCGAACTGCTCGGGCGGCGGCGCATCCTGCGCCGGCAGTCGCAGCGCGGTGAGCAGCATCGACCACACCGCCTGCTGCGTGCGGTCATGGTAGGCGCGCACCAGGCGGTAGCCGACCGCATCCACGCTCGCCTGCGCCTGCCAGCCTTCCACCAGGCGCCTGAACTCGGCGCGCCGCGGATGAGCGTCCAGGCTCGCGGCATCGAGCAGCGACAGCAGCAGCGTGCGCCAGCGGGCGAGGAATACGGCGCGGTCGTCCAGCTGGATGCGCAGCATGTCGGCCGGGGTGATGGGCGCGGCGAGCGCCAGCAGGTCATCGCGGATCTGGCCGGCGCGCGCCCCGAGGTTGTACTCGGCACCGAGTGCGGCCGAATCGGCGCCGATCAGTGCCTGCGCGCGCTCGTCGTCCGTCACGCGTGCGTTGGCGGTCCACAGCCGTCCGAGCGGCGGATCGACGATGCGCGGATGGTCGTCCGCGGTCGTCCAGGGCGCCCCGCGGCGGGCGCGCTCGGGTCCGGAGTCCTCGGGAATGCGACCGAAGATGGTCCAGGCGATGTGGCCCTGGGTGTCGCCGATGACGGCGTTCTGGTGCGGAATGCCGATCTCGGGCGCAAGCCGCAGCGCCTCCGCCACCGAGGTCGCGCGCTCGAGCGCCATGAGGTTGAGGTTGGTCGCCGCCGGCAGCTGCGCCAGCCACGAGCCGAACCAGCAGTCGTGTGCCGCCGCGTCGGTTCGCAGCAGCAGGCCCCGAGGTCCCGAGGCGACGTCCAGCGCCACCGCGGCCTCGCCGTGCACGCGGATCGTCTCGTGCACCACCGACAGCGGCACGCTGCCGTAGGGAGTTGTGAACTCGTGCGGCCCGACCGCGAGGCAGGTCACGTGCTCGACGTCGAGCCAGGTGCCGTAGCTGTTGGTGAAACCCCAGGCGATGTGCCCGTTCGATCCCGCCACCAGCAGCGGCGTACCGGGCAGGGTGACGCCGTTCAGATCGAGCGCCGCCGTCGTGCCGTCTGCGGGTAGCTGCAGACGCGCGTGATACCACACCGGCGGAACGCGCAGCCCGAGGTGCATGTCGTTCGCAATGAGCGCGGCGCCGCTCGTCGTGAGGCTGCCGGCGACGGCCCAGTTGTTGCTGCCCGCGGCCGGCTCCGGCAGCGGCGCCGCCGGTGAGGCGCCCGACCGGCTGTCGCCGCGCACGTTCAGCACCGCCGCATCGGGTACCGGCACAGCCGCGGTTGCCGCGGCGGCGGCTGTCCGGTCGACGGGCGCATCCCAGCTGGTGCCCAGCGGGTAGAAAAACGCCAGCGCGCACTTCCAGCTCGACGCACACTCAGGTCCCCCCAGGCGCGCATTGAGCTCGTGCCGCAGGATCTCGCGCCGGAAGCCGCTCGCCTGCAGATCCCACCACATCGCGTACTCGACCAGCACGACGTCCTCGGAAAGCCAGGGCGCGGGCGGCTGCCGCAGCACCCAGTACTCCCAGGGGCGGGAGCCGAGGCTCGCAAGGCCTGCGTTCGCGCCGCGGGTATAGGCCGCGATAACGGCGCGCTGCTCCGCGGTGCCCGCGGCCAGCACCTCGCGGGCGAGGCTGCGGAACCTGAAGAGCCGGGTCCTGCGGTCCTCATTGAGCGCCACCGCACCGAACAGCTCCGCGAGCTCGCCGGCGGCGTGGCGGCGCGCCAGATCCATCTGGAAATACCGATCCTGCGCGTGAACGAAACCGGTGGCGTACGCGAGATCGAGGCGGTTGGCCGCGACGATCGTGGGCACGCCGCGCGCGTCGCGCGTGATGCGCACCGGCGCGCCGAGCCCCTGCTGGTGCAGCGCCCCGTCGAGCGGCGGCAGCGAGGCGCGCAGCAGCAGGTAGGCCGACAGCGCCAGCGCGAGGAGCAGCAGCGCTGCCGCGCCGCCGATGAGCTTGAGCTTGTGCATGCGAGCTTCGGCAAGCGCCGTCAGCCGAGCGCCGTCAGTCGAGGGTCACTTTCACGATCTGCATCGAGTTGGTGCCGCCCTGCACGCCCGACAGCTCGCCCTTGGTGACGATCACCAGGTCGTCCATGCGCACCAGCTGCAGCTCGAGTAGCCGGGTGAACAGCGCGCGGTACAGGGCGGCGGGCGTGGCGTTATCCGCTCCCCCGGTGGCGTCGAAGATCACCGGGTAGACCCCGCGATACAGCGTGACGCGGCGGCGCGTCGCCTCGTGGCGCGTAAAGGCGTACACCGGCAGGTCGGCGCGGATGCGCGACATCCACAACGGCGTCGCCCCCGACTCGGTCAACGCGACGATGGCGCGCACCTTCATGTGATTGGCGGTGTGCATCACCGCCATCGCGATCGCTTCCTCGGTGCCCTTGTACTCGCCCTCGGGGCTGCGGTGGCGCGTACGGTTGTGGCTGAACTCGTATTTCTCGGCGCCTTCGATGACTTCGGCCATCGCCGCCACCGCGCGTATCGGGTAGCGCCCGGTGGCCGTCTCCGCCGACAGCATGACCGCGTCGGTGCCATCCATGACGGCGTTGGCGACGTCGCTCACCTCGGCGCGCGTCGGCACCGGGTTGTGGATCATCGACTCCATCATCTGCGTCGCGGTGATCACCACCTTGTTGCGGATGCGGGACTGATGAATGATGGTCTTCTGCAGTCCGGTGAGCTCGGCGTAGCCCATCTCCACCCCGAGATCGCCGCGCGCCACCATGACGACGTCGGAGGCCTCGATGATACCGCTGAGATTGTCGATCGCCTCGTGCCGCTCGATCTTGGAGACCAGGCGCGCTTCGCCGCCGGCGGCGCGCAACAGGCTGCGTGCCTCGAGCATGTCGGCGGCGCTGCGCACGAAGGACACGGCGACATAGTCGATGTCCTCCGCGGCCGCGAAGCGCAGGTCCTCGCGATCGCGCTCGGAGATCGCCGGCGCGGAAATGCCGCCGCCCTTGCGGTTGAGGCCCTTGCGGTCCGACAACTCGCCGCCGACGCGCACGCGCGTGTCGACCGTGGTGCCGCCGACGCGCACCACATCGAGCACGATCTGTCCGTCGTTGAGTAACAGCGTGTCGCCCGCACTGACATCGCGCAGCAGGTCCTTGTAGGCGACTCCCACGGCACTGACCGTGCCGGCCTTGGGATCAAGCTCGGTATCGATGGTAAAGGGGGCGCCCTCAATGAGCATCACGCGCCCCTCGCGAAAGCCCTCGATGCGGATCTTCGGCCCCGCCAGATCCATCAGGGTCCCGACACAGCGGTCCGCGCGCCGCCCTGCCTCATGCACCATCTCCAGGCGCCGGCGCCGGTCCGCCGCGGTGCCGTGGGAGGCGTTGAGGCGCACCACGTCGACGCCGGCTTGCAGCATCTGCGTGAGCACCGCGACGTCATCGGTGGCGGGTCCCAGGGTGGCGACGATCTTGGCGCGCCGCAGCGTCGCCAGGGAGCTCGGCTTATCGGTCACGGGCGCGCTCTTCGAGCATGGCGACCGCCGGCAGCGTCTTGCCCTCGACGAACTCGAGGAAGGCGCCGCCGCCGGTCGAGACGTAGGAGATGCCGTCCTCCACACCGTACTTCTCGATCGCGGCGAGCGTGTCGCCGCCGCCGGCGAGCGAGAACGCCTTGCTGCGCGCTACGCTCGTGGCAATCGCGCGCGTGCCCTCACCGAACTGCTCGAATTCGAAGACTCCCACCGGGCCGTTCCAGATGATCGTGCCGGCCGCCTGCAGCAGCGCACTGCAGCGGTCGGCGGTGTCGGGGCCGATATCGAGGATCATCTCATCCCGCCGCACTGCGCGCACCGGGCGTACGTCGGCGTGCGCGGTCGCGGCGAATTCCCGCCCCACCACCACATCGCTCGGCAGCGGGATCTCCGCGCCGCGGGCGCGCGCCCTGTCCATCAGGCGCCGCGCGACATCGAGCATCTCCATCTCGCACAGCGATTTGCCGACATCGATGCCGGTCGCGGCGAGAAAGGTATTGGCGATACCGCCGCCGACGATCAGCTGGTCGACCCTCTCGAGCAGCGCTTCGAGCACCGTGAGTTTGGTCGATACCTTCGAGCCGCCGACGATCGCCACCAGCGGTCGCGCGGGCTCCTTCAGCGCCCGCTCGAGCGCCTCGAGCTCGCCCACCAGCAGCGGCCCGGCGCAGGCCACGGGGGCGAAGCGGGCCACGCCGTGGGTGCTCGCCTCGGCCCGGTGCGCGGTGCCGAAGGCGTCCATGACGAACACGTCGCACAGCGCCGCCAGGCGCCGCGCCAGCTGCGGATCGTCCTGTTTCTCGCCCGGCAGGAAGCGCACGTTCTCGCACAGCACGGCGCTGCCGGGGGCGCAGTCGACCCCGTCGAGCCAGTTACGCCGCAGCGGCACCGGCTTGCCGAGCAGCTCCGACAGGCGCGCGGCGACCGGGGCGAGCGTCAGCGCCGGATCCGCCTCCCCCTCCTTCGGCCGCCCGAGGTGCGAGACGATGAAGACGCGTGCGTGCTGGTCGAGCGCATAGCGGATGGTGGCGAGCGCGGCGCGGATGCGCGCATCGCTGGTGACGATGCCGGCCTGCACCGGCACGTTGAGGTCCTCGCGGATAAGGACCCGCTTGTTGCGCAGATCCGTATCCGTCATCCGCAGTACCTTCATGGGGCCTGCGACCACGCCAGCGTGGTGTCGATCATGCGATTGGAGAAGCCCCACTCGTTGTCGTACCAGGCGCACACCTTGACCATCGTGCCGTCGATTACCTTGGTGAGCGTGGCGTCGAAGATCGAGGAGTGCGCATCGCCGTTGAAGTCGATCGACACCAGCGGCGCATCGTTGTACGCGAGGATCCCCTTGAGCGCGCCGTGCGCGGCCTGCTGCAGCGCCTGGTTCACCTCCTCGACCGAGGTGGCGCGTCTGGCGCTGAAGGTGAGATCCACCAGCGACACGTTGATCGTGGGCACGCGCACCGCGAAGCCATCGAGCTTGCCCTTGAGCTCCGGCAGCACCAGGCCAACCGCGGCCGCGGCGCCGGTCTTGGTGGGGATCTGCGACATGGTCGCCGAGCGCGCCCGGCGCAGATCCGTGTGATAGACGTCGGTGAGCACCTGATCGTTGGTGTAGGAGTGGATGGTGGTCATGATCCCGGCCGCGATGCCCACCTTGTCGTGCAGCACCTTGGCGACCGGTGCGAGACAGTTGGTGGTGCAGGAGGCGTTGGAGATGACGCTGTAACCGCTCTTGAGCGTCTGATGGTTGACGCCGTAGACGATGGTAGCGTCCACGTCCTCGCCGCCCGGGGCGGAGATCACCACCTTGCTGGCGCCGCCCTTCAGGTGCGCACTCGCCTTGGCCTTGCTGGTGAAGAGTCCGGTGCATTCGAGCACGTACTCGACGCCGACATCGCCCCACGGCAGCTTGGCCGGATCGCGTTCGGCGAACACGCGGATGCGGTCACCGTTCACCGTCAGGTATTCGCCGTCGACCTTGACCTCGCCAGCGAATCTGCCGTGCACCGTGTCGTAGCGCGTCAGGTGCGCATTGGCCTTGGGATCGCACAGGTCATTGAGCGCGACGATCTGCAGCTCCCCGGTGCGCTTGGCCGCGTACAGGGCACGCAGCACGTTGCGGCCGATGCGCCCGTAACCATTGATCCCCACGCGTATCGCCATGCGCTCAACCCTCCAGTAATTCGCGGATCTGCTTGCCGACATTATCGGCGCTAAAGCCAAAATGAGCGAACACCTCGGGCCCCTTGCCCGAGGCGCCGTACGTGTCGATGCCGAGCACCCGCCCACCGCTGCCGACATAACGCCACCAGCCCTGCGTCGCGCCCGCTTCCACCGCCAGGCGGCGCGTCACTGCCTTAGGCAGCACCGACTCGCGGTAGGCCGCATCCTGCGCGTCGAAGGTCTCGGTCGAGGGCATGGAGACCAGTCGCAGCCGCCGGCCCGCGCCGTTGAGCGCATTGACCGCCTGCGCGGCGATGCTGATCTCGGAGCCGGTGGCGATCACCAGCGCCTCAGGCGTCCCCTGGCAGTCGATCAGCACGTAGCCGCCGCGGCGGATGTTGGCGAGCTGCCCGGCGCTGCGCGGCTGCTGCGGCAGGCCCTGGCGGGTCAGCACCAGCGCCGTCGGACCCTGACGCTCGATCGCGAGCGTCCAGGCCACCGCCGTCTCGACCGCATCGCATGGCCGCCACAGATTCATGTGCGGCATGGCGCGCAGGCTGGACAGCTGCTCGATGGGCTGGTGGGTGGGACCATCCTCGCCGAGGCCTATGGAGTCGTGCGAGTAAACGAGCAGGGTGCGCGCCTTCATCATGCAGGCGAGCCGCACGGCGTTGCGCGCGTAGTCGGAGAAGGTGAGGAAGGTGCCGCCGTAGGGCAGCAGGCCGCCGTGCAGCGTCAGGCCGTTCATCATGCCGGTCATGCCGAACTCGCGCACGCCGTAGTGCAGGTAGTCACCGACGTCCTGCGCAGGCTTGATGGTCGCGGCACCCTTGAACATTGTGCTGTTCGACTGGGTCAGATCCGCGGATCCGCCCAGGATCTCGGGCAGTGCCGGACCGAAAACGTTGAGCGCTGCCTGCGAGGAAGCGCGCGTGGCCTGCGGCGCGCTCTGCTGCTGCGCCGCCTGCAACGCCTTGGCCGCCGTTTCCGCCCAGTTGCCGGGCAGCTCGTGACGCATGCGCCGCTCGAACTCCTGCGCCTGCTGCGGGTAGGCCGCGGTATAGCGCGCGAACAACGCGCGCCACTCGGCTTCCAGCGCCGCCCCCCGCTGGCGGCGATCCCACTGCGCCTTGATGTCTGCCGGGATTACGAACGGCGGGTAGGGCCAGCCGAGCTGCTGGCGCGCGGCCGCGACCTCCTCGGGGCCGAGCGCTTCGCCGTGCGCCTCGGCGGTGCCCTGCTTATGCGGCGCGCCGAAGCCGATGATGGTCTTGCAGTCGATGAGTGAGGGGCGTTCCTTCTCGGCGCGCGCCGCCTGCACCGCCTTGCTCACCGCCTCCCCGTCCAGGCCGTCGACGTTCGGCACCACGTGCCAGCCGTAGGCGGCGAAGCGCTTGGGCGTGTCGTCGGTGAACCAGCCCACCACCTTGCCATCGATGGAGATGCCGTTGTCGTCGTAGAAAACGATC
>Ga0210390_10001203_pt1 | contig 25432 bp, 23 predicted proteins | sample IncBWH11OmetaG_FD_161050 | JGI IMG/M metagenome (GOLD analysis project Ga0210390, IMG submission 161050) | Forest soil microbial communities from Barre Woods Harvard Forest LTER site, Petersham, Massachusetts, United States - Inc-BW-H-11-O ... | reverse complement strand
GGACTTGGGAACGGTGGAATCGAGTCTCGCCGGCCCAAAGCGTCCGCAGGATCGCGTGCCCCTCAACCAGGCGCGCGAATCTTTTCAATCGTCGTTGCCGTCGTTGCTCAAGCCGAAATCCGGCGTGACAGTTTCCTCGCAAACTACCGACTCCTCTAAGAAGTTGGCCGGATGGGAACAGGAAGGCGGCAGCCCTACCGCGGTGGGAGTGGGAGATCATCTGAGTGAGGAGCACGTTCCTCAAGCCGCTGGCGCAGCCTTACGGCACGGCAGCGTCGTGATTGCGGCCATCACAAGTTGCACCAACACTTCTAATCCTTCCGTAATGGTGGCGGCAGGCTTGGTCGCAAAAAAAGCGGTCGAGCGCGGCTTGCAGGTTCCGTCCTGGGTGAAGACTTCGCTGGCGCCGGGCTCAAAAGTGGTACGCGATTATCTTGAGCGCGCGGGGTTGACACCGTACCTCGAAAAATTGAAGTTTCACATTGTCGGATATGGCTGCACCACTTGCATTGGAAACTCGGGGCCGCTGGCGGAAGAGATTTCGAAGGCGATCGACGAGAAAAATCTGGTGGTGGCGTCTGTGCTCTCCGGCAATCGCAACTTTGAGGGGCGCATCAATCCTGAGGTTCGTGCCAATTATTTGATGTCGCCGCCGCTGGTTGTGGCGTTCGCGCTCGCGGGACGCATCGATCTCGACTTGCGTAAGGACGCCATCGCCAACGATAAGAAAGGCAAACCGGTGTATTTAGCCGACCTCTGGCCCTCGCGCAGTGAAGTGGATGAGGCCATCAAGAAATCGATTTCGTCCGATATGTTCCGGCGAAGTTACGGCGAGGTTTATCACGGGGACGAGCGCTGGCGCGGATTGCCGGTGCCCAAAGGCGAAACGTATGCGTGGGACAAAGATTCAACTTACATCCGCCGCGCGCCCTACTTCGATGGCATGACGCTGAAGCCCGCAGCGGTGGAGGATATCAAGAATGCGCGGGTGTTGGCCGTGCTCGGCGACAGCGTCACCACCGATCACATTTCGCCGGCGGGCTCGATCAAGAAAGACAGTCCGGCGGGAAAGTATCTGATCGAGCACGGCGTCAAACCTGCCGATTTTAATTCATACGGCTCGCGCCGCGGCAATCACGAGGTCATGGTGCGCGGCACATTTGCCAACGTCCGCCTGCGCAACAAGATGGTTCCCAACCTCGAAGGCGGATTCACCCGCCACTTGCCCGACGGCCCGGAGATGAGCATCTTCGAAGCCTCCGAAAAATATATCGCGGAAGGTGTTCCGCTTGTGATTCTCGCAGGCAAGGAGTACGGTTCCGGTTCGTCGCGGGACTGGGCTGCCAAAGGTCCGCTTTTGCTCGGGGTACGTGCGGTTATCGCGGAAAGTTATGAGCGCATCCATCGTTCCAACCTGGTTGGAATGGGGATTCTCGCCTTGCAATTCCTCGAGGGAGAAACGGCACAGTCGATGGGATTGACCGGTGACGAAGTGTTCGAGATCACCGGCATCCGCGATCTGATGGGAAAGTTTGCTCCGGGGCGGCAATTGACGGTGCGCGCCAGTGCGAACGGCAAGACAAAGGAGTTCAAGGCGCTGGTACGCATCGACACTCCCCAGGAAGCGCAGTATTACGCCAATGGCGGCATCCTGCAATTCGTGTTGCGGCAATTGCTGTCGACCAAGCCGGCAGCTGTACACGCATAACCTGTAGGGACGTTGCTTGCAACGTCTCAGGTTGACGACAAAGGCCGGCGGATTTTTTCAGTGTCCTTACGATATGGCTGAAGCCATATCCTGATACGAATCGTGGGTTTGTTAGGGAGGCCGGAGATGAGCGACCATCTCTCGAAACGGGCCCAACTCCTTGCCGAGATTCTGCGCAACATCAACGACGGAAACTACGAAAAAGCGGGCGCTGCCTGGTCATTCGGAATTGGCCTGGGTGCCTCTCGTGACCAACCGAACCGGGACGCCGCAGTGTTTGGGAAGATGCGGCGTCTGGTTTACGACCACGTTGCCCGCACCGCCGCCATTCAACGAACTTCGCTTGCAAGCCCGCCTACGGTAGATTCACTGGCCGACGACTTCAAGAAATTGATGGATGAACTGACGCCCGAAACCCGCGAGGCGTTAGGTCAAGCCTTTGTTCCGATTGCGGCCGGAGAGGACCGGCCTGCACCGGATGCCGCTCCCGGGGCCAGGGACCAGTTGGACGCGTTGGACGCGCTGGATCGCTACTTTGCAGACGAGATTCTCGAAAAGCTGGAAGGAATTATTTTGCGGGCTTCGACGCTCGAGCGCGTGGGTTTGCAGACCGTGCCTAATAAGAGAGTCCAGTTTCTGTTTGAAGAGGCGCATCGCTGTTATCTCTACGGTTTTCATCGGGCCTGTGCGGTATTCTGCCGCGCCATTTTAGAGGGAGCACTCAAGGAAGTCGCCGATCCGCAAAGTGAGACCAATCAGTCGATTCATGACATGGTCACGATGGCGGTGGAGAAACGCCTTCTGGTGGATGATCGTCCGCGTTGCGCCCGCGAAGTTGCCAAGGCCGGCAATCGCGCGATTCATGATCCGGAGATGTTCGACCGGGATTATTCGCCAGAGAAAGTCGAAGAAATCCTGATCAACACGCGCAAAGTGCTCGAGGAATTGTACCGGCTGCCGTCTGCCTGAAGTTCTCTTGAGAAATGCGCGGACGCTCACGTCTGCATTGCCCTATAACGTTTTTGTCGAATCCAGCAAAATCGTTACTGGGCCTTCATTCACTGACTCCACTTGCATCATTTCCTGGAAGCGCCCGGTGTGGCAGGAAAGCCCGGCGGCGCGGATGCGTTCCACAAAATATTCGTAGAGTTGGCGGGCGCGCTCTGGCAGGGCTGCCGCGTCGAAGGACGGTCGTTTGCCGCGGCGAACATCGCCGTAGAGGGTGAACTGCGAAACCACCAGGATTGCGCCGTTTACCGCGGCAGTGTCCAGGTTCATTTTTCCGTTTTCGTCTTCGAAAATACGCAGTCCCACAATCTTGCCCGCCAGATAGTCGGCATCGGCTTCTGTGTCGGCGTGGCCCACCCCCAGGAGCACCAATAGGCCGCAGCCGATCTTGCCCACGATCTCTTCATCCACCCTGACCTGGGCTCGGCTGACTCGTTGCACGACTGCACGCATGGGATTTTCTCGAAACTCTTACTTCGGTGTTTCGTTCACCAAAGATTCTTGTCCGGCTATCGCCAACCAGCGCCCGCCGCGATAGACAAAAATGTCTGTGAACCGAACTCTGGCACGAATCTTGCCTTCGGTGTCTGTAACCGTGTTTAACCCTCGCACATAGCCGAACTCGCCATAGACGTGCGGATGCAGTTCGCTCAACTGATTGCGTCCAGGCTGGCGGTGAACAACGCTTGCCAAGTTTTCGGCACGGTCGCGCAGCATCCCAGCCAAATCCACTTCCTGGAATTCATCGGCCAGAATGCAGCCGACTGCGTCGGAATCGCGACGCTCAAGCGCCTGCGCCCAGGATTGCTCGATCTGAACCAAGGCGTCCTCGTCTTTCGTCTGCCCGGTCGGACAGCCGCCAAAAGCAAACGGACAAATCAGAAGCGTGAACCATAAAGCATATTTCACTTTCATCGCCCCTTCATAAGTTGATAGGCAACAATCATAACTCTCGATAGAATCCGGCGACCTGCTGGCCATGACGTTTGACCCCGGCAACGGCCAGCGGTTAGGATTCTTGTGGGTCTTCTTTAGAGTCGACCGCAGTCCGGTTTGTTTGCAGCGGGACTCGCCTTTACAGCGATTCGTGCTGGCCAGTACACTACTCGTTCCCTTTTTTTCATTCTTCGGGAGGAGGATTACTATGGCCGCAGGAGACAAATTGAAAGAGACGACCGAAAAAGTAAAGCAGATTGTCAGCGAACAATTGGGAGTCGATGAAGCCGAGGTTACACCCAGCGCTTCTTTCGTGGATGACTTGGGCGCCGACTCGCTCGACCAGGTTGAACTGGTGATGGCGCTCGAAGAGGCATTCGATCTGGAGATTCCGGATGAGGATGCGGAGAAGATTCGCTCGGTGCAGGATGCTATCGACTATATCGACAAGCACGCCAAAGTGGCCAAGTAAGTTGCACCTTTCAGTGGAAGCCGGGCGTCCCCGTCCGGCGCGACGGACGTGACGCCGTCCTCCATCGTGGCAGCTTCGCCCGTAAATGAAACCGCAAGGAGAACTCATGGCAGCCGTTGACGAAAAAGTAAAGCAAATCATCGTGGAACAACTGGGAGTAGACGAGGGCGAAGTAACACAGAACGCCTCATTTGTGGATGACCTGGGAGCCGACTCTCTCGATACCGTGGAACTGGTCATGGCTTTTGAAGAAGCCTTTGAGATCGAGATTCCTGACGAAGATGCGGAGAAGATCCGCACCGTGCAGGATGCGGTCGATTACATTGGCAAGCACGCGAAAGGCGGGAAGTAGTTGGCGAGACGGGTCGTAGTTACTGGCATTGGCCTGATCTGCGGGGTGGGCAACACCACGGAAGAGATTTGGCGAAACCTGCTCGCGGGCAAAAGCGGGGTGGCCCGCATCACTCACTTTGACGCCGCGCAGTTCGCTTGCCAGATCGCAGCCGAAGTCAAGAACTTCGATCCCCAGCAATTTGTCGAAAAAAAAGAACTGAAGAAGATGGGGCGCTTTATCTACCTGGCGCTGGCGGCCGCGGATGAAGCCATGAAAGCCTCCGGGCTGAAAGTCACGGAAGAAAGTTCGACCCGCACAGGCGTGCATATCGGCTCCGGAATTGGCGGGTTCGACGTGATTGAGCGCGAGCATATCAATCTGCTGAACGGTGGGCCCCGCAAGATTTCGCCGTTTTTTATTCCCGCCTCGATTGTGAATCTGGCCGCAGGACACGTCAGCATCCGCTACAACGCCAAGGGCCCGAATGAGGCTACCTGTACTGCTTGCACCTCGAGCGCGCACTCCATCGGAGATGCTTACAAGATCATCGCTCGCTGCGACGCCGAGGTCATGATCGCGGGTGGGACCGAAGCTGCCATCACGCCCATGGGCGTCGGCGGTTTCGCCGCCATGCGTGCGCTCTCGACCCGCAACGATGCCCCCGAAAAAGCCAGCCGTCCGTGGGACTCGGGACGCGACGGATTCGTGATTGGCGAGGGCGCCGGAATCCTTATTCTCGAAGAGTTGGAATTTGCCCGCCGCCGCGGTGCCAGGATTCTGGCGGAAATCGTGGGCTACGGGATGAGTGGCGATGCGTACCACATCACTCAGCCCGCCGAGAACGGCGATGGGGCTTATCGCGTAATGCTGAACACCCTCAATGATGCCAAAGTTCAGCCGCAAGACGTTGACTACATCAACGCCCATGGCACTTCGACGGATCTGGGCGACAAACTTGAAACCGTCGCCATCAAGCGCGCCTTCGGCGATCACGCCCGCAAGCTGGCGGTGAGTTCGACGAAGTCGATGACCGGACATCTCCTGGGGGGCGCTGGCGGACTTGAAGCGGGCATCACCGTACTCGCGCTCCGCGACCAGATTTTGCCTCCAACTGCCAATCTGGATAATCCCGATCCCGAATGTGACCTCGACTACGTCCCCATCCATCCCCGAAAAGCAGACGTGGAATACGCCATGTCCAACTCATTTGGCTTCGGCGGGACCAACGGTGCGCTGCTCTTCCGGCGCTGGCCGGAGTAGTTTTCCTGGCTTGGCGTCTTCTCCTGCCCTCCGTTCCAACTGTAAGCACCTGGTCAACCCTGTGATTGTGATGAAGAATGCGTACCGGAGTCCGCATTGCACCCAGGACTCAGCCCGCACCGACTTGGCAAGGAACTTCAGGGCTCCGCCATTCGCCCTAGGTAACGCGACCTTAAGTACTCGGGGATTGGCCTTCTTCGCCTTTGCGAATGCCGATAGTGCAATACAGAATAGATTTAGGGAACAACAGCCCTTCTATGGACAAAGCCTTTGGCACCGCTGTTCTGCCCACGCTCGGCAACAAGAAGGCCGCGGCCCGGGTAGCTCTAATCGACATGAAGGGCCCCGCCAGCAGCACGCTTTCGGAGTGCTTTCGGCAGTTTGGGATCGAGAGTGTCTCGTTGAATGGAGATGCGGTCGAACGCCTCAAGAAGGAGAAATTCGAGGCCTGCGTGGTCAGGCTGGCTCCCGGTTCGCAGGCGATCATGGAGTCCGCGCGCACCTCGCCCTCGAATAGCCGGATTGTCATGTATGCCGTGGGTGGCAGCGCCCAGGAGGCAATGAGCTACTCGAAGTACGGGATCAATGCCATTTTCCAGGAGCCGCTCGAGCGCCCGTCTGTGCTGAAATTGGTGCGGGCCACGCAAATGCTTGTATTGCATGAGATGCGGCGTTACGTGCGCATTCCGGTGATCACAGAAATTTCTTTGGCGTTGAGTGATGGCCAGAAGGTTACCGCAACCAGTATCGAAATCAGTTCCGGGGGAATGTCCCTGCGCAGCGCCACGGAAATTACGGTGGGACAGTCGGGTGAGATCTCGTTCGCATTGCTGACATTGCCGCGGATATGGGTTCGCTGTGCCGTCACCTGGCGCAATGGAGTTGGCAAAACCTTCGGCATCCGCTTCGACGCTCAAGACGACCGCCGTTTCAGAATCAAGGAGTGGATTGACGCCTATCTGGAAGGCTAGGTTTTTGTGCGACGCTATGCGCCGCTCCAGGACGAGGCGTTTAGGACCACGTGCGCATCGTCCGCTCCGGCCATGTAGAATTAGATAAGCGCATGGCAGGTGCTTCCCAGTTCGTTCAGATCGACCTCGCACCTCCGGTCCGGCAGCCTAAGCCGGAGTGGCTTAGGGCGAAAGCTCCCGTGGGCGAGAATTTCCATAATCTCAAGAAACTCGCCCGGGGCTTGGGATTGCACACGGTGTGCGAATCGGCCCAATGTCCCAACATCGGCGAGTGCTGGAACCATCGCACCGCTACATTCATGCTTTTAGGGGACATCTGCACCCGGCGCTGCGGTTTTTGCGCGGTGCCCAAGGGCAAACCCGGGGCTATCGATGGGGACGAACCCCGGCGCGTCGCTGAAGCTGTGGCCACGCTCGGCTTAAAGCATGCGGTGGTGACCAGCGTTAACCGGGATGACGACAATCTGGGCGGAGCGAGGATTTTCGCCGAGACCATTCGTCAGATCCGCGAATTGTCTCCCGAATGCCGCGTCGAAGTGTTGATTCCCGATTTCCAGGGCATCGACGACGCCTTGCGAATTGTTCTCGATGCCCAGCCTGACGTTCTGAATCACAATACCGAAACCGTGCCGCGGCTTTATCGAGTAGTCCGCTCCGGCGCTCGCTACGAACGCACCCTGCGTTTGCTGGAAAACGCCAAGAAGTTTTCGCCGGGAATGGTGACCAAGTCCGGGGTCATGGTCGGCCTGGGGGAGACGATCTCCGAGCTGGTGGATGTCTTTCGCGACCTGGGGTGGCGTGGTGTCGACATCCTGACCGTTGGCCAGTACCTGCGCCCATCGCGCGACCACCTGCCCATTGCTCTCTTCTACACGCCGGATGAGTTCCGGTATTTGAAAGACGAGGCTCTGCGTTTTGGCTTCCGCCATGTCGAGTCTGGGCCCATGGTGCGCTCCAGCTATCATGCTCACGAGCAAGCCTCGGCTACTGCGCCAGGCGCTCATCGCCCGTCAAGCGTCGTTTAGATCTGTTTCACATCCCACTGCCAAATGTCATCCTTCGGTTCGGGATGACAAACTGTTATTAAAACCTTCCCAGACCAGGGTCTAGGGGGGCATCGCCGAAACTCAGAAAATCTTGAGGTGGATGGTCAGATACTTCTTGGGATTTTGACGGATTGCTTTGATCAGCTCCTGCGTCTGCTCCAGCACTTGGTTGGTGTTGTTGTAGACAGACGGATCCTGCAGAAGCTTCCCAATTGTGCCCTCGCCTGAATTCAGCCGGTCACTCAGGTCGGAGAGTTTGCTCATGGTGTTTTGCAACTTGTTGGCGAATTCCTGGTTCTTCGCCAAGACGCCCAAGGCGCCTTTGCCCGCGTTCACATCGTCGGTCAATTTCTTGACGTTGGCAATCGTATCGTTGGCGGTGTTGTAGAGTGTGGGGTCCTTCAGGAACTTACCGGCAGTGCCCTTACCCGCGTTCAGATCGTCGATAATCCCGTTCAACTTGTCGATGGTTGCATTCGCGTTCCGGTATAGCTGATCGTCGACGAGCAACTTGCCCAGACTGCCTTTGCCGGAAACGACGTCATTGACCAAGCCTTGAAATTGCTCAACCGTCGCATTGAGCCGGTTGTACAGGCTGGGATCATAGATCACTTTGCCAATGGAGCCCTGGCCGCTTTCGATGAACGCGAGGATACGATCCACACGTTTTTCCAGGGCATCGAGATTTTGCAGCGTGCTTTGGCTGGCGCGCACAACATCCTCGATCTGCGGAGTTTCCCGCGTGGACAGCACGTCTCCTGCTTGAACTTCCGGCCCGCTCGCCCGAGAGCTGTCAATATCGATATAGGTTTCGCCCAACACTCCGGCAGTGGCCAGCAACGTCACGGAATCTTTGTGCAAATTACGGTGATACTTCGTATTCACCTTCAGGGTTACTTCCACCGGGGTGAGCCGCCGGGCCGAATCGGCGACAACCCGAATGCCGGAGACATTGCCAATGTCCACGCCTTGCAGCCGCACCGGCGCGCCCTCTCGCAACCCGCCAGCATTATCAAAATATGACTTCAGCGTGATTTTCTTGGTAAAGACACCGCCAGTGCCACTCATCAGTAAGATCAGAATGCCTAAAACGATGCTGGCCGCCAGCACCGTAAGCCAACCTTCAGTTGAGACCACTTCAACTGTTTCTGACTAGGCACTGATTCTCCCTAAGAGCGTCATGGCAACATTCTCCGCCGCAAGCACAAAAATTGAGCGAATGTCAGCATGATACCAGACTGATGCTGTGGCTTAGTATCCGGCGAGACGCGGGTGCAAAGTTGTTAACAGCAGGATGGCGATGACATACGCCACGGCTCCGCAAGCCAGCGTCACATTCAGCCCAAATTGAATGGCGATCACCATTGCCAGGACGGAACCGAGCACGCTCGAACCCGCATTCATGGCCCATGCCCACTCCACCGCATTCTCCTCGAATTCACCTTCGCCGGACGCAAGAAACTCAGGTATAGGCATGCCGGCCAGCGCTCGCAACCCCGTCGGAAACGGCATTCCCATGGCAAATCCCAGCGGAACCAGCAGGACGGCGCTTACCAGCAGCTTTGTCTCGAATTGCAGCCCGACCAGCGCAGTCAGGATTCCCGGCAAAATGAACACGTAAAGCAGAAGAGCCGCTGCAATGAAAGTCAGCGGAAGCCAGGCGCGCTGGGTGTGGCCCACCCATTTTCGCGATGCCAGACTACCGGCGCCGCTCGACAGAAGAAGCAGAAACACGACCACCGTGAGGGCATAGGTGGGATGGCCGAGAAACAAAACGAAACGCTGGATGAAGGCGATCTCCACCAGAATGTATCCCAATCCCACTGCGACAAAATACAACAGCCGGATCGGGCGCGCTTGTTTGCGTCCCCCACCCACGACCAAAGGGATTACCAGAAACGCAAGTACCGCGAGGCAAGAGATCACCAGCACTGTCGCCAGTACGACCACCCCCAGATTCACCTTCCAGTCGATGCCTTGGCTCAAATCTTCCCGGTGAAGGATTTGGTCGAGCTTCAGAGTGAAAAAGAAAAAGGGCGCGTTATCGTTCACCGGCGCCACATCGTATGGGTACCCTTGCGCAAAAGCATAAGCGTCGTTTCGCGCGATCAAATCAGAAAACGGATTGTACCTTGACGCAGAGGGAAGATACAGCGCCGCCAACCCTGGATTACGGCCCAGGTGGGCTCGAACCTGTACTTCTTCCTCGCCAGTGAAGGCGCTTTTCTTGGCTAGCACCACTACCGGGATTCCGTCTTCGTCCAGTTCGCCCTGAGAAACAACAATAAAATTCCTCACCGGATTTTGTACGCCCAGCTCGTGTAGTGCTTGCATCGCGACTGAGACTACCCGCAAGGCTTCCCGAGGCTGCCGAAACTCCCAACGCGTGATGGCGATCATGCCGTCCGGTTTCAGGTGCTCGAAGTATTCTCGAAACGCCTCCACCGTATAAAGGCTGTTCTCACTGAGGGCGAAAGCCCCGGCGGCGGTCGAAGCCCAGGTGTCGACGAGAGTCATCTGGACCACGTCGAAATTTTGCTTCGCGTTGCGCACAAACGAGCGCCCGTCGGTTACCTGAATGTGGACCTCGGGCTGCTCGTACAGATGATGCGAATAATCCGCGTAGCGCCCGCGCATCACAGTGTTGGCAATGATGGGATTAATCTCAATTCCGGTAACGCTGGGGCTGCCATTGGCGACTGCGCGAAGCACATCGACGCCGCCACCCGGTCCGATGATGGCGTAATCCCCATGCGGGCGCAGAACGTTGGCCAGTGCTGGCGGCGCGGACATCAAATCCTCCTGCCATTCCGTGCCCTCCCATTGCCTGGGGTCGGCGTTCATGATGTAGGTGGATGCGTCGGCATCAATGACGACCACTTTCGCTTCGCCTTGGCGATCCACTTCCACGCGGGAGATTGCATTCCAGCGGGCGAATTCTACCCAAGCTTTGTCGCGAAAAATACCTTTCGCGTAAACCACATCGATCAACTTTCCCGCATGGTTCGCGCCAATCACCAGCAGCAGCAGGGTGAACAACGCGAGTGTAAATTTGCGGATGTTTGCCTTAGTGGCCCAGGCTGCTCCGGCCATAGCGGCCATCGCGCCCGCGAACAGAATCGTGTTTGGACCGCCCAGCCAGTTGAGCAGCGGCACAATTCCCAGACAAGCCAGCGCTCCGCCCATGAGGTCCGCTCCATAGAGACGCGAAATGTGTCGTGATTCGCGGGCAAACAGAATCGAAAACTCGAGTCCGGTAATCAAGAATGGCACTGCGGAAGCCAGATAAATCGCGGTGAGCCGCAGAAAGTTTGCTCGCGACAAAGTCAGTGAGACGGGAACGTGCAGCACGATGTCCAGAACAATGGGTACCACCAGAGCGTTGCCGACGCACAGCCATGACAACAAAGTGCGGGTCTGGAAGCGGTCTAGCCTCTTCTTCCCCAGGTGTGCGAATACTCCGCCTGCCCCGAGGCCCAGCAGCGCGATGGAAATTGCGAGAAAGGCGAAATGATAAAAGAGCACGACCGAAAATAATCGGGTGAGCGCCAATTCCAGCAGCAACGCGGCGAAGCTACTGATGGCGACTCCAGCCAGCAGAGAACGCCCGCCGGCTGTTTCCACGGTGCTGCTTCGGCCGATCGCAGGAGTTTCACTTATAACCGACATTCGAATGTTCACTTAAGAATGCGACAGTCTAACAGAAGCAGTCGCCATTCAGCCGTCAGGCAAGGATTGTGTGGGTGACGGGCGACTCGCGAGCCTGCCCTGAGCGAGGTTGAAGGGCCTGCTGTTGATCTATCATCTTTAACTATCAGTTTTCCAGAATCACCTGGGCGATGGCGTACTCTTCAGTGTGGGAAAGCGAAAGCGCTATATGGACCGCGCCCAGTTTGGCTGCGAACTCGGCCGCCTTGCCGTGGAACGCGATCGTGGGACGGCCTCCCGGCTGGCGGCACACTTCAACGTCGCGCCAGGTAACTCCATGATTCCAGCCAGTGCCGATGGCTTTCATCGCGGCTTCCTTAGCCGCGAAGCGCGCGGCGAAGCGCTCAACCCGGTTGGCCTTCGATTCGCAGTAGCGGATTTCAGCCTCGGTAAAAATCCGGCGCAGGAAGCGGTCGCCGAAGCGCGCAATGGATGCTTCGATGCGTGGTACTTCCGCTATGTCAATGCCGGTGCCGATAATCATGCCGTTTAGTTTCGCACCCTCACGGAACAATACCCTTGCCGAAAGCCGCTACACACGCCAATAGTCGGGCCGCCAAGTCTTTATCGCCTTCTTAATATCCGCGCGCGAGAGATTTGCCGAAAGAGTCTGCTCAACCAGCACGGGTACTTCGCCGTCTGAGGCAAAGCGCAACGCCACGAGCTGATCCTCCCGGAGCTTCGCAATCTGCGGGCGCACCGAGTCAGGCAGCAACGCGGCTAGCCGCAAGCGCTCTTCAAGCCTTATGACGCGGTCCTGTACCTTGAGCGCGTACAGCCGGACCCTGAGCACAGCAACAATCAACGCAGTATTGAATATCACGATCCAAAAATGCAGAAAACCGAAATGATGCACCAGAAAGCCCACGCTGATGACCCACGAAATTGCGAAAACCGGTAACACGAAAAAGTGGAATGGAGGATCGAGTCTTACATGATTGGCGAGATTTTGCGGAAAGCGTTCGGCCATTATTCACCTCTTTGACACTTGGAAGTCTAAATCAGGACGGGCGAAAGCGCTCGGCTGCCGCCGACGTGTCAGGTCAGAGCAGCCGGTCTCCACGATAGATCACCTGGCCGTCGATTAGCCGTGCTTCGGACATAAGTTCATGGCTTTTGACCGGGCCGGTTCCGTCGATGTGGAATACGTCGTGTCCGTGGGCCACCAGCCAGTCGGAAACCAGCATGCGATGACAGCGAAAATAAACTCGCTCGGCGCACATATAAGCGGTGCGCGACTGCTCGGCTAGTTTGATGAGTTCGGCGGCACCGCGTTGGAAGTCCTCGGTGAGCATGTAATCTGCATAGTTGCGGAAGCTGTCATTGCGCAGCGCCAGGTTGGGCGAATCGTCGCGGAGTTTTTTGCGGCGTCCACCCAGCTCCTTAAGCCAGACGTACTGAATTCCAGCCTCGGCCAAGGCTCTCTCCAGCGCTTCGCGATTGAAATGCGGCAAACGTCGCGACATGGGAAAGGAACGAATGTCGACCAAGGTTTGAATGGAGTGGGCGCGAAGAACTGCAATGAACTCATCCAGCGGGCGGGTGGAATGGCCGATGGTGTAAAGAGTTGCCACTATTTTGTTTGCACAGACGCACGGAGGACATCAAACGCCCTATTATCTTTCGAATACCCGGTTGATTGACTGCGCCACAATTTCGTCCTGCTCCGGAAAAACCGTTCGCAGATCAAGGAGCACGCGGCCTTCCTCCACCCGCGCGATAACTGGCGTATCCCAAACACGCAGACGTCGTGACAATTCGTCAGCGCTCGTCCCCTCGGCAGATATCGCCAGCACTCGCGTGGGCAGGGTTGAAGAGGGCGCGGCACCGCCGCCAATTACGGATTCGCCATCCACAACTTCCACCGTTAAACGGGATGACTGCAGTTTTTTCGCGACCGCCTCGGCACGCCGTCCAATCTCTTCTTTAGAAAGACGCATCATGCCCACAGCCGGAATCGCATCGTGCTCGCCTTTGACGTAAGCAAGCAACGTGGCTTCGAGCGCGGCATAGGTTAATTTGTCCGCACGAAGCGCGCGGAACAACGAGTTCGACCGCATGCGAGCGATCAAATCGCTGCGACCGCTGAGCAGGCCGGCTTGCGGGCCGCCTAGCAGTTTATCTCCGCTGTAAGTAACCACATCCACGCCCTGGCGCAAACCGTCGAGTACACTTGACTCCCGATTTACGCCCACCGAGCGCAGGTCGAACAGAGCGCCACTGCCCAGGTCTTCCAGGAGCGGGATGTTGCGCTGGCGAGCCAGGCCCACCAGTTCTTCGATTTGCGCTTGCTCGGTGAATCCCGTGATCTGAAAGTTGGAGCGATGCACGCGCAGCAACAGCCGGGTTTGTTCGTTGATCGCTTTGGCGTAATCGGCAATGCGTGTGCGATTGGTTGTGCCCACTTCCCGCAGGATGGCATTCGATTTCGCCATCACATCCGGGATGCGGAAAGATCCGCCGATCTCGACCAACTCACCCCGGGAAACAATAACCTCGCCGTTTTCCGCCAGCGTGTTAAGGGCGAGTAGGACAGCGGCGGCATTGTTGTTGACTACGATGGTCGAGATTGTTGGCTCGAGCGCACGGGCGAGGACGCCCGCCCCTACACTGTGCTCGCCCGGAAGGCCGGGGGCGGCTGTTCCCACGCGTTCTTCGAGCAGCTTGCGAAACAAACGATCTACGTGCACATCGCGCTTTCCACGTTCGCCCGTTTCCAGGTCTAGTTCAAGATTGGAATAACTTCCCGCGATCTCGCGGATGTGTTCCAGCGCAGCAGCCGATAGCGGAGCCCGTCCCAGGTTGGTGTGCAGAATGACTCCGGTGGCATTGATCACGGATTGCAGGGAATGCTTGAGCGCTTGCCGAAGCTGCCGCGCGACCGCGTCTTCGAGGCCAGAAAGAGCCAGGTCAACTCCATCTGCGGCGAGCCGGCCGGCGGCAATTTCTTTCCGCAAGGATGCGAGTACAGCGCGGGCGGCGTCGGTCACCGCAATGTGTCCCTCCCTCGCGGCGAGTGCCGCCAACTCTGGATTGCGCTGGAGTTCGTCCACCGATGGAAGTTTCCGGTACAGGTCGACATTGGTTTGGAGTTTCACTGCTGACGATTATCCCACGCCATGCCAGGGAGCGCCGAGGGCAAGGCGGGCGTGACGCCTGTCTCCACACAGCTCAACTAGCCCACCTCCACCAGCCCGTAACTTTTATGCCAGCGAGTTCGCATGTGCCGCAGCGCTGCGTCGATTTCAGCTTGAGTGATTTCTGAATTCGGCCCGGCAAGGACCGCAACCGCCTCGCGCTTTGCCGCCTCAATGAGCTGGCGATCGCGGATCAGATTGGCCACCTGAAAGCTAGGCATGCCGGCCTGGCGCGTTCCAAAGAATTCACCGGGACCACGAAGCTCCAAATCGAGTTCGGCAATCTTGAATCCATCGTTGGTGCGCACCATGGCGTCGAGGCGGCGTTCCCCATCTTCGGAAACTTTGCCGCCGGTCATGAGCACACAGTAAGACTTGGCCGCGCCGCGGCCGATGCGTCCGCGCAGTTGATGCAGTTGAGCCAACCCGAAGCGTTCGGCATGTTCGATGACCATCATGGTCGCGTTGGCGACGTCGACGCCAACTTCAATTACCGTCGTAGCAACCAGAATATCGAGCTCGCCCTTCTGGAACATGCGCATGACTTGCTCTTTCAGGTCGGGTTCCATGCGGCCGTGCAGCACGGCAACCCGCAAGTCCGGGAAGATGCGCTTGCTCAGCTCTTTGTACATTTTCATGGCCGCTTTCAATTCAGTCTCTTCGTTTTCCTCGATGACGGGATAGACAACGTAGGCCTGGTGTCCCACGGCCACTTGCTTGCGCACGAAATCCCACACTTCCGGCGAGCGCTCATCCGATACGCAGCGGGTAAGAATAGGAGTGCGTCCGGGCGGCATTTCGTCGATCACGCTGACGTCGAGGTCGCCGTAGAGCGTGAGGGCTAAAGTGCGCGGGATCGGGGTTGCGGTCATGACCAGAACGTCCGGCTCCGCCGAGACTGCCGAGCTTTGGGCCGCCTGGACAGGCGAGTCGTCCGTCACCACACGAGCCCCGCGGTCTTCGCTTGATTTTTTCATCAGCTTGAAGCGCTGCAAAACGCCGAAGCGATGCTGCTCGTCCACAATGACCATGCCCAGTTTCGCGAACTCGACTTTTTGCTCGATCAGCGCATGCGTTCCGATCACGAGTTGCGCGTTGCCTTGGGCGATGTGGCGCCGGGTCTCGCGCTTGCGTTCGTCTTCCATCGACCCTGTCAGCAAAACCACGTGATAGCCAGCGCATTCGAGAATGCGGCGCGCGGAAAAGTAATGCTGCTGCGCCAGGATTTCCGTAGGCGCCATCAGCGCGACCTGGTATCCGTTTTCCATCGCAATAATGCCCGCCTCGAAGGCGACGATGGTCTTGCCCGAGCCCACATCACCCTGCAACAGGCGGCGCATGGGAAACGGTTTTTCCATGTCGGAGGCAATTTCCTTCAGCACCCGTTTCTGCGCGCCCGTGGGATGGAAAGGGAGAATCTTCTTGATGGCGGCACGGGCGCGATCATCCAACTGAAACGCAATTCCGGTTTGTGCCTTCTGTTCGCGGCGTTTCAGCTCGAGCCCAAGCTCGACAAAAAACAGCTCTTCGAAGATGAGGCGAACGTGAGCCGGGGTGCGGGAAGAGAGCAAATCTTCGACACTTTCTCCGGCGTCCGGCCAGTGAACTTTTTGCAATGCTTCCCGAGGGGAAATCAGGCTCAGATGACGGCGAACTACCGCAGGGATGGGATCGGGCAAATCCGGCGGCAGGCTTTCGAGCGCAGTGTGGATGATCCGCCGAAACCACCGCGAAGTCAGCCGACCCTGCCCGGCGGATTCGTAGATGGGGACGATGCGGCCAATCTCAAGCGAAGCCGCCAGCTTCTGTTCTGCGGAGTCAGCGCCACCGTCGTCGGAAGCCTCCCCAATGATCTCGAATTGCGGCTGGGTGAGTTGCAGTTCGCCCCCGCGATAGTCCTCCTCGACCTTGCCGTACAGTGCGACAATCTGGCCGGGCTTGAACTTGTCTCGAAGGTAAGTCGCGTTGAACCAGATACACTTCAGTCGCGTCCTGCCTTGTCCGGCGGTCATCTGAAAGATGGGCATACGGCGGGTGCGGAAAAGGCCCGAAGTCCGAACCTCCGCAATTACAGTGGCCATTTCGCCCGCGCGCAGTTCAGCAATACCCCGAGGATTCAGCCGGTCCTCGTAGCGGAAGGGTAGATAATGGAGCAGGTCGTCGAGAGTCTCAATACCCTTGGCGGCCAACAATTCAGCCAAACGGGGGCCAATTCCCTTGACGTACTGAACGGAGGTACCCGGTTGCAGCATCTCAAGGGATGTTAGCAGGAGGCATCGCCGGTACTATAGTCCGCGAGACATTTCGTGCCGCCGCAGTCGCGGTGGCCGTTGTGGGATGCGGGCGCTGCGACGGCGTTTGCCAGAAGACTAGCTATGTCCAAACAAGCAACCAACTTTCTGCATGCGCTGGCGGCCGTCCTCGCCGGAAACGCAGTCTACTTTCTGCTGGCGAGGTATTTACCGCTGGCCGCTCACCATGATCCTTTCCGGGTTGATCTCGGCATGATCGTGGACTTCTCCATCTGCTTGATAGCGTTCGTCATAATCAAGACCTTCGCCGGAAGAGGTTCCGACCGGCCGAGGGGTTAAGGCTTTTTGTTGCGTAAGTTTTCTACGTTCTTCCGTTTACCTCTGCCCAACGAGTCCGTCTCCGCCCTCACTTGTCTGGATTTTGGACAAAGGTGTCTAAGACTTTCATCCACAGGACGTTACTTTCGGAACCTCCGTAACCGGGTATAGGGAGACTAGAATTTGGCCAGCATCTATGCAGAAGATCTCTCTCCTTTACGACGCCAGTCAGGCCGTGCTATCCACGTTTGATCTGGATGAGGTCCTTCAGCAGATCCTGATTATCGCGCGCGATTATTTCCACTTGCAGAACGTCGCCATCCTTTTGCGCGAAAACAACGAACTCTACGTCCGCTGCCAGGTGGGCTGGGATGATGGTCAGGACGAGGTACGTCTCCCCATCGGAAAAGGAATCACGGGCACGTCCGCTCAGCAAAAGCGTCCGATTTACTGCGCTGACGTTAGCAAGGATGCTCGCTATATCCTATCGGCGAAGAACACACGCTCGGAGCTGGCCGTCCCGCTGATGGTGCGCGACCATGTGGTCGGCGTGCTCGACTGCCAGAGCGAAAATCTCAACCACTTCGATTCCGAGACCATCGACCTGCTGGCGTTATTTTCGACCCAGGCATCCATGGCCCTGCAGAATGCGCGGCTGCACTCGCTGGAGCGCCACCGCGCTTCACAACTGGAAGCGATCAACGTGATCGCGCAACAGATGACCGCGGTGCTGGATCTGAAAGAACTGCTTTCCAAAGTATGTTTGCTGATCCAGGAGGCCTTTCAACTCTGTCACGTCTCGGTGCTGCTGAAAGATGAGGATGACCTGGTGCTGCGCGCCAGCCACGGAAAGCTCACGGGACGCGCTCCCGAGGGCGAGCTGCCGGTAGGAGAAGGCCTTTGGCGAAGGGCTCTGGCGGCGGGAAAGACGCTGATCGAGAATGACGTGAAATCAGTTTCCGAGCTCGGGCTATATGTTGAAACCGAATCGACGATGTGCATCCCCCTGGTATCGTTCGGGCTGACCTTGGGTGTTTTGGTTTTGGATACAGCCCGGCCCGGAGCTTTCAACGCCAATGACACGCAGCCCCTGGAGTCGGTCGCCGACATCTGCGCCACCGCTATTCAGAATGCTCATTATGTCGAACGAGTAAAGCAGCTGGCCTATCTGGACGGATTGACCGGAATCTTCAATCGCAGGTTTTTCGAGTTGCGGATCGTGGAAGAAATCGATCGGGCCCGGCGGTACGGCACAGGTTTGGCTGTACTCATGGTGGACATTGATCAATTCAAGCGCTTGAACGATGAATTCGGGCATCTGCTCGGCGACGAAGTGCTGCGTCAGGTGTCCTCAATTTTCCATCAGCAATTGCGCAAGATCGACGTGCTGTGCCGTTACGGGGGAGAGGAATTCGCCATCCTGCTCTCCCAGACAAATGCGGTGCACGCTTTGGGAGTTGCGGAGAAGCTGCGCAAAACGGTCGAAGCCTGGCAGTTCCCGGGCGTTCCCCGGCCCGTCACCATCAGCGCGGGAACGGCGAACTATTCCGAGCACGGTTCCAGCCGCGATGAATTGGTGAAGGCTGCCGATGCAGGTTTGTACGCGGCAAAACAGGCTGGACGGAATCGGGTTTGTCTCGCGCCAGAGCCAAAGCGAGGTTTGGCACAGGGAGCCGGCATATAAATGTAGAGCGGACACTCCTGTCCGCTTTCTTTTGACCCTGACTTAAAAAAAATCAACCGCAACGGACAAGAGTGTCCGCCCTACGGCGAATCAGAATTCTTCGCTATCCAGTCCCTCCAGCTCTCTCTCGATCTCGCGCTGATGATCGCGCCATTCTCTTTGCACATCCCGCATTTGCCGCTTGATCTCTTCACTACGCCTGTGGGCCTCCCGGGTTTCGCGTTCAATCTGCGGTTTGACCAGCTCAAGTTCGCGATTGATCGCCTCTTCCATTTCCGGCGTAAGGTGGGCCATTTCAGATTGAAGTTTGCTGAGTTCATCGCGAGTTTCGGCATCGATCGCGGGAATGTTCACGTCGAGGCTCTCGCGGAAAAGATCCGATTGCTTGCGCTCCGGCAAGGTGATGGTGATGGTCTGTTCCTTCTTGTCGCGAATCACGCTGATGCTGGCGGTATTGTCCTTGCGTGACCGCAAGGCGTGACTGAAGTCGCCGCTGTCATGAATCGCTTCGCCATTGATTTTGACGATCACGTCGCCGGCGCGAAACCCAGCTTTGTCCGCGCTGCTTCCCTTCTCGACCGACCGAACCAGCACGCCCTGGCCATTCTTGGCTCCGAAGAAGTCTCCCAGTTGGGGCGTGAGATTTTCGACCATCAGGCCGCTGCGCGCCGAAGAGTGCACCACCACGATGGAAACCGGCAGATCCATGTCGGGCATGGCGGGCATAGCAGGCATCATTGGCATGTTGAACTTGAACTGCTTGGGATCCGGACCAAAGTTGCGCGAATAATTCTTTTTGCGATCGGCAAGCTCCACCTTGATGGTCATGGCCTGGCCGTTGCGACTGATGCCCAAGGTGACCACGCGTCCTGGTGGAGTCTCGCGAATCATGCGGCGCAGTTGCTCGACACTCTGTACCTCGGCACCATTCAAAGTGAGGATCACGTCCTGCTCTTTGAGGCCAGCCTTGCCCGCGGGAGCGTCCTGATCCACCATGGTCACTTCCGCCCCGCGCTCGTCTTTCAAGTGCAGCGCGAACAGACGATCAGGAGTAATATCGCGCGTGTCCACTCCGAGATAAGACCCGCTGCCCCAGTCTTCACTCGAAAAACCGTAAGAGTCGCCAGTGTCGAAGGTAAGCTGATCAGCGGCGAAAGTTGCCACTGCCAGAACCGGCACCAGGACCAACGTCATCAAGATTGAGCTTCGCACGTTTACCTCCCGCATGAATAAAGCAGCTAATTGCGAATTGCCCCTTAGTGACTCGCCCGGCGGAAACAGATGTCGCCGGTCGTGGTACGCACCTTGAGCACAGGACCGCCGCCGTTCAGCCTGCCCTCCGCCGTTACCGTCTTCGGGCCATAGTCGCCGCCCTCGGTAGTGACTCGGATGTCCGGAAAATCCGACCGAATATTGTGACCATTGGCCACTTCGATCGAGGCTTGAACACTGATGTTCACGCTGGGCGCCAGGTAAACCGTAATGTCACCGGCGGAAGTTTCCAGCTCGGAATCATTGTGTTCGCCGTTCGACGGGACAAACTTTGCCACGATCCCGCCGGCTCCAGTCTCCGCCCGCGCTGATGGCACCCCGTTCAATTCAATGCTGCCGCCGCCCGTCTCCGCGCGCACCGGTCCCTTGGCGGAACTCAAATGGATGCTGCCGCCGCCGGTTTCCATTTCTGCGGCGCCGCCGATATCGCCCAGATCGATACTGCCGCCGCCCGTACTCGCCTTAACTTTCCCGCCACAGCGCTCCACCTGAATACTGCCACCGCCCGTTTCCAGCACCGCGCCCTGCAAGCCGGAAATAATAGTCACGCTGCCACCGCCGCTCTCGGCTTCGATCTTGCCCTTGGCGGAATTTACCTTAATGGAACCGCCGCCGGTGTGCAGGCGGACGTCGGAAGCCACGTTGCCCACATCAATGCTGCCGCCGCCGGTTTCGGCGCTAACCGTTCCCCCAATGTCATCAAGGTGAATACTGCCGCCGCCACTCTGCGCATCCACCCGCCCTGTGATCCCGGTTGTAGTGACGCTGCCACCCTCGGTCTCGATTTTGATTTCATCCATCCCGCGCGGGACATTGACCACAAACTCCCCTGAGAACTTGTGCGGCCTGCCGCCCTCCCAGTCCCCCACGATCCACGCCGTATCTCCGTGGACGTAAGCGCTGATCTTGTAGTTCTCAAATTCACGCCGCGCTCTGTCTTCCGAACCGCTGTAAGAATGATTGCGAATGACGTAACTGATGCCCTGCTGCGAACCGCCCTCCACACGCACGGAACCAATATCTACTTTGACCTTGAGATTCTTGGCTATCGCCAGAGATCCAGTGATCTCCTGCGTCCAGTTTCCGCCGTCACCGTAAACGCGGATCTGTTGCGCGCTTGCCAGTGGCAAGATCAACAACAACACCGCGCCGAATTTAGAGAGCTGCTTCAACATTCACCTTCCATTCTCATCCTCACCCAGTCCCCTCAATCAAACTCTGGAAGCTGCGCCAGCATAAGACGCGCCTGCGACCGGATGTACTGGTTCTGATCGCTCTCCGCCAGCTTTTGCAAAACCGATCGTACGCTGCCGTCAGCCCGCACCGGTTCGAGCAAATGCAGCGCTTCCGTGCGAGCCCCGGGATTCGAATCTTGGAGCAGATCCTCAAGCAACGCATCCCGCACCCGCGGATCGCTCTTCACGTACGCACCCAAGCCATCCAGCGCCTTCAGCCGCACTCCCGGATTCGAGTCATAGCGCAGCGCATACATCAGTGCCTCGCGAACGTGACTGTTATTCGGCTCCTGCGTCAGCAGATCGACAGAATCCATCCGCACCCCCGAGTTGTAGTTGTTGCGCGCCGCAAACAATAACAACTGCTGGATGCGCTGATCGTTGAGCGAGCCTTGCGCTTCCTGGGTGGAAACCGTGTCGTATTTAATACTGATGTGGTTCGATCCGGGATTCTGCGTAATCGACTGGATGCCTGTAATGGAAGATTCCGCGGGTGTGCTGACCGGTACGGTGGCAATCGATGTACCGCCGCTTAAAACTTTGTAGCTGGTTGCGATGCCACCGGCAAAGCCAACGATGAAGATCGCCGCAGCCAGAGCGGGCGCAAAACGAATCTGGCGAAGCCAGGCCGCGGGGTCGAAAATCATGCGCTGCCAAAACCTGCCCTGCTCCGCGGTTTCAAGCCCCTCCTGCAGCCGCATGCGCGAAGCCGCAACCAGGTTGGGCGAAGGCTCCTCGACCGGCAACTCAGAGAGCATGGCATGGAACTGCCGCGTGGTCTTGAGCTCCGCCGCGCAGTCCGCGCAGCGCGCCAGATGCTGTTCCAGTTCATAGCGCGCGTCATCGGGCAGTTCGTTGTAGACGTACAGCAGAATGTTTTGTTTAACCCACTCGCATTTCATAATTACACCCCCTCAGGGGAAATTTCTTTGCCTGCGTGGTGGCGGGTTTTAACCCGCGCCACACGCTCATCTCATATCCGCCAGCGCTCCCCGCAATTTCTGGGTAGCACGAAACAAAGTGTTCTTGGCCGTCTCTTCTGTCGTATGCAATACTTCCCCCACGGTGCGCAGCTTCAATCCGTGGTAGTGCTTCAACTCGAAAACCATGCGCTCCCGCGGCGTCAACTTTTCCAGCGCATGGCTGATGCGTTTCCCCAACTCACGACGCATCAAATCCCGCTCGGGATTGGCCCCCGCCCGCCCGTCCGGAACCTGATCGAGTACATCGTACTGCTCTCCAGACGCATCCGTCGCCACCGGCGCGTCTTCCTTTCGCACTTGCCGCTTCCGCAAATGATCGAGGCAGAGATTCGTCACAATGCGGTAGATCCAGGTGTAGAAGGAACATTCAAAGCGAAAATTGCCAATGCTCTTATACGCCTTGAGAAAGGCTTCCTGATAAACATCCTGGGCTTCGTGTTCCGTGCCCGTGAGGTGGAGGGCCAACCGCAGCACCGCCTGGTCGTAGTGCCGCACCAGATCCTCGAAGGCAGCCCGATTGCCGCGCTGCGCTTCGCGGACCAGTAAAGTATCGTCGATACGCCCTGAAGCTTGCCCAGTCATAGCGCCCCGAAATTGGGGTCCCTGGATTCCGCCAGCTTCTTTCCTTGCGTCCCGTCTACTCCCCGGATGGGAACACTCGCCAACTGCAAATGGCACAGCCCACGCTTCGGCCGGCATATTTTTCCTTGTCCTCGAATGCACCGGGACGCCATTGCCGTTCTTCCCGGTCGCATAGCTATGGACGGGCGAAGCGCCCAACCGTGAGCAGAAATTATAGGAGTGTGGCAGGTTTCTTGCCCGCTGGGCAATTCTTTCGAAAGGGTTTACGCCGTTGGAATCTCGCTAGCGCAGGAACGGCCGAACAAACAAACTTATTTCTGCATCTCACCTAAACCGGACGATTTGAGGATGTAGCAAAAGAACGCCCTCCCTTTTCCGGGAGGTATGTGTCTGCGAGGTCGCCGCTTCCAAGCCGAACCGCAGAATCCATTGCGGTGCCGAGCCCTTTTGATGCCATCTCGCGGAAAGATGGACTGCTCAACTGATCGTCGCTTACTGAAAGCTGCGATATCAAACGTCGCACAAATCGCACACCGTCGTCTGCGCCCGCCCAGAACTCAACTTTGAATGTTGCGGGTCCGCTAGCGGGGGGTGCCGTAGTAGAACTCAGCGCGATCGACACAAAATAATTCAGGTTGCCGATGTGGAGGAAAGTAATTTCCCAACTCCCATGTCGTTCACCAAAGGGAGAAGCGAGTTTGAAATCGTGTTTATGACCGACCTCGATCGCGAGAGCTTCTAGTTCGGCAAATTGTCTATTCCTGCCCATCCTTGCTCCTTCGGCCTCACCCAACCTGCACCTCCCAAGCCAATGCCAAAGCTTCCTTTGGGAAGCCGAAAGGCAAAATATACTCTATGCCTTTTCCGCACCGAACCCAACGAGGCCCAATGATCGTCGCAATCTTGCCAGGATCAAGCATCAAAACAAACGCCCGATCTTGCGTCGGTAGTGGCAGCGCCAACCACGAAACCGTCTCGGCAGCCGAGTACGGTGTGGGGGTCACGAAGTGCCGTCTATCACTGCCGATCGTGTACAGACCTGTTTGATGCCCGGCCAGGTAACGGAGGAGGTATCGGCTCCCCAGTTCATGAGAAACCTGCGTACCGCTTTTTGAAGGCAGATCCTCGTCTACGGTTGTCCGGCTCGCAATTGAAACCCCGTGTCCCTCAAGCATTTCCTGATCCAAACTCGTAGCCAGCCAGCTCGCGTTTGACATTGCCGTGGCACTCTACCTAGTTAGGCATAAATCCATCAGATTCTACATGATCCGCGGCAAAGGGCACATCACCGTTCAGAGAAGAATCCTGCCTGAAGGACTGACATAAAGTGGCACCCCGCAGAATCCTGCAACTGAAGGAACTAAACTTAGCCCTGGAAGGCAACGATGTTCGCTCGCGAGCCGAGCTTGTCCAGCCAGCTACTCGGCTGCTTCCTTTTCGATAACCACCTTCAGATGCGCGGTAACATCCTTGTGCAGTTTGATCGGAATCATGAATTCACCCAGCGTCCGGAGAGCCTCATGCAGCTGGACTTTGCGGCGATCCACGTTGAATCCCTTTTTCTCGAGCGCGTCCCCGATGTCACTGGACGTGACAGAACCAAACAGCTGATCGTGTTCTCCGGAACGGCGCTGGAAAGAAACCGAAAGCCCGTCAAACTGTTTGGCCAATTCTTCCGCTTGCAACTTCTCCTTCGCCGACCGGCGTACCGATGCCGCCTTCATTTGCGCGATCACAGCCTTGTTGCCGGTCGAGGCTTCAATGGCCAACTTGCGCGGCAAAAGATAATTCCGGCCAAAGCCCTCGGCAACTTTCACCACGTCACCGCGCGAACCCAGCTTGGCTACGTCTTCTTTAAGAATGACTTCCATAAATGACTCCCGTTCTAAGATGTTTGCGGGCGACAGATTCGCCGGTTCGAATCAACAAAAGGATCCGTGAGAATCTGCGCTTATCCGTGGCCGCTTTTTACGCCGCCCGTCCAGCAAAAGGCAGCAAAGCAATATTGCGTGCCTGCTTAATCGCCAACGACAATCGCCGTTGATGCGGCGTGCACACGCCGGTCAAACGCCGCGGCACAATCCGTCCGCTTTCCGCCACGAACTGCGCCAGCAGACGAATGTCCTTGTAGTTGATGGCCTCAATCTTTTCGACGCAGAACTTGCAAACCTTCTTGCGCCGAAAATATTTGCGCCCACCAGGGCCGCCGCCTTCGCGACCACCGCCCGGTCCGCCGGGACGAGAAGAGGGACGGCGTTCGCCACGATCGGGCCGGTCGCCGCCAGAGGATGATTCAGATGTTCGAGTTTCGTCAGCCATGATGCTCCTTAAGTCTGTCGTTAGTCATTGGTCGTTCGTCGTTACCGTCGTGTCGTCTTTGTTTTGCCAACGACCAAAGGCCAACCACCAACGACGGTTCCTACGCTGTAGCCGCCGGAGCTTCCCCCGCACTTTCCGCCGCTGGCGCGGGCGCCGCCGCCTTGCGCTTGGCGTCCTTGATCGCTTTGATCTTATCCAACCGCTTCT
>Ga0210390_10001201_pt1 | contig 25448 bp, 17 predicted proteins | sample IncBWH11OmetaG_FD_161050 | JGI IMG/M metagenome (GOLD analysis project Ga0210390, IMG submission 161050) | Forest soil microbial communities from Barre Woods Harvard Forest LTER site, Petersham, Massachusetts, United States - Inc-BW-H-11-O ... | reverse complement strand
CGGATACACGATCAGCTGCGCACCCTTAACGATCTTTGCCGACATTCGACCCGCGGCATCGATCGGCACGATCTGATCGTCGTCGCCGTGCATGACAAGCGTCGGCACATCGAACTTCTTGAGGTCCTCGGTAAAATCTGTCTCGGAGAAAGCCTTGATGCAGTCATAGTGCGCCTTCATTCCTCCCAGCATGCCCTGCAACCACCAGTGCTCTCGGATACCCTCGGAAATCTTGGCGCCGGGCCGGTTGTATCCGTAGAACGGAAGAGTAATGTCCCGGTAAAACTGCGGCCGATTGGCCGCAAGCTGGGCTCGGAGGCCGTCAAAGACCGAGATTGGCGCGCCGAGGGGATTCTTGTCCGTCTTCACCATCAGCGGTGGCACGGAACTGATCAGCACGGCCATGCCGACACGTTTTGAGCCATGCCGTCCGACATAGCGGGCGACTTCGCCGCCGCCCGTGGAGTGGCCCACGTGGATCGCATTTTTCAGGTCAAGTTTTTCGGTGAGCACGGCGAGATCATCTGCGTACGTGTCCATATCGTTGCCGTCCCACGTCTGGGTGGAACGGCCGTGGCCGCGCCGGTCGTGCGCGATGACTCGGTAGCCGCGCTGGCCGAAGAACAACATCTGTCCGTCCCAGTCGTCCGCCGTGAGTGGCCATCCATGACTGAACACTATGGGCTGACCCGTGCCCCAGTCTTTGTAATAAATCTGCGTACCATCTTTTGTCGCAATCGCTGGCATAAATATTCTCCGTAATAGTAGTTGGGATTTCCTGACTGTTTCACTCCGCTGCCTTAGCCGCCAAGGTTTCGACCACCGCGATGTTTTGCAACAGCTCCGGTGGCAGGTTGTGCCTTACCTGCAAATAGCCCGGGCTGTTGTAACTGACCCAGACGCGGGCCTGGGCATCTTCCCAGACCAAAATCTTGAGTGGAAGGTCAATGGCAATGCTGGGAGCGGCCAGCATCAAGGGCGTCCCGGCTTTGGGGCTTCCAAAGATCAGCAGCTTGGTGGGAGGCATTTTTAATCCCACCTTTTCCGCTTCTCCGCTATGGTCGACCAGAGCGAACAGGGTCACTCCCTTCGCCTGCAGAATCCCTTTGAGTTTTTCTACCGTCTGCTCCACCGAATGACTGCTGGGTATGTCGATGATCCCAGTTGCTTTATTTAGCTTCATAGATAAGGCCTCGGAGTCGGCAACTGCGTAGGTCGAATTGTGTGGCGGGACACATAGAACCCGACCTGACTAGCCCAGTCATTTTCGGCCAAAGTAGATGTGGAGGCAACCCGAGATTCTCGACTTGCAACTAAATCATTAGTTACCTTTTATTGTGTAAACCCTCTGAGGATTTACGGAGAAACCGCGTGCCTAGAAGACAGTCCAGGACCCTTACAGAAGCCGAGCTTCGGATCATGAACGTGTTGTGGCTCAAGGGGTCTGGCACGGTCCAGTTGGTCATGGAGTACCTTTCGCAGAAAACCCCATTGGCATACAACTCGGTCTTGACCACCATTCGCGTCCTGGAGCGAAAGGGCTACGTAAAGCATTCCAAAGATGGGCGCGCCCATGTATACGCTCCGCTAGTCGGGCAGAAAGAGGCAACGCGTTCGGAGATCCGCAACCTGGTTGGCCGTTTCTTCAAAAACTCCCATGAGCAACTCGTCCTAAACATCCTTGAGGATCGAGGCATCGAGGCGGAGGAACTTAATCGCCTGCGCGAGATGCTGGAACGGAGTGGCGCGGAATGATGTCGCCTCAGTTCCAGACAATCGCTCAGATAGCCATCGGGCGTATTCTTAATTCTTTACCCGAAGGATTGCTGGTCGCTCTTTTCGCCTGGGTCACATTGCGCCTTCTGCCGCGACAGAACTCCGGAACGCGATTTGCGGTTTGGTTCGTGGCCCTGCTGGCGGTCGCGGGGCTCCCGCTGATCAGCAGCATCGTGAGCCCACGGTTTCTTCTGTCGGCGAGTGGCGTGCGGCCTGTGATCACTTTGCCCGGTCCCTGGGGAATTCTTCTGTTTCTGGCTTGGGCTCTTGCAGTCTGTGCCGCGATGCTGCGTCTGACCGCGGGACTTTGGCGGCTGCGAGGGCTTCGCAGGAGTTGCATCGCCATCGACTCGGTCCAGCTTGAGCCCGCGATACGAAAAACCGTCGCTGATTTTTCTTCGTCAAGACGGGTAACGCTTGCCACCTCAAAGAACGTAAGCGTGCCTTCAGCCTTCGGCTTTTTCAAGCCGATGATTGTCATTCCAGCCTGGGCGCTGCGAGAACTTCCTCCTGACGAATTGAAGATCATTCTGCTCCACGAATTTGCGCACCTCAAGCGCTGGGACGACTGGACCAATTTGCTCCAGAAGGTCGTGCGGGCGGTATTCGTCTTCCATCCTGCAGTCTGGTGGATCGACGGCCGGCTCGCGCTGGAACGCGAAATGGCCTGCGACGACGCAGTGCTGGCCGAGACCGCCAATCCGCACGGTTATGCGAAATGCCTGGTCGCTCTCCTGGAGAAGAGTTTTGCTCGGCGGGGCTGGACTATGGCGCAGGCTGCCGTGCACCGCGCACGCGAGGCTTCCCTGCGCGTGGCGCAGATTCTCGATGCCCGCCGACCGCATGCCAGACACGTCTGGAAGCCAGCTCTGGGTATCGTGGGTGCTTTTTCTCTGGTGTGCCTCGTGCTGGTGCCGCGTGTACCCGAGTTAGTGGCATTCGACCGGGCAGCCCAGCCGATTCTCAGTGACAACGTCCACGCCGGCACGCTGAGGCAGCCGGAATTTTCCTTGGCTGCAGCGATTCCAGCCGCGTTGCAGACCAGCCAGCAACAGCCGATTCGAAAATTACTGCGACCAGCTGCGAGGCGAACGGTTAGCCACGCTGTTGAACGTCAAGCGACCGAACCTCGATCCCTTGTCCCGCTGGTGGCCGCGGCACGGTGGAGCGCAGACACCGATCCCGGCCTGCTGGACATCGTGACCGCGGAAGCGAACGAGACAATCGTGCCCGGAGAAACTTTACTGGTGGTCCGGACCACGCAGCGAGTAGCGCCGAATTCGTGGGTATGGAGCGTTCGCGTGTGGCGCATCACCTTGGTCGAGCAGCAGGTGGACCGAGGGCCTGTTGCGAATAAGACATAGGCAAAAATTTTTGGCAGTAACAACTAAATACTTAGTTCCACAAGGAGAAGTGAAATGAATACCTGGAAGACAATCCTGACCCGGCGTTTGCTCGTGGCCGTGGTCGCTGTGCTAACCGTCGCGTCGCTGGCAACTTACGAGTTCGCCTCGGCCAAACCAGCGAGGGCGTCCGCGGCGGCCCCTGCCGCTGCACCGCTCGATGACAACAGCGTCGCCGCCATACTGTCACTCGACCACGCTATGGAAACGCTGGCGGCCCGGGTTACCCCTGCTGTCGTCAACGTAACCGTGACGTCGAAGGCGAGCCCTCAGCAAAGCGGCGACGATTCCTCGCAAGACATGCAGCAGTTCTTCGCGCCTTTCGGGGGCAACCCATTCGGCGGTACACCGGGGCATCAGTTTCAGTTCAACATACCGAATAATCCGCGCCCGAGGGTGGAGCACGGTCTGGGCAGCGGAGTGATCATCTCCCCTGATGGTTACATCGTTACTAACAATCACGTGGTCGATGGCGCCACCGACATCCGCGTCACCATGAGCAACCGTGATGTATTTTCGGCAAAGCTTATCGGTACCGACCCGCTCACCGACCTGGCTGTGATCAAAATAAACGGAACGAACCTGCCCAGCGTGCCTTGGGGCGATTCGGCCAAGCTCCGTCCCGGTCAAACTGTGCTGGCGTTCGGTAACCCTTATGGTTTGCAGTTCACGGTGACGCGCGGCATCATCAGCGCGCTCAAGCGCCCCAATCTCGATGCCAGTGACCGGCACAAGCCCGGAGAATTCATCCAGACTGATGCCGCCATCAATCCCGGCAACTCCGGCGGTGCGCTGGTCGATGCACGTGGCGAACTGATCGGGATCAACACGTTTCTGATTTCGTCGAACGGTTCATTCTCCGGAATGGGCTTCGCGATTCCCGCGCAGATTGTCGAACCCACGGTTGAGACCTTGATTCGCGACGGCAAAGTCAGTCATGGCCTTATCGGGATTGGCATTTCGGATGTGACTCCGGATAACGCCAAGTTCTTCCGGATGAGCAACGCCAACGGAGCCGTTGTAACCGAAGTCGAACCGAACTCTGCTGGAGGCAAGTCTGGCCTGCGCATTGGCGATGTCATCACCAAATTGAACGGGCAATCCGTAACGGATGCCGGAGAGTTGCAGATGGAAGTCGGGCAAAAACGGCCCGGTGAAACTATCCAACTCGAGGTGATGCGCGAAGGCAAGACGACGAGCGTTCCAGTCACTCTGGAAGCGATGGGCGCGACCAACGGCGGCGTGACAGTAGCTGGCGACCACGAAAAAGGCCGCTGGGGACTGAGCCTGGGCGAATTGAGTCCAGATACTCGTGATCAACTGCAGGTCCCGAGCAACGTTCATGGCGCTGTAGTACAAGACGTGCAGCCTGGAAGTCCGGCAGACAACGCAGGCTTGCAGCGAGGAGATGTAATTATCGAAGTCGACCGCCATTCCCAGCAGTCAGCAGCCGACGTCGCCAAAGCGCTAGCCGATGTCCCGAAAGGGGAGGATGCTTTAGTGCTGGTCTGGTCCAGCGGAGGCAGTACGTTCCGCGTGTTGCACGCCACGCAAGGCTAGGTTGCGCGATTGTGCTCCGCTCCGGCGCGTGCCGGGGCGGAGTGCAGCGTGCGACTCTTTTTTCGGCTCACGGGAAGATTTCAGTTGACACTACTCTCTATCGTTTTATAATCATTCTCATCCGATAACCATGCGTCTCCGCCATGAACAGTTCCGTGAACTGGCCGCGAAGCACGGTTTGGCCGTTACGCACCAGCGTCAGGTCGTCTATGAGGCTGTCGTCGCTTCCCACGGACACTATTCCCCGGAAGACATTTACGCCGCAGTCCGGCGCCGCATTCCATCTATCTCTTTGGCCACGGTCTACAACAATCTGCGGCTTTTCATCGAGTGCGGGTTGCTGCGCGAGGTCACTCCTCATGCGACCACGTTGCTTGTGGACGGCAATCTCAAACCTCATCATCACCTGGTTTGCTCGCGCTGCAAATCGGTGCAGGACATCGAAGGAGAGTTTATCGATTTCAAAAGGCTATCCCGGCATCTGCCGGATGGCTTTGATCTGACGCAACCGTTGGTCGAGGTTTTCGGCCTCTGCCGCCGCTGCAGCGTCAAAAAGTAACTTTTTCAGCCGGTACTTAATCATATTCGAAGGACGAAAACATATGGAAAACACACTCGCGAGTTCATCAGGAAGTGTAGTCCCCGAAGTTAAGCAAAAAAACGCGGCAACCGAATCGAAGTGCCCAGTAGCGCACGGCGCTCGCAACTCCTACACGAATGCCGACTGGTGGCCGAACCAGGTGAACGTGAACATTCTGCACCAGCACTCTCCGAAGTCCGATCCGATGGGCAAGGCGTTCAACTACGCGAAAGAATTCAAGAGCCTCGACCTGAAGGCCGTGATCAAGGACCTGCACGCCTTGATGACGGATTCGCAGGAGTGGTGGCCGGCCGACTTTGGGCACTACGGGCCGCTGTTCATTCGTATGGCGTGGCACAGCGCAGGCACGTACCGCATCGGCGATGGCCGCGGCGGAGCCGGAGCCGGACAGCAGCGCTTCGCTCCGCTCAATAGCTGGCCGGACAACGTCAACCTCGACAAGGCGCGCCGGCTGCTGTGGCCGATCAAGCAGAAGTATGGCCGAAAAATCTCCTGGGCCGACCTGATGATTCTCGCCGGCAACGTCGCCCTCGATTCGATGGGATTCAAGACCTTCGGTTTTGGCGGCGGGCGCGAGGATGTGTGGGAGCCCGAAGAATTGAACTGGGGCCCCGAAGGCAAGTGGCTGGCCGACGAGCGCTACACCGGCGATCGTGATCTTCAGAAGCCGCTCGGCGCCGTGCAGATGGGTCTGATCTATGTGAATCCGGAAGGGCCGAATGGAAAGCCTGATCCCCTCGCCGCGGCGCGCGATATCAGAGAGACGTTCGCCCGCATGGCGATGGATGACGAAGAAACAGTTGCACTCATCGCCGGTGGTCACACCTTCGGCAAAACCCATGGCGCGGGTGTTCCCGCTCAGTATGTAGGCAACGAGCCAGAAGGTGCCAACATCGAGGATCAAGGCTTCGGATGGAAGAATAAACTTGGCAAAGGTCATAGCGCTGACACGATCGGTAGCGGCCTGGAAGTCATTTGGACCACGACGCCTACGAAATGGAGCAACAACTTCTTCACGAACCTGTTCAGCTACGAATGGGAACTGACCAAGAGCCCGGCCGGAGCACATCAGTGGACACCGAAAAATGGCGCGGGCAAAGCTGCGGTACCGGATGCGCACGATCCCTCAAAGCGCCACGCGCCCTCCATGCTGACCACGGACCTCGCATTGCGGTTCGACCCCGCTTACGAAAAGATTTCGCGGCGTTTCTACGACCATCCAGATCAGTTGGCGGACGCGTTTGCCCGGGCGTGGTTCAAGCTCACGCACCGCGATATGGGGCCAATCTCTCGCTACCTTGGCCCACTCGTTCCGAAGGAGCTGCAGCTGTGGCAAGACCCTGTCCCCGCCGTGGATCATAAATTGATTGGCGAAAAGGAGATTGCTGCGCTGAAGGCGAAGATCCTCAAATCCGGACTATCGATCTCCCAACTGGTCACGACCGCCTGGGCATCGGCGGCTTCGTTCCGCGGCTCCGACAAGCGTGGTGGGGCGAACGGCGCGCGTATTCGCCTTGCGCCGCAAAAAGATTGGGAAGTGAACCAGCCGGCCGAACTGGCGAAGGTTCTCAAGAAGCTGGAGGCGATCCAAAAGGATTTCAACAGCTCTCAATCGAATGGGAGCAAAGGGAAAAAGATTTCGCTTGCAGATCTGATTGTGTTGGGCGGCTGCGCAGCCGTCGAGGAAGCCGCGAAAAGGGCCGGGTACAAAGTGAAGGTTTCCTTCTCGCCGGGGCGCACGGATGCTTCGCAGAAGCAGACCGACGTGCACTCATTCGCCATAATGGAGCCGGTCGCGGATGGGTTCCGCAACTATCTGCGCACCGGACAGATCCTGTCGGCCGAGGAGTTGCTAGTGGATCGGGCGCAGTTGCTCACGCTGACTGCCCCCGAGATGACGGTTCTCGTCGGCGGCCTGCGCGCCCTGAATGCGAACTTCGGACAGGCCAAACATGGCATCTTCACCAAGCGACCCGAGACGCTGAGCAACGATTTCTTCGTTAACCTGCTCGACATGAATACGAAGTGGGAGCCCTCCTCTACAGAAGGCGTGTATGAGGGGCGCGATCGTGCGACGAACAAAATCAAGTGGACCGGCACGCGCGTCGATCTTGTGTTCGGTTCGAACTCCCAACTTCGGGCACTCGCAGAAGTCTATGCATCCGACGACGCGAAGGAGGCGTTTGTGAAGGACTTCGCAGCTGCATGGAACAAGGTAATGAACCTTGATCGCTACGATCTTGCCTAAGGACGCGGGATCTATAACGGCATGCGGCAGGATAGCGGTAGCCTGGTCAAGAGAAGTGAAGCCGAGCTTGGCCTAGACCTCGGATTCGACTGCAAGAAAGGATGCTTCCGGTCCCAAGCGTTCGTCTAGAAAAGTCTTTACTTCAGCCCCGGTCGGCATTGAGAGCTGCGCCCCATGACGGGTTACCGAAATGGCGGCGACGGCAGACGCGAAAACCGCGCTCCGCGCAACTGTGGAGCCGCGCATCAATCCCACTGCAAATCCTGCGTTGAATGCATCCCCAGCTCCAGTCGTATCTACAGCATTCACGGAGAAAGCGGGGACGCGCTCTTTGGCTAGACTTCCTTGCGCGATGAGGCAACCGTGCGATCCCAACTTCAATAAGACGTTCTTGGCACCGCGATCCAGAAGACTCTCCGCTGCTGCATAATAACTCCGGTCACTGTTCTCAAACTTCGTTTTAAGCAGTTCCTCGGTTTCAGTTTCGTTAGGAGTAATCCAGGACACTTTGCGAAGCAGGGTCCGGGGCAACTCGCGCGCCGGTGCGGGGTCAAGCATAAGTGGGATGTTGTGTCGCTCGGCGAACTGTGCCAGGTATTCAACTGTCTCCAAGGGAATCTCCAGCTGCGTCAGAAGGAATCCAGCATATTCCAGAATCGTCGCAGCTTTTTCGAGCTGTTTCGGCGTGAAGCTGCCATTGGCGCCCGGCACCACCACGATGTTGTTCTCACCACGTCGCCCGGTAGTGATCAACGCGACGCCGGATGCCCCTTCCACCGTGTTTATGTAGGTTGTGTCCACACCGGCTCCCTCCAGACCGTTGCGCAACTGAGTTCCAAAAGCGTCGTTGCCGACGTTTCCTACCAGCGCAAGCGGATATCCGAGTTTCGCTACTGCGACCGCCTGATTCGCGCCTTTCCCGCCGTAAGAAGTGTTATAGCTATTGCCAATGATCGTCTCCCCCACCTGGGGAATATGATCAGCGCCCACTACTAAGTCGAGATTGATACTGCCGACGACGACGATAGGTTTTTGCATGACGCTCTGATTTTCCTATCTGGTCACCGTGATTGCGATTGCGATCGATACGCAATTGAGTAGGCTTCCGGGTGGATACATGGCACTCGCGGTTAATCGCCTCTTCATTGCGCGGCGCGGCCCGTTGCAACCCGACGGCGCGAGCGATGGGGGAGGGCCTCGCGCCGTCACGCAAAATCTAGAACACAAATCTCATGTTCAACTGCACGTGGCGGCCCGGACGAGATGCACTTACGTAGCCAAAATGGCTTGCTGAGTTGGTCTGGCGGTCATCAAGCACGCAAGGTGCATAGCCCAGGAAAGGGCAGTAGCTGTTGTTCATGGCGCTCCATTGGGTGTGATTGAAGGCGTTGAACGAGTCCAGGCGGAACTGCAACTCACGGCCTTCGCCGAACACCCTGAGTGCCTTTTGTAATCCCAAATCCCAGTCGTTGATCCCTGGCTGAACCAGCTCATTCCGCCCTTCATTCCCTCGAGTCACCGCATAGTTCGTGATGCCTTGACTAACGTAGAACGGATCAGTGCTAGCGGCCGGCTCGGCGTAGCAGTTGGTGTTGAAAGAGTTGGTAATGCTCCTGCTCCCACGCGAAAGATTGGCGTTACAGGTTTGCAGCGGAACATCGCCCATGCCGTCGTACGAACTGGTGTAACCATTAAAGACCGTGGTCGGCGACCCCGATTCAAACGTGGCAATGGAATTGATCTGCCAGCCTCCAACCGCCTCGCGCAGCACGTGATTTCCCAGCGTCCTTCCCGGCAACTCGTAGGTAACAGCAGCCACGAAGCGGTTGGTATGGTTCGCGTCGGAGGGACCATAACTCCAATTCGGATGCCACTGGCCGCCGATGATTTCTTTCGCAACGCCGGCGTTATTTGACTCGCCGCTTTCTCCGAAATATTCGTCCATTTGCTTCGACCAGGTGTATGCAATCTCAGTGGTCATGCCATGCCATCCCCGGGTTTTCAACTCGGCATTCATGGCGTTGTAGTTGTTACTCTGGTCGGGGCGAACCGAGTTCACGCCGCCCCAGCGGCCGGGCGCTGCCGCGGTCTGTGGCCGCGCGGCGTCGCAGGTCAGACATTCGCCGTCCCCGTCGAGCTGAACATTAATGTCTGGGTAGAAGCCCTGCGGGAAAAGATTCAAGTCGTATTGAATCGCCATGTGCGTGCCTTCGGAACCCACATAACCGATGTTCGCGACCACGGCTTTCCCAAGTTCGCGTTGCACATCCAGACTCCAGCGCTGGATGTAGGTAGTCTTCCAGGTCTTCTGATCCACGGTCGACGTGGTGCTCTGATTGTTCGGAGTCCACATCAAACCTCCGTCGGTGCCCAGTTGATACGGCCAGGTGCCGCGGGCAACTGAAATCGCCGTGGGGAATGTTTGGGAGAGGGTGTAGCCGGTGCCTCCGGGACCGTCTGAAATGTTGGAGGAATAGTACTGAGTGCCGCCGTAGGCCGGGGAATTCCACGTAACCTGGTCGAGAAATTTGAAACGTCCGGTCTCGTAGAAGATGCCATAGCCGGCGCGAATCACCGTCTTGTCTCCGAGCCGGTAAGCGAGCCCGATGCGCGGCGCAAAGTCCTTCTTGTCGGCGGTGAATGGGTGAGCACTGGTCCCCGGGGTTAAGCCTGGCATGACAAACCGCCATCCGGGATACGTCTGGTCGAGGACGCCCCAGTAATTGTCCACCGAATATGCAGGGATCGGCAGATCGTAGCGCAGACCCACAGTCGCTGTAAGTTTTCGAGTAGCGTTCCAGGTGTCTCCCACGTACACGCCATATTCGGGCGTGCCGTAATAAAGGCTGGCATCACCGCTGGTGGCGGGGGTTCGCTGGTTGATATTGCTTACGAAACCGGTTTCGAACTCAGCCAGATAGTTGAAGCCGGAGCCGTCAGAACTATTAGGCCCGAAGCCGGTATAGCCTCCGTCAGCCGTTACCGAGCGGATGATGTCGTTGTCGCGCTCGTAACGGCGCGCCATGTAATAGCCGACCTTTATGAAGTGCCGGCCAATCATCTTCTGAATGTTGTCGGTCAACTGGAAAATAGGGACATACTGATACCAGTACTCACCGGCGGAGTCGGTTCCGAGGCTCAGATCGTTTGCAAACTGACCTGCGCTCCCAATGTTCACTGCGAAATTAGCGTCGTTGCTGACGCCGAACTGGCTCTTGTCGAAGGCCGTGTAACCGGCCATGTTCGAAGATGAGTTCGTAAACAGGCTGGGAAGCCACGATGAGTCGAAGGCAGAAATTTGCGATTGCAGATTGCTGTAGTTGTACGCTCGCATCCAGCTTATGTTGAATTCATTGCTCAGAGTGGCGTTAAAGGTATGCACGTAGTGAAATTGATAGGTATTGACACGGTGAAACGGACCGTCACCCTCGTCGAGACTGGGGTCCAAAACTACGCCGACGCCCGAAGTATTGAAAGCGAGTAGGTTATTGGGATTGTTGACTCTGTAACCCATGTCGTGAAGGTAGCGGAAATAGACGAAATCGTGGCTGCCGATGTTGTAGTCTCCGCGAACCGTATAGTTGTTGTCATTGATGCCAGCGTCATAGGATCCCGCATAATTGTCGTAGTCGCCGGGCTCGCTCGAAGCGTATCCATTAGGAGTGGGGAAATGGCTAAGGTAATTAAATGCCATTTGGCTGGATTGCGAAGCCATGATCGTTGACGAAATCTTATTTCCTGGGAACGGCGTCCGAGCTCCGGTGGTCGGGTTGTAGGTGGTCGGATCGTAGATCACAAACTGGCAAACGCTGGGCTCGGTCCCGGGAACTCCGGTGCACTGCGTCGAAGGATCGAAGCCAGCAGGCGCGCCAGCCAGCCAGGGGCTGAAGTCTCCCGCGAGGTCTGCCGCAGTCGGGACGTAAGCCGTGAAGTTGGTCAGCCCTACGTTGCGCAGCCGCTCGAACGATCCGAAGAAGAAAGCCTTATTTCTTCCGTCAAATACTTTGGGAATGTAAACTGGCCCGCCGACCGTGAAACCATATTGGTTCTGGTGATACGCGCTGCGCGGTATGCCCTGAAAGTTGCTGTAGGGGTCGTTTGCGTTCAAGCCCGCATTCTGGAACGCATCGTACACGCTTCCATGCACGGTGTTGGTTCCGGACTTGGTGGTGATGCTGATTTGGCCCACGTCACGGCCGTACTCGGCCGAGTAATTGGAAACTTCGGCTTTCACTTCCTGGATGGTGTCCTCGTTGATGTTCATCAACGGACCCTCCACCCAATTGTCGTTGTTGTCGATCCCGTCAACGTAATAGCCGACACCGTAATCGGTACCACCGACATTTAACTCCTTCGCGCCGCCGGCAGCACTCGCAGAGGCAAGGCCCCACTGCATGCGCGTGGTATCGCCGGTGCCGCTGTTGAAACCCGGCAAGATCTCCGCGAAGTTCAGGTAGTTGCGGCCTTCCATGGGTAGGTCGGCGACAAATTTGTTCTCGATGACTTCCGAGACATTGGCATCGTCGGTTTTCATAAGCGCCGCGGCAGCGCTCACCTCCACCGTCTCTGTGGCTTTCCCCATCTTGAGTCCGAAGTTAACGCGCTGCTTAGTGCCGTTTTCTAAAGCGACGTCGGTCGACACCGTGCGGGCGAAGCCGTCCTTGAAGACCTCGACCTTGTAGTGGCCGGCGATGAGGTTGGGGAACTGATAGTCGCCGCTGGCCGTCGTGGTCGCCTTCCACTGGACGCCGGTGTCCACGTTCGTGAGGGTTACTTTCGCACCTGCGATCAGAGCACCTTGCGGGTCGGTCGCGGTGCCCAAAATAGTGCTGGTGATTACCACTTGGGCCAGCAACGCAGTAGCGGTCAGGACGCAAACGACGAGCAGAAACAAGCATGGGTTGCGGCGCATAATTTTTCCTCCACGCACGGTGCCGCGACCCAGCGGTAAATCGAGGCAACCGGCGGCAAGAGTCATTCCAGTTTGAATCGTTTCAAACCAGCAGACCTTACTCCCACTCGTTTGCCGTTGTCAATATCTAAATCGAAACGTCGGGGAAGAAATTAGCCCGACACTCGTTAGGCCTTCAGCTTTCTGCGCTCCAGGCCCCGGCGGTCTCGCGCCTTCGCGGTTCGCCCTGTCCCTTCCGCTACCAAAGCGCGAGGCGGTCCCACAGAATTGCGCTTCTTCAATTCAGTCGGGAGCAGAACCTTTTTTGCCGCAAACCGCATTCCGTCGACCCTCTGCAGCAGAAGCCGGGCCGCGGTTGCGCCCAGTTGATATCCCGGCTGGTAAACGGATGTCAGGGAAGGATCGGTAAATTTAGTGAACTCGAGACTGTCAAAACCCGCAATCGACAAGTCTTCCGGACAGCGCAGATTAAGTTCACGAGCGGCCTGCAGTACGCCAAAAGCCATGAGGTCGTTGCAGGCAAAAATAGCAGTGGGGCGTGGGAGCATCTGCAGCAGGCGAAGAGCTGCCTGGTAACCACTGGCGGTATCGAAACGCGCTTCCTGAACATACTCCGGCTCAATCTCAATACGAGCTTCGTTTAACGCGCGCGTAAAACCTTTCAGGCGCTCTGCCGCGTTGGTCAGCTTGAGCGGCCCGGCGATCACGGCCAAACGTCTGTGTCCCACCTGAATCAAATGGCGCGTTGCCAGATAGGCGCCCTCCGCGTTGGCCACGAGAACGGCATCGCCCTTCCACCCCTCCGGCACGCGGTCGATACAAACCACCGGGACCGAAGCCGATGCGTAGGCACGGAGGTGACCCGAGATGTCGGCACCCGCAGCCGGAATGATCAATAGTCCCGCGATGTGATAAGAGCGCAATTCGCGAACGTACGACTCCTCCTTCGAAGGATCGTTGTCCGCATTGCACAGGATCACACGGAACGAGCGTTTATAAGCCACGTCCTCCACACCGCGAACCACGCCCGGGAAGAATGGATTTGTAATGTCCGGAATCACCATTCCGAGCATGTTAGTTCTATTTTTCCGGAGTCCCTGCGCCAAGGCACTCGGCTGATAGCCCATGCTGCGAATTGCCTCGATCACACGCTCTCGCAGCTTAGGCCGAACCGTTGCGGTTCCATTGATTACATGCGACACCGTGCCGATAGAGACGCCCGCACGCTCAGCGATCTGCCGCATTGTCACGGGTGCTGTCATGGCTTGCCGTGTCGAAACACAGGGGGACTGTTGTTCCCGGCTTTAAGGTGAGCAGCCGGCCGACTCACTGCGAGTCTACTACGCAGCGGAATCCGACTCCTCCGGAGCGATCCATGCTGGGAGACATCAGCAGCAACTTGCCGTGCTCGTTCAGTTTGTACGCCTGAGGGAAGTACCAGATCGAGCCCTGCGGCCTATAGTAGCTGCCCCCGCGGAGAATACCGCCCCGCGTGTGCTCGTCAACAAATTCCTCCGACCACTGCCAGACGTTTCCTACCATGTCCATCACGCCAAACGGACTGGCTCCCTTCGGATGTGCATCGACCGGATCCGGACCTCGCATAGTACGTGACTTGTCCGGCACCGGCACCGCACTGTCATCCCACTCCTTACCCCAGGGATAGAGGCGACCGTCCGCGCCTTGAGCGGCGTACTGCCATTCCCATTCATGGGGCAGGCGTTTCCCCGCCCAACTCGCATAGGCCCGAGCGTCTTCCTGGGAGACCCATGTCACCGGTTTATTTTCCCACCCCTTCAGAAAGCTGCCATCCTTCCAATCACGGAGAAAATTGAGATCGTCTTTTGGATGATATTTGGTGGCGTCAACGAACTTCTTGAAATCAGCGTTAGTAACCGGGTACTTGTCGATGTAGAAAGAAGCCACATGCATGGGATGCTCATGAAAGCGGCGTGGCGAGTCTTCCCACGGATACTGCACATCCACCCCAGCGTCATTGAGCCCTTCAATTTCGATCCCAGAGATTTTAAAAAGGAAATCGGCCTCGGGGATCTTGACCATCCCTGCCGGGACCATCGTTGCGGCCTTCGTCGGTTGGATAGGAACAATTTGCTGGGGCTCAACCTTCCATTCGTGCGAGTAGCTGGCCAGCGGCGTTGCCGTCAGCTCTTTCATTCTCGACATCAAGGCCAGTGACTTCTGGTCTGGCGCGCTGTTGGTCGCGAGGATCGCTCCATAACCCTTTGCTTCGATCACAAAGACCAGCACAGTTCTGCCATCCGGCCTGGTCTCAGCCTTCAACTCCACTCCGTGATAGAGGTCGAAGTAGCGAACATCGTCTTTCACTGCTACCTCCATCTGGTCGCCTACTACGTCGTATTCGTTTCGGTTCACAATCGTCCAGATTGCTTCGTCTCCCAGCGGCCAGCGGCTGGCAAACACTCCATACCGAAGCATCGGCGCCATAGGTTCCCAGTCCTTGCTGATCAAGAACGGTGCCACGCCGCGCTCGATGGTTGCAACACGCCTCGTGGCTTCTGCATCGCGCGGCGTGATTCCGTTCCAGATGCCCCAGATGTTCTCCCAACTCTCCCAGCCAACTCCGTTGAAAAAAGCGAATTGCAGATCGTCGGTTTTGTCGCGATTCCAACGGTGCGAGATGTTCACCATGTGCCGCGTTTCAAGCCACTTGTATTTGTCGACGAGAGGAGTGAAAGGAAATTGGTATTGGCCCCACGTCATCACGTCCCACGCCAAAGCTTCGTCTGACGGACTTCCCTCAGGTTCAAAAGCAAGAGGATGGCCGATTTTGTCGGCAGCTAGCGAGAATGCCAGGGGAACGCCGTCCTGGGTGTCGCCGTTGATGCCATCGGCTCCGACTTCGGCCATCAGGCTGGCAATCGCGGTTGGCCAGGGAATGCCCGAATCCCGTGTTCCCTGATCCCACATCATCATCGGAAACAGTACTCGCACTCCGCGCCGATGGAAGTCGGCAATCATTTGCTTCACACCGGCGACGCCTCCCGGCATGCTGCGGATCAGGTCGTGTTGATTGCGATTGTCGATTCCCATGTTTGGATAGGTCGGCCAGATCAAGACTGCGTCAATCCCGCCGTAGCGCTTTTCAAGGTCGTCGAGATAGCGGTCTACGGTGTACTTGCCGGCGATCGGATCGTAAAAATACCGATCCTGAACCATCATCTGCGGCTGCATGAAGCTGGACTGCGTCCATTTCAGCGCCGGCAGATCGTACCTCGCGCCGTCATAGCCGGTACGAATGCGGCGTTCACCTCTCCAGTGTGTGATATCGGCGAGCCATGCCTCGTGTTCTGACTGGCTGCATGCCTTTGATCCGCCCTCCCACAACCCTTTCATCGTCAGACATTCTGGTGCGGGAATCTGCTGGCCCTTGGGTGAGAAGTGTGTGTCTTGTGCAGAACAAACAACGCTGACGGCGAATAAGCCGACGCCGAGTAGAATATTTGCGATTCGTGGGTGCGGTGATCTCACGTTCGACTCCAGGAGGTTCAGATTTGGAGGCTTCAGATTTTCGGTAGAAATATAAAACGTTTCAAAGAACCTGTCCACTCCGCCGGCTCGACAACAAATTGACCTCCATCATTTTTCTAACCAACAATGTCTAATTCGACCGGCTTGGTCATCGGACACTGACGGGGGACGCGTGAGACTATGGCCTTCCACGAATTGTGGCATCACCGCTATCACAGGGTTGGCCGAGTCCCAGGCGAGCGGCCGGACAAATCATGTAGATCGCAGGTCACGTCTCCAGAAAATGCTGAGCATTGTTTCCCGTCCGAAATGAAGCGAAGAGGACGGTGGTAGATATGCTTTCAGTAGGGGTCAAAACCGAGAGTTACGACACAATCAGCGGCACAAAAAACGTGGATGCTGCCATTCGCTCTTCGCAAGGGCTTGAAAGAATTGGCGGGGACGACGGGACTCGAACCCGCGGCCTCTGCCGTGACAGGGCAGCGTTCTAACCAACTGAACTACGTCCCCACTTGCCAAATCGAAAATCCGCAACCGCCAGTGTTTATGCGGCCTTTCGTGATTCGCATACGGTGTATCGAATCGCCCAGGCTGCGGAAAAACAGCGCGATTCCTGTCCGAACCGCCTCCAACATCCTAACAGCTTCCCCGGGAACGCGAAAGACCTGCCTCTGCCAACGTTCTCTCGTCGAGGGATCTCGCGTCGCGGCTCGATTGTGGGTTCCGTTACTGGCAAATTTGCCCTTCAGTCGAGCTTGAACTGGCCAATGAGACCATCGTAGTCGTGAGCAAAGGTGTGGCTGGGTACGAAGCTTTTTCCGCCTTGTTGGTCGCTGTCGGCGTTCGCCACCTTGTGGAAGCGTGCGATCCGACTCGCCACGGAAGTCGAATGCATGACTATCAGCAAACCGAAACTTATCTATAGTCTTGAACGGGCTGTTCCCGCTGGTCCCATGGAATCAAAAGATAAAATGCGGTGGGTTCCCCGTATCCGGGAAGGTAACGAACCGGGTCAAATGTGTACGGTAAAACTCCGAACAGACTGAAGGTGGGAAGCTGCCTGGCCGATCCAGAACTGGTAATCGGCAACGCACGTCATAATTTCGTTACAGACCGACGAGGCATTTACATTTGGTGGGCAGTGCAGGACTCGAACCTGCGACCTCCTGCTTGTAAGGCAGGCGCTCTAACCAGCTGAGCTAACCGCCCATAAGTTTTCAATCACTTACGGAATTTGGTGCCTAATTCGGTGCCTAACGACTCAGTTAGTCCACCCTGAGGAAGGACCAACAGGCCGCGCAAATGTCACATCGGCCGTTCGGTTCTGTGATTCTACGGCGCGATGGACGTATGTGTCGAGCGTGATGCGCGCGGAAGAGTGACTGAGCCACTCCTGAGCCTCTTTAACGGAACCAGTTGCAGCGAATACCATTGATCCCGACGTGTGCCGGAGCAAGTGCAGGCCGTCCTCGCGCGGCGGGAGCGTAATTTTCAAGGTCTCACGAAGAACCTTCTGCAGCGCTGTCCGTAAATCGTCTGAATTCGCCGGCCGTCCGGTGCTTGACGCGAACACATAGTCCTTCGGCGCCGTATAGTGAGCCATAGCCAGATGGTTCCGAAGCGCGGTGAATAAATGATCGGACATCGGCCTTACCCGCAAACTCGACTTCGTCTTTGGCGTCGTCTCGCCGCCGCGGTTGATCGCGCGCCGCACATGAATTTTTCGCTCTGCAAAATCCAAGTCCGCCCACTTCAGACCTAGCCCTTCCCCGGTTCGGATCCCTGTAAACAAGAGCACTCCATAGAAGGCCCGACTCCGGATTGTCTCCGGACCCGCCAGGGCATCCCATAGCGCCCATGCCTGTTCCGGCGCTAGTGAGGCTTTCTCGTGAGCTTCGACCTTCGGGGCGAAGTCCTTCTTCACCGGTGACTTCTCTATGATCTCTAGCGTCTCCGCCGCGTAGTAGAACATCGTCCCCAGTATCGCGTGGATCGTGCGCCGCGTCCTAGGAGCCAACTTCTTCGCTTCCAATGCCCGATGGAAGGCTTCGATGTGGGCCGGCAGAATTTTGGAGAGCACCATCTCATCGAAGAACGGACGAATGTGCTTGCTCAGAAAACTGCCTTGAGTGATCTGCGTCGAGGCTTTCCATTCGCGTTTAACGTATGCGGCGAACTCCACCTCCGCGTAACTCTTGAATGTTCGTTCCGGTTTCACCGGGCCGGAAGGTCGAAGTTCGCGAATCAGCGCGGCTTGCGCCTCGACGAAGTCACCCTTGACGATCTTGCTGAGGCGCGCCCCGCTTTGAGCCGTCCATCGAATTAGGTATTTCCGACCTTTGACCCGTTCCTGTATCTGGCCCTCTTCGCGCCGCCTGGTTCTCCTCATGCCTTTCTCCAATCGCACGTATGCGCGGCGATCCAACCGTCGAGGTCAGCGCTCTTGAAGCGAATCCGCGGCTTCGTACCGCCGCCGATTTTTACGTGAGGCAGGTCTTGGTAGTTGCGATACAGCCACTTGGCGCTCATGCCCAGATAGTCGGCAGCTTCTTCTATCGTCAACAGCGAACGGAAGAGGGAGGGACCGTCGAAAATTCGCTCTATTGCGGCCTTCGATAACATGTAGGTTGCCGTTTGCACTAACGTCTCCTGTTGCATAAAGCTCCTCAAGAAACCTCAGACACACCGCCCCTTGCGGGGACCTCAGTCGAATCGACTTCTATTGTCTCGTCAAGAAATCGCTTGTCATCCTCGTCGTAGCCGGCGAGTTCATACGACTTGGTAATCGACGCCTTTCCGTTTTCCACGCTGGTGATGACCTCGGAGCAGCCGAACCAATCGGAACCAGCGAGATCCCCTGGCGACCAGCGCGCTGGCACGTCGGGGTGGGAGTGGTAGAACCCGACAACGTGCTCACCGCGCTCACGGCCCGTTCGATGGACGCGCACCATTTCGCGGGGCTCGATAATGCAGTTGGTCCGGGGTGAGTCGGCACTATTGACGCAGCGCTCGATTGAGGTCACCACGCGGACGGAACCGTCCATCCGGCCGAGTAGCATTCCACAACACTCGTGCGGATAAGTTTCTTCGCCGTGACGGCGGAGCGCTTCATATTCCTTGGGTGCGATTTTCAGCATGCAATTCTCAATGGTGCGCTTTCCCGCTCCGCGCCGCCAAAGATTCGTGCCACTTGCTCAGCGCGCGTCTGTCCGCGTTGTTGCGTTCCTCTTCGACAGCCTCGTCTTGGGTGTATGGTGCGTCCAGATTCACGTTCGGGTCGGGTTCGTACTCCTCCGCTTCAGTTAGCCGCTCTTCAGCGATTTCCGCAATGGATACACCCCGAGCCGCGGCCGTTTTCAGGAGTTCTTCGTACCCCAGATCCGTTACCTTGACTGTTATCGTGCGCACAATGCCCCTCCGAAATTTGAAATTCCTACCGTGGAGAACTCTTCTTTCTCGTTCTCTTTTCTGCTGCCGCTTTCGAAGCCTTTATTGCAATCTCTCTTCGGCGCGCGGGGGTGAGAGACTTCGCTCTCGCCGCACCGCCCTTTCTGCCGAGATCACTGAACAGTTTCGATATATCTTGCTTGTTCATTTCACCACCATTTACCATGGCCGTCAAGGTGATTCATGCCATATTTAGTGACTTTTACGACGTATGTTTGTCACGTCACCCAACCCGTTTGTTGTCGTGTAACTTACCGTTGCGGAAGTCAGTAGCGCGCACTCGCGTCTCATGCTCGGACCTCCGTACCGAGAACGCCCTGAATCATTCTTTCCCGCTTCTCGGGATCAAGGTCCTTGTATATTTCGCGAAGCGCTTGCTCCGTGTCATCCCCATCCCTATCAGGCACATCCGCTCTGGTATTGCCGCCGAATGCGGCCGCCATGTCTCTCTGCATTTCTCCGGCCTCCGGCGTATTCGATTCTGGCCCGCGCTTGATCCGAAGTTCCTCCACTTTCTTGTCGTTGGAAGGTCGCGTCTCCAATTTACCTGCCAGAAACATTTCTCGGATGCGCTTGTTAACGTTCGCTCTGCTCATGCCCGAATAGTCTTTCATCGCGCTCACAGCATCGCGGCGAACAAACCAATCCCGATCAAGCATCCAGAGTTCCAAGGCGTCGAGCTTCTCTCGCGACGGCGCGCTCTCGACGAGTTTTCCGTTTACAAATTCCAGATCGAACTTCTCATCTGCGGCGTTGCGGTACTGCACCACGAGATGCCTTTGCTTGAGGGTGCCGTCGCCGGCCGCTGACAAACTGAGAACCATATCCGCTTTCCGCACCCATTTTTCTGAACCGAATACGCGATCGCGGACGAGGGTATGCTGATCTTTGGGCTTGGACTTCGGTGCGCCTACGCTCAGAATGAACGAGATATGGTAGTGCTCGGCGATTTTTTCAATCCCCTTCATAAAGCGGGATACCACCGCGCCGTCGGCGGGTTTGGTTACGAGGGTGTCAGCGCCTTCAATGAACACCACTTCGGGCAAGGGATTCCGCGCTTCGATTCGGTTCAAGATTTCAGTTAATGCCCCATCATCGAGACCCTCACCAAGATGGTCGATCGGCAACGATGAATCTGTTAAGCCCAATCGCAAGAGTGTCTCTTCATTCGAGAGCTTTCCGCGATCGGCAAAGAGGACCAGCGGCCTAAGACCCGCGCCGGCATGGCCAAAAAATGTTTTCTCTTCCCACTGCCCGAGCAGAAGAGGGACCATCAGAGTTGTTTTTCCGGATCCTGAAGACCCCGCGATGATATGAGTACGGCCGCGTCCGCACCAGCCATCGAAGGCGCACTGCGCCGGCAGTAGTAGGTAATCCGAGACCTTGCCGCCTTCAACCCTGGGAAATTGAAAATCATCATCAGAGATACCAACACCCGTTCCAAAGCCCGGCCGATTGATGTTCGTTATGAAATCTCGTTGTAAGTCTTCCGCCTGCAACAAAGCCACAAACTCGTGCCAGCCTAGCTCCCGACAAGGGTCATTATCGGCGCCGTCATGTAAGCAACAAAAATCGGCGAAGCCTCTCTCGTTAACCCATACACACGTCGAAGAGTCCAAGTCTTCCCCAGGGTGCGAGTGGTGTGAGTCATGTGGGCATCGAACGTAGAAGCCAGGACCAAATTGCGGATCTGTGACCGCCTGTTCAAAAGTGAAGGACGCTGTTCGCTTCGCGATTGCTTCCAGCAGATTTTCGACATTGTCGAAAGTGAATAGGCCTTTCTTGCCGGTCGAATCGGGCGCGACGGAAGAGGGACGCGCGGGTTTCGGCGCCCACGACGCCATCTCCTCCAAGTGCGCAACCTTAAGAAGTGTGTCTCGCGAGCCTTTCCGCAACATGAGGCGCATGCGATGCGGGCGTTCCGGGGTGTCGGGGCCTTTGGGGTTCATCGTCCCCGGCAGACCAAAAACTCGCGCGGCGTTTCTCGCGGTGCTGTCAACCTTTGCGATCAAGCCGGCGGAGGCCCGATAAAACTTAGCTTTGAGTCCCGCAAGGGCTTGCGTAATAAGTTTGACATTTTCCGGTGTGTTGGCCAGATCAATGGGGGGCAGAATGTAGAAACCAGATCCAGAATCTATGACAACCGAAGCCACGCCGATACTCTTGAAATACTCATAAATCGCATTCGCTCCCGACCGTGCAAAATTCTTTTCGATTTCTGAAGCGGACCCCTCCCCTGGATGTTTTAGGTCGTAATCAATGGGCAGCCAACGGTAACTCTCGATATCGACATCTTTTAGGGCTTTGTACTTGCTATGAGGAGTGTCCTGTTTCATCCGCTGGAGATTTACCCAGTATTTGAGTTGGGGCCCGAGGCGCGTAACCGCCGCGGCGAGTTCTTCAGGACTAGCGCAGCGGGTCGTATTTTTGCAGTTCTTGACTTGGCCGGTCTTCTTATCGACGTACGTCGCGGGGTACCGGAGTTCAACGGTCTCTCCAGGCGTGCGCACAGAGTCCCAATACTGTTGAATTTGGAAGAGGTCCGGACAGGTCATTGGGCGCCGCCCTTGTCAAGTTCGTTCAGGATCACAGCTACGCGAGTCAAGGCTTCCGGTGTCAGTGCCCGAAGAACTTTGTTTTGAGAATATGTGGTAACAGTGCCGGTAGAAGTGGTCAGCGCGCGAAGGGCCAGAACTTGCCGAAGGGCCTCTCTGACTTCGCTGTCTGTGGGGGTTTCTTTTAGTGGTGCTATCATGCCAGCTCTTTCATCAATCACGAATCACTTACTAGTGCCCGCTTTATTCTTTTCCTATTACAATTCTTCCACACTCCCGGACTGCTTGTTCCCGAAGAAACAATGCAAAAACCCAAGAAACAAGGGTAATTCGCGGATCCGAATCTGCTGTCACTCCCCTAAATACCGCGAACAAAAGACAAAAAGTTCTCAGGAGAACACAAAACGAATACGTCTGCGCGTTATGCGTCGCCCCTGTGTTCATGCGGGTTACAGCGTCACCCCTGAAATCGAAGGGCGTCACATCTCTTATCCTGAGCCCTTTTTCACGCGAATTCTTAGATGGCCTGACGTTGACATCGTCGAACTCAGCACTCCATTTCACGGAATAGGTGTGCGGTTCCGAGGATCGGTTTACGTTCCAGAAGATGCGGACTTGCCGGGGTCAATTAGTGCTGAGGTGCAGAAGATTTCTCGACAGACCCCAAGCGTGCGATTCGTCCTGCTTCGGACCGAATGCTGGGGCGGCATTTGTAGCAACTGGGGCCAGTTCATCCGAGGGGGAAGGGTCGTTGTGAATGCGCCTCTGGTCCTAGTCCAGGATATTAACCAGCCGACGCCCGACGGAGTACTTCATCGGCTCATAAGCTATCTGGGAGCGGACATTGGTCCATCGGAAATGTTCGAACCACTCTCGGGCGACTTTCCTCGGAAGCCCGACCCCGGTCAATGAGTGTAATGGCGATGTTACACCAATTGAGGAGACTCGCTTCGTGTGGCCGGTTCGGATCGCCTCCCGTTTGCCGACCACCCGACAGGATATCCGGAATCTGTTCAGCTAGACGTTGGGCGGAGAGCGAGATTTCCCAATGTTACTTCTTTGTCAGGGCAGGCCTACGCGCCGGAGAAGATCCTTAAAGCGCTCATCCGAGCGGTATCGGTCAAAAATCGGGTCGACCGCGAGGTATCCCATCCAAACAGCGTGATCTTCATAGGCGGCTTCCAGCCATTTGAATGCTTCCTCATTCTTATTTGACGCTGCGTAAATCTGAGCCAAGCCGTAAGGGGAAACGTAACGCTTCCTCGAAATCGTTTCCAGTTCGTGCGCGATTCGGAGTGCGTCGCCACTCCGTCCTTCAACGGCAAGCGCAACCGCGACCTGCGCGGTATAGAGTGGGCTGTTGCCCGACAGATTCGCCGCTTTCTTCAGCTCGTTAACAGCTTCGCTGTGCAACCCAGCCCCACGATAATCCTCTCCGAGCAGAAGGTGAGCGGCCGCGAAGTTCGGATCCAGTTCTACGGAATTTCGATTTTGATCGATTGCGCGGGAGTAGTCACGCGCCATATAGTAGCGGAGTCCCACCCACGTGCTGATCATGAGGTTAAGGGGGTCGAGCTCTAGTGCATGCTTCGCTTCTGCAAGTGCCTTGCCATGGCGGCTCCTGATGGAAAGGTAGTCTCCGTACCAGTGGTGCGCGTTTGCGTATTGGGGATCCAACTGCAAAGCGCGCCTGAACTCGGCCTCCGCACCGGTCCAATCCCAACTATGGGTCATGGCAAGGCCCAGGGACGCATGGGCTTCAGCCGATTCTGGATTGATCTCGAGCGCTTTGCGTGCCGCAGCGTAAGCTTTCGGGAGTGCCTCGGCTGGAGACTTAAATCCGTGCCACGTCAGTCCGCTGTTACAGTCTGCCACTCCCGAATACGCAGCCGCATAGGTGGGATCCTTGTCGATCGCCTGCTCGAAATATTGCTCCGCCTTCTGCATGCTCTCGCCGGTTCGCTTGTTCCAGTAATAGCGCCCTTTCAAGTACGCCTCGTATGCTTCCGGGCTTATTTGCCGCGGAGTAGCCAAACGCTCTTCCTGTTCTTCAGTAAGAGCAATGTGAATCTCACTTGCGATGCTTCGCACCACGGAGTCCTGCACCGCCAGCACATCTTTGAGTTCGCGGTCGTAACTCTCGGTCCAAACGTCGATCCCATCACGTGCCTTGATGAGCTGGACAGTGATGCGTATACGGTCCGACGAGCGTCGAATGCTGCCTTGGACAAGATAGTCAGCGTTCAGTTCCTTACCTATCTCCCTCGCAGTCAGCGTGCTCCCTTTGTACTTTGCAACAGAACTCCGTGCGACCACCTTGAGTCGATCCCGATTCAATCTCCCAAGCTGAGCGATCATCTCTTCCGTCAGCCCCTCACTGAAGAACTCTTGATCAGGATCTCGGCTCAAATTGTCGAACGGCAGCACGGCTAAGACTGTCCTGCGCTGGGAAACGGCGGGGACGCGCGAAGCTCGCCAGCTCCAAAATTCGCGGAGTGACAGAACGGACACAGCCGCCAGCGAAGCTAACCCAACGAAAACCCACGTCCGGGCATGCCGCCGAACTTGTCCACTAGCGATTTCATTGCCCGCTACCTGCCCCGCTGTCCGCTCTTGTTCCTGGTCCATTAGGCCTGGGCTGCCGCCTTGCGGCCAGCTGTCTGGCTTCCGAACGAAACTCTGCACAGCTGTGGAAACGACTGATGCTTCAGGTTTGGGTGGCTCCGTAGTGTGTTCTTCTTGGGGAGAAATAATCGGCGCAATGAATCGATACCCTCGTCCGGTCACGGTCTGGATAAACCGCGGGGTTTCGGGGTCGTCCTTAAGAGCCTGGCGGATTTTGCGGATTGCGCCCCTGATGCTGTTATCCGTGTCGAGGAAAACATCATTGCCCCAAACCCTGGCCACGATTTCGTCGCGACCGACGATCTCTCCCCGGTGCTCCAGCAGCAGAATAAGGATTTCCAGCGGGATACGTTCCAGCTTTAACACGTGACTGCCGCGGCGCAGCCGCCGGGGGCGGAGATCGAGTTCGAAGTCTTCACCGAACCGGATCGATTGCTGCAATTCAATTAGCCGGGAAGTCATTGGCACGCCCCGAGAAATTAAACGAATTCTATACCACATGGAACGCCGTGGTCTAAGTGCAATAAATGCCTGCGCTTGGCGGGACACAAACCATAACGCTCCGACACACGCTCCGCTATGGACAATCCGATTGTGCCCTTGCAATCATGCCGCTCGCGTCTTCCGATCGGCGGGACGAAAAGAGAAATGGATGGAGGACAAGAGCGATGAAAAAGATTTTCAAGCTCCTTTGCATATTGATGCTGAGTCTTGTGGTTGGATCGACAGCCGCAAGAGCTGATGCCGTTTTGGACTGGAATGCAATTGCGGTAAACACAGCCGTCGCCAACAAACAGAGTCCCTTCGCCCA
>Ga0210390_10001200_pt1 | contig 25457 bp, 18 predicted proteins | sample IncBWH11OmetaG_FD_161050 | JGI IMG/M metagenome (GOLD analysis project Ga0210390, IMG submission 161050) | Forest soil microbial communities from Barre Woods Harvard Forest LTER site, Petersham, Massachusetts, United States - Inc-BW-H-11-O ... | reverse complement strand
TCGAATCAAGGCGTTGCGTTTAACCCCGCACACCGTCGGTTTGCACAGATCTGCGCTCTGCTGGTGGCTTTCCTCGGTTTGTTAACTCTCGGAGAACATCTTCTCAATCTAAACCTCGGATTAGATCAAATGTTGTTGCGAGACACCTTGACAGATGTCCGATTGCCACCTGGCCGAATGTCCATTCCTGCCGCGTCCGGATTACTCGCTCTCGGTTTCTCACTTTTTTTCCTTGGCACTAAAGGTCCTCACGGCGCGCGGACCGCGCAAATTCTTGCTCTAATCAGCTTGGTCGACGCGGTGCTGGCATTCCTGGGCTACGTCTATGGTTTCCACGGACTCTACGCCATTTCCCACTACACCACGATGGCGATTCACACGGCGCTCGTTGTCGTATTTCTCAGTTTAGGTGTCTTGTTCGCCCGGCCTGATCGGGGGCTGATATCCGTCATCACGAGTGAATTTAGCGGCGGCCAGATGGCACGCCTTATTCTGCCGTTGGCGCTCGCACTGCCACCATTCTTCGGCTGGTTACGCTTAAAAGGTGAATACGCAGGTCTTTTCGGGGAGGAGCTTGGGTTCGCGCTTTTTGCCACGGCCAATATCATCATTTTTTCAATCCTTGTTTGGATCAGCGCGAAGTCTCTGAACACACGCACAGCCGAGTTGAACCAAAGCGCCAACCAATACCGCTTCCTCGCCGATGCGATGCCGCAGATTGTCTGGACGGCAAAACCGGACGGAAATTTAGACTACTACAACAAGCGCTGGTTCGACTACACCGGTACGACCATTGTACAGGCCAATGATTCGGACTGGAAGGGAGTGCTCCACCCAGACGATCTTGCGAGAGTCATTGAGCGCTGGGCAGAAGCACTCACCACTGGTTCCAATTATGAGGCTGAATACCGTCTCAAGCGGGCCTCGGATGGTGTTTATCGCTGGCACATTGGAAGGGCCTTTCCAATGCACAATCCAAACGGCGAGATCATCCAATGGGTCGGTACCTCCACTGACATTGATGATCAAAAGCAGGCGCACCACGAGTTGGAAAAGCGTGTTACGGAACGGTCGCTGGAACTCGCTGGTGCAAGAATGAAGTTGCAGGCGGTACTGGATGAAGAAACGCAGCAAGCAATGATTCGACAACGAGAGTTGACGGAGAAAGCTCGGGCTGCCGAACGAGCCCAGAGCGATTTCCTCGCGGTCATGAGCCACGAAATTCGCACCCCGATGAACGGGGTGATCGGGATGACCGAACTGCTCCTCGATACTGGGCTAAACAGCGAACAGCGCGACTTAGCCGAAACCATCCGCACCAGCGGTGATGCCCTCCTGACCATCATCAATGACATTCTTGATTTTTCCAAGATTGAGGCGGGACAGTTCTCCTTTGAAGAATTGGACTTTGACCTGCGCGAGGTGGTCGAGGACGCCATGGAAATGTTGGCCAGTCAAGCTCAAGCAGGAGGCATCGAGTTGGTCGGTGGCGTAGAGCCAGGAGTTCCTACCAGGGTGCGGGGCGATCCTGGTCGCGTCCGGCAAGTGTTAACGAATCTTATCAGCAATGCGATCAAGTTTACGAAGCACGGTGAAGTCGCCGTTCGGGTGACAGCTCAGGCGAAAACTGAAAGAGAAGTTGAGGTGCGTTTTGAGATCAAAGATACCGGCCCCGGCATTCCGCCAGAAACGCAAGCTCGATTGTTCCAGCCTTTCATTCAGGCAGATAGCTCTATTTCGCGTAAGTTTGGCGGCACCGGCCTGGGATTGGCGATTTGCAAGCGGCTGGCAGAGTCCATGCACGGGAGCATCGGCTTAGAGAGTCGACCAGGCGAAGGTTCGACGTTTTGGGTGGTCTTTAAGTTCGACCGTCAAGGCGAAGCGCAAACAGAACCTCGAAGCATCCGCAAATTCCTTAATACTCGTGTGCTAATTGTCGATGACAATCAAACGAGCCGGCAATTGCTTCACCAGCAAATCATTGCCTGGGGACTAAGTAACGGATGTGCTCGCACCGGCGAGGAGGCTTTGGCGCTGTTGCATCAATCAGTGGCCAAAAAGGTCCCCTATTCCGTAGCGATCATCGACATGCAAATGCCGGAAATGGACGGCCTCGCCCTCGCCCGAAAGATCAATGCGGCCTCCCTGCTCAGCGAAACACGGCTCATCATTTTGACGCCATTTGGAAAGCCAATTCCGACTGAAGAGTTGAAAACCGTAAGAATTGACGCCTGCTGCATCAAACCAGTCCGCCAATCTGCACTACTTGATTGTCTTCTTCAGGTTCTCGCTCGTCCGCCGGCGAGTGCCAATGAAACGGGGCCACCTGAGCTTTTTTTGAGGTCTACAAGCACCATGTCGCCGCAGAGGGAGCGTGTTCTGCTGGCCGAGGATAACTTGATGAATCAGAAGGTTGCCCTGGGCTATTTGAACAGGCTCGGATACGAGGTTGATGTCGCCGCCACTGGGATCGAGGTCCTCAACGCACTCCAGGCCAGGCGATATGAAATTATCCTCATGGATTGTCAGATGCCAGACTTGGATGGGTACGAAGCGACAAAGGAAATCCGGCGGCGGGAGGGGAGAAGTAACCGCGCCTGGATTATCGCGATGACCGCCAACGCGATGGTGAGTGATCGTGAAAAATGTCTCGCTGCAGGCATGGATGACTACTTGAGCAAACCGATACGTCGTCTTGAACTGCAGGCGGTTCTGGAGCGAGGTGCGGTGAAACCGCCCAACCCGCTCCATGTCGTCGAATCACTGCCTGCCCTTAAAGAGGACGCAGAAGGCGAACTCGCTGGTTCGAAGGCAGGCACTCCGCCCGCCATTGCAGAGACGCCGCCTGTCCTCGAGAGACCCCTTCCTGCAGATCTTTGGTTTGATGTCACAGCGCGAGAGCGCGTCACCGCGGCGCTGACCAGCCAGCGACATCGACTGTCGACGATGATGGACAACCTCCCGGACAACATCTGGTTCAAAGATCGCGAGAGCCGCTTTGTGGCGGCAAATCGCGCCATGCTTTCCTGGACCGGCTTCAAGGATCAATCGGAAATCGCCGGAAAAACTGACCATGACTTCTTCTCGGACGAGCATGCGGATGCGGCACTGGCCGACGAGCAAAAAATCATCGCTACCGGGCAACCAATTGATGCCTTTGATGAAAAAGAGACTTGGCCCGACGGACACCAAACCTGGGTATCAACCACTAAAGTGCCATGGCGCGATGCGAGTGGTAATGTGATTGGAATCTTTGGGTGGTCCCGCGACATTACTGCGCGCAGATTAGGCGAAAAAAATCTCGAGGTAGCTAACAAAATCGCGGCAAAGGCCGGCCGTGCCAAAAGCGAGTTCCTGGCCAATATGAGTCACGAAGTCCGAACGCCGATGAATGGCGTTATAGGAATGACGGAGTTACTACTCGACAGCGACTTGAATCAATCGCAGCGCGAGTTGGTGAAAACCTTACAAACCAGTGCCGAATCTCTACTGAAGATCATCAACGATATTCTGGATTTCTCCAAAATCGAGGCGCGCAAACTCACACTCGAAATCCTCGACTTTGACCTCATTAAAGCGTTCGAAAGCACTCTGGACATGCTGTCAGAAAATGCACGGGGCAAAGAGATCGAGTTAATCGGGTCGGTCTTACCGGGAACGCACACCCAACTTCGCGGAGATCCAGGCCGGTTGCGGCAAATTCTTGCGAATCTCATTAGTAACGCCATCAAATTTACGGAAAGAGGAGAAGCCGTTGTCCGGGTTTTCCAAGAGAGCGAAACCGAGACATCGGTGGTGTTGCGTTTTGAGATCCGAGATACCGGCATAGGTATTTCCCTGGAAGCGCAAGCTCGGCTTTTTCAGGCATTTAGTCAGGCCGATGGTTCATCAACCCGCAAATATGGCGGCACCGGCTTGGGACTGGCCGTCGCCAAGCAGCTGGTAGAGATGATGAAGGGCCAAATTGGGGCGCATAGCCAACAGGGAAAGGGTTCAACTTTTTGGTTCACCGCGACACTTGAGAAACAGGCAAATCCCGTAAAAGCCCCGGAAAAATCTTTTCGCGACTTATTCAATTTCCGGGTGCTGGTAGTCGATGACAACGCTACCAATTGCCAGATTCTTCAACGCCAGATTCTGGGGTGGAGAATGCAAGCAGACACTGCAATGGGCGGCGCTGAAGCCTTGAAACTCCTGCGGACGGCGGCGAGAGAATGCAAACCTTACGATTTGGCGCTCCTGGATATGCAGATGCCCCAGATGGACGGTTTGACTCTGGCCCGCGAGATCAGGGCCGACCCGGCCATTGCCGGCACGCGGCTCGTCATGCTCACTGGATTCAGCAAGCAGTTCAGCCCGGAAGAACCGCGCGCGGCAGGGATAACGGACTGTTGCTTTAAACCGGTGCGGCAAGGCAGGCTTTTCGAATGTCTGGCCAACGCCCTGCTCGGGCCTTCAACCATACCGCGCACTTTGGCGAAAGCTCTTTTTGCGCCCCATCCAAGGCCGAAGCAAATTCAAGTGCTCGCTGAAGATTCATTTTTTCCTGAGTTGGTTGAAACCTACAGGCTCAACGCCGCTAGCCCCTTCGCCAAGGGGCAATCGGGCATTGAGAGTGGCGACACCCGCCGGCTGCTCGGGTCAGGCGATGAGCCGAACGGAGCCTCTTCCACTGCTGACGAGGTAGTCAGGGGCGGCATCTGCAGATACGGAGTTCAGTTTAGCTCAGACGGTCAATCCATTCAATCGACGTTTGTTAATGCCGGCAGCTATCACCAGGCTCGGGAAATCTTCGAACGACTTTTTCCTGGCACCATTCTCAGTTCAATTATCTACCAAGGTCCAAGTGGCGAGCTGAATTACCCGCCCGTTCAGGCGGGGTCGGAGATTTCTCTACCGCCGAGCCGGTATTTGTTCGTTTCCCATATGGGGGCGAACGACTCCAATTCCAAATGGTTTGATCTGGCTCTGAAGGCGTTTCAGGGGCGATATCCGAATGTGAAAGCAGAGTATTGGTGTACGGACGAATACAGCATGCCAAGGTACATTCAACTGATTGAGCGGGCGATCTCAACAAAACCTGACGGGCTTGTGGTCGCCGTCACGGACGCTGCGATCCTCGATGGTGTGCTACGTCAGGCGATTAATCAGGGTATTCCCGTCATCGCTTTCAACGCGCCGGATCTCCGCGAACCAGCAGCGCGAATCCCCTATCTAACCTTTGTCGGAACGGATTATTATCAGGATGGGAAGAAGGCGGGCGAACACGCGCTGGCGCATGCGCAAGCCGGCGAAATTCCAATGCCCAAACAGGTTCTCTGCACCAATGTTGACGCGACCCACGGCGGACTGCTAGCCCGCTGCAAAGGAATGTCTGACACCATGAAAGGTGCCGGGATTAAAGCGGAAACGCTCACCACGGACTGGGACCAGGCGCGCGCGGCCAATATTCTGAGTGCGCATCTGGCAAGAAATCCGGACGTAAATTGCATTTACGCGGTGACCGCTGATTTGGGTCCGACGGTTCGAAACGTCTGTCTCAGACTAAGTTTGCACCCCGATTTGGGCGACGAGGAGCACAACGTCACGATCATTGGCGTGGATGATAGTCCCGTATCCCTCTCAGGCGTAAAGGCCGGGCACCTTCTTTCAACGGTCAGTCAAGGATTTTGGCTGCAAGGCTATGTGCCGCTGCAATGGCTTTATTGGTATCGAGAATATGGATATACCCCCGAACGCGATATTCTGACTGGACCGGTCATCATTGACAAAGGGAACGTTGATCAATGGATCACCCTGGTGCAGGGCGTGATCGGTGCTGACGAATTTGAGAAATGGTGAGCAGAACTCCCTTTAACGAGGAGTGTCGCTGGGGGTGACTTTCCGCTGGGGAGATTTTGCAGTTTGGGCCAAACTTTGATGCCACAATTCGAGCAGTCGTACTTTCACATCAACTATTTTGAGCCGCTCGATCGACCGGTGCTTTACATGACCGCTCTTTGATCGGACGGCCACTGCAGGAGTCGGCGGCTGTACCGGAGACCACGAAGTTACATTCGCTGGCACGTGAGGCTGATCTGCGGTGGGAGTCAATCCGCTATTAACGCTCATTCCCTTTCCCGCCGGCACGACGGCGGAGCTCCCTCCGTTCGAGCTACCGCCCTGCTCATTTTTCTCAAAGTCCGCGTTTAGTTCAGTCGAATAGGCATCGTTGGCTGCTTGGTCATTTGATTGGTAGTCGTTGGAGACTGCCTCCGTTATAAGGTCCGTCAAAAGACCGTGCACACCGCTTTTCTCACACTCTTTTAGAATTGCAGCATAATCTTCATTCGCTGCTGCCTTCGGGTTCGAATTCCGGCTCCATGGGATGGTCTCTATAGCTTTTTGGATGGCCGAGAGTTCTTCCCCACTTATAGCGCCCTGGCGGAACTGGTCCGGCTGGTGTTCGACTACTCGGCCTTTGAGTGGTTCGAGTGCAAATGTCGGAGGGTGAGTCGGCGTCGTAGACGGAAGGAGCTCATCTGGAACAGGCGTCGGGGAGGTGGCGAGAGCTGTAGGAGACGCCGCTTTTGTTTGGCGTGAAGCGAAAACCGCTTTTAGCAGATTGTATGAAGAGGTTAAGGTCAGTATGATCGAGGCGCCAATGATTAATTTTCGCATATCTTAGGCTTGCGCCAAAAGTGCACTCAGAACCTCAGACCAAGCGGTGCCGCCAAGACGACGAACTGTTTTAAAGACTTTTGTTGCTCCCTTTTGCTCGGACTAACTTGAGCGCCGTTTAGCTCGAAAAAAGCTAATTCCCTCCATCCACAGCCACCATACCCATCGATAAATAAACAACCGGCGTTGGATGGCTTGGTGCGCGGAACTCCCGTCAGGAACGCGTCCAGAAGCCGAGCTGTACCAGGCGCGCCGCCCCATTCTCCTCGCCCTTGGCAAACCGTCCACAAAGCGCCTTGAAAGCTACAACCGTCCAAACAAAAGCGTGATGTAAAGCAAGAACAGCACGGCAAAAACCGGTGCCAGGAGCTTGTGAACCCATTCTCGTTTAATTATCGCCGCAACGATCGACGTAAGGGCGAAGATCACGTGAAATTTTCCGTTTAGTCGACCGGGCAAATGGCCGGTAAGAGCGAATTCCTTCGCTGCACTGAAGGCTACGCTTGAAAGCATGAAGCCAAAAAACCAGCTTTTATGCGCGAAGTAGTGGGCCCGCAGATCGACGAGTGAGTCCCCGGTGATATCCGGAAGGACTACCGCCGTTGCCATGTAAACGCTGATCGCCTGCAGCACGATCACCATAAATCCGAGGAAGGTCCAACTGGCACGCATTCGCAGACCGAAACTCGCCCACCACGCTTGGATGGCAATAAGGAGCGCGAGCCCTGCCCAGATGACGGTCGGAAGGTAGAGCTTTAGCTTGGCCCTGGTCAGAATGAGTCCGCGGAAGCCTAGCAAGACTTGCGTGATCGCCAACCCAAGAATGATTGAGAGAAGGACCGAGAGGTAGTTAAAAGATTCCATTGCACCGAGTCAGATTACCACAGGATCACAGTCCCCTCTCCGCCCAAAGATTCCGCGGATCAGCAGCAATCGGCGCACACGAAAAGCGAACTGGGCCGCGCAGTCTATACCCAGATAGGGGAAATCCATGAGGGACGGGGAACTAGTGCATCGTCTCATAAGTAGGAGCCGACGCACTAACCTCCGTGGTTCATGTCCATATGATCCCTGGGCATATTATTGACGGGCTTTTGCATTTCGTGCGAAGCTGGAGCGTAACCGAGGTCGCGTTGCAACTCTTCGTTGCTGGCCAAGCCGGCCAGGGTGCCGGGCGGATTTTCGTACCAACCAGGGTCATCATAGTTCGTCAGATTTTCACGCACCTTGACGATGGTGAACATCCCTCCCATGTCGATGTAGCCGTGCTTGCCTTGTGCGCCGAGCATCGGGATGCTGTTGCGCGGGACCGGCATTCCCATTTCCCCCATATCACCCATACCGCTCTCCCCCATTGTCATATAACCGGGGAGAAGAGCGCTGACTCTCTTCGCGAGGTCTCCTGGCCGGACCCCAATGAGATTGGGTGCGTTATGCCCCATTTGGTTCATGGTGTGGTGAGTCATATGACAGTGCATCGCCCAATCGCCGGGATTGTCCGCCACAAATTCTACGACTCGGGTTTGACCCACCGCGACCAGGACTGTGTTTCCAGGCTGCTGCGCTAACTCTGAGACTGGTAAGCCATCCATTTCAGTGACTTTCCAGTAGTACCCATGAAGATGGATCGGGTGATGCTCCATCGGGCTTAAATTCCCGAACCTGATTCTGACCCGATCACCGTATTTGGCGACGAGCGGAGCAGTACCTGGAAACGCCCGGGCATTAAACGTGAGGACATTGAAGTCCGTCATTTCAATCGGGTTTGGCCGCCTGGTGCCTACATCGATCCTCCATTCGCTCGACATCAGGACGAAGTCTCGGTCGGGCCTCGGACCATTCGGTTTCCTCGGATGAATGACCAACATCCCCATCATCCCGAGTGCTATCTGGGTCATGTCATCCGAGTGAGAGTGATACATATAGGTTCCGTGCTGTCGAAGCTTGAACTCGTATTTGTAGGTCTCACCCGGCTCTATATTTTTCTGACTAAGCCCCGCTACTCCGTCCATCCCTGATGGCACCAGCAAACCATGCCAGTGAATACTGGTATTTTCCGGAAGCCTGTTCGTTACGTAAATGCGCACCATGTCCCCCTCGACAGCCTCAATCGTTGGGCCATGGACCTGGCCATTGAAACCCCAACAGTAAGCACGTAGTCCCGGTGCGAACTCGTGATCAACTTCTTCAGCGATCAGATGGAATATTTTAGTACCTCTTAACAGTTTGAAAGGAAGCGTCGATCCGTTCGGTGTGATGACCGGAGTATAGTCTTTGCCGGGTTCGCCCGGAGGATACTCCTGCTGGTCCGTTTGGTCACTCCCAATTGCGTTTTCGGGATGCTCGGACGGTTGTCCACCCGACTCCGCTCTCGACATCGAGCCGGTAGCGGTGGCGAGTGCAGCTACGCCAGCCGCAGCAACTGCGTTAGAGAAGAACTTACGACGGGATATCATAGCTTGTTGGAAGTCCGGTTGAATATTTACGCTTTGGCTCAAGAGGTCTGTGTGTCGAAGAACGAACGGCAGAGTCACCTGATCGGCTTTCTTAAAGCCGGCTCTGATTTACCGTCAGCCGACTCCCGGATATTCAGATTGCCGCCCACCGCCCGTTCGAGTTCCGCTCGAGCAATCCAGTAATCTCTGACCGCCTCGAGGTATTCGCGTTCGGTCCGTGCTTCTTCTGCTTTGGCTGTGAAGAGCTCAAAATTCCCAATATCCATCGCGTTATAGTTGATGAGACTTTCTTTCAGGATTCGACGCTGGTCGGGCACGAGCTCGTCGTAATAGAAGCGTGCAATCTCTCTCTTGCTCGTCATCTCGTCCTGCAGTTCTCTTATTTGAGAGCGAACTTCGATGGCCAGGGCTTCAAACTTGTTCCACGCCTGCCTGAGAGCCGCTTCGCCTCTGGCAATCCGCGCCTGCCCCTGGTTAAAGACTGGCAACTCGATGATGAACGTTGGGCCGGTTCTGATTTGCCCGTCTGTTTCCCGCTCCCTTTCAACCCCGAAATCCAATGCACCCAGAAGCCGAAAGGACTTTGTCAGTCCGAGATTTTTTGCCTGGCTGGCGACCTGTAGATAATCTGACTGCAAGTCCAACCGTTGGGAAATTGCCAGGCGTTCGAGTCCTTGGGTGGAAAATTCAGCTTTAGGCACTTCCGGCAGGTCGCTCGAAATTTGCCATCCTGTTTCCGGGCCCCATAATCCAAGCAGGCGATTTAACTTTTCCCGGTTCCGGCGGATTTCGGCCTCCGTCGTGGCGACGTCTAGCCGGGAATGGCTGTAGGTTGTTTGCTGCTGAGTGAGTGCCAAGTCCGAGATATTCCCGGCTTCGAACTGTCGCTGGGCGAGGTCCAGTGAAGCAGCGTTAGCATCGACGATCAGCTTAAAACGCTGCAAAAGTTGCTGAGAAGCCTCCAATGAATAGAAGGCGCTTTTCACGCCTGATATCAGTTCCAGGGTTTCATCCGCTACACGAAGCGCTGCAGACTGCAGTTGATCTTTGGCAACCCGCTTTTTCAGCGGAATCATGAGGATGCTCAAAAAGTCGATAGCTGCACTGTAGTCGATATAGGTACCCGAAGGCGGCTGGTCTGGAAATCTTACGGACAAATCTAACTTCGGATTTGGGATAGTAACGGCTTCCAGCAAGTCCGCGGCCGAAAGCCCGATTTCTTCAAAAGTCGCCTGTAGAGATCGATTATTTAAAAGCGCAATCTGAACAGTGGCATCAACCGTCAAAGGCTTGCGAAGAATCCGGCGCACCTCCTGCAGAGCTTGCTCCCGTGATTTTTGATCTTCTTCCCAGCGAACAGTTTTTCCGGTGCGTTCCTGGACCGATTTTTGCACACCCTGGAAAGCTTCCTCTTTTTCTCGGGCGAATCCAGCCGGCAAGGCGAGCGCGAAAATCGAGCTAAAGATGACGAATCGATGCACAGTCAGGGTGTTATTTCGGGGACATCTTCATTCCGGACATTTGATCCATTTGCTGCTCTTCCGGAATTGGAGCCGAGGGTGGCTGGTCCTCTGGTTTGCCAGCTTGCGTCAGAAGCTCACGCGTCTTTCTCGTCAGGTCATCGGCTGCCAAGGGTCTATGAAGGGGTTGCCCGCCGGCTTCCGGCGCTGACGGATTGGCCGGGTTATCCGCAGAGAGCGACGGTGGGTGTGCCGTGACACAACCTCCCAGGAGGCCCAAGGCGACTAACGGTATGGAATATTTCATGTTTCACCGTGGCGATCTTTGCGTCTGCCCTGATCGGGTCCAACGGGGGCGATGATCGCCGAAAGATGAAGTGTTTCGGCTTTTTGAACGACCAACGCACTCTTTGACATTGGCTGGAATTTAGCGAAAAAGGCAAAAGAAGGCGAGAAGATACAGCGCGGAGGGGAAGCGGGTCGGCGTTGGGCGGGTCGGCGTTGGATGCGAAGCGTCCCCGCTTTGCCATCTTAGTTGCCGGGCCAAACACGAGAGTGTCAATGTCAGTCGCCGGTGAACGAGTCCTACGCCGACACGCCCCAACGCCGACACACCGACACGCTTCCCCCCCGCTTCCCTCAGACATCGATCACTCGCCGGGAACGGGGGCTCTGCGGGGCCTTCGGTACCGATCCAAAATTCTTGCCCGAGGGTTTCCAGATGTTCCCAGGACTTTGTGATCGCTGACTCTTCGCTCGGAGTGCCATTTTTCGCGCTTCGCGCACCCTCAGGAGAATGTAGGCCAGGCAAGTGACCAAAAGCCAAGTGTGCAGCCAATGAGTTTCCAGATTGGTCCAAACTTGTAAAAGGCTCAGAAGAACGATCACTGCCACGGTCGGAAGGATCGCTAGGATAGGTGCAGAAATAATAGATGAACCAACCAACATCGATTCGCGACGGATATAGGCGAAGCAATCTTCCCTCGTTTGAGTTCTAACTATTTTTACGAAGGAGAGATTCCCGACAAAATGAATCGCTAAAATGATCCAAAAACATTGCAGCCAGGAAACGCTGCTAAAGGAGTAAAGTGCACACCAGGCAGCGGTCGCCCCTATGGAAACGTCAAGGATGCCTCTGATCGCAATCCAAAATAAAAACAGAAATTTCATCGGCGCCTGGAAGGTAGGTACGCGTAGCATTTCTTTGTACGACTGATTACAGAAATACTTGAGTCCGGAATGTTAAGCGATTTTGACGAGGCGGCCAAAATTGGCGTCGGAGAATGTCCGATGAACATCGTTGAACCATGATTTCTCACCCAGCCCTCATCGGGCAGGCCTAGCTCAAGCGCGAACCGTGCTGGCTGGCGATAAAATCCTTTCATTCGATTCTGAACGTGATAGGGAATGGCGACGAGGTCACAATTCCTCCGAAAAAAACCAAACCAAGGATCCCCCCGTGCTCAAACGATTACTCTTAGCAACCGTCCTTTTCGTCGCCACAGTTTTGGCATTCTTTTCCCCATCCACCAGTACAGCCCAGAGCGAGAAACCAATCTACTATTGGATTTCCCATGGGTCACCGACTGATCCCGTCTGGACGCTATTTCTCCAGGGAGCGGAGCAGTGGGCCAAAGACACCGGCAACGAGGTTCGCACCTCGTTCCACAGTGGCGATGTTCCATCCCATCAGGAGGCTTTCCGCGCCGCCATCACCGCACATGCTAAAGGGATCGTCACCAGCACGCCTGACCCAGGGAGTTTAACAAAGGTCACTGCGGAGGCACACGCCGCTGGTATCCCGGTCATCATCCTGAACACTGATGATAAGGCAAGCGGTCGCGACGCCTATGTCGGGGGAGATAACGTCGCCGCCGGCCGGCGCCTAGCTCAGTATCTGGTCGACCATGGTTTTGTCAAAAAAGGCGATTTTGTCTGGACGCCGGTTGAGGTGCCCGGGGCAACCTATCAGACGTTGCAAACTCAGGGCTACGACACTGTCTTTAAACCGCTGGGGATAACGACCGACATCACCGAGACCAAGCTGGACCAGGCAGAGGTCATTAGTCGAATGTCAGACTACCTGACCGCCAATCGCAGCAAGATCAAGGCGATCTATTGTATCGGCGACTTAGTGAGCGGCAGCATTAAACGGGTTTTTGATCAAGTCGGGATCAAGGCAGGCGAGATCCCAGTCGTCGGCTGGGGCAATTCGCTCGACACCGCCCAGGAAGTGATCGACGGGTACGTCAATGCCGCCATGTGGCAGGACCCGCAGGCCTCGAGCTATATGGCTTTATCCATGGCTGCGATGACGGCTGCTGGAATTCCTCCCGGCTTCGATATCACCGTTGGCACCCTGTATGAAAAGGAGAAGGCTCCAATCTACCTGAAGGTCATGCAGGGAGGCGCGACGAAGTAGCACCTCTCAGGGCAAAGAACATTTGCTCTGGCATCGAAGGCGATACCGGAGCCTGCTGCACCGCACAACTTTCCAAATCCAGCAACCACCGTTTGCGCTCCATTCCACCACCGTAGCCCGTGAGCTTACCGTTGGACCCGATGACTCGGTGGCAAGGTACGACGATGGAGAGCGGGTTACGTCCGTTGGCGAGGCCGACTGCACGAACCGCGGCCGGCTGGTTAATGCGCCTGGCGAGTTCGCCGTAGGAAATGGTAACGCCAAAAGGGACTTCCTCGAGTGCTTTCCAGACTCGGCGCTGGAAAGCAGTACCGCCGACAGCATCACGGTCGATGTCGACAAAGAAAACCGTCCGCCGACCGGCAAAGTACTCTTCGAGTTGTGCCTTGGCCTCGGCGAAGAAATCATCGGCGCGATGCCAGCCGTGGAGTTGGGCTTGCGAAGGACCGTGACAATGGTTTTCCATGAAGATCCCAGCGAGCCCGTGCTCGGTTCCGCAGAGGCTGATGGTACCGAGCGGCGAATTCATTTTGGTGAAGTGTGTGCTTTTCATTTTAGAGAGGAGTGTGAGGTGTCGTGTAAGGTTTGCCAAAGGTGGATGGCCGCGTAGGTCCGCCAGGGCCGCCAGACCGATGCGCGTTCGATGACTTGTTTTTCGTTAGGCAACGGCCGGCCCGTAGACGCAAGTGCCTTACGAACTCCAAGGTCGGCAGCGGGAAAGGCATCTGGGAAACGAAGCGCACGCATGGCCACGTATTGCGCCGTCCATTCCCCGATTCCGCGCACTCGGCGAAGCGAGGTGACAGCCTCGTCGACCGAGGCAGTGAGACCGAAGACCAAATCACCACGCACGGAGGCCAGACCAAGATCGCGCAACGTGGTCGCCCGCGAGCGCGGCAGGCCAATGGTGGCTATATCTTCTACACTGGCCATTGCTATATCTCCCGCGGAAGGTGCGAGCCGGTTGAGATGCGCAAAAGGTGTCGTCAACGGCCGGCCATATTTTTCCGTGAGGCGCGACGCCAGCGTTGAGGCGCCCGTCACGCTGACCTGCTGGCCGAGCACGGCGCGGGCCGCAAGTTCAAACGTGCTCCAGGCGCCCGGCACGCGCAGGCCGGGATGATTTCGCACGCTCGGGCCTAACAGCGGGTCGGCACTGAGATGTCCGTCGATCGAGGCAGGGTTGGCATCCAGATCGAACAGCGCGCGAAGCCGGGTCAGGATCGGCCAAGAGACCTCCGCCAGCGCTGCGGGTAGCATAACATCGAGGGAGTCCTTACCGGGCGAACGGCGGACGACAAGCCAGCCCAAGCGGTCCCCCACCGCGACGGTACGTGAGTAGCTCTGTTGTTCAAGATTCACCCTTTCGACGCCCGGGACGGCTCGTCGCGCGAGGTACTCGAGCAACTCGTTCCACGCCAGCGGCGGCCGAAAGCTGAGTCGCAACTCCAGCGTCCCCGTGCGCTCGGCGAAACCGCCGCGTTTCGCCGAACGGCGCAGTTTCGTCGGCGATAGCGCGTAACGCGAATGGAAGAGTGCATTAAACCGTCGTACGCTGCCGAATCCAGCGCTGAGTGCGACCTGCGCCGCCGGCAACGCTGTTTCCTGTAACAGCTTCTTAGCGAAAAGCAGGCGCTCGGTTTGCATGATTTCCACCGGCGTGACTCCGAAGGATTGCACCATCAAGCGCCGTAACTGCCGCGCGCTGAACCCGGCGTGACTTGCGAGTTGCTCCACCGAGGCCCCCTCGATCGCCCGCTCGCGAATCGCCGCGAAAAGAGCCTCCTCGAGTGAGACCGCCGGCATCGCTGGGGCCAACTCAGGTCGACAGCGCAAGCAAGGGCGAAATCCGGCATGTTCGGCTTCCGCCGTAGTCTCGACGAATACGCAGGAGCGCTTCAGCGGGGGGCGCACCCGGCAAATCGGACGGCAGTAGATTCCCGTCGTTTTCACGCAGACGAAGAACCGGCCATCGAATCGGGCATCCCTGGAGAGAAGGGCTTGGTAGCAATCGAAATCCAGCTTCATTTGTAACAGCACCATAGCGGCACTGAGCAACCTCTGCTCGCCGTTTTCGGCCATGAATATTTCGCCTTCTGGGCGAACTCTCGCTCCTTCAGCTTCAGGGTGGACCATTCATTTTGAGGTTTCCCAGGGTTGAAACCCTGAGCTGTGTCCTCCAGCCCGTTTGGGGCGAAAATCGCCTGATGCAACCTTACGGTACGGGAAAACAATCGAGATCGTTAGCAAATGCGACGGGACCGGAAAAGTTCTTACTTATCTCCGACAGGCTCTCCTCTTCCTTACCCAGGGTCCGGAGCATCCGGTGAGACAAGACGAGCCGATTGACGTGCGCCTCCTGAGCGATCTGTCCGATCACAGAGGGAGGCATGTGCAACCGGCGTTCAACCCCGGTAGCTCCTTCCGGAACAGCGTTGTGAGCTATCAATAAATCCGCATTTTTTGCCAGGCGCACCAAATCGTCACCCTCTCCATTGGTGTCTCCGGTAAACACAATGGATTTGCCGCCGATCTCGACACGCCATGCTAAGGCCGGCACGGACCCATGGATGACCCGAGCAGCGTACGCCGAAAGATGTTCGCCCCGAAACGCGACCGAGGATGAATCCCCGGGAACGTTGTGAGGCTGCAACTCGTAACCGCCCTCCTCTTGAGGAACCAATACCAGACTCAAATAACGATAAATACCGTTCCGGCTGTTGAACAAAGCGCGGACGAACTCGACCGTCGACGGAAACTCGCTGTTGCCCGCTGGGCCGTACACGGGCAGCGACCGGTTGCGGTCTTCAAACCAGGACGAAAAGATTAGTGAAGGGAAATCGGCGCTATGATCAATGTGGAAGTGGGTGAACAAGATCACGTCGAGTTGGGACATTTTCGCGCCACTCTCTCCGAATCGAAGAGCGCTGCCACCACCAGCATCTACTAACGCCCGCGCCTGTCCGTCTTGCCACACCAAATAGCTGCTGGAAGCACGCTTGTCCTGCAACTCCGGCCCTCCGGAGCCGAGCACTTGAACTGCCACTCCCGCTCCGCCGCAGGTTTGAGCTTCAGCCGAAAGAACGAATGGGCAATTTATCGAAAGAGCCAGTAAACAGAGCAACGGAATATAGAGGAAAACGCTACGATGCATTTGACGTTCGCTCCCTTTGATTGGTTAGTTTTTTCTCCAGCAGTTTCGACTAGTTCCCCTCCCAGCTTCCATATCAATTGTTGCCCTCTGTGACCTCCGTGCGATGCTGTCCTCTTTGATGCCTTCTTGCACGGACGCCGCGTTGTCCCCTCGATGCGTTCCGTTTGCATCTTGATGTCTCGCCGAGTCTTGGTGTACTGCCATCGGTAGTTCATGGCCATCTTGAAATTCCTCACCTCTTTCCTTCGCTTCCTGCTGCTCGCCTTGGTATGGATCATTGCTGGCATCGCCGTTGCCTGGACGGCTGGCGCCCTTTACTTTGACTTACCCGCGCCTGCGCCGCTGCGAACCGTGGCTGCCATCACGTGGGTCCTGGCAGCCTTTTTTGGATTGGTTCTTGGCTGGCGAGGACGTATTGCCGCCCTGCTGGGCTTTCTTGTAATTGCCGGATGGTGGTCCACCTTGCGCCCAACGCAAAATCGTGACTGGCAACCGCAAGTCGCCGTTCTCGCCTACGCCACCAGAGAAGGAGACCAGATCACGGTTCACAATGTCCGGAATTTCGAGTATCGGACCGCGACCGATTTTACGCCTCGTTACGAGACTCGCACCTACAATCTCGACAACCTTCGGGAGCTGGATTTGTTCATCAATTATTGGGGCTCAAAATTGATTGCCCACCCTATTCTCTCCTTCGATTTTGGCACCCAGGGCCGCCTTTGCTTTTCGATTGAAACGCGCTCCGCTCTCGGCCAGGGTTATTCTCCGATTGCCGGGCTCTACCGGCAGTATGAGATCATTTACATCGCTGCCGATGAACGCGACGTCGTTCGTTTGCGGACGAACTTTAAGCATGAAGACCTCTACTTGTACCGGATCTTAATGCCGCCCAAAGAAGTGCGGGACCGGTTCATGGAGTACATCGACCGACTAAACGAGCTTAACGCGCACCCGGCCTGGTACAATGAAATCACGGACAACTGCACCACCAGCATTCGCGCTCAGCGCCCGGCAGCCCTTCGAGAACCGTTCGATTGGCGACTATTAATCAACGGGTTTGGCGACCAAATGCTTTACGAACATCACGCTTTGGCGGGTAACCTGCCTTTTCTGGAGCTTAAAGCCAGATCCCTTATCGATGAACGCGCTCGTGCAGCGGGCGATTCGCCGGATTTTTCAAATCTCATCCGGGTCGGCCTACCCGGTTTTTAGTTTTCTTGTTGTCGCACAGACATCGCTCCACACTCCGGAAAGTTAGTGCAGCATAGGCTTCCAGCCTGTGTTCTGTTCGCACCGTTGGGGGTGACGTCGCTGGGCTGGGCAAGGCGGAAACCCCGGTTCGGACGGAGCCTCACCCTACCCATGGCCCTGCTCAATAAATTGCTGAATCGCCTGGGCCGGCATCGCTCCAGCTTGCCGAGCTACTTCGCGCCCCGCTTTAAGCAATGCGAACGCGGGGATAGAATTGACGTGAAACCGTTGCGCCAGGACAGGCAAATCTTCCGTATTTACCTTGGTGACCAGCCAGCGCCCCCTTCCCTCGGCAGCCACCTTGACCAATTCTGGGGCAACCATTTTGCACGGTCCGCACCATGGTGCCCAGAACTCAACCAAAACCGGCAGGGCCGAATGGCTGGTTACAGCATCGAACAGCGTTTCACTCTTCAATTCAATCGGTTCCCCAGGAGAAGGAATTTCGGTGTGACACTTGCCGCAACGGAAGGTCTGCCCAAGGCGTTCGTAGATCAGCCGATTGCGTTGACCGCATTGCTGGCAGGCCAACAAAAAGCCGCGGTTATCGGGTTCAATGGTGGTCATGGCTTAGAAAATTTGAGTCTGCTGGGCGAAAAGCCATTCGGAATCGATGTTCAACCAGGGTCATTGCCAATCGTCGCTGTGGCCGAGAACGTTGACCACCACTTTAGCCGGCCGAAAGACTTCGTTCCCTCGGCGGTAACCGCGCTGAAAAGTCTCCAGTATTACATGATCGGGTTGATCGGGATCGTGGCGCACGCTGACCGCTTCGTGATACAACGGGTCGAATGGCCGTCCGAGGCACTCTTCCGGTTCGACACCATGGAGACGCAATAGTTGGGTGAGTTGTTGGAGGGTCATCTGGACGCCTTGCCGGAGTTGTTCGGGGGATGTCGAGGCGTCGCTGCCAAGCGCGCGCTCGAGATTGTCAATGACCGGCAACAGGTCGCGGATGAAAGCCTCCTTTTGCATTGCAGCACTTCGCTCCGCTTCCCGCGCAGTTCGCCTGCGGAAGTTGTCAAAATCGGCTGCCAGACGCAGGTAGCGGTCCCGCTCGGCGGCCAATTCCGCTTGCAAAGTTCGTTTGTCAAGCACTGACGCGGGATTGGGCCCGGCGCCGCCAGTCCCTGTTTCGGAGGAATCGGGATCCGCACTCATATTCTCTTCTCTACTCCTTTGCGGTTTCTTCGTTCTGAAGCGGCTCTGTTTCGAAGGTGAGTTGGTCTTTTTTGACGCCCACAATCACGCGGCTGTGTTCCTGGATCGTGCCAGACAGGATTCTTCGAGACAAGGCGGTTTCCAGTTGGCGCTGCAGAAAGCGCTTGAGCGGACGAGCGCCATAGACAGGATCATAACCTTCACGGGCGATGTACTCTTTGGCGGCTTCAGACAAATCCAGTTCCAGGTGGCGCTCGCTCAGCCGGAAGCGCAGGAGCCTGATTTGGAGATCAACGATGCGCTTAATCTCGGGCAGGGTCAGCGGCTTAAACAGTACGATTTCATCGACTCGATTGAGAAACTCCGGTCGAAAGTGAGTCCGCAATTCCGCCATCACTTTGCTACGCACGTGCTCAGCGATTTCGCCCTTTTCGCTCGCATTCTCGATCAGATACGGACTCCCAAGGTTTGAGGTCATAATGATGATGGTATTCTTGAAATCCACCGTGCGGCCTTGACTGTCCGTGAGCCGGCCATCGTCCAGGATCTGCAACAGGACGTTGAACACATCGCTGTGCGCCTTTTCGATTTCATCGAAGAGCACCACACAGTAGGGCTTGCGGCGGACTGATTCGGTGAGTTGGCCTCCTTCCTCATAGCCGACGTATCCGGGAGGCGCCCCGATCAGGCGCGCAACGGCGTGCTTCTCCATGTATTCGCTCATATCGATGCGAACAATATTCTCCTCGCTATCGAACAAGCTCTCTGCCAGTGCCCGAGCCAGCTCGGTTTTGCCCACTCCGGTTGGTCCCAGGAAGATGAAAGAGCCGATTGGACGCTTAGGGTCTTTCAGGCCGGACCGGGCCCGGATGACGGCGTCAGCCACGGCTTGCACGGCTTCATCCTGTCCAATCACGCGTTCGTGAAGAATCTGATCCAGCCGGAGCAATTTCTCCTTTTCGCCTTCCAACAAGCGTGACACGGGAACTCCGGTCCAACGGGCCACCACCTCGGCAATTTCGTCGGCAGTCACCTCCTCCTGCAGGAGACGTCGCTTCGATCCGTTACCGCTGACCTTAGCCTCGTGCTCCTTCAGTTGCTGCTCGAGCTGCGGGATCTTGCCGTACTTGTATTCGGCGACACGGGTCAGGTCCCCAATGCGCTGGGCCTGTTCCATTTCATTGCGAGCCAACTCAAGGGCAGCTCGGAGTTTCTGGATGTCATCGATGGCGTGCTTTTCGCCTCCCCACTGCGCTTTGAGCGCGTCTCGCTCACTTTTGAGGTTGGCAAGTTCCTTTTCCAGCGTAGTCAGTCGCTCTTTGGAAGGCTGGTCTTTTTCCTTGCGCAAAGCCTCGCGTTCAATCTCGAGCTGAAGAATCCGGCGCTCCAGCGATTCAAGCTCTTCCGGCATCGACTCCATTTCGGTGCGAAGTTTGGCGGCCGCTTCATCCACCAAATCGATCGCCTTGTCCGGTAAGAAGCGATCCGAGATATAGCGGTGCGAGAGCTGGGCGGCTGCCACCAATGCGGCATCCTGGATGCGGACGCCGTGATGCAACTCGTAGCGTTCGCGCAAGCCACGCAGAATAGAGACGGTATCTTCGACGGACGGTTCGTTGACCATCACTGGCTGAAAACGGCGCTCTAAGGCGGCATCCTTTTCGATATACTTGCGATATTCGTCAAGGGTCGTGGCGCCGATGCAGTGCAGTTCACCACGCGCTAACATCGGTTTGAGCATATTTCCTGCATCCATGGCCCCCTCAGCTTTTCCCGCTCCAACCATGGTGTGCAATTCGTCAATAAAGAGAATGATTTGCCCCTCCGCCTTGGTGACTTCTTGCAGCACCGCCTTCAGGCGCTCTTCGAACTCGCCCCGATATTTTGCTCCAGCGATCAGAGCGCCGAGATCGAGCGCCACGATACGCTTCTCCTTGAGGCTTTCGGGCACGTCACCCGAGAAGATGCGCCGCGCCAGGCCCTCCACAATCGCGGTCTTGCCCACGCCGGGCTCGCCGATCAGCACCGGGTTATTCTTGGTACGGCGTGAGAGCACCTGGATGCAACGCCGGATTTCGGTATCCCGCCCGATGACCGGGTCGAGCTTGTTTTGCGCCGCCAGACGGGTCAAGTCACGTCCATACTTTTCCAGCGATTCATAGGTGGCTTCGGGATTCGCGCTAGTGACACGCTGGTTGCCGCGAATCTCGGTCAACGCCTTCAGAAAATTATCGCGCCGAAAATTGACCGATTTGAATATCTTCCCGATCTCCGTGGTAGCCGGCTCGGCAAGCATCGCTAACACCAGGTGTTCGACGCTGACGTACTCATCCTTCAGTTTTTTGGCTTCATCCTGGGCGGCCACCAGCAGTTTGTTCAGACGCTGGGTCACGTATACACCTTGGCCGGTCGTCGAATCGCCAGAGACACGGGGCATCCGATCCAGACCCTCCTGAAGTTTTTTCTTTAGCAAATCGGGCGAAACACCGGCTTTCTCTACCAGGCGTGGAACAAGGCCTTCTTGTTGTTCCAGCAGAGCAAGGGCTAGGTGTTCGACATCGACTGCCTGATGCTGATGACGTGTACCAATGGCCTGCGCCTCCGTCAGCGCGGCCTGGGATTTTTCCGTGAATTTGCTCAAGTCCATAATGTTCACCAGTCAACGATCTCAGATCGTCTTTACGAAGGTTCGTTTTTTCATGGGACAACGGCAATCAGTCCATCACTACGCCGCTTTAAGTATTTTGCTTACCAGTTCTTGGCCTCGGATGCGCTCTTTTTGCTGCCTTGTCCGGAAGACCATTATGGCACAGAGCGAGCCGATTTTCCTTTTTCCCCTGGCGAAGCTCCGGCAGGATGGCTCCGTGAGAACCGGGGCGTCCCGCCTCGCCCTCGCTGGCGACGTGGAAGGCCTACGATAACAACAGCACGATCACCACGCCGCCGATCGTCAGCAGTGTATTGGCGACTGCGAAACAAACGGTGAATCCGAGGGCCGGCACCCTGCTGTTAGCCGCGTCCTCAATGACCGAGAGGGCCACGCTTGAAGCGCGCGCCCCGGCGCAAGCGCCCAGCAGAATACCGGGATGCATTTTGAAAATGTACTTGCCTATGAGCAGCGCAAATACCATCGGCACAATTGCTACGATCACACCCGCTCCGAAGATCGTAATTCCTTCATTGCGAAGGCCTTGAATGAACTGAGGACCGGCCTCGATCGCTACCACCGCGGCAAACATGCTGAGGCCAACATTGTTGAATACCCAAAGCCCGGCACCGGGAATGTTACCAAAACTTGGATGCACAGATCGCAGCCAGCCAGCTACCAGACCAGCCAAAAGGGTGCCTCCACTCGTGCTGAGACTAACAGGAATTTTTCCAACGCGAATGCTCAGCAAACCGACAATTGCTCCAAAAAAAATGCCGATTCCAATGAGAGTCATGTCGCTGACGTTGCTCGGACGAATCGGATAACCGATCGATTTGGCCACGCGTTCCACATCGCGCTGGGAACCGCTCACGCGTAAAACATCTCCTTTTGAAATTTTGGTCCCTGTATTGAACGGGAGTTCATGGCCGCCACGAATCAAGGCCCGGACGAAAACGCCGCGTGACCGCTGCTCCTGACGCATTTCTGCAAGTTCGCCCAGGGTGTTTCCGGCAATCTCTTTTCGAACGACCACCACGTCCAGCGTTTCGCTGGGAAAATCGAGCAAGGCCGGATCGGAAACTTCAACCCCGATCCGGTTTGCGTCGGCGATCAAAGTCTCCGTGCGCGAAGCGATGGCCAGAATGTCGTCCAGCCGGATCTTGGTCTCCGGAGTGCTCTCTGTGATCTTATTGTTCTGCCGCAATCGCTCGATGAAAAGGCGCTCATTCGGAAATTGAGACTCGAACTCTGCGACCGTAATCTCGGCAAATGCCGGATTGGTCACTCGATAAGCGCGCACGCTGATCGAATCGTAGGCTGAATGGACAGTGGGATCCGGTTCGTCTCCACCCATTGCCGATTCTAAGGCCTTGCATTCGGCTGCCAGGTCGACTCCCAGGATTTTTGGTCCAATGATTGCCAGGAAAGCCGAAGCTCCTGCCGTTCCAAAAATGTAGGTGATTGCGAACGCGATCGACATGGCGTTGACCTCGGTCTGGCGTGTCGCGGGCGAACCGCCCAGCTGCCGGATTGCGTCCGTCGCAACGCCAAGGACAGAGGAGACCGTGCACGCGCCGCCGAATACTCCCGTGCCGTAACCGACTCCCAAACGAAAAAGACGAGCGGTCAGATAGGCCGTAGCCAGACACGCCACGCAGACCAGCGCGGCGAAAAGCGCCTGTTTGAGCCCTTCGCTCTTGAGACCGTGAAAAAACTGCGGTCCTACTCCGTACCCAACCGCAAAAAGGAAGAATAGAAAAAACACCGACTTAATCGCCGGGGAGATCGGAATGTCGAGTTGCCCGATGACCAAGCCTGTCAACAAGACCCCGGTGACCGAACCGACGCTGCATCCGGCGATCTTCAACCGGCCGATGGAAAACCCGATCGCCAGAGTTAAAAACAGCGCCAGCTCAGGGTACCCTCGCAGAATGTCGTAAAGCGGTTCCATCGGTTCAGAGGCAAACCCCTCCTTGATCGCCGAGTAACCGATCGAGCGCAAGTTATACGGGGTGGCTCGGTCCCATTCCGCCCCCACCTCCTCCTCGAACTCGGCTTTTTTCGGGGTGGCAAAAGCAAATCTCTCGCCGCCGGCTTTCGCCATTCACCCTTTCCGTGCTGGCAAACCGGCTCGATCTCGAACCGAGGACGAAGGATGAGCTCGAGGCTTGAGGACGATTAAAGGACTCGACCAAACAACGCAGCGCACATCATCCGCTCTAAATAACCCAAACCCTGCGTCCGTTCACCGTCACCGGCGTTATTTTCAAAGAATCGCGATGACCGAGCACTCTCCCGGAATAGTGCCAATCGTGGGCGCCGATTTGCAGGTAATCCAAGATCCCGGTCCGCTCGATGATCGCGTGAGTACTCAGCCTCTCGTTCTCTCCACCATTCAGCACCTGCATGTCTTCGACATTTAGCTCAATGCAGACACGCATCGTCTTATCGACATCCCCATCGTTCCTAGAAAACACAAGCTCGAAGCGGGTTGGCTCCATCGGAAAATTTATACGCCGGCTAACAGAATAGCGAGTCGTTTGTAAGGCCCTCTCCAACCATAAACGTTCGCCCGGAAAGGACAGCTTATTTACCGACAGGCCTCCTGTTCTCTTCGCTTTCGTCAGTTAGGCCGGCTGCCTAATGACTGCATGCGCGGTCGACCAGGATCAACGGCAAATCGACTCCTGAGTCGCCCGGAAAGAGCTAAAAATAAAACCTTTCGGCGTCGGCGATTCGAAATACGTCTGAAACCTCGAAAAAGAAGAGGCCAGATAAATACCAAAGTCACCCCCCTGAACGATGAAACTGATGAAGAAACTTGTGATTCTACTTTTTGGTTTCGCATTTGTCTACCAAGTAAAGGCCACTGTTGTCGCCGATCTGGTAGTAGAAGGTCTGCCGGTAAACGTCATCTCGTCGGGTAAAAGCTACAAAGTGTTCGAACAGTATCCGTGGGAAGGTCATTCTTCCAGGTACGGTCCCAAAGGTAATCGCCTAAATCCCGGTCAGGGAGTCGGAGTTGGTAAAAATATTAGGCGTTCTTTGCAGGTGCGACAAGGAGATTGGATTCATATGCCAGACATCGGTTGGCGACAAATCAATGAGTCCTCCAGTAAAAAGGATGGCATCGAGTTTTTTGCGACCCGTCGAGATGAATACAAGGCCAAGCATCCTAGAATAGCGATAGATAGGGTTGTCTTCGCATTGCCGGCTCAAAAACCTATTCATCCCCCATTGCGACTGGCGGGGCAAGTGCCAACGAACTCAGGGGTTTCCTCTTCTGCCCTTTGATGCAGTTCAAAAAATTAATATCGTTTATCACTCCTTGATGTGGCGGAACGATCAGAGTCGAAAGAAGCCCTCAATGCGTGCGTAGATGAACTGGTCGAATAAATTATCGACATCCTGCGTCTCTCTTGACCTACGGATTCATGGGTACCACTGCAAATTCCAAGGAAAGAGAGGAATCGAGACGCCGGGAATTGGTCGCCCGACTAAGGCGATACGTTGAAGATTCCGATCTCAGCTTTTATCGAATCGCAACGCTCGTTGGGACCTCAGGCACAAACTTGAGCATGTGGCTGGCAGGAACAAATCGACCAAAGATCTCCGAACTGGACGAGATTGAAAAGCTTTTTTGAGGAGCTCACATCGCCTCTTAGCAGGCTGTCAATGGCTTGTCTCGATGGTGTTACTAACTTTCTTGGTTCGCGCGTGGTGCGGGTACGAGAACAGTGTCCAGCCGTGAGCTCGTGCCAAGCTTTGATGCCAGAGCATGATCAATCGCATTTTCACGTCGACCGCCCTGGACCGTACGGAAAATCGATGTCTTAGGTTGTGGATCCTGGGTCGAATCGCTCGCGGAGAATCTTGCCGCTGCGCTCCAGACCACTCGCTTATCTTTGTCGGCAACTCGCCGTTATTTGCTTCATGAGCGACCCCGGGATCAGAGCTTACCAACCGTCCCGACGTGGTTTGGTCTGGGTTTTTCCCGTTCAAACCAACCACTTCGGAGGGTGAGTCGGGACTTCCTTCCGACACGAGTCCATCGCTCGTTCGCCTCGCCTCTTCATGGTTATTTACTGCCGTTGGGTGATCGTCTTGAAACACGAGAACCCCAGCCGCAACAACCAGTGTGCTTAAAAGACCCGTCGCGATCCACGTTGTGGTGCGATTGAATCTTCGCATCACGGTTTGTGCGTCACCTAATGCGAAAGATTGCTCTTGAGTTTGTAACGAA
>Ga0210390_10001195_pt1 | contig 25529 bp, 13 predicted proteins | sample IncBWH11OmetaG_FD_161050 | JGI IMG/M metagenome (GOLD analysis project Ga0210390, IMG submission 161050) | Forest soil microbial communities from Barre Woods Harvard Forest LTER site, Petersham, Massachusetts, United States - Inc-BW-H-11-O ... | reverse complement strand
CGCGTCGAGCGACAGCAGCATGTGATGCGGAAGGAATGTCAGATTCAGAAGCGTAAAGCCGAACGCGGAAGTAAATGTGGAAAAGCTCTCACGCGCCGCAACGACACTCAGCTTGAGCAAGGCGCGGCCGAGGTTGAAACCCAGCTGGACGAGGACGGGCAGAAGCAGAAGTACCAAGGTGGCAACGGTCCAGTAAAGCGCTCCGCCCGGAAGTATGGACCAACCGAGGACAAGCATGATGAAAGTGACGGGTTCCACCAGGCTTCGGCGTAAGTTGTCGAAAATCTTCCATCGCGAGATGGTGCTGATTGGGTTTGCAACGAACCGGCCAGATTCATCGGGCACACGGCTAAAAAGCCATTGTGCGACCTGCCAGTCTCCGCGCACCCAGCGATGCTGACGGCGGGTATGAGCGGAGTAGTGGGACGGATAGTCATCGATGACTTCGATGTCGGAGACGAGTCCTGCGCGCGCGTATGAACCCTCGATGAGATCGTGAGAGAGGAGGGCGTCGCGCGGAAAGCGGCGATCGAGCACCTGATGCAGAACGCTTACCTCGTAGATCCCTTTCCCTGCGAAGATGCCTTCGCCAAAGAGGTCCTGATAGACGTCGGAGACAGCACGAGTGTAGATATCGAAGCCAGTCTCGCCGGAGTAGAGGGATGCAAAGCGGGAGCGCGATGCAGAGGCAACACTGACGCCTACTCGCGGTTGAAGAATGCCGTAGCCGGTAGTGACAACGCGTAACCGAGGATCGATGATGGCGTGGTTCAGCGGATGCGCGATCGTGCCAATCATGCGCGCTGCTGTGCCGCGCGGAAGCTGCGTATCCGAGTCCAGGGTGATGACATATCGAACCTGTCGCAGGACTTCGATTGGTCCGGCCTTGATCGGAAAGCTGTCGAAGGAGTACAGGAGGAATTTGTTCAGATCGAGCAGCTTTCCGCGCTTCCGCTCCCAACCCATCCAGACACCCTGGCGTGAATTGAAGATGCGATGGCGATGCAAGAGGATGAATGAGCCTCCCTTTGGAGACGGATACTTGGCGTTCAGATCATCGATGCACTGCACTGCCAACGCGACCAACGGATGGTGATCGTCGTCTTGAGGTCGCGACAAGCTATCCGGCAGATCGGTCAGCAGGCCAAAGTGAATGTTCGAGTCCTGATTGGAAAGATACCGAGCTTCCAATTCGTCGAACAATTCATGAACCTGCTTCTCGTTCAGCAGCAGCGTAGGCACAACCACGAAGGCCGTAGCGTCTTCAGGAACGCCTTTTGAGAAATCAAGTTTTGGAAGCGACTGAGTCTTCAGCAGCGCGGTAACACTGTTGTTTACCAGATCGACGCCGCCCTGGGATGCCGGCAGAAGCGCCAACAATAGCGCGGCCAATACCGGCCAGAAGGCGTAATGAGGAACCAGCGGCGCGACGATCGCAACGATCAGCAGGAGGCAAAGGGCAAAGATGCCGAGGATGTAAAAATCCTCGTTCCAGCGACGGAGGAAGCCGCGCACACGCTCCATTGGCGGCGCGTGATACCGGATGCGTTGGCTCAGCAGCGGGAAGCCCTCGGCAAAGAGATAGTAACCGATGTGCGCGATCCGGCGAGCGCGTCTTGGATCGGCCTCGGCTGACTGGCTGGCCTGGCGTGCAAGCTGGAGCGCGATCCGGGCCGTTTCTACCTCACTTGTATCCGCGTACCGCGCCAACTCGGCGATGCGCATGTGGTAGGCGTTTCGCGTTTCATCTTCCATCTTCGCGAAGACGTTGCATGGATCCTTGCGAAGTATGGCGTCGAACGCAACCAGCGGCTCAAGCACATTGCGCCATTCGTGCTGGCCCAGGCGTCGCAGGCTGTGCAGAATTGCGGAAAATGGCGATTGCTCGATGGGCGGCAGATCGCCTGCCGCAAACGCTTCGTCGGCGCGATCCAGAATGTATTCCAACTGAGCGAGTTTGAGAGCCTGCGGCAGAACCAGGATTTCTTCGAAAAGAAGAGCATCGTGCTGCTGAACCTGCTGCACATAGGTTGCGAGAGATTCCGGCGACCATATACCGCCGGCGGCGGAAAGATATGCTTCAGCCAGATTCACGGTGCGAGGCAATTCGCCATCTGGGTCCAGACGAACATGCGGCAACGTTGCAAGGGCAGTGCCGGCGCTTTCTCCAGCGATTATGGCCGACTCCAGCATGCGCGTGCTTTCGAGCAGTTCCAGTTGCGGTGTCAACTCCTGGGTGGAGGCAATGGCACGGCACTTCCGCAGTAGATCCGCCAGCCTGAACTTGAGACTTTCCAGCCGAGGCGAGAGTCCAATTTGTTTTGAGCCGCGCGGCAACGTCTCCCAGTGCCGGGCGAGAACATCGGCGTGCTGCTGCAAGTCCACTTCCGACACGGAGGGTTTTTCAGGCAGCCCACCTGTGGGCATGTCTAGTACCGGTGCCGTCGAGTGCGGAGCAAATTCAGATGTGTTTGGATCTGCCGAAGACTTTGCCATGACGCCTTTCTTTCATTTCTCTTGCTGCCGGAGGTTATCTGTAGCTCGCGGCCTGCATCTCGAACATCTCCGCGTAGAGTCCACCACTGGCCATCAACTGCTGATGATTTCCTTCCTCAATGAGACGACCGCCGGAAAGAACAACAATGCGATCGGCCATACGCACCGTAGAAAAACGATGTGAAATGAGAAGCGCCATTTTGCCTTCGGTGAGTTCGGCGAAACGCTCAAAGACCTCAAGCTCACTGCGCGCGTCGAGAGCCGCGGTTGGCTCATCGAGGATGAGCATCTGGGCGTCGCGAAGATAGGCGCGGGCGAGAGCCATCTTCTGCCACTCGCCGCCGGAGAGTTCAACGCCGCCTTCAAAGCGCCGGCCGAGCATCTGATCGTAACCGTTGGCAAACTTGCTCACCACGGTGTCGGCGAGGCTTTTGTGAGCGGCGATTTCGATGTCATTCTGTTGATTAGGCCGGTCGACGCGGCCTACCGCGATGTTCTCCCGCGCCGTCATCTCAAAGCGCATGAAATCCTGGAAGATGACCCCGATGTGGCGGTGAATGTCGTCGAGGGAATACTCCCGCAGATCAATTCCGTCGAGTAGAATTTGCCCCTCGGTCGGATCGTAAAGGCGCGTGATCAGCTTGACTACAGTCGTTTTTCCCTGGCCGTTTTCCCCGATCAGGGCGATCCGTTCTCCCGGAGCGAGAGTGAAATTGAAGTCCCTCAAGACTGTCCGGTCGGTCCCCGGATATGTGAAGGAAACATTGCGAAATTCAAAGCCATGGCGGATCGTCCCCGGCATAGGCAGCCCGTCAGGCCGGGATTGTACGGTCGGCTGCATGTCGAAGAAGGCGATCAGATCGGTGAGAAACAGCGCCTGATCAGCGATGCCGGAGACAGTCGAAAATACCTGCTGCAGATTCGAGCTGGCCTGCTGAATGGCGGCGGCAAGAAACGTAAACTGACCGATGTTGTAAGCGCCATGAAGCGTGCGCCAGATCACATAGACATAGGCACCGTAGTAGCCCAGGGTTCCGATGACTCCCAGCAGGCCGCCGACCACCAGCTTGGCCTTCGAAAGAATAACGTCTTCCAGGTAGATCTGGTGGGCCAGCGCCTGAAATCTTTCGGTGAAGAATTTATTCAGTCCAAAGAGCTTGACCTCCTTTGCGCCCTCGCGGCTGCCTGCGACTTGCCGCAGGTAATCCATCTGGCGCTTCGCGGGCGTCTGGCGGAAATTCTTGGCGTATCCCAGAAAGGCGTAATGGGTCTCGCCGACAAAGGAGGGGATTACGCCGGCCATCAGCAAGAGCACTAGCCAGGGCGACTCCCATGCGAGCGCAACGGAGAAGGTGAGCGTGGTGATGACTTGCTGCACCAGGCGGCCCATCTGCTGGATCATCGCCAGGCGATCCGTGGCTTGCACCCGGGCCCTTTCCAGGCGATCGTAAAAGACAGGGTTCTCGTAGGTCGTAAGGTCAAGCCTGGCGGCCTGCTCCATCACTTTCACGCTCGCGTGCTGCGTGTAGCGGTTGGAAAGGAGCGAATCCGAGTAGTCAATGGCGCGTGTCAGGAGCCCCATGAACACGTTCAACGCCACCTCGGTGGAAACCAAGGCCCAAAACGTCGACGGCAGAGAATGGCCGTGCAACACGTCCGCTAAGTCATTAATGATGTACTGCGCTACCTTGGCCACTCCAAATGGCAGAACGGCAACTATGACACGCAGCCCAAGCCCCCACGATACCACCGAGGGTCCGGATTCCCAGAGAATGCGGAGCACAGGCGGCATGTTGCGAAGCGCACGGAGGCGATCAAGCCACGCGCTCTTCTCTTTCGTACGGTCATTGGCATCCGTCATAAGTTGGGATCAACTAAGCGCCAGAATCAAGGCCACGTTGGCGTGTTGCATCTATGGATGCCCCATCGCGATTAGACGTTGGATCGTGCGCTCGAGCATTGCAGCGCGCAGTCTAGGCTGAAATGCGGCTCAGCCATTGTTCGAGGAAGCCAATCAACTCAAGCGGCGGCTTGAGCCACACCTTTGCCGATGTCTCACGATGCTCAGGCCGAACGAGAACAGTCAGCCCGCGGTCGTTCAGCGCGCGGAAGGAATCCTCATCGGTGAGATCGTCGCCGAGATAGGCGATCTGCGTATCAGGATCCGACTCCTCGATAATGGCAGCGACGGCATCGCCCTTGTCGGGATGGGCCACACGCAACTCCAGTCCGGATTCGAATTTCAGGAGCTTGAGCCTTGGACTTTTGGCGAGCGCGGTCCAGCCGGTCCGGATGCGGGCCTCCACCTTCCCCGCTTCCGCATCCGGCAAGCCACGCCAGTGGATGGCTACGCCTCCCGGCTTGAACTCCGCCAGGCGCTCCAGCCCCCTCTCGATCACTTGCTGCTTCGCCTGCGATAGTAATTCGACTGTTTGCACATCGATGCTGATTCGCCGGTAACTCCCGTCGGGCAGGATGTGCTCCATGCCGTGGGCTCCCCAGATTTCCAGGTCATGCAACGGATTGAGCAGGGCCTTCGCCTCGACAGCGGGCCGCCCCGTGATGATGATCACCCGCGTCTTTTCGGTCTGGAGAATCCTTTCGATGAGCGGCAAGACCCTGGGATATGGGTAGGCACGGTGCCGGTCGATATGGAACGGCGCAAGCGTGCCGTCGTAATCCAGAAGAAGCGCCGATGCCCAGGCTTCGCTCAAGCGGCCAAAAAACTCTGGAAGCGTATCGGATTCCCCAAGTCGGGGTTCTTTCCCGATGCTCTGCAATTTACGTCTCCACCGAAACTCTGTCTGGCGACACTCTGTCGGCAGCAGGGTGGTTCGCGCTCGCCCTGGGATCGAGACGAAGTTCGCAGAGCGCGCCAATCAGGCTGCCCGCCCACCAGTAGATATTGTGCTCCCTCACGGACGCACGCATGTGCCGCATGCGCTGCACCATTTCGTGGACGTCCATCCTGAGTGCCTGCGCAATCGCCTCGCCGGTGGATTCGATGTCGTAGGGATTCACAATGATCGCGTCGCGCAATTCTCGCGCTGCTCCGGTAAAACGGCTAAGGATTAACACCCCCCGTTCGTCCTGTTTTGCGGCAACATATTCTTTTGCCACCAGATTCATTCCGTCATGCAGAGACGTGACCATGCACAGATGAGCAACCCGGTAATAGCGCTGAACCTCCAGCCGGCTGTGCTGGCGGAACTGAAAAACGATCGGTCTCCATCTGCCACGCTTGAAGCGTGCATTGATCCGGTTGGCCTCCGCATCGACTTCTGCCTGGAAATCGGCATACCGCTTGATATGGCTGCGCGTCGGTGCGCCAAGCTGGATAAAGGCAAACTTTCCCTGGTAACTAGGATATCGCTCGAGAAACGATTCGACTGCCTGGAATCGCTCGACAATGCCTTTGGTGTAATCCACGCGATCGACGCCGACACCGACGAATGTCGCTTCGATGCCAAGTTCCTGGAGCAGCGCACTGCGTTCCTCATCCGCACTCATACTGCCTGGGGCATCGGGAGTATCTCCGGAGAATTCAACGCTGATGGGGAACGGGAGAACCGAGGACTGGTGATCGTTGCGTTTGACCGAGAAGTGTTCCCAGTTCACCCGAGCTTCGAGCACATGGTCGACCGTATTCAGGAAGTTATTGCAGTGCGCCCGAACATGGAACCCGATCAGATCGGCGCCCAGCAGGCCATCCAGCAGTTCCCGTTGCCACGGGCAGATCTCAAAGGACTCGGGAGTGGGCCAGGGGATATGCCAGAAAATCGCAATTCTGGCGTGCGGCAAGCGATCTTTCACCATTCGAGGCAACAGGGCGAAATGGTAGTCCTGGATGAGAACCACAGGACGTTCCTCGCCTGCCATCTCCTCCACCAGAGCGTCGGCAAACTTCTGATTTACGTTGTAATAGTGCTCCCAGTCGCCGGCGCGAAATATGGGACGGGTGTGGGCATTGTGGCAAAGCGGCCACAGGCCTTCATTGGCAAAACCGTAGTAGTAGCCGTCTTCTTCCTCCGCACTCAGCCATATGCGCCGGAGAGTGTAACGTGGCTCATCTGGGGGGACAAACAATCTATCATGGGAATCTACCGTTTCGGTGTCCGCGTCGCCGCTGCCGTGAGCCACCCAGGTTCCGTTGCAGGCGCAAAGGATCGGCTCAATCGCCGCAACCAGACCGCTGGCTGGAACCGAAACAGTAATCGTGTTATCACGCCAGGTGTGGATGTAGGGCTCGCGATTTGCAACTACAAAAAGGCTGCTCCCCCCCAGCCTGGTTCGGACATGGTCGGCCAACCGCTGGGCCGTCCATTCGGATTCGGCAGCGTTACGCAACCTCGCTTCGGTCTCTGCCGCCCCGCGCGCACTTTGTATACTTTTTGCCAATGGCGCGACCTCGCGAGCCAGGGGGGCGAGGAAATCGATGTCCTTTGCAAAGGGCGGAACGGCGTGCTCTCCGGTCCGCAGCGCTTTCATCCACTCCGCCACCCGCGCGATCGGCCCGGTAAGACTCCAGCGCACGATGAGAATGGTGATGGCAACAATCACCAGCACCTGAATCGCGATGCGAATGAAGACCCCGCTCCAGGCGTGGAAAATCTCGTTGCGAATGTAGGCCGTGTCGTACGCCATGACAATTCCGCCGGCGACGCTCTTGTCAGCGGCATGCAGTGGAGTGGCCAACACGTAGACGCGTTTGAAGCGGATCCGGAGATACCTGCTTACATTTCGATTCCCCGGGAGCGCCTCAGTCAGCGGCTTCGGGGTGCCTGGCAGCAGGGAGTTGAGAGCAGTGGTCACGACCAGCGGGGCCCCGTCCCGGTCGTAGACTCCAATCCCCAGAAGATGTTCACGGTTGCTGAACCGCAGCACCCACTGTTCGAGTCCGATCCGGTCACCAGTCTCCAAATACAATTCGGCTCTGCCCGCGAGACTCTCACCAAGGGTTCCCGCTTTGCTTTCGAGGTCGCTGCGCAGAGCATCCTTCTGTGTCTTTACCTCGTACCAGGACGACACGAGAGACACCAGGGTAATTCCGATAACCAACGCGACAATCAATCGCCAGCTCAGAATCCGCATGGTGTTGCCTGTACCCTATCTGTTGTAAACAAGAAGACCATCATCAGAGGAACGGATTGAAACCGGGAGATGAAGCTTAGATGCGGCTATGCTGGAAAGAGATGCCTTCCCCCCCTAAATCTCGATTTGCAATCCGTTGTCTGTTATTTGTATGAAGACACTGCACATGAACTGGTTGTCACCTCGTGGCGGAGGGTGGACTTACATTTATCTTCGATAGATTCCATATGAGCTGAATGTTCAGCGCAACTGGTGTTCGCATCGACTGCATCTAACTTGCACAACCTAAAGGAGCGAGGCTCGAAGGTGAAGAAAGCAGGGAGCGCATCCGATCCGCTCTGGTACAAGGATGCCGTCATCTATGAACTCCATGTGCGAGCTTTTGCCGACAGTAATAAAGACGGCATCGGCGATTTTGCCGGCCTGATCGGCAAGCTTGATTATCTTCAAGGCCTCGGCGTTACCTGCCTGTGGCTACTGCCATTCTACCCTTCGCCGTTACGTGACGACGGTTACGACATATCTGATTATACGAATGTCCATCCAAACTACGGAAGTCTCGACGATTTCAGGCAGTTTTTAGACGCCGCCCATCAGCGCGGCATGCAGGTGCTGATTGAGCTGGTGCTCAACCACACTTCTGATCAGCATCAATGGTTTCAGCGGGCGCGTCATGCGCCGCCTGGATCGCCTGAGCGCGATTTCTATGTGTGGAGCGACACCAACGATAAGTTTCCGGGCGTCCGGATCATCTTCTCAGATACGGAAACCTCCAACTGGACATGGGACCCGGTCGCGAAAGCATATTACTGGCATCGATTCTTCTCTCATCAACCCGACCTGAATTTCGACAATCCCCTCGTCTTGGAAGAAACACTTGCCGCCATGCGCTTCTGGCTCGATATGGGTGCAGACGGGCTCCGTATGGACGCTATTCCTTACCTGGTGGAACGCGACGGCACCAATTGCGAGAACTTGCCCGAGACACACGCAATCATTAAGAAGTTTCGTGCGGCCATCGACGCGGAATACACGAACCGCTTTGTGCTGGCGGAGGCCAATCAGTGGCCGACGGACGTGCGTCCGTACTTCGGTGATGGCGATGAGTGCCAGATGGCATTCCATTTTCCACTCATGCCGAGAATTTACGTCGCCATACGCCAGGAAGACTGCCTGCCGATCACGGAGATCATGGCGCAGACCCCCGATATCCCCTCCAATTGCCAATGGGGACTGTTTCTGCGCAACCATGACGAGCTAACGTTGGAGATGGTGACGGAGGATGAGCGCGACTACATGTACCTCGCGTACAGCGCGAATCCCCGCATGCGGATCAACCTTGGCATCCGGCGTCGACTCGCACCACTGCTCGACAATAATCGCCAGCGCATCGAGCTGTTGAACAGCCTGCTCTTCTCTTTCCCGGGGACGCCCATCCTTTATTACGGTGACGAAATCGGAATGGGAGACAACATCGAGCTCGGCGACCGCAACGGAGTACGCACACCGATGCAATGGAACGCTGGTCATAACGCCGGGTTCTCGTCAGTCAATCCGGACCAGTTATACAGCCCTGTGATCTCAGATCCGGTCTATGGCTACATGGCTGTCAATGTCGAGGAGCAGTTGGAGAATCCGTCCTCCTTGTTGCAATGGACACGCAATATGGTCGGCTTGCGGAAGCTCTTTCCCGTCTTTGGGCGCGGAACCTTTCGTATCCTGAACACGACGAATCGCAAGGTGCTTGCCTATCTGCGCCAGTACCGGAGCCAGACCGTTCTCTGCGTCGCGAACATTTCTCGATCTGCCCAGCCGGTGCTGCTCGACCTCAACGAGTACGAAGGTCGCACCCCGGTAGAGATGCTGGGTTATGTTCCGTTTCCGAAAATCACCGATCAACCGTATGTCCTGAGTCTCTCTCCCTACGCTTTTCTCTGGTTTGAGCTGCAACTCAGTTCCGCTGCCGAAGACTTATCGTCCGCGCTTTCCGATACCTCCGAAATAGAAACTTTGGACACTTCACCCGCATTGGTCCGCGACATTGAGGAGGCCCCGCTCGACCTTACGCTGAGCACTTCCACCCCGCCCGCAAAAGCGCAGGACGTAGAAGTTCGGGAATCGCAGACGGAGCTGCTCATCGTGATCGAGCCGGCCAGCCGCGAAGACATCGACAAGACCATCGCAGCGATTTCGGCGCGTCTCTCCAGCGAAGCCAGGCCGGTTCGGACAGTGCTCGCTTATCCCCGACAGGACGAGAACGGCGCCGCCCTTCCCAACTCCAATTCGGAACAGCCCCAAACCTTAGGCGAAACACCCTGGCTCCGGTTGACGTCCTTCGTTCCCAACGGAGGCTGGTTGCCATTCGCATGGCCGCACACCGAACAAACGTACTTCGACGCGCGCCGTCTTGCCACCGAACACGAGGCGCGCGCCACCATGCTACTGAGCAACGAGGTGGGCTCCCTGGACCGGCAGGCGTTACCTCTTCTCTTGCAGGCCGTGCTTCATGAGGGTGTCGATCTTGCGATGCCCCGCTACACACTCAGTCCGTATGAAGGATTGCTCAACGGCGCCATCCTCTTCCCTCTCACCCGGGCACTTTACGGCAGCGCGGTTCGCTATCCGTTGGGCGGAGACCTCGCCTTCTCGACCGGATTCTGCCAGGATGTCGGTGGCGCGACCGGACGCGCTGCACCGGGATCAGAAGACAGAATCGTCTGGCCGGCAACCGAGGCTGTCCTCAAGAAACATGTCGTGGCGCAGGTGCAGGTAGGACGACGGCGCTTTGCTCAACCGGAGAGTGTCGATGTCACGGCTCTATTGACGCGCATCGTGGGTTCCCTTTTCTCTGATATTGAGACGCGCGCGCTTGAGTGGCAAATGCCTCGCCCGCTGTCTGTGGTAAGAGAAATAGGAAGGCAGATTCCTATCGCTTCCACCTCGGCTGATGACACTCCTCCGGCCGACGTTACCCGGATGATGGAGTCCTTCCGGCTCGCCGGAACGAATTTACAGGAGGTGTGGGCACAAGTCATGCCACCCCGCACGCTGCTGTCGGTGAAGCGACTCGCAGAATTGCGCGAAAGCAAACACTCCATGCCGGATCTGCTGTGGGTCAGGATTGTGTATGACTTTCTGGTCGCCTACCGCGAACGGAAGGTTAACCGGAGTCACCTGGTCGGTGCCCTTATGCCGTTGTACCTTGGTTGGGCAGCGTCCCATGTTCTGGAAGTCGGCAGCCAGGGAGAAGCGGCGGCAGAACAGCGAATTGCAGCGCTTGCCAGCGTATTCGAGGCGGACAAACCTTACCTCGTGGCCAGGTGGCGCTGGCCGGATCGATTTAATCCGTAACCGCATCACGATTGAAGGAGAAAGCCATGTGGGAACAAATCAGGTTTGCGCTGCACGCCTCTCTCGAGCGGGTCCTCACCAAGGTGGCCATCTTGCTGCCGGCAGTATTGTCGCTGGTGTTGGCCGTGTTGGTCTGCGGCCTGCTGGGGCTGCTTCTCGCGTATGTTGTGCGGAAAATATTGGTTGCGTTTCGCTTTGACGAACGCGTAAAGGCAAATTCTCCCACTGGATTATTGCCTTGGTCGCCTGTTCAGGCCCCTTCGCTCATTCTCTCGCGGCTGGTCTTTTGGGGCGGTATCTTTCTGGGCCTGGTGCTGGGGATTGCAGCGTTCGGCGCGGCGTATAGCCCCTCGGAGGAGATTACATCCCAGCTCTTTCCGTATCTAACGCGTATCGTAAGCGCGATTCTGCTCCTGCTGGCGGGCACGGTGGTCGCGCGCTTCCTGGCACGAAGCGTTCTCATCGGCGCCGTGAACATGAATCTGCAGTACGCTCGATTGCTCAGCCAGGGCATTAAATGGCTGGTGCTTGTGTTGACCGTAGCCATGGTGCTGGACCATCTCGGAATCGGGGGAGCTATTGTCGAATTGGCCTTCGGCATCCTCTTCGGCGGAATTGTCCTGGCGCTGTCGCTTGCGATCGGCCTCGGATCCAAGGAAATTGTCAGCCGTTCCCTGGAACAGGATGGCAGTAGACACACGGAAGAACCCGGGACCCGCCACGTGAGCCATTTCTAAGGTCCTTGATGAATTTCCGAGGGTCAGCATTTGGGTCGTAGCTCTTACAAAGGCATTTGACCGTTGGCTGCACTCCAGAGAATGAAAGCAGCCGTTATGGCGAGCCAGAATCACCAAAGCCTGTCGAATGCCGATTTAATTTCCTCCTATAGCTGCGACGATTCATATGTCTTCGTAATTCAGCTCGATCTTGAATCAGTTCTCGAACTCGGATTCTGGCGTTGGCAGAATATCGTCGTCGCGTGCAATCCAGACATAGAGCGTCGGCAGCAGAAAGATGCTCATGACCAGATCAGCAATGAGTCCACCGACGATGACAATCGCGAAGGGCCTTTGCGAATCCGAGCCGATTCCGTGAGACATGGCTGCCGGCAACAGACCAAGAGTAGCCACCAGCATGGTCATCATGATGGGGCGTAGTCGCAGCACAGCCCCTTCCACCGCTGATTCTTCAATGGTGTGGCCGCGCACGCGCAGTTGATTGATGTACTCGAGCATGATAACGCCCGTCTGCACAGAAACACCGAAGAGGGCAAGGAAGCCTACCCCTGACGAGACACTGAAATTTGTGCCGGTGATCAGGAGCGCCAGTAATCCGCCGATGCGCGCCATGGCGACGTTCAACATGATCAGCAGAGCCCACTTGAAAGACTTGAACATCGTGTAGAGGATAATGAAGATCAGCAGAACGGTGAGCGGCACGATCACCAGCAGTCGTGCTTCTGCGCGCTTTTCGCTTTGATATTCGCCTTCCCATCCAATGTGATAGCCGCGCTGGAGTTTGAGCTGTTTGTTTACCTTATCGATGGCTTCCTCAACCGCATCGCCGAGAGCGCGCCCGCGCACGCTATATTTAATGGCGACATAGCGCTCGTTGTTTTCGCGATAGATCTCAGAGCCCTCGTCGGCCTCCCGGACCTTACATAGCTGAGCGAGAGAAACGCGTTCCCCGGAGGGCGATAATAAGCGGATATTTCTGATTGCCTCGCTGCTGTTCCTGTACTGAGGCAGATAGCGGATCGTGAGGTTATAAACTTCCTCTCCCCTCAGAACCTGTGTGACAGGGTTTCCGCCGACTGCAGTAAAGATGGCGTCCTGCACATCTGCCACATTGATCTGAAATCGTGCGGCCTTCTGACGATCCACCTCGTAGACCAGGTCAGGCTGGCCCGTAACCTGAAAGACACCCAGGTCAGTGATTCCGTTCACGTGACTCATAATCTGGGCCACCTGCGCGGCTTTATCTTCAAGCGTGTGCAGGTCGCTGCCGTAAACCTTAGTGGCGAGCTCGCCTTTAACGCCACTGACCGCCTCTTCCATGTTGTCTTCGATCGGCTGCGAAAATCCCCAGACTATGCCGGGGAGTTTCTTTTGGAGCTGGTCGGTCATGGCCGCAATCAGATTGTCTTTATCTTCGTGAAAGACGGGACGCCATTGTTCCTTAGGCTTCAAACCCACGTAATACTCTGTATTGAAGAATCCGGTATGGTCGGTCCCGTCATCGGGTCTGCCCACCTGGCTGGTGCAATCGGTCACTTCAGGAAAAGAGCAAAGGGTGAGTCTGGCCAGGTTAGCGACTCTTACGCCTTCATCGGGTCCAGCGCTCTGGGCAAGCGTGCCACGCACCCAGAATGCGCCCTCATCCAGATGCGGCAAGAATTCAGACCCGATAACACCGCCAACCGCGAGATAGATGGCAAGAGCGAGGCCCACGGCGGCGACGCCAACCGTAAGCGCGCGGTGGTGAATGGCCCAGGTGACGCTCTTGCGATAGCGCGCCCGAGTCCGCTCCATGACCGGGTTCTCCCACTCCTTCGCGCCTCTGTGAAACAGGAAGCTGGAGAGGACCGGAGCGATGATCATGGAGAAGATCAGTGCCCCAAGCAAGGCGAATGCCACTGTCCATGCCATCGGCCTGAAGAGTCGCCCTTCTACAGCCTGCAGCGTGAAGATGGGTAAATACGCGGTAATGATGATAAAGATCGCGTAGAAAACCGGCCGCTGAACTTCGTGAGCTGCGTCGCGGATCTTTTCATCCGGCGTCAGTGTCCCATTAGTTTTGCGGTTCAGGTGACGGACGATGTTTTCGACCATCACCACCGCGCCATCCACGACCATGCCGAAGTCCAGCGCGCCCAGGGAAAGGAGATTAGCTGGAATCTGCTTCAGGTCAAGACAAATGGCAGCGAACAATAACGAGAACGGGATAGTGAGCGCAACAATGAGCGCTCCGCGTACGTTACCCAGGAAGAGAAAAAGAACAATGACAACGAGGATGATTCCCTCGGTCAGATTGTGCATGACGGTGTGGGTGGTAAAGCGCAGCAGGTCGCTTCTGTCGATGAAAGGGACGATCGTTACCCCTTTCGGCAAAATCTGATCGTTCAGCTCTTCCACTTTCTTGTGGATGCCAGCGAGTACAGGCTCGGCATCTGCGCCTTTCTGTAGCACAGCGATTCCGGAAACTACGTCGTCGTTATCGAGGAGTTTTCCGTCTTCACGGCGGTAGGTCTGGCCAAACTGGCCAAGCCGGATTTCCGGGCCTTGTTCGACTACGGCAAGGTCCCTCACGCGAAGCGGTGTGCCGGTCTTGGTGATAATGACTGTGTTTTCGATGTCCTGGAGGTTTCTGACAAGGCCGACCTCGCGGACATTGATCTGCTGCAGTCCGGCCTGGATGAAGCTGCCACCCCCGTTGGCATTGTTATTCGTGAGCTGCTGCTCTACCTGGGCGATGCTGAGACCATAAGAAACCAGTTTGTCCGGGTCGAGGCGAACCTGGTATTCGCGTGTGGGCCCACCGAATGGGTTGGTATCCGGAACACCCGGTACGGACTTCAGATTCTTTTCAATCACCCAGGTCTCGACGGTCTTCAAATTCATCGCGTCGTACTCAGGGTTCTTGCTGTGCAGCGTATAGAAATAGATCTGTCCGACCGGGCTCCAGTCCGTCCCCATCTGCGGGGTGACTCCCGGCGGCAGAGTTACCTGGGAAAGGCGCTCGAGAACTCGTTCGCGATTCTCGAAATTTGTCGTTTCCTCGCCGAAGACCATTTCTACGGTTGACAGCCCGAAGATGGACCAGGAACGGACGTGGGCGACCCCCGGAATGCCATTCATCACCGTTTCCAGCGGGATGGTAACTTGTTGCTCGATCTGCTCAGCGGAGATTCCGGGCCACTGCGCGATGACGTCGACGTAGTTGTTGGCAACGTCGGGATAGGCCTCAACGGGCAGACGCTTAAACGAAACCACACCCCAGGCGAACAAGAGAATCGTTCCTGCCAGCACGAGAAAGCGGTTCCGCAGCGCAAAATCGACGAGGCGGCGAATCATTGCGTCTCCAGCTGGTTTTCCAATTGAAGAACATCTGCTACCACCTGCTGCCCTGGAACGATGCCGGAGAGAATCTGCTGTTTGTTCCCAGGCAGGATGTTGCCGGCGTTCACTTCAACGCGCTTGAATTGTTTGCCGCCCGCCGGGACAAACACCCAGTCGCGGTCATGCAGGTGCAGGATGGCCGAAGCGGGCACGACGGCGTACTCGTGCACGGTTCGGCTCTCGAGGGTCGCCGTGACGAACATGCCCAGCTTGAGAATGCCGGGATTTGGTACCTCGATACGGACCTTCGCAGTCCGAATTGTGGGATCTAGTACGGGACCGATGTCGCTGATACGTCCTCCCAGCAACTTGTCCGGATAGCCGTTGACCTTGATTTGCGCAAACTGGCCAAGACGAACGTTCGGGAGGTCGTTTTCATAGACGTCGCAAATTATCCAGACGACGGATAGATCAGCGACGGTGAAGACAGTGGAGGATCCGGAGTAAGTTACACCCGCTGCCGCCGCGTTTGTTACATTCTGCGCGACGATGACGCCGGAAATGGGCGAGTAGACGGGAACTATGCTTGAGGGATGATCTTTGCTGACGCCGAGCGTATTCAGCTGCTGCTCCGCCGCCGTCAAGTCGGCTTTCGCATCTTTTTCGGTGTCCTCGGCCTGTTCGAGCATGCCTTGCGAGATTGCTCCGTGCGCGTAAAGGTCTTTCGCGCGCTCATAGGCCTTGTTGGCCAGTTGCTCATCGTTGACGGCTTTCAGATAAGTGTCAAAGGCATTGGTGATATCGGGGCTCTGCACCTTGAGTAGCAAATCGCCTTTCTTGACGTGGTCGTCAAGGCGTGCCTTGATGTCGACAACGCGGCCGCTGGCGAGCGAGATAACCGGGACTTCACGGGCAATGTCAGGATTGACGTTGCCGGTTACATTCAACTGCGCGGCAGCTTCTATCTGATCCGCAGCGACTACCGGAAATTGTTCGGCGTTGTCGACGGTCACAGTACTCCCGTTGCCGTTTTCAAGCACCTGGGATGGTGGCGCCGCACCTTCTGCCGGGTTGAACTTCTTTTCGCATGCCGCTGGCAGAAGGCATGCGGCGAGGCAGCAGACGGATTTCAAAACAGAATTACTTGTCATTGGATCACCTCGCGCCCCACGGCGAGATTTAACTGGCTCGCGGCTGTCAGATAGGAGCCGATCAGTTGGACATAGGCCAACTGAACGACGCGATAGTCGCTTTGTGCATTGAGAAAGTCCATCAAGGAAGCTCCGCCATGGAGGTAGGCGTAGGTCACCGTGTCCCGTACGCGCGTCGCCTGATCCCTGTACTTCTCCTTGTATGGCTTAAGCAGCGCAATGTTGCTTCGCATCTGTTCATAGGCAGAATCGACATCGCTGAAAACCTGCGCCCGCGCGGCATCGGTCAACTGTTGGCTGCGATCAATATCGATCAGCGTCCGCTTCTTCTCGCCCTGGTTGCGATCGAATATCCGCAACGGTATGTTGAAGCCGAGGCCGAGGGTATTGTCGTCTACACCGATGTTGTTAAACGATGGATTGTGCGTCCACCAGACACTGTAGGTGGGGTCGGTCGAACCGTTGGATATCGCCAGCTTGTGGTTCGTCTTCGATTGCTCGACGGTCTGAAGTGCTGCGCGAAGATCTGGACGCGCATCAAGCGCAATCTGGCGAAAGTCTTCCAAGGGTTTGAGCGCATCGGAAAAGTCAAAAGGACCGTTCACGTCGAATTGATCTACAGGTGTGCGCTCGTTGAGCAATTGCAGCAGTTGGATCTTAGCAGTGCGCAGGTTAACGATCGCCGTCTCAATCTCTGATTCATACTGCACGCGCAGCAGTTCGATGCGATCGAAGTCGATTTGCGCGATGTCGCCCGCGCGAAGGCGGTTTCGGCTGATGTCGATGATCTTGTCGTAATACTCAAGATCGGCCTTTGCCAACTCCAAGACAGCCTTCGCCTGCAGCGTCTGCACAAATGCATCGCGTAGATTGAAGATCATGTTTCGCTCCAGATCTTCATGCTGAGACTGAGTGATGCGCGTGCCCTCCACTGCGCTCTCCAGGCGAAGCTCGCGCTTATGCTGGCGTTCGTGGAGATAGCTGACGGTGCTTTGATACTGATCGCTAACGAGAGGGCTCCAACCTCCCTTATGGGGCGGGAACTGGGTTCCGTCCACCCCGAAGTTGAACTGCGGGTTGGGCCGCAGAAAGGCAGTGATCTCCTCGGCGCGCATCTCGTCCACATTCAGTGCATCTGCCTTAAGCGCTGGGTTTGCAGCTTCGAATCTGGCCTTCACCTCGTCCCACGTAAGGGCCCGCTGCTGTGCAGCCGCAGGCTGGCCCAGAGCCAACAGAATTCCCATGGCGGCAGGTCCGCAGACAGTGCTAAACAGTGATTTCAGAATTCGCATGTGAGATATCCAGGTTCCGCCGACGATAAGCGCGCTCTGCCGTGCCTTCATGCCGCAGAAGATGGGCGATGGTCACCTTCAGCATAGGGCTCGGAATGGCGAAAACCGCTCTATCTTTCAGCCATCGCTGCCTTATCTTTGCGCTCGCCGGCCCTATCTTTTGGCCAATCTGCTTTCGCGATGAATCCTTCGTGAAGCTAAAGCATTCCCCATATCTACAATGGACTTAGGTTGCTTTGCGCATCAGCGCGGCAGCGCAGGTGAATATGTACGCAGCATTCTTCAAAGATGACCGGCGATCAGCTCTGCTCAAGGCAGGAGGGATGATCGCAGCCATCGCGCTTGTGGATTGGCGGGTAGTCGGCGAGATTCCGCTTGGCTTCCTCTACCTGGCTCCCATGCTGATAGTTGGAGGGTTTCTCGCTCCCTGGCAGATCGCGGCGATCGCAGCTGTCTGTACGTTCCTGGCAGAAATCTTTGATGATCTCGCCTGGAACCTGCGGACAGGCATCTCCCGCGATGTGCTCTACTTTGCGGCCTTTATCGGGACGGGGTTATTCGTCCGCGAGGTCAATCGAAACCGCAGGATTGCTTTGGAGCACCTTCATGAAATAGAGCATCAGAGCGCCGCGCGCCTCGAAGCGGAAGAGCAATTGAGAATCCTGATCGAGAGCAGCCCTGCAGCCATCGTAACGGCTGACTCTGATGGCCACGTGTTGATGGCAAATGAGGCTGCGCACCGCATGCTTGGTGTTCCCCAGGGGAGTCTTTTCGGCAGAGTGATTCATCAATATCTGCCTTCGTTGACGAATGTTCTGAGGTACGACACCTCCCAACAATTCTTTCGTACCGTCATGCAGGCCCGCGGGCAGCGTGATGATGGAGAGGCATTCCTCGCTGACATCTGCTTCTCTACCTATCGCACGAATGTCGGGTCCCGCCTCACCGCAATGGTGCTGGATGCTTCCGAGGAGCTTCGAACACACGAGGTATCCGGCCTGCATCAGTTACTTGCCGGATCCCGGATCGCGATCGGAGCTGTTTCCCACGAAATTCGCAACGTATGCGCAGCCATTGCCGCCGTTCACCAGAATCTTGCACACAGCGGACTGCTCGCCGGGAACAAGGATTTTGAAGCGCTGGGCAATCTGATCGTCGCTCTCGAACGCATCGCCAGCCTTAATCTTCGCCAATCCGGCAATCATGCGACCGAGATCGACCTGGCAGCTCTCCTTGATGAACTGAGAATTGTGATCGCACCCTCTCTGCTCGAAGAGAATATCGCGGCGCAGTGGACCATAGAGCCCGATTTGCCGCTAGTGTGGGCCGACCGGCCAAGTCTTATGCAAGCGCTGTTGAACTTGACCACCAACAGTATCAGAGCTCTTTCAAAAAAAAGTGCTCGCGTTCTTTCGATCACCGCGAGAAGCGACGGCAAACAGATCCTCGTAGAGTGCATCGACAATGGCGGCGGGGTTGCCCATCCGGAACAACTCTTTCGCCCATTTCAGGCTGGCGCGGAAGCAACCGGTCTAGGCCTCTACCTGTCACGCGCGTTCGTGCGTTCCTTTGGAGGAGAATTGCGCTACCTGCCAATTCCCGATGGCGCCTGCTTTGTTGTTAACCTGACACCGGCGTCACAATCGGGGCAGGACTAGCTATGAACCCAATTCGCATATTGATGGTGGATGACCATAGCCTCTTTCGGGAGAGTCTGAGCAGGCTTCTTGACGCCAATGCCGGATTCCACGTGGTGGGTCAGTGCAGGACTGTTGGTGAGGCGATTGCTGAGTATTCTGAGATACCAACCGATGTAGTTTTGCTGGATTACGATCTAGGCGAAGAGCAAGGATCCCGCATGGTACCGGAACTGAAGAGCCATCTCGGGGACGCGCGGGTTCTCATGGTTACGGCGGGCATGTCCGACGAGACGACACTCCAAGCTATGGAAGCCGGAGCCTCGGGAGTCTTTCTGAAGCACAGTAGCCTCGACCAGCTGGTGACCGCGATCCATCAGGTAGCGAAGGGCGGGATGTGGTTAGACACCGGGACCGCTCATTCTCTCTTCGGAGGTCGAACTATACGAAGAGAACCTTTCGAACGAACACAGCCACTCACATCCCGCCAAAGCGAAGTTTTGAGGGGCATTCTCGACGGGCTAACAAACAAAGAGATAGCCTGGAACCTCAAGGTCTCGGAGAGTTCGGTCAAAGCTGTGATCCAGGAACTCTTTAACAAGGCGGGAGTAAGAACACGGAGCCAATTGGTCAGAATTGCTATTGAAAAACACTCCTCGGACTGGTTGAGACCTGCAACAAGCGACTGAAATCGATGTAGAAGGAAATGGAACCCGACTAGCCTGTCCCGCCTCAGATGGCCGTCACATCAGCCTTACGCTACTGCGAGTAAATGGACTGATCGAAGGCTGCAATCACGGTAAGAACTCAGATCTCAAATTCTTCCCGACTCTCGTCCGGCACCATGATTGCTACCGGGGCGGCCGGCACAGTTTGGCGCATTCGGCGGAGAGCTTCGGCAAGCGCCAGGGCGGTTGGCGATTCAAATAATGTTCGGAGTGTAAGCACCGCACCGAACCGGTCTTGAATGCGGGAAATTACCATCGTTCCCATCAAAGAATGACCGCCTAATTCGAAGAAGTTATCCGAAGGCGCGATGTCATCAACGGCCAGCAGCTCTTTCCATATCTCCAACACGGCAGCAAGTTCGGTATCCGCAGCCAACGGAAGAGTTCTCTCGCGCTCTCCCGTGGCAAGCTCGGGGACCGTTTGCGTCGACAGGATTGCGTCAATCGCCACCGGCGAAGCCAGAATCTGCGGGCCCTGCCAACCGAGAAGGACGCGCCGGACCACTTCGATTCCTTCAGGGACCGTCATTGCGGCTCGCAGATTCTCTTCCTTTAGCGCCTCAAAGCCCTCTGGCAGCACCATCTCGGCCGCCATACCAACCTCCTGCCACGGGCCGAAATCGATTGCGACAGCTGGAAGCTTCAGGATATTCCGGCAATAATCCGCAAAATAGTTCTGGAACGCGTTCGCTGCAGCATACGCGCCTTGCGCTGCGGCCGGAAAAACCGAACTGATTGAAGAAAAGAGGAGAAAGAAATCCGGGTTCTGCTCTCGTAGCAGTTCCGCGAGAACAAGACTTCCCTGCACCTTAGGATTCCGAACTCCTGCAGCTTCCTCCAGATCCTGGGACGCCACCGTGGCGCCACCTGGTAAGCCTGCTGCGTGCAGTACACCATCGATCTTGCCAAACTGCTTGCGGGCCGAGTCAAAAACTCCGGCCATAGCTTCTTTATCACAGACATCCGCCGAAACAAACTGAACCTCTCCTCCAGCCCGCTCGAGTTCCCGCATGCGCAAGATTCGACGAGTGACAGGGTCATCTTCGCTGTGCGCAGCCACCCACGCATCCCACCCCCCTCGTTCCGGAAGCGAGGTTCGACCGGTGAGGATGACGCGCGCCTGGTGAGTCTGTAGGAGATAGCGGGCGACGCTATATCCAATCCCGCCGACTCCACCGGTAATGAGATAAACACCGCGGTTGCGAAAGGACGTATCTGATGACTCGCGCAACGGTGCCGACATCCAGTTCTTCTGCCATCGGATTCCGCGCCGGTACGCGACCGTCAATCCCCCGCCCGTGACAGCAATCTCATCCAGAATTTGAAGGACAATCTGATCGATCTTGCCTGCAGACATCGATACATCGATGGAACGGCAATGAAGCCCTCGATATTCTGACGGCAAGACGCGGATGAGGCCCAGGATCTCGGCCCGCTGCACTTCCTCAACCACCTCGTCATAGACGTTTTCTAGGTCATCCGACACTATCTCGATCTGGTGGAAGCGTTGGCGATACTTACTTGCAGCCTGTAACAGAAGCACAAGACTGTCGTAGGTCTGTACTTGCATACCGCGCATCGTCCAAAGAATGATAAGCCCAGCCGGGCGCAGGCCGAGGTTTCCGATCTCCTGCCACAGTCGCTCGTAGTGGCCGGGTTGCGCGGGATTGATCGTGAATTGCGCATCAACCTGCTTGAACCCGTCGGCGGCGGCCACGGTGATGATCGTCGCGCCTTTTTGGCTTAATCCTGCTGCGAGTGCTTCGCCCAGATCGGAGCGATCAAGCAGAACGAGCCAGCAGTCAACGGAAGCAGTTTCGGGCCGCGATGCGATGGAGGGGCTCGGTGTACTCTGCCAGGATGGCACGTAGAACCATGAGGAGATATCTTTGCGCTTCATGCCGTCTGCAGTCTCCGGAAGAACCCCGCGCAGTTCGCTTGACGGCGCTGCTTGAAGTACCTTGGGTTCGGCTGGGGCTGCAGGCTCGATCCAGTAGCGCTGGCGCTCGAAAGGATAGGTGGGGAGTGGAATCCGGCGTTTTCCGGCGCCGGGTCGTAAACCCTGCCATGAGAGGGAAATACCACATTCGCAGGCTCTGGCAGCTGCTTCGAGAAAGATGATCTCGTCAGAACTACGGCGATTCTCAGCGCCGAGCGATGGCGCAGTAATGCTCTTCGGCAACTGGTGGCGCGCGATTCCGATGAGTGCATCGCCTGGACCGACTTCCAAGAGGAACCGGTATCGGTCGGCGAGCGCGGAAAGATTCTGAGTGAAGCGAACTCTCGAAAGAATTTGCGATCCCCAGTATCGTGCGCTTTGCGCCTCGGCTGGCTCGATCCATGTTCCGGTTACGTTTGAAAGCCACGGAATCGTTGGAGCATGGCGCTCAACCGACTCCACCTCCTGGCGGAACGCCTTTGCTGCGTCGGCCATCAGCGGGGTATGGAAGGCATTGCGCGAAGCGAGGCGCACGCAAGCAATCCTCTCGGCTGAAAGCCTGCGTTCAAGATTCACGATCGCCTCTGTCAAACCGGAAGCAACGGACATCTTCGGGCCGTTCTCGGCGGCCAGCCACAAATCCTTCTCGATATAGTTCGCGAGTCTGTCGGGCGGCAAGGAGACAGCGAGCATGATGCCGGGTGGCGTCTGCGCCATCAGTCGACCACGAGCCGCGGCAAGCCGCAAGGCGTCGTCAAAGCAAAATACTCCGGCGATGCACGCCGCCGTGAGTTCACCCAAACTGTGTCCCAGCAATGCCGACGGCTCGACCCCCAAGGATCGCCAGCGCGCAACGAGAGCATACTCGATGAGAAAGAGTACTGGTTGCGCCACGCTGGTGTCAGTGAGTCGCGACTTCAGCTCTGGGTTTTTTTTCTGACCAGCAATCAACTCGACGACATCGAGATCCAAGGCATCCCGCAGGCGGGATGCCCCATCGTTGATCGTGTTTCGGATCAGAGCATCAGTCCGGTACAGTTCTTCCGCCATTCCGACGAATTGCTGACCCTGGCCCGGAAAGAGAAAGACTACGTCATTCCTCAGATCAAGGGGAGCGAGTTCGCGGTTCTTTGGCAGGTTTCGCAGGCTACCAGCCAGCTCGATGCGGTTGCTCGCTACGACGGCGCGCCGGAAAGCGAACTCACGGCGGCCCAGCTGCAAGGTCGCAGCCACATCATCCAGAATCAGCGAGGCATCGGCATCGAGCCGATCGGCGAGGCGACCGCAAGCTGCTGCAAGGGCCGTCGGAGTGCGTGCCGATATGGGAAAGATGTTGGGACGCTCCACCGGCTGACGTGAAGACCGTTCGGGTTCGCCGCTGAGAACAACGTGTACATTTGTTCCTCCTATTCCAAAGGAGCTGACACCGGCCCATCGCTCTCGTCCGCTGGGCCACGGCATCGACGAGGAACTCACCACGAATGGTCCTTTATCAAGTTCCAACGATGGATTCGCGTGGGCGAAATTGGGAGTCGGCGGAATGATGCCGGCGTTCACGGCGAGTGCGGCCTTGATAAGGCCAGCGACACCAGCGGCTACGTCTGCATGGCCCATGTTGGCCTTGACTGCTCCGAGCACACAGGAACCAGGCAGTGCATTGCTTTCTGCGAAGACCGTGGTGAGCGCCGCAACCTCGATGGGATCTCCCAGCTCGGTTGCAGTGCCGTGGGCTTCCACATACCCGAGGCGATCTGCAGTCACGCCTGCGGCGGCGAGCGCCTGGCGAATGACAGCGGCCTGACCATCGATACTCGGCGCGGTGTAACCGACTTTTCCGCCGCCATCGTTGTTCCACGCCGAACCGCGAATCACCGCGTAGATCAGATCTTCGTCGGCATGTGCCTGCGACAATCGCTTGAGCACGACAATGCCAGCGCCACGGCCGGGAACAGTTCCCCGGGCCGCCACATCAAAGGGACGGCAATATCCGTCGGGCGAAAGAATCATGCCCGGCATGTAGAGATATCCCGTACTCTGCGGAAACGGAATCGAGACGCCTCCGGCAAGGGCCATGTCGCACTCGCCCGAGAGGATGCTCTGACAGGCAAGGTGAACTGCGGCGAGCGAAGTAGAGCAAGCTGTTTGCACCGCCACCGCGGGTCCACGGAGATTCAGCTTGTAAGCGACTCGTGTTGCCAGAAAGTCCTTGTCATTGGCAAGCATCAACTGATAACCGCCGGTATTTGCGATCACCGCCGGATTGCTCAGCAACTGCAGGAAGTAGGTGTTCATTCCAACACCAGCAAAGACACCTACGCGCTCGCCATCTCCGGTATATCCCGCATGCTCCAGCGCTTCCCAGGCGCATTCAAGGAACACTCGCTGCTGAGGATCGGTTACCTCCGCCTCACGTTTGCTAAGACCAAAAAACTCGGCGTCCATGAAATCCGCATCGTCGATCGCGTTTCCTCTGCGGACGTAATCCGGGTTGGAGAGCGTAGCCTCGTCGATTCCCGCCTTCCGCAACTCCCCGCTGCTGAATTCGGAGATGAGAATTTCTCCGGCAAGCAGACGCTCCCAGAATTCCTGAACATTCCGCGAGCGCGGAAACCGCGCGCTCATCCCGATGATCGCAACGCCATCCCTCCACTGGCCGGCGGAGTGGATGGGTTCGTTGCCTGGCGTGATTTCTCTTTCCTGCTCGGTTCGACCGGACATCAGGAATTCACTCCTGCAGCGACGGCGACTGAATGGCGACGCCGGTCAAGCCAGGACGCCATGGACTCAATGGTGGGATATCGGAAAAGATCGATGACCGCGATGTCAGCGTCGAGTTCCTGCCGCAGCCGGGAATGGACGCGGATAAGAAGGAGGGAGTGTCCTCCCAGGTCGAAGAAATTGTCCCGGATCCCGACGCGATCAACGCGCAGGATCTCCGACCAGACTTCCGCTAGTTGCTCTTCCAGGCGGTTCCGCGGCAACGCTGTGGGCGTAGAACCTGCACGGGTAGATGTCTGTGGTTTGGGCAGCCGCTTTCGATCGACTTTTCCGTTGGGAGTCAGTGGGATTTCGGCGAGCGAGATAAATGCGGACGGCACCATGTAATCCGGCAGCTGCTCTTTTAGCCATGAGCGAAGATGTCCGTCATCTTCGCTACCGTGCGAATGCTTTATGTAAGCAATCAGCTCTTGACCGCTGCCCTCTCCGTGCAGGGCGACGACAGCCTGGAGCACTTCCGGATGGCGTTCAATCACGACTTCTATTTCACCGAGTTCGATGCGATGTCCGCGCAGCTTGACCTGATGATCGGTTCGCCCGATGAGCTGAATCTGGCCGTCGGCCCGGTATCGAGCAAGGTCTCCGGTCCGGTACATTTGGCGGCCTGGATCCGCGTCGAAGGGATCGGGAAGGAATCGAGCTTTGGTCAATGCAGGCTGTCTCCAATAACCGCGGGCGACTCCGGCACCGGCGATGTACAGCTCTCCGGGAACACCACTGGGCACGGGCTGGCCGTCGAGACCGAGAATGTACATGCGGGTGTTCCCAACGGGCCTGCCTATGAGGATGGGATTCTCGCCGCTCTTGACGCGGTGAGCCGCGGACCAGATGGTTGTTTCCGTCGGGCCATACAGATTCCACAACTCCCTGCCGCGCGATAGGAGGCTTTCAGCAAGATCGGGCCGCAATGCCTCTCCTCCACACCACATTCTTAAATTCGCGCTGCCCATCCAACCGGCTTCGACGAGCATTCTCCAGGTGGAGGGCGTGGCCTGACGGAAACAACCA
>Ga0210390_10001193_pt1 | contig 25536 bp, 27 predicted proteins | sample IncBWH11OmetaG_FD_161050 | JGI IMG/M metagenome (GOLD analysis project Ga0210390, IMG submission 161050) | Forest soil microbial communities from Barre Woods Harvard Forest LTER site, Petersham, Massachusetts, United States - Inc-BW-H-11-O ... | reverse complement strand
GAATACTACCGGTGGAATCAGTGGTTTTTCCTACGCATGTACGAGAAGGGAATCGCGTACCGGAAAAAGAGCAAGGTGAACTGGTGTCCGGAATGCTGCACGGTGCTGGCGAACGAGCAGGTGATTGACGGGTATTGCTGGCGACATGAGACGACGTTGGTGGAAGTGCGCGAGCTGGAACAGTGGTTTTTCCGCATCACGCAGTATTCGGATGAGCTGCTGGAGGACATGAAACTGCTGGAGGATGGCTGGCCGGAGCGCGTGCTGGCAATGCAGCGGAATTGGATCGGAAAATCGCAGGGCGCGCGGGTGAAATTTGCGGTGGCGCAGATGGAGGGCGTGGCGCTGGAGGTGTTTACCACGCGCATTGATACGATTTATGGCGCATCGGCGCTGGTGATTTCCGCGGGGCATCCGAGGCTCGACGAACTTCTTGCGGGAGTTCCGGGGCAGGGCGCGATGAACGCGCAGCTGAAGGCAATGCGGCAGAAGAGTTCGCGCGCGGCGGATATTGCATTGGCGGAAAAGGAGGGATTTTTCACTGGGCGCTTCGCGGTGAATCCGTTTTCGGGTGCACAGATTCCGATATGGGTGGCGAACTTCGTGCTGGCGGAATATGGGACGGGCGCGGTGATGTGCGTTCCGGCGCACGACGAGCGCGATTATGAGTTCGCGGAAAAATATCATTTGCCGGTGAAGATTGTGGTGCAGCCGAAGACTGGCGTGCCGCTGCGTCTGGACCGCATGAGCCAAGCTTTCACGGAGTACGGACGCGTGGTTGATTCCGGGCCGTATGACGGGCTTTCGACCGAGCAGGCGCAGGAAAAAATGATCGCGGACGCGCAGGCGAAAGGATTTGGCGCGGGCGAGACTACTTACCGGCTGAAAGATTGGGGCGTTTCGCGGCAACGTTATTGGGGCACGCCGATTCCGATCGTGTACTGCGATAAACATGGAATTGTGCCGGTGCCGGACGATCAATTGCCGGTGCGTCTGCCGGAAGATGTGACGCTTACGGGGCAGGGGCAGTCTCCCCTGGCCGGTTCGCCGGAATTTGTTAACACGACTTGTCCGAAGTGCGGCGGCCCAGCGCGGCGCGAGACGGATACGATGGACACGTTCGTTGATTCTTCGTGGTATTTCTATCGTTACACCGATCCGCACAACAGCACGGCGCCATTTGATAAGGAAAAAGTACGTTATTGGTTTCCGATTGACCAGTACGTGGGCGGGATCACGCACGCGATTTTGCATCTGCTGTATTCGCGATTTTTCTGCAAGGTGATGCGCGACATTGGACTGGTGAATCACAACGAGCCGATTACGCGGCTCTTTACGCAGGGGATGGTGCAGAAGGGCGGCGTAGCCATGTCTAAATCGCGCGGCAATGTGGTGGGCGCGATTGAGATGGCCGAAAAATATGGCTGCGATACGGGCCGGTTGTACACGCTGTTTGCGGCGCCTCCGGAAAAGGACCTGGAGTGGAGCGAAGAGGCGATTGAGGGGTCGGCGCGATTTCTGAAAAAGCTGTACCGGCTGGTGACCGACCACGCCGACAGGCTGCGCGCGATTCAGACTGATTTTACGCAGCAGACGGATTTGAGCAATGCGACGGCGAAAGAGAAGCTGTTGGTGCGCAAAGCGCATCAGACGTTGAAGCGCATCACGAATGATTTCGAGGTGCGGTGGCACTTCAATACTTCGGTCTCATTGTTGATGACGCTGGTGAATGAGATTCATGCGCAAGAGCCATTGGACGCCGAACTGAGTCCAATGATATTGAAGCGCGTGTTAGAAGCGCTGGTGCTGATGCTTTCCCCGATGGCTCCGCATATCGCGGAGGAGTTGTGGCAAATGCTGGGGCACGAAACGAGCCTGGCGCGGGAGAAGTGGCCGCAGTATCGAGAAGATCTGGCGCGGGAGGAGCAGTTCGAGGTGATCATCCAGATCAACGGACGCCTACGCGGAAAGATTTTGGTGGAAGACGATCTGAGCGAAGAGGAAACTTTGAATCGCGCGCTCACGGATCCGCGGATTGCGGTGCTGATTGCCGGCAAGGAAGTGACGAAGACTGTGGTGGTGCCGAGGAAGCTTGTAAATATCGTTTTGCGATAGCGCGGATTCGAGGAACTTATGACTGCGAATGCCGGAACTGCAGTGGGGCAGAACGCCGGAGGCACGGTGAGCACGCGACAGGGAATTGTGGTACTGGATTTCGGCGGGCAGTACACGCAACTGATCGCGCGTCGGATTCGCGAGCAGGAGGTGTTCTCCGCGATTTTGCCTTGCACTGCCAAACTGGACGAAATCCGAGCGCTGGAACCTATGGGGATCGTTTTGTCCGGCGGGCCTAGTTCCGTGTATGACAAGGATGCTCCGCTGTGCGATCCCAACGTGTTGCAGCTGGGTGTGCCGGTGCTGGGTATCTGTTACGGCATGCAATGGCTGACCCATTCACTAGGTGGTAAAGTCGCGCCGGCTGCGCGGCGCGAGTATGGTCCGGCGCATTTGGACATTGCCGGCGCTTCCAAGTTGTTCACTGACATTCCCGACCACCTGAAAATCTGGAACAGCCATGGCGACCACGTCATCGAAGTTCCGACAGGATTTGCCATCACCGGGCGCACGGACAACGCCATCGCGGCTGTGGAGCACGCCGATAAGCGGATCTATGGCGTGGAGTTTCATCCCGAAGTAAACCATACCGACCGCGGCACGGAAATTCTGCAGAATTTTATTTTCGCAATCTGCGGCGCGAAAAAAAACTGGAATCGAGCCGGGTTCATCGCTGCTACCGTGGACGCGATTCGCGAACAAGCGGAAGGAGCGCGCGCAATCTGTGCGCTTAGCGGAGGAGTGGATTCGGCGGTGGCTGCGGCGCTGGTGCATCGTGCGATGGGCGACCGGCTGATCAATGTGTTTGTGGACACGGGGCTGCTGCGCGGCAACGAATATCGCGAGACGCTGGAGCTGTTGCGGGATCGCATGGGATTCACGGTGATAGGCGTAGATGCTTCGGAGCGTTTCCTGGGCAAGCTTGCGGGCGTGACGGACCCGGAGCAGAAGCGGAAAATCATCGGCAACGAATTTATTTCCGTGTTCGTGGAAGAACAGCGGAAGTTGCTGGCGAATACCTCCGGCCTGCCCGTGAAATTCCTGGTGCAGGGCACGCTTTATCCGGACGTGATCGAATCCGTTTCGGTAAAGGGGCCGTCGGCGGTGATCAAATCGCATCACAACGTTGGCGGGCTGCCTGCGGACATGCCGTTCGGCCTGATTGAGCCATTGCGCGATTTATTCAAGGACGAAGTACGCCAAATTGGCCGCGAATTGGGCCTGCCTGAGGAGATACTGGTGAAGCATCCGTTCCCTGGGCCGGGCCTGGCCGTGCGTCTGCTGGGAGCCATTACCCGCGAGAAATTGGATACGTTGCGCGCCGCCGATGCGGTAGTGGTGGAAGAGATCCGGAGGGCGGGGTTATACGAAAAAGTGTGGCAGGCGTTTGCGGTGCTGCTGCCGGTGCAGAGCGTGGGAGTGATGGGGGACGGCCGGACGTACGGATACACCATCGCTGTTCGCGTCGTGGACTCGCTGGACGCGATGACTGCTGATTGGACCAGACTGCCGCGTGAAGTACTCGAACGGATTTCGGTGCGCGTCGTTAACGAAGTACCCGGCGTGAACCGGGTTGTTTACGACATCAGCTCGAAACCCCCGAGCACCATCGAGTGGGAATAGAGCCAGGCGCCGCTGAAGAAATCCCGGACAGCGGATTCTTAGCGGTTAGCCATTTTTTGGGCCATGTACATCAGCAAGCGGCGATCGCCTTCGTCGATACGACCAAGCAAGCGACGAAAGCGTCCGAGGGCCCGGGCGTCTTTTCCACGGCTTCCCCACGCGATATCGTCTGCCGACTTCCGCTTGGGAAGATTCGGCAGCACGGGCGGTTCTTCGCCGTCGTAGAAGAGCTGGTAGAGCGGGACTTCCATAGCCCGCGCCAACTTTTCCAGAGTTTCGATCGCCGGAACGGTGTGACCGTTTTCGACGCGCGAAATGTAACAGCGGAGGAGCCCAGTGCGCTTCTCGATGTCGCCTTGGGAGAGCTTCTTTGTTTCACGGAGCAGACGGATGCGTTCTCCAATTATCATGTGCGGTATTGTCACATGATAAGCTATCGCTCGCAACAAGCTAATTTCGAAGTAGCCGTAAAATTACGGGTGTAACCAAAATCGCGTGCCTAACGTCCCAAAGAACATGGCAGCTACTGCTTCGGCGCTATCGCTCGCGGTGAGCCGGCGAGAGAAAGGCGAAGAAGAAAGGCAACTGGTCCAGCGGGCCCAGAGCGGCGAAGAGGCTGCTTTCGAGGAGCTGATCCGGAGACACCAGCAACGTGTATTCGGGCTGGTGAGCGGGATTTTGCGCCGCCGCGAAGACGTGGAAGACGTTGTACAGCAGGTATTTCTGAAGGTATTCGTTTCGCTCAAGCGATTTGATCAGCGCGCCGCCTTTTCGACCTGGCTGTATAAGATATCGGTGAACGAATGCTGGGATTATTTGCGCAAGAAGAAGGTGCGCCCGCTGGTGTACGAGGCGGATCTTTCGGAGGAACAAGTCTCACGGCTGGATGGAGTGGTTTCGGCCGACCAGCCGGCGAGCTCAAGCGACCGCGCGGAGGCGCGCGATTTGCTGGAGCGCATGATGGAGAAATTGCCGGAGCAAGACCGGGAGTTGCTGGTGCTGAAGGAAGTGGAAGGATTTTCGGTGCAAGAGTTGGCAGAAATTCTCAACCTCAACGTGAATACCGTGAAGGTGCGACTGTTCAGGGCTCGTGCTCGTTTGATGGACGTGTATCGGCGTCGCCTCCATTCCAAGCCAGAGCAGCAGGTAGAAGGTAAGGAAGGATAAGGACAATGAGCATGAATTCAGAAAACAGGAACGCGGAACAGAATTACGTTGCTTGTCCGCAGTACGAAGCTGCACTGGAAGATCAGCTGCAGGGCGCGCTGCGCGGGCCGGAAGCGGTGAAACTTGCCGGACATTTAGCGACTTGCGCGGGATGCCGCGAAGCACTGGAAGACGCGGCCGTCAGCGCGCGTTTGCTGGCGATTGCGGAGCCCGCGCCCGATCCTGGTGCGGGGTTCAGCCGGATCGTAATGGCGCGGATCCGCCAGGAACTGCAGACGAACGAGGGCAAATCCATTTGGAGTCCGTTCGTGGCGGTGGCGTGGCGCTTTGCGGCTACGGCGGCTTTCGCGCTGGTGCTGCTGGTTTCCTTTGACTTGGGACGCCACAGCCAGTGGGTGGCGGATCAGCCCATCGTGGCGGAAAACCGCGTCCCGGAGATTGCTCCGGAGCGGCCATCGCTGCCGGCGAGTCGCGACGACGTGATATTGATGATGGCGGATACGAGCCATGGAAAACAATAAAACACGCCGCGAGGCGGCACTACTGGTGCTGGTGGTGTTCTTGCTGGGTGCGCTGCTCGGCGGCCTGGGAAATCACCTGTGGGGCGAACGCGTGTGGGGCCGGCAAAATCCGCCGGGCTGGCCGACGCGCGACCAGCTCGTCAATAATCTGACCCGCGAACTACAGCTCACTGCCGACCAGCAGCAGCAACTGGGTGCGATCGTGGACGACACGCGAGCGAAAATCCACGCAGCCTACGCACCGGCGGATGCGCAGCGTGAGGAACTCCGCCAGCAGGGCCGGGCGCGGGTGCGCTCGATCCTGACGGCGGAGCAGTTGCCGAAGTTCGATGCGTTCATGCAACGTGTGGATGAACAGCGCAAGAAGGATGAGGCGGAGAATCCGAAGCACTGAACGATTTACACGCTCTTGTCGCGCGCTGTTTTCTGGCTGCGAGCGCCTTCTGCACGGCTGTTCCCCGGTTCGGGAGGCAAGATGAGATCCCTCTGTGTAGTCTTTTTTTTCGTTTCTTCCCTATTCGCGGTTAATCCGGCGACGCTGGCTAACCCGCAGTCTGCCTGCGGGCAGAGCGATGTGCATTTCGACATCAAGAAGGACAACGGCGAGCACGTCGGGCAGGCGGCAGCGGGCAAGGCGCTGGTGTACGTTATTCAGGATGAAGATCATCCCGACTGCATCAAGTGTGATGTGACGACAAGGGTGGGACTGGATGGTTCCTGGATCGGCGCGAACAATGGAGATTCCTATTTTTTCTTTTCGGTTGACCCGGGCGAGCATCATCTGTGCGCAAACCGGCAGCCGGAGATTGGCGTTTCCACAAAGCCGATTGCGTTGCTGGGTTTTACGGCGGAAGCGGGGAAGACTTACTACTTCAGGGTGCACGCGATCTATGGGGCGGACCGCGGCGCTAGTTATTCGGATTTTGCGCCGGTGGATTCGGACGAGGCGCAGTACCTGATTTCGATCTCAGGGTACGCCAATTCGCGCGTGAAGAAGTAGACTTCACCGTCCGCGCGAGCGTGTCGCGGGCAGTGCGGATGTTGATTCGCTGTTCTTGCGTGGGCCGACTAGAACGGAATATCTTCGTCGGAAATTTCTGGACCGTGGCTTGAGTGTTCGTCTCCCGCCGGACCGCCTTCCATATCTGGATCCGCGGAACGGCCTCCGCCTGCGAAACCGCCACTGTGCGATGAGGCGCCCGCAGTGGCTCCGGCTGCGGCGCCATCGGCGCGCCCGCCGAGCATGCGGAAATTGTTGGCCACGATGTCGTAGCTGGTGCGCTTCTGGCCTTCTTTATCCTGCCATTCGCGCGTTTGGATGCGGCCTTCGACGTACACGAGGGATCCCTTCTTCAGATATTGCTGGGCAATTTCCGCTTGCTTGCCCCAGACGGTGATCTTGTGCCATTCGGTGCGTTTTTGGCGCTCACCGTTCTTGTCTTTGTATGTTTCATCCGTCGCCAGCGAAAAATTGGCGACGGCTTGGCCGCCACCGGTAAAGCGGGTTTCCGGATCGCGCCCGAGGCGCCCGACGAGAATCACTTTGTTGACTGACATTCGGTTTCCTGCCTGTATAGAAAGGATATCCCTGAAGTGCTAAGTATAGCTGATGTGCAGCAGTCCGGCGAGAAATACCGCGGCGCGTAACGGCGGTCGGCGGACGAACTCTGCTAGAATCGCGCCGCTGCTTCGACGCTGTCAGGAGGTTATTCGATGGCACAGACCCAGAATTTTCAGAATCACGCGAAGCTGGTGCCCGCATTTCATTTTTTCGTTTTGCCCGTGTTGTCGTTTAACGTTGGCTGGGCCATTTTTCGCGTAGCGCGCGCGCCTTCGGGCGGATCGGTGGAAAACGTGGTGGTAGCGTTGGCGCTGCTGCTGGCGGCGCTGTATGGGCGGATGTTCGCGCTCGCGGTGCAGGACCGTTTGATCCGGCTGGAAATGCAACTGCGATTGCAAGCGGTGCTACCGGTAAATCTGCGGCCACGGATTCCGGAATTCACGGTAAACCAGCTGGTGGCGTTGCGATTTGCCAGCGATGTGGAATTGCCGGGGTTGGCGGCGAAGGTTTTGACGGAGAATTTGCAGGATCGGAAAACGATTAAGCGGATGATCCAGAATTGGCAGGCGGACGAGTTGCGGGCGTAACGGCTGGGATAGACGACTCCAAAGAATCGCAAGCTTAATACACACGAGCCACACCGGCGCTCGGCTGGGCGCAGCCCTTTGAACTGGCGCTGCGAATTGCTTTTAGTGTGGTGCGGAAGAGCGCGCCGGACTGGCAGTGGCGCCGATTTCTCTTAGTTTGGCTTGGGCTCGGCGGGCTTCGTCGGAGCTGGGGAAGCGGCGCTCGACTTCGCGCAGGTCTTTGGTGCCGGTGGCCTTCATGCCGAGTTCAAGTTCAGCGAAACCTTTCTTTAGGAGCGCGGCACCGAGTTTGTAGCTCTGAGGATAGTTCGCGAGAACGAGATTATATTGGGCGACGGCGTCTTTGAAGTCTCCTTGGGCGTAGGAAATTTCGCCGAGATAGAATTGCGCGTTTGAGGCCAGGTCAGTGGAAGGGAATTTCAGAACATAGTCACCGAATTCCTGACGCGCCAAGTCATATTTTCCCGTGGTGAAATCCCGCAGGGCGTTCTGATACAAGTTGTCGGAAGAAGCGCCCGGCAGGGAAGCTGGGCCGCCGCCACCAGATGTGGGTGCGCCCGCGCCGCCCGCAGAAGGAGGCGCGCCCGGTCCGCCGGCGCCGCCCGCAGGAGCACCGCTGGGCGCGATGCCGCCAGCCAACCGGCCGTCAATACTCTGCAGCGTGTTTTGCATGTCGTTGATTTGCGCCGCGACTTTTCCGACGCGCGCCTGGACGTCCTGCAGATTATCGGAGACGCCCTGGGTCTGCGTGGACATAGTGTCAATCTTGGAAGAGCTGTTGGCCGTCGCTTCCTGGACATTCTTCTGCAGCGTGGCCATTTGCTGATTGAGCGCGCTCACCGAATCTTGCGATTGCTGTATCAGCGTGCGCAGAGACGCATTGTTTGCGTCAATGGTGCTGCGCATAGCCTGCTGGCCTTGCAACAGCTGCGAAACGTCCTCCTGCAGCTGGATGATTTCCTTGGAAACGGCGCCGGTGGGCCGGGGATTCAACATCGAGCCCAAAACCACGCCAACAATTAATGCCGCCACCGCGAGCACTGCCGATCGTGCGCGCATGCTAGCCTCCTGGACTGAATTCAACCGAGTGAAAAGAACTGGAAGCGGCGGCAGCAAACGCTATCGCCGCTGAATTTCGTGATTCGGGGCGGGCCCAGCGCGAGTCATTATCACTAACTACGAATGACTTGCCGAACGCTGCTGCCGCGCCCGCCCCCACATGATCGTAAAACTTACATCAGTCGATTACTGTGCCGCTACGAAGTGCGCGCGGCGATTCTGCTGCCAACATTCTTCGGTGTGCTCGGTGCAGAACGGACGTTCCTTGCCCCAGCTGACGGTGTCCATGCGATTGGCACCGATGCCCAGCGAAATCAGATAATTCTTGGCCGCTTGCGCGCGCCGTTCGCCCAACCCGATATTGTATTCGGTGGAACCGCGCTCATCGCAATGGCCTTCGATGGTGACGCGGACTTGCGGATAGGAACGCAAGAATTCGGCGGTCTTGGCGAGAGCGTCGCGCGCATCGGCGCGAATGTCGGCCTTGTTGAAATCAAAGTAAGCGTCTTTCACGTTCTGCTCGAAAAGTTCGCTCATACTTTGGTTGGTCGAGGGAGCAACTCCGGGAGCCCCCGCACTAACCGTGACGCGCGTGGTGGCCGTGGCGGTGCCGCCAGGACCAGTGGCAGTGATGGTGTAGGTTGTGGAGCTGGTGGGGTTCACCGGCGTCGAGCCTTGCACCGCAACCTTGCCAACGCCCGGCTCGATATCCGCGTCGGTGGCGTCGGTGGAAGTCCACGAAAGAGTTGTGGAGTCGCCGTTGTTGATGGTCGAAGGAGACGCGGAGAGCGTCACCGTCGGCTGCGCCGCTGGTGCGGGCGCGGCATGCGTCGGCGGCGCGGTGGCCACCTGTTTTTTACAACCGCCAACGAATGCAAAAACCGCAGCCACTCCCAGCAAGAGCGTGAATTTCCGAACAGTACCCGCCTGCATAAATTTCCTCCTTCCGCGATTTCCGGGTTTCCTTGCGGAAACTGCCGGGATATTTAGTGCTGTTGCCCTTTCCTAGTACTGTGTTTCCGGGCCTCAAAAAATTCGTTGCGCCGTTGATCTGTAGAAAACCGCACGAGGCGCACACGCCAGTCCAACGCGGCCATTCGCGAAATCTATTTCGGCGACCAGTTGGGTGATTCGTTCTGGCCCTCAAACGTTAATTGCCGCGGCTGGCTGCCATCCGCCAGCATGGACCAAATGTGCTTCGTGCCGGTGCGCGAGGATTCAAAAACGATGTGGCGTCCGTCGGGCGCCCAGCTGGGCCGTTCGTTGCGGCCTTGGTCGCGCGTCAGTTCCACGAGCTGCCGGTTGACAATGTCCATGATATAGATATCGAAATTACCGCTCGGGCGTCGCCAGCTAAATGCGAGCAATTGTCCATTTGGTGACCATGAGGGGTCCACGACGTACCCCATGTCCGGCATGTCGAGTTTTTGCACGTCGGTGCCGTCGGAATTCGCGAGGTAGAGCACCGGTTCGCCGCCGCGATCGCTGACGAAAACGATTTGCTTGCCAGTTTTCGGATTCCACGCCGGAGATGTGCTGACTCCAGCTGCGAAAGTGATGCGTTTCAGGCCGCCGCCGTTCGCGTCAGTCAAATAAATTTCCGGATCGCCGTTCTGGCTGGACATGAACGCTATCTGGTTGCCATCCGGCGACCAAGCCGGCGAACTATTCGATCCGACGTAGCGCGGAAAAGAAATGAGCCGATCTGATACCGTGGAAAACAAACAAATTTCAGGTCTGGTGATGCCGCGGAACGGAACGTAGCAAGTGAAAGCGATGCGATCTGCGCCGGGCGCCCAGCGCGGCGTGAGCGAGATGGATTTCAGGTGCGTCAGTTGGTGCTGATTCTGACCGTCGTAATCCATGGCCCAGATTTCTTTGTTGCCACTGCGTGTGCTGACGTAGGCGATTTGGGTCTGCGCGATTCCGAGTGAGCCGCCGCTGAGCAGCGCGACGATATCGTCGGCGAACTGGTGAGCGAGCTTACGCGCCCCGGCGTCGGTGGCAGGGCCGCGATAAATTTTTTGCAGAGCGATGGGCGCTTGCGGATTGTGGACGTCGGACAGGTAGCCCGACGCGGCGAGGTTGGCCGCATCACCGGACAGATTCCCGTAGGCCAGCATGTACACATTGGCAGGAGCTGCTGCCCATTGCGCGAATTGCACCTCGCTTGGCTGGCCTGGCATCTGCGGGGGATAGAAGCTGGGGCTGACGAGTTCCAGCACGCCGCAGTATTCCAAGTCTGACCAGAGTACATCGTGAAAAGTTTTTTCGAGCGCGGGAGATATGGGTTGGCGCAGGGCGAACTCCGGCACGCCGACGCGCGCTTTGCTGACGCCGAGGCCAGTGCCGGTCTTGAACCAATCCTGGGCTGAGGCGTTGCCAGCGCAGAGGGGCAGCGCCGCCATAAAAAGTGTTGCGATGATTGCTAGTTTTTTTGTCATATTCGTTTTGTAGTGCGCCAGCGTGCCGCCGCTTTGTTCACGGCTGCGTCTGCGATGCTTGAGCGCTCTCACCTTTTGAAATCAAACCAAAATTCGACGCTTACTTTCGAGCCGGAATATGCGGGCGGCAACTGCTGCATGGGACTGGCGTCGCGAATGGCGCGCACTGCCGAAGAATCCACCGAAGGGTTGCCGCTGGATTTGGTGACTTGAATGTTGGTGACCGAGCCGTCGCGCAGAATGTCGAACGTGGCGACGACGCGCGGCGCGAACTGCACCCTGGGATCCACCGTGGATTGCAGCCAGGTGCTGCTGACTTTGCGTTGCACGGCTTCGACGTACCAGGAAAAGCGCGCGCCGAAATTTCCCGCGCCGGGGCCTTCGAAACCCATGCCGGCCTGGGTGCTTGCGCCGGCGCCCATCGCGAAGGAACTGTAAGGGACTGTGGGAGTGCCACCGCCCCCGTAGGGAATTGCGTTGGGCGGAGGAGGGGCGGGATTCTCCAAGATTTTCGAGGGGCGCGTTACGTACTTGGGCAGCTTGTTCTTCTCGAATTTCGGAATTGGTGTGACGTCCGGAGGAGGATCGATCTTGGGTTGCGGTTCGGTTTTGTACAGACCCTTGGATTCGTCCACGACGCGGCTGGGAGTTTCCACCTCCGGGCGCGGCATGGGAACCGCGGGCAAACTTCCGACGACGCCGACGGTCACTGCGCCGCCTGGCCCGCCCCACGAATCGCCTTGATGACTGTAGATTGCCGAGCCGATGAAGAGCACCACGAGTCCAGCGTGCAACACGAGCGAAGCCGACAGTGGGCCGGTTAAGTTGTCTGAGCGCGGATTTGCGGCGATTGCAGCCATGTCATTGTTGAATTTGCGAACGCTCGCTGAGCGGCTGGGTGACCACGCTGATATTTTGAATGCCGGATTGGCGTAGCGCGTCCACTACGGTGGCCCAGCTGCCGAAAGGCACGGTCTCGTCGCAGCGGACGTACACGGCTTGGTGCGCCGGGTCTTTCATCTGCGAAAGCAATTGCGAGCCGAGGTCGTGGATGTTCACGGGCTGATCGTTCAGATAGACGCGCTGGGCTTTGTCAATGGTGATGACCATGCGCACCTGGGTGAGTTCTTTCACGGTTTTGGTTTTGGGGACGTCCACTTCGATTCCGGATTGAAGGATCGGCGCGGTGATCATGAAAATGATCAGCAGGACGAGGACGACGTCAATGAACGGAACCATGTTGATTTCCGAAAGTGACGTCCCGGTTTCGCGTTGTATCTGGGGCATGGTTTTCTTTTTACCCGAACACGTGAATCGTCAGCTACAGCAGCAACCGCTACGAACTGTAGATCGTTTCAATTTTTGCGACGAATTCCGCCGCGAAACTATCCATGCGCGCACCGATGCCGCGAATGCCGCCGAGATAATAGTTGTAGGCGATCACCGCGGGTATGGCTGCAAATAAACCCGCTGCTGTAGTGATCAGCGCCTCGGCAATTCCGGGTGCTACCGCGCGCAAACTTGCCGAGCCGGCATCGCCGAGTCCAGCGAACGCGTCCATCACGCCCCACACCGTGCCGAACAAACCGATAAACGGCGAGACGGACCCGGTCGTCGCGAGCCAGGACATCCATTTTTCCAGCTTGCGCACTTCGTCGCCCGCCGCGACTTGCATTTGCACGCCGACGGCGTTGGCATTCCTTACGCGAGGCGCGCTGATGGTGGCTGTGGCGCCTTCCACAACGCCCGGAGCGACGGGACGCCGCTCGCGCGTGCCGAGTTGCGCTTCCAGTTCGCGATATCCCGCCTGATATACGTGCACCAGCGGAGTTCCACCGGCGCCCATTCGCAGCGTGGCCGGGTCAGGAAGACCGCGGCCCGCGCGGAACATCTCCAGAAATTTCTTGGTTTGTGATTCGATTTGCCCGAGAGTCCGGGATTTTTGAAAGATGATAGCCCACGAGAAAACAGAGAGGACTAGTAGGATACACAGTACTACGCGCGCCACCCAGCCCGTTTGTGTGATCAGCGTTTCGAGCTGGCTGGAAAAAACTAACTGCGCCAGAACAGAAATTGTTTTCCCCCAGGAAAAAGTTTTTAAAACTGGCCCGCAAACACCGTAGCACACGCACAGGGAAGGGTCAAACGAATCAACAACCTACAGGAAATACCCGATGTGCTTCACGACACAGGATTCTGCGGGTGCGGGGAGCGATGTGGCCGGCGACGGTGGAGATTTGGAGCGCCTGGAACGTCTGCGCAAATGGGTTAGTCACTTGATCCCACAGGCAGCCCTGAGAATTGCAAATCGCTGGGAAGCAAAGTATGCTCCGCCTTCTTCTCGCGACAGAGGGAACGACGCATGGCTGGCCCAGGCAGCACAGTGATCGGTCACAAACCTAATCGCAATGATCGCGGAGCTGCGCGCCTCCTCGCATGGAAGGTAGTGTTTCTCTGTGGGGTGATTTTGCTTGTGTCCACTCCGGCGCGTTCTCAGGATTCGCTGCGTGTCGGCGTCGGCTTGGGCGAATATTACTCGTACTCTGTTCCTACTCCCGTGCAAGTTCATCTTCCCGCGGCGTCCGTGAGCCGCTCGATTGATCTTCAATTCGTGCTGAGTTCCGGCAATGACCAGGAGCGGCGCGACATCCTGCGCACGGATCGCTTTGTGAAACGCGTGCAAGTGAACGCAGGCGAGGCGTTTGACCTTGAAGTGCCGATTCTGATTCCGCAGACAACTTGGAGTGCACTGGACGTGACCGCGTCCGGCGCGGACGGCAAGCTCATCGAGAAAGGCGGTAGAGAGCTGCAGGATTTCACGCCGGTTGCAAACGGCCAATATCTTGCGGCGATTTACTGCCTGGACCAAGCGACCTGCCAAAATGTGCAGGCGCAGGTAGCCTTCGGCGGAAGCAGCGCTGAGAACGCTGAAAAAAACAAGTATCTCCGCCTGGCTACATTCAGGGAAGCGCGGGCCGACTGGTGGGCATATAGCGCGGCGAGTTGCGTCGTGCTCGCGGGACCGATGGCTGGCTTCTCGGCGAACGAGCGGCAGGCCTTGGAAAGCTATTTGCGCAGCGGCGGAATCCTGGCGCTGCTCGAAGATCAGGTCGCCGACAAGGATTTTCTGGGAGCGTACCGGCACGGGGACGCCGGTTCCGCGCCGATTCAGGTAGGACGCGGAAAGCTTTTCCGCCTGAATAGCGTTGGTAGCAGAATCCAAATCCCAGACGTTACCGGCCTTACGTATGGGCGATTTAGACTCGGTGTGGCACCCTCTGGAGAACAACCCATGGCGGGAACCCTGCTGCGCCGCACGGGTGTGTCGTTCAAATTCCCGCGACTGCGCTGGCTGATCATCTGGCTGGCAGTTTATTTGTTGGTGGTGGGGCCGATAAACTTTGCGATCTTGCGCCGGCTGAAGAGATTGGAATGGGGATGGACAACGATGTGCGTGTTCGCGGCGCTGTTCGCGGCGGGCTTCTATTTGTCGGCCGCGGCGCGACGGCCGCAGAATTACACCGTCGACAACGCAACTATATATTGGATGGACGGACGGAGTCCGGTGGCGCTGGAAGATGTAGGCGTGCGCGTTTCGGCACCGGAGCGCGGCGACGTGCGCTTAACCGTGAACGATGATGTGGTAGCGCTGCCGGGCGCGCTGCGCTCCGCTGACGAACCCGAAGTGGAAATCGGCGCGGACATGTTGAATAAAGCGCGCATGCTGCAAGGTTGGAACATAGAGATGGGATCGCCCACAGTGGTGCAGATGCCGGTGCTGCGCTGGTCGTTCGAGGATTTGAGTTTCCAGGGATTTCGCAGATTTCCCGGGACCGTGCATTGGACAGCGCAGACGAAACTGAAGAACGAAACGGGAGTGGCGTTTCGCGAAGCGATGCTTTTTGATTTTTCCGCGAACAAACAGTACATCCTGCCGGCAATGGCGCCGGGACAGGAGATTGATTTGGCAGAAATGAAATTCGCCGACATTTGGACGCCGCAACGAGAGCCCAACGCGCAGTTTCCGCTGCCATTCAATTTCACGCGCATCGACAGCAATACGCCTTTTTCAGTGGCGGAAGTGCCGTACGGCGGGTTTCAGATTTTAAATGCTGGACAGCTGTTCGCGGGGCTTGCGAACGAACCGGTTCCCGGCGCGGAGCTGCGGCCCGCGGCGGTCCAGCGTTCTACGACGGCTTTGACGTTGGTTTATCTGGGCGACAGATGATTGAAGTCAGCCAAATTCAAAAGCGCTACGGCGACTCGCGGGCCCTGGACGGGTTCAGCTTGCGTGTTGAAAAAGGCGAGCTCTTCGGCCTGGTGGGGCCGAACGGTGCGGGCAAGACTACTTTAATCAAGATTTTGTCCACATTGATTCGCGCGGATTCCGGTAGCGCGAGAATTGCGGGATTTGATGTGGCGACCGATCCGCTGGCCGTGAAAAGCGTCGTGGGGTACATGCCGGATCAGCCGGGACTGTACCAGGACATGCGGGTGCGCGAGTTTCTGGAATTTTTCGCGGACGCGTTTCGCATTTCGAGCCAGAGACGGCGCGCAGCCGTGGATCAAGGGCTCGCGGATTCGGGCCTCGCGACACGGGCCGAAAGTTTCGTCGAAGAGCTTTCGTTTGGCATGAAGCAGCGGCTGTTTCTGGCCAAGACGCTGCTACATTCGCCGCAAGTGCTGTTGCTGGATGAGCCCGCGACGGGCCTGGATCCGCTGGCGCGCGTGGACCTGCGCGATCAGCTGAAACGCCTGAACCGGCAGGGAATTACGATTTTGCTCTCTTCGCACATACTCGCGGATTTGCAGGAAATTTGTTCGCGCGTGGCGTTGATCGCCGACGGAAAAAATCAGCAGGACGCAGCTGGGAACAGCGTGATCGAATTGCACAGCGCAGATTCGTCGCTGCCGCGCATGTATGAGGTTGGAGTGCTGCGGGACGGGGAGCGGGCGGCGCAATTCGCCGGGACGTTCAGCGGGGTGAAGGTTATGGACGTGCAGCCTTCGCGGATCGTGGTGGAAATCAGCGGCGAGCCTGCGCAAGCGTCTGAATTTCTGCGCCAACTGGTGATCAGCGGGGTGCAGGTGGTGCGTTTCGATCGGCCGCCGGCCACCCTGGAACAACGTTACCGGGAAGTTTTCGGAGAAAAGCAGCGATGAACCCAATGATCCGCAAAGAGCTGCGGCAGCGCATGAGGGAACGGCGCGGCTGGATTTTGCCATCGCTCTACCTGCTGGCACTTTGCGCCATCATATCGTTCGTGTATTACGAGTCATATAAGGATTCCCCCGGCACGCAACAGGGCTGGGAGTTCGGCGTGGAGTTGTTTCTGACTCTGGCGTATTCGCAGCTGGCGTTGCTATTGCTGATGGCGCCGATTTTTAGCGCTGGCGCGTTGACCATCGAAAAGGAACAGCGCACGCTGCCGGGCCTGCTGACTTCGCTGCTGGGACCGGTGCAGATCTGGTGGGGAAAATTTGCCGCGTCGTTGATGTTCATTTTGCTGCTGCTGGTAGTTGGGATTCCGGTGCTCAGCGCGGTTTTCGCATTTGGTGGAGTTGGCCCCTGGGAAGTGGGCATCGTGGCGTTCACTACCGTGGTGATTCTGGGAACGGTTAGCGCGATCAGTTTGTATTGGTCCTCGACGTTTCGGCGCAGCGTACATGCGACGGCGGTGAGCTACGTCACGGTGGTGTTGATGACCGTGGTGACCCTGATTGTTTTCGCGATTGCGATGTCGCGGACGCGCGCGGTGGGGGGATGGCATGCGATTCCCGCGATGATCAAGGCACCGCTGTACTTGAATCCGCTATTTTTTCTGACTACGGCCTTGGTGCCGAAGAATCAACTCTATCCGGAATGGTTCGAGTGCTTGGGTGCATTCGTGGCTGTCGCGCTCTTGTGCGCCGGGCTGACGCTGCGCAATTTGCGCCGCAGCGGGGACATCGCGTAGGCATCCCAATCACGAATCGTCGATCACGATTCACCACCCGCCAATCACTCATCACTGATCACTACCGGTCGTCGCACGGCACGCATGCCTATAGCGATGTGCGGCTCGTCGCGGTTCTGTATGTGTAGGTGACTTGGGCGAGGGATTGGGCGAACTGGATGGCTTGCGCTGTGGTGACTGTTGTTGGGAGTTTGAGCAGGCCGGCGCTGGCGAAATTGGTGATCATGGTGGCGATGCCGGAGTTTGCCTGGGTCCAGTTTACAGTGCCGCTGGTGGTGGCTGTGACCACGTAGGAGTCAATCACGCGCAGCATGGTGCCGGGGGAGAGCAGGATGCCGTTGTTGGCGTTCATGGCGTTGACGAGGTCTAGCGAAAACCATTTCAGATCCTGCGAAGTTGTTTCTGTTGGAACGGTGATGATGTCATCGGCAATGGCGGCGTCCACGATGGAATTTACCGCGGCGGCTTGCGCGGCGGAGTTCGCGGAGCCGTTGGCGTTAGTCGGCGGCAGCGCATCGGCTACTGCGCTGGCGAGGCCGACTACTGCGAGGGCCGTGGGCTGCTGCTGCACAATCTTGGAGACGGAAACGCCGTAAGCTTTGAATTGCGACATGGTCATGCCGAACTGCATGGTGACCAGGTTCGCGCGCACGGCGTTGCCAACGAAACATTCCACGGCGGCGTCTGGCGCCGAAGAACAGCTGCCCTGCGCGCGAAGCGGCGGCGCAACCGAGGCAAGCAACAGGCACACCCCAGCCAGAACGATATTTTTCAGATTCATTTTCGCAAACTCCTCAGTATGGAATTCGAGCGGCGCGGTTCAACGTGGGCTGGGGGCCGTGGAGAGCGCGCTGGCGAACTGCATTCCAGCTGATGTCATCATGCGCTCAGGGTCGCGTGGTGCCAACTGTCCGAATGGCCAGATTGAGGCCAGTCGAGCGAGCCGGGGGGCGTGCGCTCACGAATCACGAAGCGCTGCATGGTGCACACCGTGCTAGACTTTGGATTGAGCCATGGCTAAAACGTTTGACGTCGGAATCGAATCGCTGGGGAGCAACTGGACTTCCCAAGAGGCTGCGCATCAGGTCGTAGGACGTCCGGCGGTCGCTGGTGGGTTGCTCCCGCTGCCTTTGCGCGGGGGGCGTGACGGTGACGCTGCGGTTACGTCGGAGGCTACACCGGGGAAGTCGTTCTTCCTGGAAACTTTTGGCTGCCAGATGAATGATCACGACAGCGAGAAAGTGGCTGGAGTGTTGCAAAGGCGTGGGTATCACGCTGTAGAAAGCCCGGCGCAGGCCGACCTGGTCCTTTACAACACATGCAGCATCCGCGAAAAGGCCGCGCAAAAAGTTTTCGCACGGCTGGGCGACTGGAAAACTCTGGCGGATGGAAAAATTATCGGCGTGCTAGGGTGCTTGGCGCAGCAGGAAGGCGAAGAAATTTTCGAGCGAGCGCCGTGGGTGAGCCTGGTGTGTGGCTCGGCGAGTTACCGCAAGTTGCCTGAGCTGATCGAGCAGCTGGAATCGGGCGGTCGGCGCGTCACCGGCCTCGACCTGGATACTGATGAAACTTTTGAGACCGAAATTACGCGCCGCGACAACCTGCTGCGCGCTTATATCACGATCATAGAAGGTTGCGATTACGCGTGTTCGTACTGCGTGGTGCCGCATACGCGCGGGCCGGAGCGCAGCCGCGCGAGCGACGCCGTGCTAGCTGAATCGCGCCGCCTGGCCGATGCGGGCTACACAGAAATACAGTTGCTCGGCCAGACTGTGAATTCCTATCGCGATCCTTCGCCGCGTGGGTGGAAATTCGTAGACCTGCTGCGCGCGGTGGCCGCGGTACCTGGAATTCGCCGCGTGCGGTTCACCACTTCGCACCCTAATGATTTTCATCGTTCGATCGTGGCTGCGATTGATGAAGTGCCGGAGCTTTGCGACCACGTGCATCTGCCAGTGCAGTCCGGTTCGACGCGGGTGTTGCGCGAGATGCTGCGCACTTACACGCGCGAAGAGTATCTGCAGAAGATCGAGTGGATCCGCGAGGCGCGCCGGCCGATCAGCATTACGTCGGATATCATCGTGGGCTTTCCCGGCGAGACGGAAGCGGACTTCGCGGAGACGCTTTCGCTGCTGGACACCGCAAAGTATGACGCGATTTTTTCGTTCAAATATTCGCCGCGGCCCAATACTTCGGCGATGCACATGCCCGATGCGATTCCCGAGGAAGAAAAGTCCCACCGTCTTGCCGTCTTGAACGAACGGCAGCGCGCGATTCAGATCGCGGCTAACGAAAAGCTGGTGGGGCAGTCCTATGAAGTGCTGGTGGACGGCTGCCATCCCGCGCGCACGCAGTGGGGCGGGAGAACTTCCTGCAATCGTTTGATAAATTTTACTTCGCCTCACGTGAATCTTCTGGGAGAATACGTGCAGGTGAGGATTACGCGAGCCGGGCCGAACAGTTTTGCCGGCGAGCACGTCACCTAGTCCCGGGGGAGGCCACCATGGAACTCGAAGTAAAGATTCGAGGCTTAATGATGGATCCCGTAACGAACATGCCTGTGGTAGTCCTGAAGGAAACTTCCGGCAGCGGCGTTCTTCCCATATGGGTGGGTGTGTACGAAGCCAATGCGATTGCGCTGGAAATCGAAAAAGTGCAGACGCCGCGGCCGATGACGCACGACTTGCTGAAAAATGTGCTGACCGGGCTGAACGTGCACGTGCAGCGCGTGGTGGTTTCCGATTTGAAGGACGATACTTTTTACGCGCTGATCTGGATGGAGCGCGACGGACAGACGATGTCCATGGATTCGCGGCCCAGTGATGCGCTGGCACTGGCTTTGCGATTGGATTGCCCGATTTTTGTGGAAGATGAGGTGTTGAAACATTCGCGGATGTCCACCGCCGTCACCGAGAAAAGCTCGAGCGAAGATTTGCGTAAGTGGCTGGAGAATTTGAACGACGAAGACCTCGGCCGCTATAAGATGTAGCCGTGCGCTGGTTACTAAAATTTCTTCTTCTGCTGTTCGCTGTATTTCTCGCGTCGCAATTTGCCTTTGCGCAAATGCCTAATCGCCAGCCGAGTGGTTCGCCTGGGGCATATCCGGGCGGAGCGCCTGGCGGTCCTCCTAATATTCCTGACGCTCCTCCGCCTCCTGCAGCGCCCGAACGAACGCAACGAATTTACGTCACCGATTTTGAGTTGGACTCGGCCGGTGTGTCGGCCGATGGGAGTTCGGCATCGGCGGTTGGCGTTGCGCCGAAAGGGAATGCCTCCACGGCGCAGGCGCAGCATTTAGTGAAATTGATGTCGGAATATCTGCTAAAGGATTTTGCGAAGGCGGGGTACACCACGAAACTACTGCGCGCTAGCGATCCTCGGCCGGATGAGGGGTTTCTGATTGCGGGCGTATTCACGCAGGTGGGCTCGGACAATCGCTTGCACCGCGCTGTGATTGGCTCAGGGCAGGGCGCTGAAGCTTTGCAGCTGTACGTGGCGGCTAGAGACTTGGCGCATTTTACACCACCGCTGTACCAGTCGGATGATGCGGCGGGTGTGAGCGGCACGACGCCCGGAGCGGCGATCGAGATCAATCAGACCGCCGACGCGGTTAAATTTTCCATGGAAGCGGACGTCACGGATAAAGACATCAAGCAGACCGCACAACGCATTAGCGCCGAACTGGTGAAACGCGTCAACGCCGCGGTGAAGGCCGAGGACGAGCAGTTAAACCGTTACGCCAAACCGTGACGTTTCAACGACGACTCAGAACAATATAGCCGGAAGCTTTCCGAAGCGTTTCAGCAGCGCGATAGCTAGTCCTGCAAACGAATCCTGCATCGCGTGCTGGATCATTCCCGGGCGCAAGCTGTTGCGATAAATCGCGAGAATTCCGAAGAGTGCTCCATACACTGTGATCGTGACCACGGATTTGACGCCCTGATAGCTGTGCGCAATTCCAAAACAGACGGCCTGCATCGCCACGGCCGCGGCATCAGAACCAGTGATCGCACGGAATTGCTTCTGCAGATAACCGCGAAAAACAAATTCCTCGGAGAAGCCTGCGGTTGCCGACAAAACAAGCCACACGAAAATTTCTGGGAGACTGCCGGGCGCCAGCATGAATACGGCCTTGGCGGTCTGCGGACTTTTGCCAATCGAGAGTTGCAATCCGACGAGCATGACGATCACGACGGTCCAAAAAAACAGCGCAACGCCGACATCGCGCAGCACGTCCAGGAACGAGCTCCACTTGCCGCCAATCAGGGCCCGAAAACTTCCGCCTGCCGGCTTCACGCCAAGGAACCATACGTATGCGACCAAGAGCAGTTCGAGGAAGATCATAAAAAGGTATAACGATACTTTGCTTTGGAGATGCATGCCTTCGATGCGTGGGACGGTCGTTCGGCTGTAGTAGGCGTAGCCAAAAACGAACAGCACAAAGATGATGGTGTGCCACAGCGGCGCAATCAGCTTGCGTTCGGGATCGGGCTGGAGATCGGATCCAGCGGAGGTGGTAGCCATTTTTGTGTTGGTGAAATGTTGCGGAGGTCAGAATATCTCAGCGCGGCCGCTTTCGACGGGCGAATTCCGTTGTGCGAATCCAGAAGGTTACGGAACGCTCGAAGTGCGCGTTCGCGCTTTCAATGGAGCCGCGTCGTGCGGCGTTCGGCTACACAAGCGGTTTGGACATGAGTACGAAATGGCAGGGTAATTTGGATTTGATTTCCTCAGGGAAGGGCGCTGTACCGGTTTCGATGTAGCCGATGCGCTGGTAGAACGGCGGCAGCTCGTGGCGCAGGTTCACGATGCGCAAGTCCATCACGCGGCAACCGGCTGCGCGGGCGTGATTTTCTGCTTCATCTATCAGGCGCCGGCCGAGGCCACGATTTTGCCGCGCCGGGTCCACCGCCAGCAGCCCGAAGTATGCTCGCTCACCTTGCAGCTCGATGTAAACGCAGCCGAGGAGCCCTGCGGCATCCTCGGCCAGGAGAAAATTGCCCTTCTCGAGCATCGGGCGCAAAATCCGGGGTGTGATGCGGTCGCCGTCGACGAAGAAACTCTCCGCGGCGCGGAACGCAACATTGATTAGCCGCACGATGGCGGCAGCGTCGCGGGGCTCGGCCGATCGAATTTGTAGTTCGTCGCTCAGTGTGATGTCACCAGTACGGACATCTTGTCACCCCGGCGACACCGCGCGCAACGTCATCAGGGGGTGCGCAATCACCCGATTGCGCCAATAAATTCTGCGTGACGCGGTGCCACGGTTGCCAAGCCCTCGGCAGCGGGCGGCATGCCGTGCCCCTACGGATCGCCGACAATTTGGGCGCCCGGTCACGCCCGGAGTCTGACCAAATCCGAGCGCTAAACGTATTTTTCCCTTGCAGTGAGGGTGTTTAAGTGGGTACAGTGGGCCTACTCGTGGTAGGATTGGGTGCAAAGGCCGCCATATGTGGGCCTATGGTTGCCCGAACGGGGAACGAGGGGCACAGCTTGACTTGCGTCATTGCAGTTGCCAATCAAAAAGGCGGCGTCGGCAAGACCACCACATCCATAAATCTAGCCGCCGCTCTCGCCCTGAAGAAGAAACGCACGCTGCTCGTGGATCTCGATCCGCAATCCAACGCCACCATCGCTTTTTTCGAGCCGTCCGATATTCAGAATTCGATGTACGACGTGTTCGCCGATCATCCGACGGAGATGGCGAAGGTGATAAAGCCGACCAAAGATCCGTTTCTATTTATGGCGCCGGGAATTCTGGCGCTGGCGCGGCTGGAGCAGCAGCTTGCCGGGCAGTTTGATGCGCCGTATAAATTGAAAGACGCGATGACGCCGGTGCTGAAGGATTACGATTTCGTGGTTTTCGATACGCCGCCGGCGCTGGGGATTCTGACGGTGAACGCGCTGGTGGCTTCGACGCACCTGCTGGTTCCGATTCAAGCGGCGTACTTTGCCATTGAGGGCACCGACGACCTTCTGGAGACTTACGCGCGAATTCGTTCGCGGCCGAATCCGGATTTGAAAGTGCTGGGCGTGGTGATCACGCTGTTCGACAAACGCACAAACATTTCGCGCGACACGCACGAACAGATTCGCGCCACGTTTGGCGACCAACTTTTCAAGACGCGCATCAGCAAGAACGTGCGGCTGGAAGAAAGTCCAGCCTACAAAGAGACAGTATTTTCCTTCGCGCCCAAATCATCCGGCGCCGAGGATTACAAAAAGCTTGCTCAGGAGGTATTACAACGTGTCCAAGAGGATCGGGTTACCCGTCACTCTCAAGATGCGGCATGACGCGCATTATGTGGAGACGCTGACCAGTTTCAGCGGCGCGTCCATCGGCCGCATGATTCCGACGGACAAAATCCGCCCGAACCCCGAACAACCGCGCAAGGCGCTGGGCGATCTGCGAGAGCTCACGGATTCGATTCGCGAGAAGGGTGTGCTGGAACCGCTGCTGGTGCGTTTCATCCCGCGTGAGGATACCTACTACATTATTTCGGGTGAGCGGCGCTATCACGCTTCGAAAGCTGCGGGTTTGCACGAGCTGCCCTGCATCGAGAAGATTGCCGATGATGCGGAAACTTTGGAACTGGGGCTGATCGAAAATCTGCAGCGCAAGGATTTGACGCCGTTTGAAGAGGCGGATGGATTGCAGCGGCTGGCCGATCATTTCGATTACACGCATGATGATATTGCGAAGAAAATCGGGCGGGCGCGTTCAAGCGTGACGGAGACGATGTCCTTGCATGTGATTCCCACTGAGATTCGCAAGGCTTGCATCGAGCGCGGGATTCTGACGAAGTCGCTGTTGCTACAGGTGGCTCGCCAGCCGACTGAAAAGAAAATGACGGAGATGGTGCAGCGGATCGCGCAGGGCGGCTTGACGCGCGATGAAGCACGTCGCGCGCGGCAGGAAGAGACTGAATCGGCGCCGCGTCCGCAGCCTTTCCTCTTCGACTATCGCGCCGAGGATGATTCGTTTCATGTACGCGTGCAATTCCGCAAGAGCCAGGTGAGCCGCGAAGAATTGGCGTCGGTGCTGCGCCAGATTTTGCGCGAGATTGAGTCGGGCACGATTTCTTCTTCCGCGGCGTAACCACTCTCGTGGTTTAGCTCGGCTGCGTGCATTCGCGGCACAGCGACTCTGCGCTGTGCGAGTTTGGGATTGAGCCATTTCCACCGCCACTGCTCGCCCGCTATTCTGAATCTGCATGGACCTCTCACCTCAGCAAATGGCGATTCTGCAGCGGCTGCAGTTGGCTAATTTTGAGATTGTGGCGTTTCCTATGTATGCGAACTATGTCGGCGCGCGAAAGGGAAATTGCGCGGCCTTGCTGGCTCCGGCGGCGTCTGGTGGATTCGGCATTTTTGGTGCGCCTGCATATTTGATTGGCGGGAACTTCAGCGTTCGCGTGCGTCGGGATGGGCGCGATTTGTTCGTATGGAAGAAAGAGAGTCTCGAGGTTACGGCTGCGCGGCTGGCGGAGCTGGATGTGTTTGCCGCGGAATTGACCGACGCGTTGCTGCCGAAGGTCTAAAAATGCCGCGTATGAATCATCCTTCCCGCGTTTAGCATCAAACCTCGCGAGCGATGGAGTTGAATTCGGCGCCATCTCATCGCACACTACTGCCATGAGCACTGCTTACGACATTATTTGCATTGGCGCAGGACCTACGGGCCTGGCCACCGCCATCGAGGCGAAAATCGATGGCCTGCGGCCGCTGGTGATTGACAAGGGCTGCTTGTGCAATTCGCTGTTTCACTATCCTGTGAACATGACATTCTTCACGACGCCTGAGCGCATGGAAATTGGCGCCTTGCCAATGACCGTCGCCGCTGGGAAGCCGACGCGCGCCGAGGCTTTGAAATATTACCGGCGCGCTGTGGAACACTTCGGGATTGAGGTGCATCAGTATGAGTGCGTGGAGCGCGTCGCCGGCCACGACGGGGCATTTATCGTGCATACATTGGACGCGCAAGGGCCGCAGCAGTATCAGTGCAAGAAAATTGTGGTGGCGACTGGATTTTACGATCACCCGAATTTTCTGAACGTGCGCGGAGAGAATCTGCCGCACGTGTCGCACTATTTTACTGAAGCGCACCCTTACTGGAATCAGGACGTGGTGGTCGTCGGAGGAGGGAACTCCGCGGCGGAATGCGCACTGGACCTGTTTCGCGCGGGCGCGCACGTGACAATCATTCATCGCGGCGCGGAGATGGGCCGCACCTTGAAATATTGGGTGAAGCCGGACATTGAGAACCGCATCCGCGCGGGGGAAATTCGCGCGCTGTTTCACTCGCACGTCGTCGCGTTCGAGCCGGGCAAGGTGGTGGTGAAAAACGGTCGCAGCGAGGAGTCCGTTCCAGCCAGCCAGGTTTTCGTGCTTACCGGCTATCATCCTGATTTTGCTTTTATAGAGAAACTGGGGATTCGATTAGCGACGACCAACCGAAAGCCGGCGATTGATCCTGAATCTCTGGAAAGCAACGTGCCGGGG
>Ga0210390_10001192_pt1 | contig 25537 bp, 25 predicted proteins | sample IncBWH11OmetaG_FD_161050 | JGI IMG/M metagenome (GOLD analysis project Ga0210390, IMG submission 161050) | Forest soil microbial communities from Barre Woods Harvard Forest LTER site, Petersham, Massachusetts, United States - Inc-BW-H-11-O ... | reverse complement strand
TTCGATCCGATGAAAGGTCAGGATCATCGGGGCGGCCGTCGGGAACATCATCGCGACCATCATGGTCACCCACATGGTCAGAAATGCGGTTGCCGGCAGGCCCATCGTTGGCGAGGCCATCGCCATGTCCACGCCCGGACCGCCGCCTCCTTGCCCCAGGATCAAGGCCCAGCAGGCCATCGCCACCGCCAGCAACAGGAAAAGAACGAGATTGCGCTGCGCGGTAGGCGAGGCGATCAAAGCGCGGTGCATCGCTTGGTTTCCTGAACGCCCGTAAAGCCGCTAGTTCGACCAGCGGATCGGCGCGTAATGGCCGTTCCGCCCGGAATTGTCCCAGCGCATGCCATAGTCGGAAAAGGTGCTGCCCCGGCGGCCGACGGCAAGCGCCAATCGGTCCGGTGCTGCGGGGTGGCCGAGCGCCGTCCAGATCTCGCCGCTCGGATGCATCGTCGGCAGCGGCTCTACCGCCATCTGCATGATGCCCGGGATCTCCACCGATCGGCCCTTTCCCCGGAGCGCGTAGCTGATCGGCACTTTCTTAACGCCGAGCTGGGTTGCGACCAGCGGCGCGAAGGCCGCCATCGGCCCGCCGTCGGCGCCGGTGAAGATGGCGCCGAGCGCCGCTGTCTGCCGATCGTCGGCGCGCTCGTCGATATAGGCGGCGACCGCCCAGTTGCCGTCTGCCATCGGGCCCGGCGCGTGCGCGGCCAGCACCACGCTGAGCCCGTCGAGCGCCACGTCGCCATAGCTGCCCTGGTCGATGTGGAAGGCGAGCGCCACGTCGCACGCCCCCCGGCTCGGCCGCGAGGTCAGTGGTGCTGCGGGCGAGGCAAGGCAAGGACAGACCACGTCGCAATTGCAGTTCTCGAAATAATCACCGGTCAGCTGCCATTTCGGCATGCTCGTCTCCATTGCCGCATCGTCCGAGGACCGATACGATCCTGAGCGGAAGGATTGCCCGCGGTCAATCCTTCCCGATCTCTCGTCAGCCTGCGGGGAACGCCGCGCCGAGTTCGCCCATCAGCGGCACGAAATCCGGGAAACTGGTGGCGATCGGCGCGCCGTCATCAACTCGCACCGGCTCGCGGGCCGCCAGCCCGAGCACCAGAAACGCCATCGCGATCCGGTGATCGAGCTGGGTGGCGATCATCGCCCCGCCTTTGGGCGGCCCGCCATTCCCGTCGACGACCAGATTGTCGCCATCGATCTCGACACGGACACCGCAGCTGGCGAGACCGGTAGCGATCGCCGACAGCCGGTCGCTCTCCTTGACCCTGAGTTCAGCGAGCCCGCGCATGATCGTGCGGCCACGCGCGCAGGCGGCGGCGATGGCAAGGATCGGGTACTCGTCGATCATCTTGGGCGCGCGCTCGGCCGGGATGTCGGCGCCGGTCAAGGTTCCGGCGCGCGCTCTTATATCGGCGACCGGTTCGCCGCCCGCCTCACGCCGATTCAGCAAGGTAACGTCGGCGCCCATTTCGCACAGGCAGTCGAGCAATCCGGCGCGCAGCGGGTTGATGCCGACATTTTCGATCGTGACCTCCGATCCCGGCACGATAAGCGCCGCGACCAGCGCAAACGCGGCCGAGGAAACATCGCCCGGCACCACGATCGGCGCCGCGGTAAGTTCCGGAAGACCTTCTACGGTGATGCGCAGGCCGCCGCCATCGGCAGGCTGGGCCAGCACCGTTCCGCCAAAATGGCGCAGCATCCGTTCGGTATGGTCACGCGTCGCCTGCGGCTCGACGACGGTCGTCGAGCCCGGCGTGTTGAGGCCAGCGAGCAGCACCGCCGATTTGACCTGGGCCGACGGCACCGGCAGCCGGTATTCGATCGGGATCGGGCTTTTCGCCCCGGTCACCGCGAGGGGCAGGCGGGCACCCTCGCGGGTCAAAAAATGGGCGCCGAAACGGCTCAACGGCTCGGTCACGCGGCCCATCGGGCGGCCCCGCAGCGACGCGTCGCCGGTGACAAAGGCGGTCAACGGATGGGTCGACAGGATGCCGAGCAAAAGCCGCGCCGACGTCCCGGAATTGCCGAGGTCGAGCAGATTTTCGGGCTCGGCGAGCCCGCCGACGCCGACCCCGTCGACCACCCATTTGCCGCCGGCACGCTCGGCATGGGCGCCGAGCGCATTCAGCGCCGCCGCCGTCCCGAGCACGTCCTCGCCTTCGAGCAGGCCGGTGATCTCGGTCCGGCCAACAGCGAGCGCACCCAACATCAACGCTCGGTGCGAAATCGACTTGTCGCCGGGAACGCGGATCGTGCCGGCGAGGGGCGCCGACGGCCGCGCCGCGGTGAGCGGCGCGGGCTGGTGGTGAGTGGAAGCGTGGGCCATCGGGTACGCAGCCTTGCAGAGCGAAGTTTGGCGGTTGTGGCACCGGCGCCCGCTGCCCATATCGGGGGGCTCATTGCGCGCCGCCGCACGGATTTGCTTTTGACAGGGTGGCGTCGCTGTGGCAATGGCGCGTTGACTGAGCCCCGACACAGATGGAGTTAAGAGGTGGCGAAGCCCGAATGGGGCACCAAGCGGATTTGTCCGAGCTGCGGGGCGCGCTACTACGACCTGCTGCGCAAGCCCGTGATTTGCCCGAAATGCACCACCCCCTTTGATCCCGAGGCGTTTTTGAAGTCGCGCCGGGCGCGGCCTGTTGCACCGGTGGAAAAGGAACTCGAACCCGCCGGCGGCGACGAACTCGATACCGATACCGAAACCGAGGAGGGCGACGCCGCCGTCGAGGAAGAAGAGACGGCTCCGCTCGAAGAGGCCGAAGAGGAAGACGAGGAATTACTCGAAGACGCCTCCGAACTCGGCGAGGACGAGGACGACATGGCCGAGGTCATCGAAAATGTCGAAGAGGACGAGCGCTGACCGAGGGGCGGCGTTGCCGGAACGGCGTTTTTCGCTTGCCCCGGCGCGCGGGCATTTCTAAACCTTTGCCGACAGCCGGGAACCCTGCGAAGGTCGCCCGGCGGCGCGGGGCCATAGCTCAGCTGGGAGAGCGCTACAATGGCATTGTAGAGGTCACCGGTTCGATCCCGGTTGGCTCCACCAATCAAAAGAAGGGCTTAGCTGGGAACGGCTAGGCCCTTTCGGTTGTCCGAGACGGATTTGAGATAGTTTCGGCCTCGCGGGCGCCCCCGAGTCGGAATACCTGACAACTCTCGGCGCTGAAGGCCGCCGTCCCCAACGTCTGGAGCGCCTCCTGGCAGGGCTGCCGCATCCACTTTATGCACAACGTGCTTGGCCCACGCCGGCAAGCAGTGGCGCCGGGTCGTCGGGGCCTTCATCGCCACCGCCTTCGCCCAGAACGATGCCGATGCCGCCCGGGCCCAGTGGCGACAAAATCGCCGACCAGCTGCGCCGATCGGCGCAGCTTTGGGCAATCTGTGCCGCGCACGCCCGCCTGAAGGTCCCACGACATCTTGCCAAGCTCCGCTTGGCGCCCCCCCCTTGCCGTTGAAGCTGGCCCGGCGCAGTTTGAACGGCCCGCTGCGCCCCGACTTGGCGACAACGCGGCGAAGTCCGCGCTCGACCAATGCCCGCAACGTAACCCCTTCCCGCACCCGATCTCACGCACTTCGCGCAGCAGCGCATCGGTAATCTCTACCGTTGTCCTCGCCGGACCCTTCGATATGGCGTAGCCGATATAGGGACCCAAATACCCATTCGACAATGGATAGCAGGCCTCTCGTCGCGGGCCGCAAGAAAGCTGCCGCGTGCGTACCGGGCAGGACATCTGGTGATTTGCGCAATCGCCGGCGGGCGGAGGCTGAAGGAGCGGAAATGGCTGAGACGATCGAACTGAACGGCCGGCGGTACCGCGTGCCGGAGCGGCCGGTGGTGGTGATCTGCGTCGACGGGTTCGACCCGGCGTATGTCGAGCATGGCATTAGCGACGGCATCCTGCCGACGATCGCCGGTTTTGCACATGAGGGCTGGCTCGGCGCCGCCGACGCGGCGATGCCGACCTTCACCAACCCGAACAACGTCTCGATCGTGACCGGGGCGCCGCCGTCGGTTCACGGCATCGCCGGCAATTACTACCTCGACCGTGAGACCGGGCGGGAGGTGATGATCACCGACGACCGGCTCATGCGCGGCGAGACGATCCTGGGGCTGATGTCGCGGGCCGGGGTTCCGACCGCCGCGGTCACGGCCAAGGACAAGCTCCGCCGGATGCTGGGCCATGGTCTCGACGGGGTGTGCTTTTCTTCGGAATGCGCCGACAGCCAGGCCCTGGCGCTGGTCGGGCGCGCCCGGCCGGGCATGTACTCGGCCGATCTGTCATTGTTTGTGCTCGATGCAGGGTTGCGGCTGCTCGCCTCGGGGGCGGCGCGGCTGCTCTATCTGTCGTTGTCCGATTATGTCCAGCACGGCCACGCGCCGGGCGAGCCCGAGGCCGACGCGTTTCACCACGCCCTCGACGAGCGGGTGGCGCATTTTGTCGAATTGGGTGCGGTCGTCGGGCTCGTCGCCGATCACGGGATGAACGACAAGCCGCGCGTGATCTTTCTCGAAGACGAGCTGGCCCGGCGCTTTGGCGCGGGCGCGGCGCGGGTGATCTGTCCGATCACCGACCCGTTTGTCCGCCATCATGGCGCGCTCGGTTCGTTTGTGCGCGTCTACACCCGCGACAGCGGCGGCAATCTCGCCCAGATGATGACGGCGAGCGCGGCATTGCACGGGGTCGCCGGGGTTTTCGACCGCGCCGAGGCATCAGAGCGCTTTCAGCTGCCCTACGATCGCGAAGCCGATTTTGTCGTGCTCGGCGACGCCGCGACCGCGATTGGCGCCGCTCGCGCCGAGCACGATTTGTCGGGGCTTGCCGGCCATCGCCTGCGCTCCCACGGCGGCAAAGGCGAACAGCGCGTGCCGTTCATCCTGTCGCAGCCGTTGACCGCCCAATACCGAGAGCTGGCCGAAACCCGCCGCCTGCGTAATTTCGACATCTTCGATTTCGCGCTGAACGGCGTCGCCTAAGATTCGACTGCTTTAGATCAATTCAATGGACCATGACGCCCAAGAGATCGAGCTCGGCCGCTATCGCCGTCATCGCGCCTCCGACCGCAAACACAAGGGTTCCGGCGAGAAATCGACCGTCGTCAGCGATGCGGCTGGTGGCTAGCGCATCCGGGCGAATGGCGCTCGGACGAGCGACGGCCGCGAACGCCGTCGCGGTCAGCAGCCGAGCTTGCCGGCGAGGTCGATAAAGCTGTCCGCGGTCACGTCGAAATCGTACTCGGCCCGGATGTCGCGCGTTTTGTTCGGGCCGTGCTCCAATGGCCGGCTGACAAAGGCGGTGCGGAAGCCGCGGCCGCGCGCCGCGACGAGATCGCCGTTATGGGCGGCAACCATCATGCATTGCCCGGGCTTCAGGTCGAGAAACGCGGCGGTGCGGTCATAGGCCTCGGGCTGCGGCTTGTAGGCGTGGGCGACCTCGGCGCCGAGCACCGCGTCCCACGGCAGGCCCGCGTATTTAGCCATGTTGACCATCAGCGCGACATTGCCGTTCGACAAGGTCGCCAGGATGTATTTGCGCTTCAGCCGGGTCAGGCCTTCGCCCGTGTCGGGCCAACCGTCGAGCCGGTGCCAGGCGCGGTTCAGATGGTCGATCTCGGCCTCGCCGAGGCCCGTTATCCCGAACTCCGGCAGCAGCTCGACCAGGTTCTCGCGATGCAAATCGTCGAGCCGCGCCCACGGGCGTTCTCCGCTGCGCACCTTGGCCATCGCCGGCTGATAGCGCGCCCGCCATTTGTCGGCAAAATCGTGCCAGTCTTTGTCGTAGCCTTTCGGGCCGAGAATGGCCTTCGCCTCGCGCGCAACGCTGTCGCGCCAATTCACCACCGTCCCGAATACGTCGAAAGTCAGCGCCTTCACTTCCGAAATCGCCATCGCCCACATCCCCTATCGCCGTTCCCCAATTCGCCGAGCAGCGCCGCCGCACCACCGCCGACCACCATAGCCGTTTATCTGGCGGATTGTCGGCTGCGCGATCAGCCGCGATGAAGAAGGTCAACCTCGCGGAAGCCAAAGCGCAGCAGCGAGTCGGCCCCCGCCGTGGGCCGCGGCAAGGCCGTCGTGCTGCTCTTCGAAGCCGAGGGCGAGGGCCGGCATAATCGTGAGGGCGATAAACCCGTCGATGTGCCAACCGCTCGGGCCCGTATGGCGGCTGTTTAAGCAGCTCTGGCGGTGGAGGCAGCCGGTGCCGTAGGTGCCCCGGAGCGGGCGGCGGCGACGATCATCTCCGCACCCTTTTCGGCGATCATGATCACCGTCGCGTTGGTGTTGCCGGACACGACCGCCGGCATGACCGAGGCGTCGATGACGCGCAGTCCCTCGGCGCCGTGAACGCGCAATTCGGCGTCGACGACGGCGCGCTCATGCGTGCCCATCATGCAGGTCGAGGTCGGGTGAAAGGTCGTGCCGGCGGTCTGCGCGACATGGTCGAGCCACGCAGCGTCGGTCTCGGTCGCCGGGCCGGGCAGGAATTCGCCGGTCACGAGAGCCGCCATTGCCGGGCTCTGAAACACCTTGCGGGCGGCGCGCAGGCCGGCGACGAGCGTGTCCTTGTCAGCCTGGGTCGAGAGATAATTGGGCTGGATTGCCGGCGGGATCGCCGGATAAGGCGAGCGGATCCGGAGCCAGCCGCGGCTTTCGGGGCGGCACGGTATGCAGGTCAACTGGCAGCCGGGGAAATCGTGCATCGCCTCGCCGGGTTTCACAAAACTGCCGGCGAGGAACTGGTACTGCACATCTGGCGAGTCGAGGCCGGGGCGGGTGCGCACAAAGAGGCCGATCGGTGCGGCCCCCATCATCAATGCGCCGCGGCGGCCGAGCGCCCATTCGAGCCCGGCGCGGGCCTGCAGCCGCCAGCTGCGCGAAATTTCGTTCAGCGTGTTAGCGCGGCGCACGCGGTAGACGACGCGCGAATTCAGGTGGTCCTGCAAATTCTCGCCGACCCCGGCGAGATCGTGGACGACCGGGATGCCGTGTGCTTGCAATAACTCGCCGGGGCCCACCCCGGATAATTGCAAGAGTTGCGGCGAGTTGATCGAGCCGCCGGCGAGGATCACCTCGCGGCGTGCGCCCGCCTGACGGACGACGCCGCCCTGGGCATATTCGAGACCGACTGCGCGGCGGCCGTCGAACAGCACGCGCTGCGCGAACGCGCGGATCTCGACCTTGAGGTTGGGCCGCTTTAAGGCCGGGCGCAAATACGCGACGGCGGCGCTGCACCGGCGTTTGTTGCGCACGGTGACCTGTAGCGGGCCGACCCCATCCTGATCGGGGCCGTTGAAATCATGGTTGCGGCGATACCCGGCCTCCACGGCCGCGGCGATAAAGGCATCGTGCAGTTCGTGCTCGGCGCGCAGATCGGTCACGTCGAGCGGGCCGCCCTTGCCGTGATGCTGGTCTTCGCCGCGCTCCTGGTTTTCGGCGCGGCGGAAATAGGGCAGCACGTCGTCATACGACCAGCCGGTGTTGCCGAGCTGGCGCCACAGATCGAAATCCTGGCGCTGGCCGCGGATGTAAATGAGGCCGTTGATCGAGCTCGACCCGCCCAAGACCTTGCCGCGCGGCCACGGCAGGCGGCGGCCGGCGAGTTCGGGTTGCGGCTCGGTTTCGAACTGCCAGGTGATCTTCGGATGGTAGATGTTGCGGTAAAAGCCGGCCGGGATGTGGATCCACGGGTTACTGTCCTTGCCGCCGGCTTCGAGCAGCAGGACGCGCGAGCGCCCGTCGGCGCTGAGGCGGTTGGCCAGCACGCATCCGGCCGATCCCGCGCCGACGACGATGTAATCGAACTCCGTTTGCTGCTGCATGGTCGCGCCCGCTCCGGCTTCACCCGGCCCATTCTAGCGATTTTCGCGGCAAGAGTATTGTCGAACAGCCCGGACGGCTGCGCTGCGCCCCCCATGCCCGGCGCAACTTCGCCCCTCCGGGGCGCTCGCGGGCTATTTGTTCATGTTCCAAATGTCGGTGGCGAGCAGCCAGCGCCCGCCGGCCTTGCGCCAGACGACCGCATATTTGCCGACGATTTGCTGTGGCGGTTGGGACTTGGTTTCGAGCGTCACGGTGCCGATCTCACGGGCGGCGCGCGGGCCGAGCGGCAGCACGTCGAGGGTGACGAGCTTGGCGTTGCCGACCTGCTGCGCCGCCGCTTTCCAGAAAGCTTCGATCGCGTTGCCGCCGTGGACGATGTCGTGGCCGGGCGGCAGCAAATAGGCGTTGTCGGCGTACATGGCCGCGACCGCGGCGGCGTCGCCCCTGTTGAAGGCGTCGGCCCATTTGTCGTTGAGCTTTTGGATCGTCGCAGCGGTCTGCGCCACCGCCGAACCGGCGAATATCAGGCAGACGCAGAGGACCAGCGCGGCAACCCGTATCATGGCAATCCTCCCCATTTGATTTCTGGCGATATTCGTTCGCGCTGGCGCCTGGAGCAAGGCGTCAGATGTCGATCGTGCCGGTGAGAAAGAGGATGGCGCGGCCGGCGATATCAACCCGATCGCCGCGCAGCGCGCACCGCAGACTGCCGCCGCGGCGCGACAGCTGGCGGGCATCGAGACGGGTCTTGCCCAGCGTCTCAGCCCAATACGGGATCAAGGTGCAGTGCGCCGAACCGGTCACCGGGTCTTCGTCGAGGCCCAGCCCCGGTGCGAAAAAGCGCGAGACGAAATCGACTTCGTCGCCAATCACCGACTTGGACGGAGCGGGCGCGGTGACGATGACGGCGCGGTCGAGCTTTGCCAGCGCGGCGAAGTCGGGGGTGAGCGCCGCTACTTGGCCGGGATCGTCGTAGACCGCGAGATAATCGCGCGCGGCGAGCACACTCGTCGGCTCCTGTCCGAGCGCGGCGGCGAAGCCGTGCGGCGCCGTGCATGGCGCCGGTGGGCGCGAGGGGAAGTCGAGTACCAGCAATTCGCCGTCGCGCGAGACCGTCAGATCGCCCGCCTTTTCGGTGCGGAACACGACGCGGCGCTGCTGGGGCGCGAGGACTCCGAAGACGACGTAAGCCGAGGCCAGCGTGGCGTGGCCGCACAGATCGACCTCGATCGTGGGGGTAAACCAGCGCAACCGCCACGCCTCGCCTTCGCGCACAAAGAATGCCGTCTCCGCCAGATTGTTTTCGGCGGCGATCGCCTGCATCACATCGTCGGGCAGCCAACAGTCGAGCGGACACACTGCCGCCGGATTGCCGGTGAACGGGCCGTCGGCGAAGGCGTCGATCTGGTAAAGCGGGATATGCATCGCTCCCTCCGCCAGTGGAAATCAATGAGCGAAATGCGCTGCGATTGTCAGAACGGCGCCGATCAAGCCGACGACGGCGGAATATCGAAAATCGATTGGCTGCGCGTCGGGCGCCGCATGATCTCGGTTCGCAACTCTGCCGTCTCGGCCCGCAGATCGGCCGCCCCTGTCTTCAGTTCAACCCGGAGGTCGGCCGCCGCGGTTTTCAGCTCGATTCGCAGATCAGCCAACCCGGTCCTAGTGTCCGACCAAGCTGGATGACCTCCGCCTTGGTAGCGATCTCGGGTAGCTTGGCAGTCAAAAATCCGTGCACCTCGTCAATGTGAGGCGCCAAGTGGTTCAGCGTCGATTTGACCTCGTCGAGATCGCCGCGAATATGAGCAACGTCTGCTTCGAGGCGGGCGACGCGCGCTTCGAGGCCCGGCTGCCGCGTGGGGCCTCCGGTATCAGCCATTAGCCGCGGCGCCTGAGTGCAGCGGGTGGGCGTGGTCGAGGGGACCGTGGCCGCGACCCAATCCGGGGGCGCTGGCGATCGCGCGCTGGACATAGGTCCGGGCGCGGTCGACGGCATTCTCGATGGCGAGCCCTTGGGCGAGGCCGGCGGCGATCGCGGAAGCGAGGGTGCAGCCGGTGCCGTGGGTATGGCGCGTGGCGATGCGCGGGCTCTCCCAAGCCCTGGCGCCAGCCGCAGTCACCAGCAGATCGGTGACGATTTCACCGGGGAGGTGGCCGCCCTTGACCAGCACCGCCCGGCAGCCGAGCCGCAACAGGGCTTCGCCGGCGGCACGCATCGCAGCGACGTCGGTGATCGCGCCGCCGCACAGGATCTCGGCCTCGGGAAGGTTTGGGGTCAACACCGTCGCCCGCCCGATCAGCAGCGTTTTGAGCGCGTCGACCGCGTCGGGATCGATCAGCCGGGCGCCGCCCTTTGCCGCCATGACCGGGTCGACCACCAGCGGGATCGCCGCTGTCCGCTCCCGCAATACCGCCGCCAGCGTTTCGATGACCGCCGTGTCGTGCAGCATGCCGGTCTTGATCGCATCGGCGCCGATGTCGTCGAGCACGATCTCGATCTGCTGGCGGATAAAATCGGGCGGGATCGGTAAGACGCCAAAGACGCCCTCGGTATTCTGCGCAGTGAGCGCGGTGATCGCCGTCGCCGCGTAGGCGTCGAGCATCGTCACCGTCTTGATGTCGGCCTGGATGCCGGCGCCGCCGCCGGAGTCGGACCCGGCGACGATCAGCACCCGGCCGCGCATTATTCCGCCGCCTGCGGAATGTCGTCGATGCCCGCCGCGGCCGTGCGGATCGCGGCGCAAATCTGATCGACGACCGCGGCGACCAGCTCTTCGTCCTCGCCTTCGGCCATGACCCGGATCACCGGCTCGGTGCCCGAGCGGCGGATTAAGAGGCGGCCGGCAGCACCCAGCCGGGCCTCGCCGTCGGCGATGGCGCGCTGCACCGCCGGTCGGTCGAGCGGAACCACATCGCCGTGGCGCACATTGCCCGCATATTGCGGCACCGGGGTGAACAGGCGGCAGACCTCGCTTGCCGGCCGGCCGGTTTCGACGATCGAGGCCAGCACCTGCAGCGCCGCGATCAAGCCGTCGCCGGTCGTCGCGTAATCGGCGAGGATGATGTGGCCCGACTGCTCGCCGCCGAGATTACAGCCGAGACTGCGCATCTTTTCGACGACATAGCGGTCGCCGACCCCGGCGCGGTGCAGGCCGATCCCCTGGCCGGTCAGATAGCGTTCGAGCCCGAGATTGGACATCACCGTCGCCACCAGCGCGCCGCCGGCGAGCCGGCGGCTGCGCGACAACCCAGTCGCGATCAACGCCATCAGCTGGTCGCCGTCGAGGATCGTGCCGTGCTCGTCGGCAATGACCAGCCGGTCGGCGTCGCCGTCGAGGGCAATGCCGATATCGGCGCGGCGGGCGAGCACCTCGCGCCGCATCTGCTCGGGCGCCAGCGCACCGCATTCGCGATTGATGTTGAGCCCGTCCGGGGCGACGCCGAGCGAAAATACCTCGGCCCCGAGTTCCCAGAACACGGTCGGGGCCACCTTGTAGCCGGCGCCGTGCGCGCAATCGACCACGATCCGCAATCCGTCGAGCCGCAGGCCGCGCGGAAAGCTCTGCTTAACGAATTCGATATAGCGCCCGCCGGCGTCGTCGAGACGTTTGACGCGGCCGAGCTCGGACGGGCTCGCCCGCCGGCTCGGTCCTCTGGCGAGCGCGGTTTCGATCTTGTGCTCGATCTCGTCCGACAGCTTGTAGCCGTCGCGGCCGAACAGTTTGATACCGTTGTCGCCATAAGGATTATGCGAGGCCGACAGGACGACGCCGATATCGGCGCGCAGGCTGCGCGTCAGCATCGCGATCGCCGGGGTCGGCAGCGGGCCGACCAGCACGACGTCCATGCCCATCGTGACAAAGCCGGCAGTCAGCGCCGGTTCGAGCATGTAGCCCGAAAGACGGGTGTCCTTGCCGATGACGACGAGATGCTTGTGCGCCCCGTTTTTAAAGCATTCGCCGACGGCGATCGCGACCTTCAACGCCGTTTCCGGAGTCATCGGCTCGAGGTTTGCAGTGCCGCGGATCCCGTCAGTGCCGAAGAGCTTCCGCGTCATCTCGCCACCAGAGCTTTAACTAATCCCCGAGACGCGCCAAAGTACAAAAAAAGAGCTCTGTTGTCAAATAACAATTTCACGAAATTAACGTTACTGCAATTTGGCGATTACTCGTCGAGCCGGCAATTGCGAACCGCGGGCAAAAAGCCCGGGCGGGCGAAAGCGGGGCGGCAGAAGCTGGCTGGCGCGCCGCCGGTTCAGCCGCCTGGTTGCGGCTCCGGTTCGAGCCCGGCCGGACGACCCGAGGGCGGTACCGAGCTGCGCCGGCCAGACCGCGGCTCCTCGGTCTGCGGCGCCGACGCCGTGTTCTCGCGCACGATGCGCTCGCCCTTGATGATGCGGCGGATCTCGTCGGCCGAGAGGGTCTCGTATTCGAGCAGCCCGCGGGCCAAGGCATGCAGTTCGTCGAGCCGGGCGGTCAAGATGTCGCGCGCTGTCTCTTCGCCTTCGTCGACAAGCCGACGGATTTCTTCGTCGATCAGCTTAGCCGTCGCTTCCGACACATTCTTGCGCTGCGTCACCGAATGGCCGAGGAACACTTCCTCCTCATTCTCGGCATAGCGCAGCCGCCCGAGCTTTTCGCTGAACCCGAACTCGGTCACCATCCGGCGAGCGAGATGGGTCGCGCGCCGGATGTCGTCGGAGGCGCCGGTGGTCACCTTGTCCGGCCCAAAGATCAGTTCTTCGGAGACGCGCCCGCCGAACAGGCTCGCCAGCATGGCTTTGATTTCGAGCTTGGACTGGCTGTATTTGTCGCGTTCCGGCAGATACATCGTAATGCCAAGCGCGCGGCCGCGCGGGATGATAGTGACCTTGTGCAAGGGCTCGTGCCCTTCGGCATAGAGCATGCACAGCGCATGCCCGGCCTCGTGGTAGGCGGTCAGCTTTTTCTCGTCCTCGGTCATCACCATCGAGCGCCGCTCGGCGCCCATCATGACCTTGTCCTTGGCGTGCTCGAACTCGCTCATCGCCACCGAGCGCTTGCCGCGGCGCGCCGCCATCAGCGCCGCCTCATTGACGAGGTTGGCGAGGTCGGCGCCGGAGAAGCCGGGCGTGCCACGGGCGATGATCTTGGCGTCGACATCGGCGGCCAGCGGCACTTTGCGCATGTGGACCTTAAGGATCTTCTCGCGGCCGACGACATCAGGGTTTGGCACCACCACCTGGCGGTCGAAACGGCCCGGCCGCAGCAACGCTGGGTCGAGCACGTCGGGCCGGTTGGTCGCGGCGATCAGGATCACGCCTTCGTTCGCTTCGAACCCGTCCATCTCGACGAGCAGCTGATTCAAGGTCTGCTCGCGCTCGTCGTTGCCGCCGCCGAGCCCGGCGCCGCGATGGCGGCCGACGGCGTCGATCTCGTCGATAAAGATGATGCAGGGGGCGTTCTTCTTGCCCTGCTCGAACATATCGCGCACCCGGCTCGCGCCGACGCCGACAAACATCTCGACAAAGTCGGAACCCGAAATCGTAAAGAACGGCACATTCGCCTCGCCCGCGATCGCGCGCGCGAGCAGGGTCTTGCCGGTGCCGGGCGAGCCCACCAGTAGCACCCCCTTTGGGATCTTGCCGCCGAGCCGCTGAAATTTCTGCGGGTCCTTCAAGTATTCGACAATTTCCTCGAGCTCCTGCTTGGCCTCGTCGATCCCGGCCACGTCTTCAAACGTGATGCGCCCGACCTTTTCGGTCAAAAGCCGGGCCCGGCTTTTGCCAAAGCCCATCGCCCGACCGCCGCCGCCCTGCATCTGGCGCATAAAAAAAATCCACACCCCGATCAGCAGCAGCATCGGGAACCACGAGATCAGCACCCCGAACAGCGACGGCACGTTGTCGTCGACCGGGGCGGCGGAAATCCGCACGCCCTTGTCGATCAGCCGGCCGACCAGGCTGGGGTCGTTTGGCGCATAGGTGGTGAAGGCCCTACTGTCGGTGAAATGACCGCTGATCGTGTTGCCCTGGATCGTCACATCGGCGACCTGGCCGCGATTGACGTCGTTGACAAAATCGGAAAACGCGAGGGTCGATTGCGGACCATGGCTGGAGGACGTCTGGAACAGGTTGAAAAGTGCGACGAGAAGCAGCCCGATTACGATCCAAAGGGCGAGATTCTTGCCGAAGTTATTCACGATAAACGCCTTTCCATGCCGAACCGGCCAGCACGCGCCGCACAACCTACGCCAATTGAGCCCGGTCCGCGATCCATTTTTGTCCCGTCAGACATAAGGTGCGCGCCCGCTTAAACAACTGCAAAGCTGGCATCGGACAAAGAATTGACGGGTCTAAAACAGAGGCTCGGCAGCAAGAACCCTGCTTCGCGTCGGTACCCGAGAGAGGGAACAGCGGCGAGACCTTTTTCATCCCAAAATGCCGGCAGAATCGGATTGACCAGCGCCGGCAACGCAGTGTGCCGCGCTTGGAACGGCCGCCGGTGGAGTTCGCGAACCCCGTCCCCGCCGAGATAACCGAGGGTCAGCACGCCGGCGCCGGCGCGCGGCCCAACCGCGAAGCGGCGATCCCAGAGGATGGCGTCACCCGGTCCCACCGGCACCGGTGCGTCCGCGGTGGCCAGCTCGCGCAGCACGAGAATACGGTAGCGCCATGCGACAAACTGGCAGCCGCCGAGGGTATACCCGCCCTTTGCCTCGCCGGCGAGCACCCGAAGCATGTGGATGACGGCCCGGCGCCGCGGCGGATAGCGGCTGCCGCCAAGCGCAAAGACGAGGGCGGACAACGCCCGTTCGCCAACATCGGGCGGCGCCGACAGCAGTGTTGTGCGGTCGAGCACAGCGAACCCGGCCGGATGCACCGACACGGCGCTCGCCAGTAGCGCATCGCGGGCATGTTCGCGCCGTGTCCGCTCGCGGCCGAGGCGGCGGATATCGCCGGCCATAGCGTCGAACGCGCCGGCCGCCGCGTGCTCGCGCAGACGGGCCCGGGCGAAAGCCGGGTCGCGATTGCTCGGATCGCTAATAAAGTGCTGGCGCTCGGCGGCGAGTGTCGCGACCAGCCTGGCCTTCGCGACATCAAGCAGCGGGCGCAGGATGCGGCAGAAGTCGAGCTCGCGAATGGCCGACATTCCGGCCAAGCCGTCGGACCCGCTGCGCGCGGCGCGGCGCAACAGGTAGGTCTCGACCTGGTCTCCGCGGTGATGGCCGGTCAGGAGATGCAGGCAACCCGCCTCGCGGCACCACTCCCCGAGGAGACGGTAGCGGGCCGTCCGCGCCATGTCCTGAATGTGGGTGCGCGGCTTTTCGCCTTCCCAGACGAGGATTTCGTGGGGGATCGCGCGCCCTCGAAGCCAGCCCGCCAACCGGCTGAGCTCGGCCGCGCTTTCCGGCCGCAGGCGATGGTCGACCGAGAGGGCGCGGATCTCGCCGCCGCGCTGCCGCGCCCAGCGGTCGGCGAGGATCGTCAGCGCGAGGCTGTCGGGGCCGCCCGAGACCGCGACGGCGACCAACGGCGCGGTTTCGAACGCGGCGAGACGGTCGAGTCGGGCGGCGAACTCGGCCAAACCGAGGGGCGGCGCCGGGTCCGCGGAGCTCAGCAACCGAGCTTCTTTTTCTCCTGCGTCGCCCGGTCCTTGATGGCGCTCCCGGGATGCGGGAAATCACGGTCGAGCTGCATCAATGCAATGCAGGCGTTGTGCTTCTGATTGGCGCGGGCGAGCGACATGCCGAGCTTTAGTAAACCGTCGGCAGCCTTAGGCCCACGCGGGTAGCGCTTGTAGCCGTCGGCAAAGGCGGCGGCGGCTTCGCTGTATTGGCCGCGCGCGTAAAAGCTTTCGCCGAGCCAATACTGGGCATTGCCGGCGAGCGGGTCGCGCGGATGTTGTTGGATAAAGCTGCGCAGCGCTTCCTCAGCTGCCGGATAGTCGGCCTTGCGCAACAGTCCGAACGCCGAATTGTACTGCGCCGAGGCCGAGGCCGGCGGCATCGCATCCGATCCGGGCGGCCGCAACGCGTCGCCGGCGCCCGCGATCCGGGGGGTCAGCTGGGTCGGCCCGGAATAGGGCGGCTCGGCGCCGCTCTCGGGCGTGGGCGGCGCGCCCGGCGGCGTCAGCGTGCCGTAGTTCGGCGGCGGCGGGCGGCCGTAGGGGGTCATCGCCGCCGGCTGGGCGAGCGGCGGCGGCTCGGAAGCCTGCGCCCCGGCGGGCGGGGCTGCCCCCGCGTCCTGACCCCGACCCTCGCCGAGCCGCACGTCGATGTCGCTGTTGACCTGCTCGAGGCGCTGGCGCAATTGCTGGACCTGGTTGGTTTCGTCTTCGACCCGGCCGGTCAGATCCCGCATCTGCTGTTCAAGCCGGTCCATTCGAACCTGCAGATCGACCGCCGTGCTCGTGCCGCTTTCGGCGCCGGGCGGCGCCTCGCCGCCGGTGCCGCGATAGACTTGGCGCTGCAGCATGCTGAGGTCGCGCTCCAGCCGGTCGAGCCGCTCCTGGGTCGAGGCGTCCTGCGCCCGCACCGCCGGAGACGCCGCCGCCATCGAGAGCAGCACGAGCAGCAGCGTCGGGCGGGGTTGCGGCAGAAACGATCGCCAAATCATCAGCGAAGCCTTTTGGAATGCGCCTGGCAGCGAGGGCGGCTGAACGCGCTGAGCGCGGGCGACGCGAACCATCGGAAACAGTCGTGCTAGGGGTTTTGGGCAAAAAAAGGGCGCCCGCAATTTATGCGCGTCCGTTGCCTCATTGCCTCCGCCGATCGCCGCGGTGTCCTGGACCCGCGCGACCGAGGCACTTGCGACCGCCGCGCGCCACCGGCTCTGTGTCGGTCGCGGCAAGCCGCGTCAATTGACGGTCGTGATGGCCACGCGGTTCTGGGCCCATGCCTCCTCGGTCGAGCCCGGAACCACTGGGCGATCCTTGCCGTAGCTGATCGTCGAAAGGCGCGAAGACGGAATCCCGGCGGCGATCAGCACCTGCTTGGCGGCGTTGGCGCGGCGCTCGCCGAGAGCAAGATTGTATTCGCGCGTGCCGCGCTCGTCGCAATGGCCTTCGATCGTGACGGTGACGTTTGGATAGTGCTGCAGCCATTCGGCCTGCCGCTGCAAAATCTGCTGGGCTTCGGGGGTGATGTCTGAACGGTCGAATTCGAAAAAGACGCGATCGCCGGCAGTTTGCGCCAGATCCTGCTGCGAACCCGGCACAGCCGCCCCAGTCACGCCTCCAGGCGGCCCGGCCGGGCCGCTTGGCGCCGGCGGCGGTGTCTGCGGGGTACTGCTGCAGGCGGCCAGCAGCAACAAAAACCCTCCGAGGCCGGCTGCCCGGCCAAAGAACTTCATGCGCATGTCGTTTAATTCCCCTCGGTGAAATGCCGATGCTGCTCAGCGCAGCAATGGAGACCAGGCCGGATCGGACGCAGCCCCCGGCGTAGGCACGTCACGTTGGTTGTATCCGGTCAAGTCGATCGTTTGCAGGTGCGGCGAACCGCCATAGCCGCGCGAATCCGATGGTCCCTGCGAGAAATACATCAAAACCCGGCCATTGGGCGCCCAAGTCGGGCCCTCGACGAGAAATCCCTGGGTCAGCAAGCGTTCGCCCGAGCCGTCGGGCCGCATCACCCCGATATAAAACGAGCCGCCTCCGATCTTCGTAAAGGCGATCAGGTCGCCGCGCGGAGACCACACCGGTGTGCCGTATTTGCCCGAGCCAAAGCTGATCCGATGGGCGCCGCCGCCGCCCGCGCTCATCACGTAGAGCTGCTGGGAGCCGCCGCGGTCGGAGTTGAAGACGATCTGGCTGCCGTCGGGCGAGTAGCAGGGCGAGGTGTCGATCGCGCTGTCGTCAGTCAAGCGAGTAGCACTGTGGGTCCGCAGATCGTAGGTGTAGATGTTGCTGGCGCCGTTGACCGCGCGGCTCAGGATGACGCGGTTGCCGTCGGGCGAAAACCGCGGCGCAAAGGTCATCCCGGGAAAATCGCCGATCGCTTCCTGCTGCCCGGTGTCGATGTTGAGCAGGTAAACCCGCGGCTGCTTGCCGGCGTAGGAGAGATAGGTGATCTCCTGGGCGGTCGGCGAAAAGCGCGGGGTCAGGACCAACGCCCGCCCATCGGTCAGGTAGTGGTTGTTGGCGCCGTCCTGATCCATGATCGCCAGACGCTTGACCCGAGTTTGGGCCGGACCCGATTCGGCGACATAGACGATGCGGGTGTCGAAGTACCCCTCCTCGCCGGTGATCCGCTTATAAATTTCGTCGGCGATGATGTGCGCGATGCGCCGCCAGTTCTGGCGCGTCGTCGTATAGCCGAAGCCGGTCAGCTGCTGCTCGGCGAACACGTCCCAGAGCCGGAACTGGACCCCGAGCCGGCCGTCCGCCTGGGTCTGCACCGTCCCGGTCACCAGCGCCTGGGCGTTGATCTGGCGCCAGTCGGCGAATTGCGGGGTGGCGCCGCTTGTCGCGGAGACATTCTCGATAAAGCTGCGCGGGTCGAGCGGCCGAAACAGCCCCGAACGTTCGAGATCGGCGGAGACAACGCCGGCGATGTCGCTGCCGGCCCGCGATTCGTTGCCCCCGCCGCCGGCGAACGCCGGGATCGCGATCGGCATCGGCTGGACCTGCCCGCTGGTGATGTCGATGCGCAGCTCGGCGCGCGCCGGCACCGACGACAACGACAACAGCGCCAGCAGAGCAATCATCCCGCCGGGCAAAACGAGGCGGCTTTTTCTCATAAGACATCCTTTGGGCTGAAATCGACGACCATGTCTTTCCAGATGTCGTATTTGTCCGGAGGCAGACGCAACGGCCGGCAGAGCGGGTTGAAAAAGGCTCGCCGGGCGCTTTCCGCCGCGGCGCGAAAGAACGGGTCGGCGACGGCGCGCCCCTGATCGACGATCGTCGCCTGCTGGACGGTTCCGTCGGGCAACACGACGACGCGGATCTCGACGACCAGGTCCTTGGCGTCGCGCGCCCCCGCCGGAATGTTCCAGCAGCGCGAAATCTGCTCGCGGATCATGTCGACCTCGCTGGCGCTGAGCTGGCTGCCGAGCGGTGCCCGCGGCTGCGAGGATGCCCGGCCCGAGGCGATATTCGTCGTCTGCGGCGGTGCGTCGGGCGAAGGCGGGGTATCCTGCGACGCCAGGTTTCTCAACAGCGCGTCAAACTGGCCGGGGTTGTATTTCTTGGCCTCGGCCTTGGCCTCGTTGCGCGCCATTTGCTCGGGACGTTCGAGGGACGGTTCCGCCGCCGCTGCGACCGCCGGTTTTGGCGGGGGCATCGGCTTGGGTTCGGGCACCGGCGGCGGAGGCGGCAACTCGGCTTGCTGTGGTGCCGGGGGCGGTGGTGTCGATGGCGCGGGCGGCACGGGCTTAGCTGCCGGCGGGGCGGGAGCGGGCGGCGCCGGCGGCGCTTCGGCGGCCGAGGGTGGTGGGGAGGGCTTGGGCGGGGTCGGCATGGGCGCCGGCTTTTCCGCCGGCGGGCCCGGCAGCGGCGGCGCGGGTGTCGCCTCGCGTTGTGGCATGTTCGGGTTGGGATGCGTCGCCCGGGTTTCCGGCCCCATCGTCACGAGCTCGACCGCGATCGGCATTTCTTCAGGGGTCGGCGGATGAAACAAGGTCGGCAGCCCAAAAATCAACAAGACCCCGAGCAGCAAATGCAACGCCGCCGACAGGACCAGCCCGCGCCGCCCGACGCCATCGTCCATCGGCTCGGGGAATGCGGTTTCCGGCGACAAGGCCGGCTGTGCTGCTGCGACACTCATCCTGGAGCGATCGGACGCAAACCTTCAGCGCGACGCCGCCGGCGCGGCGGCCGCCGGATTGGCCGCGGCCTTGGCCGAGACACCTTTTGGCGATTGCGCGATCAGCGAGACTTTGCGGAACCCGGCGGCGCTGATCAGGCTCATGACTTCGAGCACACGGCCGTAATCGATCGATTTGTCGGCCCGCACATAGACGAGCGCGTCGGGATTGGCCCCGGTAATCGCCTGCAGTCGCGGCACCAACGCATCGGTCGGGACATCGGCATCCTGAATAAAGATATGGCCCTCGTTGTTGATCGAAATGACCAGCGGCTCCTTGGGGTCGGTGATCGGCGGCGCCTGCGTCTGCGGCAGATCGACCGGCACGCCGACGGTCAACAGCGGAGCGGCGACCATAAAGACGACGAGCAGCACCAGCATCACATCGACGAGCGGCGTCACGTTGATTTCGGCCATCGGCCGGTAGCGTCCACGCTGGCGGCCATTGCCGCCGAGGCTCGGTGCAGCCACGGCTCAGGGTCTCTCGTCGAGCTGGCGCGACAGAATCGCGCTGAATTCCGAGGAAAAGGCTTCGAGCCGGCCGGCGTAGCGGCCGAAATCAGTAGCCAGCTTGTTGTAGGCGACGACCGCCGGAATCGCCGCGACGAGGCCCAGTGCGGTCGCGAACAACGATTCCGCAATACCGGGCGCGACGACGGCGAGGCTCGTATTTTTCGAGGCGGCGATCGACTGAAAGCTGTCCATGATGCCCCAAACGGTGCCGAACAGCCCGACAAACGGTGCGGTCGCCCCGACCGTCGCGAGAAACGCCATAAACCGTTCCACCCGCTCCATCTCGCGGCCGACCGTCACGTTCATGACCCGCTCGATCCGCTGCTGCAGGCTCGCCCGCATGATCGCGGTGCCGAGAAGGCCCTTTGCGGCGCTGCGCCGCCATTCGCGCATCGCCGCTGAAAACACCGCGGTCATCGGATCGGGCGGGCGCTGACCGACGCGCTCGTAAAGGTCGTCGAGCGAGCCGCCCGACCAAAAGCTCTCCTCGAAATTGGCGGCCGCATGGCGCAGCCGGCGCAGCCGGATCACCTTGTCGAAGATGACCGCCCACGACCAGAACGATGCCAAGAGCAGGATCAGCATGACGATTTTGACGATGGCATCCGATTGCAAAAACAGCGCGACAATCGACAAGTCATGAGGAACCGTGCCGGCGAGCGGCAAAGATTCGACGGCTGAAGGCGGCATTCTTTGAACCTTTTATGGCGTCATTTGGACAATGGCTGGCCTCACGGCAGCTCCTCGGTCTCGCCGGCGAGCGGCAGACCTGCCAAAAGGTCGAGCTGCGCCGGCAGGGATGCCGGCATCGGCAGGTCGAGATGGCGAAAAGCCAGCCGGGTCAAGAGGCGGCCGCGCGGCGTGCGCTGGACAAAGCCTTCCTGGATCAAAAACGGCTCGACCACCTCTTCGATCACGTCGCGTTCGTCGCCTAGCGCCGCGGCCATCGTTTCGACCCCGACCGGGCCTCCGCCGTAACGCTCGGCGATGCAGCGCAAATAGCGCCGGTCGATGGCGTCGAGCCCGGACCCGTCGACTTCGAGCCGAACGAGTGCTGCATCGGCGGCAGCGGCGTCAACGCTCATCACCCCCTCGACCGCCGCAAAATCGCGAATCCGGCGCAGCAGGCGCATCGCCACCCGCGGGGTGCCGCGAGCGCGGCGCGCGATCTCGGCGGCGCCATCGCGTCCCAATTCGAAGCTCAGCACCCGCGCGCCGCGGGTGACGATCAGTGCCAATTCGGCCGGCTCGTAAAAGACGAGGCGCAGCGGAATGCCAAAGCGTTCGCGCAACGGCCGGGTGATCAGCCCGGAGCGGGTCGTCGCCCCAACCAAGGTGAAGGGCGCTAGAGGATAGCGGATAGAATGTGCGCCTGGCCCCTCGCCGATGATCAGATCGAGGTGAAAATCTTCCATCGCCGGGTAGAGGATCTCCTCGACCGACGGGGCGAGCCGGTGCATCTCGTCGATGAACAACACGTCGCGCGGCTGGAGATTGGTCAGCAATGCCGCAAGATCGCCGGCGCGCTGGATCACCGGGCCCGAGGTGGCGCGAAACCCAACCCCCATCTCGCGTGCGACGATCTGCGCCAAGGTCGTCTTGCCGAGCCCCGGCGGCCCCGAGAACAGCACATGGTCGAGGGCTTCGCCGCGAGTTTTGGCGGCTTCGATGAAGACGCCCAGATTGTCGCGCAATTGGCGCTGGCCGACGAACTCGGCCAACGTCAGCGGCCTCAGCGAAGCCTCGGCGGCATCGTGCTCGGCCCGTTCGGGGGCGATGATCCGCGGCTCGGCCGCGCTCACAAGGTGCGCTCCCGCAGCGCCGCGCGGATCAGGGCATCGACGCCGGCGCCGCTGCCGAGCCGGTTCATCGCCGCTGCCACGGCGGCGAAGGCTTCGGCCCGACCCCACTCGAGATTGACTAGCGCCGAGACCGCGTCGGCGGCCTGGCCGCTATCGGCGACGGTCGCAGATGCGGACCCGGCGGACATCGATGGCGCCGGGGCGAGGCCGCTGACCTTGTCCTTGAGCTCGTTGACGATGCGCGCTGCGAGCCTGGGGCCGACCCCATCGGCGCGCGCCAACACCGCGCGATCTTGGGCGAAAATAGCGAGGCTGAGGTCCTCGGGCGTTAGCGCCGACAGGATCGAAAGGGCCAGCCGCGCCCCGACGCCCTGCACCGTCGTCAGGGTTCGGAACCAGTCGCGTTCGGCTGCGTCAATAAACCCATAGAGGTGGATGTGATCCTCACGCACATGCGTCTCGACCAGCAGACGCGCCGGTGTGCCGGGCAGCGGCAATTGGCTGATGGTACGGGTCGAGCAGAAAGCCAGATAGCCGACCCCGCCCACGTCAATAACGGCACCGTCCTCGGCCACGGAGTCGACGATCCCGGAGAGCTTGGCGATCACCGGAACGCTTCCCAGGCGCGGCGCGTCAGCGCGAGATGCGCGTGGCAGATCGCCACTGCCAGCGCGTCGGCGGCGTCGGCGGCACCGATCGCAAAGCCGGGCAGTAGGCGCCGCACCATCATCTGCACCTGGGACTTTTCGGCATGACCGGCGCCGACCACCGCCTTTTTGATCAGATTGGCCGAATATTCGGCGACCGGCAGCCCGCGTTCGGCCGGCGCCAGCAAGACGACGCCGCGGGCGACGCCGAGCTTCAAGGTCGAGGCCGCGTTGCGGTTGACAAAGCTCTCCTCGACCGCGGCTTCATCCGGACGAAAGCGCTCGAGCACTTCGCCGATCTGGCGGAACAGCGACACCAGACGCATCGCCAGCGGCTGATCGGTGGCGGCGTGCGCGACGCCGTCGGCGACATGGACAAGGCGGTTGCCGTCGACGTCGATGATACCCCAGCCGGTGTGCCGCAATCCGGGATCGAGCCCCAAAACGCGCATTTTCACCGACCGCCCCGGCGCCGAGTCAGGCGCCGAGCCTCGCCAGCACGTCCTCAGCCACCTCAAAATTGGCATAGACGTTCTGGACGTCGTCGCTGTCCTCGAGCGCCTCGAGCAGCTTGAAGAGGGCGACGGCGGTATCCTCATCGATCGGTGCGGTTGTTTTCGGACGCCAGGCGAGGCGAGCAGACGCCGCCGGGCCAAAACGCTGTTCGAGGGCGTCGCGCACGGCATTAAGGTCGTCGGGTGCGCAAGTCACCGAGTGCTGCTCGGCGTCGCTGTCGACATTGTCGGCGCCGGCCTCGATGACCGCTTCGAACATGTCGTCGGTACTCGCGGTCGCCGCCGGATAGACGATTTCGCCGACCCGGTCGAACAAAAAGCCAACGCTGTTGGTTTCGCCGAGCGCCCCTCCCGCCTTGGTGAACGCGGCGCGGATTTCGCTCGCGGTGCGATTGCGGTTGTCGGTCAGGGCTTCGACGATGACCGCGGCGCCGCCCGGCCCGTAGCCTTCGTAGCGCACCTCGTCAAACGCGGAATCGGCCTCCCCGCCGGCGCCGCGCCGGATCGCGCGATCGACTGTGTCTTTGGGCATGTTGGCCTGGCGCGCGGCCAACACTGCGGCGCGCAGGCGCGGGTTCGCCGCCGGGTCGGGCAACCCGGTGCGGGCCGCGGTCGTCAATTCCCGGATGATCTTGGTAAAGACCTTGGCGCGCTTTTTATCCTGCGCGCCCTTCCGGTACATGATGTTTTTGAATTGCGAATGGCCAGCCATCGTTCTCCGCGCGGCTCCCCCGTCACCCGGGGTGCTACTCGACGCCGCTGCTCATAGGGGTTCACGGTCCGGCTAACAACCCAATATGGCAGCATTGGGGCGCCCCGGATCGGTCTCGGTCAATCCGGCCAAGCGCTTGGCGAGTGCCGCGCGCAATCACAAGATCTGGCGATCCGGGCTCACAAACGCGGTAGATTTGGGAAAAGCCGGCCGCCGATTCGCACCGGCTCGACGCGGGTGGCGAGCCCGCTCGCATCGTCGGTGGCGAGCAGGACGCCGCACAACGTACCCTCGCCCTCGGCGACTTGCGGGCGTTCACCCGGCATCTTCGTTACAAAGCGGCGCACCGCCGGCGCCTTCTGCAACCCGATCACCGAATCGTAATCGCCACACATCCCAGCGTCGGTCTGATAGGCGGTGCCGCCTGGAAAGATCTGGGCGTCGGCGGTCGGGATGTGCGAGTGGCTGCCGAACACCCCAGAGACGCGGCCATCGGCGAAATGGCCGATCGCCATCTTCTCGCTCGACGCCTCGGCGTGGATGTCGACCACGATCGCGGTCGGCCCGGCGGCGAGCGGGTGATCGGCGAGGATCGCCGCGAGCCGGGCGAACGGGTCGTCGAGCGCGTCCATGAACAGCCGGCCCATCAGGTTGACGACGAGTGCCGTGCGGCCGTCGTCGAGGCGGTGCAGCCGCGAGCCGGCTCCGGGCGTGCCCGGCGGGAAATTCGCCGGCCGCAAGACGCGCGGGTCGCGTGCGACATAGGCGATCAGCTCGCGCTGGTCCCAGACGTGATTGCCGCTCGTCAACACGTCGACGCCGCAATCGTAGAATTCGCCGCACAGCCGCTCGGTCAGTCCCGCCCCATGGGCTGCATTCTCGGCGTTGACGACGACGAGATCGAGCGCCAGATCGCGGCGCAACTCCGGGACGTACTTCTTGACCACCTCGCGCCCCGGCCGTCCCATCACGTCGCCGCAAAACAGGATGTTCATGCAATGCCGCTTTAATCCGGGGGGCGGAACTGTTGGAGATCTTCAGGCATTAACCGGGCCAAGATCGACCGAGTCCCCCCGCCCGTTCGGAATGCACCCGCCGCTGATACGTGCGCCCGATCTTGACGGCAGCTACCGCCGAGACGATCCCGACCAGAGCGGGAAGCAGCGCAAATAACCACATCATCGGCTCCTCCGAGGCGGGCGTACCCGCCAACCGAGTTCGACAAACCTACGAGGCGGCGCTTCAGCGGCTGGCGTAGACCGCATTCCCTATGACCCTTTCAAACGTCAAGGACAATACGATTGTGCCGAACAAGGACGCCAAGCCGGCGCCCAACGCTGCCATCCCGGTGATGCTGGCAATCCGCACTCCCACATAGGCGACAACCATAACAATCATCAACGGCAATGGTACAAATAATAATGAAGTAGGAAGCCGCGGCGGCGGGTTCGCCCGACTTAAAACTCGAACGACGTTATATTTACTGATGTAAACGACGATGCTGGCGGCGGTGGTGACGAAACACAACAAAAATATTTCACCGAGGAACGCGCCGAGCGATAATAAGATCGCCCGTATTCCCGGTTCCTCGATAACGACCGCGACAGCTAAATTGGTGAGCAAAGGAATCAATCCGACGCCAACGCAGCCAAACCATTCCGACAGCGTTTCGCTCCAGGGAGGTGCGTCGCGGTCCGGCGGGGACATGCCAAACCGCGCTCATCGGTTCGAAGCAT
>Ga0210390_10001191_pt1 | contig 25554 bp, 54 predicted proteins | sample IncBWH11OmetaG_FD_161050 | JGI IMG/M metagenome (GOLD analysis project Ga0210390, IMG submission 161050) | Forest soil microbial communities from Barre Woods Harvard Forest LTER site, Petersham, Massachusetts, United States - Inc-BW-H-11-O ... | reverse complement strand
GGGAAATAGTCTGAGAGATTAGCCCTGGCGTGCCTCGAGGCGCGCATCAACAGGGTCCTCATCTTCTTGGCTTCCCGGAAGCGGAAATAGCCGCCGGAGAGAATCTTTTTCATGTTGGCCCGGTCACCGCTGGTGGCGACGGCGCGGATGTGGTCAGCCATTGGAATAATGGCCGCCGAAAGGCCAGCGACTTCAGCTGGGTCGTGCTTATAAAAGACGTGCGCTTGAATAGTCGTTTGTAGCATGGCTGCAGACCTCCGATCAACATGGATGCATTTATATTCACAAAGTACTAACATTGAGCGCAACGCTTGACAATGTTAAAGATCCGTCACTTTAAGTATCCTTGTTCGCGTGCCCAGCGTGGGTGGTCGTGCAAAAATCGGTGGCAGGAAAAACAGACTGCGAGACAGTTCTGGAAATCCAGGAGCTTTTGCCCCTGGCGGCCAGTCATGTGATGAACCTGGGTGCTGCTGTTCTTGCAGTTGCCCACCTCGCACCACAGATGCGCTCGCAAGAATTCCAGCCGCCGCTCGGAGTATTCGGTCAGCCGGGTTCGCCTGACTTTGCTGACCCGGCGGATTGACTTAGTGCTCCGCTTGAGCGGCTTGCGGCGTCTGATCAAGTCCAGACCTCGACAATCGCAGTGTCATCGGTATCGAGGCGTCCGAGATTGCACATCCATTCTGGGATATGCTGACGCGCATCTTCCAGGGTATCGGAGGTGTAGGAGACGTGCGTGGGGCGAAGGTAGCCTGGGCCAATCAGCCATTTGCGCGCCACGTATTTGCCGGGTTGATCACTGGGGTTGAAGTAGATCACCCACTGAGTCAGCTGGTTCATACCTGGACGATGGACGGGTGCGGCATCGGTTCCTCGATTGACTCCCACAGATGCAAACAAAACGGGTGATCGTTGATGTGTTCCTCCTTCGGCGGGTGGTACTGCACCACCCAGGCATCGTCAGCGAAGAACAACTCTTTGAGGCGGCACATCGTGACCCATTCGGGGATTCTTTTTTTCTGAGCGTTGGTCACGCTCAGATGCCGGAACCCCATCCCTTCACCGATCATGACGTGATACCGTTCCCCGTCCAGTGGGACGTAGAAGCATCCGTTCCAGCCGTCTACGTCTTCGCTAGCCATCCGGCCTTCCCTGATCCGCCAGCGGTTAGCTCGAAGGATTTTTTCAAGTGCGGTCATAGACTCTGTGGCCGATGTCGCGGATTGCATCATCCCAGGCGCGTTCCTCGGGGCTCATTCGTTCCCGGCGCGCTCGTTCCCGGGCCAGTTTCTTGGCTTCCCGGTTCAGGCTTCCGGCGGCCATCAGAGTGGGCACCCGCTTGTTGCGCTTGACCATGGTGTAGTAGGGAACGTTCTGGCTCATCGACAGGTATTGCTCCCGGCTGGGTGGCGGATATTTGTTCAGGTGAGCTTGCAGGAATTCACCGAAATGCTTGCTGTCAGCACCGGCCCGAAGGCTTTCCACGGTGTCTCTCCGCAAGACGCAGGTGACTTGAATCCATTGCTCTTTATCCGCCTTGGGCGGTCTGCCCAGGCGTGCGGTTCCGTTTGGTTTGGTCGTGGTAGGCATAGAATATCCTAGTGTAAAACATTCGCAGAGCGGTGGGATCAATTATCTCTCCAGTACGGCCATCGGCCAGCAGGTATGATATCCCGCTGGCTCTGGCTCCGTCAAAGGCTCTCCAATCGAGAGCCCCGGTTTTAACGTAGTTACTCATCGAGCCAAAAGGCTGGCCTCGGCCTGCAGCTTTTCCAGGCTCTCCAAGAGGATCTCCATCGATTCGATGCCGATCTCGATCTTGCTGCCATAGGAGGTGCTGAAGGGTTCATGATATGGAGCCCAGCTGTTTTCGGCTGGCTTGGGTGGCCGCCGAAGGCCGGTGACTTCGTAGAGCTTGGCCCGAAGGCGTTCCCGCAAGGCAATCTTGCGATCTTCTTCCTCTTTGGCCAGTCGGGCTTCCTCCTTTTGTTTGGCCTGGAGTTCAGCAAATGCGGTGTAGTGGCTGATGATCATGTCGGGAGCCACCTCGCGCTTTCGGTCCTCGACCGTGGTATCCGGCAAGTCGCCTTGTTCGATTACGCCAATGACCGTGTTGTTGGTCTTGGCGTTCTTGTTGTGGTCGCGGACGGTCACGGTGACAATCTGGGCCACCTTGAACCGGACCACTTCGGGCCCGTCTTTAAGAGCGTACAGCTCTCCGATTTTAATCTGTGCGGCTTGCATTTTAGTTCTTTGAGAAGAGCTCAGCGATTTCCCAGAGCTTGGTGTTGATTTTGACCGATTCCAGGATGGCCTGGATCGGACGGGCTTTGCGGACCACCGGCGACTCCTTGCTGTCTATTGGCGTGACCTTGGTGACATCGTAACCGCCCCTTACCAACCATTCCTGGGCCCGGTTGAAGGTATGCCACAAATCGAACCCCACATCCTCCGCTCGGCGGACGGCCAGGAGGCTCTCAGGATTGACGGTGACAACCTTTGGATCATGGCGAAGGGCAATGGCGCGGTTGACGAACTCAACAGCGGCAGCGGGGCTTAAAGTGACCTCCTTGAAGCGGCGGATATGGGTGCCGATCAGGTCCACGTTAGCCCGGTAGGCTTGCGCCACCGCGACCACCTCCTCGATGGTCCTATTGCCCAGGTGTTTAATCGAGACCGCCTGGACCAAGCCTTCGGGGACGTAAAGCCCGTTCATACAGACTTTGCGTTCCAGGCCAGCACGCATCTGGTAGGTGCCGGTGCCGTCATGGCTGTTGGACAGGTAGAACTGAGGGCGCAGCTCGCCCACCAGCTGTTTAATCTGCAGGTTGGGGTCCGAGAGGGTGATCTCGTGCTTGGCGAACCAGCGGCGATGCGGTTCGTTGCTGCGACTGCGGGTTTGTTTGGCGGCCACCACTTGCCAGTTGTCTTCGGCCAAGGCTTCCAACACCGAACGGGTGCTGATGAAATTGTATTTGGCTGAGGTGGTCTCCAAGTTGCGCTCCGTAGCCAGAGCGGCTGGAGCGTATTTCTGTAACAGATCTAAGTTAAGTACTTGCATATGGACATTCTCAAGTAGGAAAGTTGGTTTGTCAAGTGAGGAATAGATGCCCGTATATTTCCTGCTGTTCCAAGACATCAGCTTGCCGTAAAAGGTCCGCACTGAGCATGGTGGCCAGTTCTCGGAGGTCCTGTGATTTATTGAGGTTATACATGTAAGTAAACCCCTTGGCCTTATGCGAGGGCGGCACGTCCATGGGTGACATCTGCTCCAAGGCTTTCAGGACTTTCCTGCGGATCTTTTGGGTATCGTACTGCTCCCATTTGGCGTATGCTTTGCGGTGTTTTTCGGTATTGCTTCCGCCGATCATGTAGGGTGATCGCTCTTCGTGCTCCAGCTGACAGACATCAGGGGTCAAGGAACAGGGCTTGCCTTCTACGTTACTAAAGACGGCGAACCCTTTGGCGTATTGGTCGTCAGTGATGATGCTGCGCAATAGATGCGCTGGCACCTTCTCCTCCGGCTTAGCCGGTGGCGCGGTCTTGATGTTCTCGGGTAGCGGAGGGGCCGGTGGCGGGACGGACCTGGGCTTTTTGGGTTTGGCTAGCTCTTTTTCCAGTTCCCCTTTTTGAACTTCCTTGCTTGAATGCGCGAGTCGATCAGCTAGCTCGATGCTAATCCTGCCAGCGTTCATTGCTTCTACGATTTCGGCAATCCCGTGCTTTTTTGTGTAAGCTATTCGCGCCTTACTGCGTTTGCTATTCGCTTCAGCTATTGTTGTCGATGGATTTTCATCCTCTTCTTCCTCACTATCGCCATTTGTCAAAGAAGTGTCGGCTAAAACGGCAAAGCTTGCCGTAAAGCCAAAGAGTCTGTTCCACGAGGTTTCGTGGAACAGGTTTTTCTAATCCTAAACATTCAGGCGTTGCCGGGTGGCTTCCCAAGCTTCGTCTGTCGGTTCAGGGATAACTCCCAGCCGGTGCATCAGCTCGATCTGACGATCCCTGGTGCCCCGGCAGAGGTGAGTTTCCTGGCGACCGAAGAGACGCGGGGTGATGGCAAATCTGGGAGCAATCGAGGATTCGCTTTTCCACCATCTCCGCGAGACTGGGATTGACCCAGTGGCCATCCGAGGTCATCGCGAAGACGCAGGTACTGCACTGCTTTTTCATCACCGGCCACCGGGAGGTGTCCACATAAGCATGCTTTTTCATTCGCGGTGAACCTTGATCTGCTCGGCGGTGATGAAATGGACTGCCCCTTTGCCTGAGCGCAATCCATAGGACCTTGCCTTGCTTCCCGCCGTTCCGGTATTCTTGGGGCCGCTGGTGGACTTACCTTCGACCTTGCGCTGGTGGTAGTTGGCCAGCTTGTAGTTCAGCGTCCTGGACTTGTTCGGAGGGTGAAAAGTGAATCCTCCTGGCTCGATCTTCTCGCCACCGTCGAAGCGCAGCAGATACTCCTTGGCATGCCGTCGCACCGCGTAGCGTTCCATCAGCGGCTGGCCTTTTTCATCCAATGTTTCGACGTAGGCTATCGACCGGAAAACAAAGACGTTCCGGCAATCGAGGGTCCGCCGCAGGCACCGCGCATAGGCGCAGTTTTCTGGGTCTTCGCGAGTGGCTCCGGCGATATCTGCCTTGTTAGGCTGGACGTGCATCGCGGCCCTGGCTTCCTTCACCGGGATGCCGTTAAACTTGCGCTCTTTGCGTTGTGGTTTCATAAAACAGCTTTATTTGTGAAAGTTGCAGCTGCCGATGGCTACACCGATAAGCAAACACCATAACCCCACAACGGTATGTGAGGCCATGGCATAGGTACGGCGCAGCTGTTGTTCAACTGCTTTGCGTTTGTCTTCCCGCAGCTCGGCTTTGAGTTCTAGGAGTTCTTCGTGGACTTGTTCAGGTGTCATAAGCGGTGGCTCAGCATGTAGTACATCGCGCCCAGAATCAGCCCAGTTTGCGCGATCATAAGTGTCACAAAGAATTTCGTCTGCGCGTGCAGCTCTTTGTGCAGTTCCGCTTTAGTGGCGAGATGTGAGATATCGACTTTAAACATCATAGATGCCCCTCCAGGCGTTCCTCTTCTTCGCGCTCCAGGCGTTCGTCCTCGAGCCGTTTCACGCCATAGGCGTCCTCGGCTTTCAGCTGCAGGCAATAGCTGCAGTCGCACTCACCGAAGTGGGCAGCGGCTTCATCGTGAGGGATATAAATGATCCGGCTCATGCTGCCTCCCCGTTTCGAGTCGAAACTCGGTCGATGGCAGTGTAGGGAATCAGTGAGATATAGCCCTGCTCATCGACGTAGGAGCAGACATTGCGGCCTGCACTGAGTCTCTCGACATTGGTGACCTGCTGGACTTCGCCATCCCGGGTAAAGATGGCGAAGGGCACAAAGGGTACAGCTCGAAGAAGGTTGGTAAATTCCTGCTGCATAAAACCTTGCTTTCCTTTACAGATCGACGGCAACGCGGATGCCGTTGAAAGCCTCAGTCAGGCCGTAGGCGCAAGAGTGGTAACTCCAGCTGCCATCAAATTCTCTGGCATCGACCTGCCAGTAAGGGGTCGAGGTGACTTGGTTGAGCCAGAGGCGGAATTCGTAACCGTGGACGGTGACGTAAACGGTGTTACGCTCGATTTCGGTGAGGGTCTCGGAATGTTTGACTTGCATATTGAATCTATACGGTTGTTTCGCAATTGAGTAAAGCGATATATTTCATTTAGCAAAGTGGCTGATGAATTCGTCCAGGCTGAAGTCATTGATCAGCGCGAGGAGGAACCCTACGTAGAGGATGCCCAAGGCGATCAAGATCCAGGCGCATCCCCAGGGTGAGACTTTCTCAAACACCCTGGGGACTCTAGCGTCAGTCCGCTTGAAAATTGAAGTAGAACCTTGGTGAATGTTGAAACTCCAGTGAGCCCTTCTTGCCCGTGACTTTGTCGCGGACCACTACAAAGGGGGCCATGAAGCCGATCACTTCCCACTGGCTATGGCGAAGCTCTTCGGTGTTCCAGACTCGCCCATATTGGGCTTCCAGCTCGGTACGGATACCGGCGGCATTGTTCAGCTCGGCTTGACGAGCGCGGCGGATGGATTCGGTTGGGTCTTGCATAGGAGTGGGGTTCTGGGGGAAAGCATGCTTTTTAGAACATCGATTCGAGCTTTTTGAAAGTCGGCACCAAGCGTTCATTCCAGTCATCGCTGAACAAGCACGCCTGAGTGCTTGGGATTGCCTCGCAGTAGACTTTCGTCACTTTGTAGCGAGGATTTGCGGTGACCATGCGGAGTGCCGCCTTGCGACTGGAGGCTATGACTGCCCCCTTGGTCTCTGGCTCACAATCGTATTCAATGCGGATCTTGAATTTCTTCTTCATGATAGCAGTGACCAGGAGAATTCGGTCAGGTTGTTGGTTTGTTTGACATTGTGCGCGGTGACGACCAGCATCCCGCTGGCCTCCTGGGCGCGCTTGGTCTTGGCCCTGACGGCTTTTGGTCCCAGGCGCTTGATAATGGCCTCCAGGTCTACAGAGACCGTGATTTCGCCTTCCAGGTCCTGGTAGCGGTATTCCAGCTTGGCGCTGCCATCACTCCAGAAATGGTTGGACGAGCGGCGCGTTTCCTGGGCTCTGGTTTGGATCTTGACGTTTTTGGTGAGGATCATTTGGGAGTTGTTGGGCCCGGTGTTACCCGGGCCCGGTTTGGTTTACAGGTCCAGGCCCATCAATTCAGAGCAATCTGGCCCAATTCCGCGTGTGATGGATTCCGGGGTTGTGAGTGTTCGGTTGCAGCGCCCACATCGGCCAGAGTGGTAAACGGCCAACTGCGAAGGGATCGCGCCGTCTGGACGGCTCCAGAAATAGTTGAAGGCCAGGACTGGCGCTGATCCCGTGCTGAGCTTGGATGCTTTGGTGATCGTCAGCAGGTAACGGTTAGGGACGATGAGTCCGAGATACTTGAAATCATTCTCGTTATCAGGTCCCGTAAGGAGTGAGACGAAGTGGACAGGGGCTTTAGTGGAATTCTCCACAGCTTTGGACTCGCGCACCTTGTAGGTGTAATGCACTCCTGTCTTGATCGACTCCAGGGTGATGGTGGCATTACCAGCGGTGGCAAACAGTTTGGCATCCGCCATGCTGGCGAAGCGGTGACTGTGAGGATGAAGGACAGGAACGTCAGTGAATTCGGAATTGACTTGCATTGGGATTTGGTGGGTTGGTGGACGGCCCCTCGGAGGCCGTCCTGGTTTGATTTAGCGGTAAACGGTGAAAGGAAGGTCTTCGTTCGCTGTAGCGAAATGCTGCGGCACTGAAGAGAAACCCTCGAAGTGAGCAAAAAGCTTGGTATACCCATCGTCTTGCGGCTCGAGGCGGTCGACCACTCCTGTCATGAAGGAGAAGTAAAAACGATCACCGACTTTCATTTGGCTGACTGGTAGTTTGACTTGCATATCTCTCTAATACGACACTTTCCCAATTGGGTAAAGCGAAAGTTTAATTTAATTTACGCTGCTTGACAGCGTTGCCAGCGGCACGAGCTTCGGCTCGGGTGGCGTAACGGACCAAGTCCTCGTCGCAGGTGACAAAGCCCTGGCAGTGCCAGCCCGTGCGCTTGCTCCGCTTGAAGGTGGTGCGGACGTACTTCTTGACCGAGAGGTTCCACTTGCCATCGTAGGATGGATACGTCTGGATGCGGTATTGGATGCCGTTCATTGAACACCTCCTGCGGGGGCCGGAGCCCCCCAGATTGGATGTTTTGGGCATTCGCTTTCGGCATGCCGCAGGATTGTGGCAACAGCTCGCGCCGGTGCTTTGAGATCGGCAAAAAAGGCCACCGCGCTCTTTAGGCTGAAGGCAACCCACTTGTGTGCCTCGCCATTATGCTTCTTTGCGTACAGGGCGAGTCCATCATTGTAAACGCCTCCGATGGTGACACTGATCCAGCTGTAGCCAAGATCCCAGTTAAAGTACTCGCGAACCTTGAACTCAATGGTCTCGATGGGGCCAGTTTCTTTCTGTTCAGTGATGTCTTCCCAGCTGCTCGATTGGGACGCTGCTGGGGCCGAAGCAGCTGGCTTCTGCAGGGCATTGGTGATGGCATCCAGGACGATCTTGGGCTGATAAGCTGCCAGCTCGCGGTCAGAGACCGGGCAGGGCTCAACTGGCCCAGTGATCTGCTCCAGGACCGGCTCGGGAGCCGCCTGAGCCGCTTTCGCGGCTTTCAGGTTGAACTTGACCAGCCACTCGGGGCCGAATTCATTGCGGACCTGCTGGAGGCCACTGCTGATATCGCGGTTGCCCTGGTAGTTGCCATCCATCCATGCGGAGTGCAGTTCGCGTCTCCAGAAGCGGCCCATACGGTCGGCCCAGGTGATGATGGCTTTGATTTGTTCGGTGGTAGGTTGATTGACTTGCATATTTATCTTTACGACACTTTCCCAATTGAGTAAAGCACTATTTTGAAAATAAAGCGCAACGCTAGGAAAAATCATTATGAGATCAATTTTCGTTGATTTTCAATGGTTTACGCGCCGTTTGGTTTTAGAGGTTGCCGAGGTGCGCAGGAAGATGGTACACCAGCAGAGTGGACGAATACGATGAGCTGCAGGATGCTATCCCAGGGCCTAAGCCGAAGCGCAAAGTGGTGAAGGTTAAAGCGCCGATGCGGGAGGCGGATAAACGGACGTCTTTGGACCCAAAAGCTCCGGCACCGCATTTCCAGGGCGTCTTAGAGGATAGGGGCCCGGAACAGGTCAAAGCCGCTCTGGAAGCCTGGACAGCACGCGTAGAGGGGGTGCCGATTGTCGACATCGCGCACGGCTTAGGGGTTTCGATAGCTTTAGCCAAACAGCTGATCAAAGAGGTGCATGAAGCGATCCGGGACGACCTGAAAGACAACTTGGAGTTAAACCGGCAACTGGATCTGGAACGGATCGATGGTTTAGTGAACACGTTTTACCCGCAGGCCCGGGCTGGAGACACTGACAGTGCAGCGGTGGTGATTCGGGCCCTGCAGCACAGATCGAAGTTGACCGGGATTGAGCCCTTGCCTGACCCAGGCCGGAGTCATCCGCAGAATGTTTTGGTCTGGATCAACAGCCAAATGCCAGCGATCAATAAACTAGTGGACTCGCTCCCTCTGGAAATGCCACCATCGGCCCCATCGTAAATGATACTTTCCAGTACCCGGACAATTCCGACATTTGAGCTTTTTTCATGCCAATTCCGACATCCTGAAATTTGGTGCTTTACCGAAACGGTGCGTCCCCCTCCTAATACCTCCCAGTGGTAGCCGAATCCTCTGATGTTCGCGCTGCGATCTTTCAGGGATACAGATCTTAGTTGTACAGGCAGACAGAACACCACGAGCGACAGCGAGTTCTTTCTTGAAGAGTGAAGAAGTAACAATGTAAAGAGTTTGGTTGGATGACAATCGTGCGCGGCAAAACGTTGGAGGAGCTTTCCTTTGTGGAACTGGAAGCGTTGTACGCCCAGGTGGAAGGCGAGCTGGAACAGATTGAAGCGGAATTAGAGAAGCGATGAGCACGGAGCGTGACAGAGATCTGGAGAAGATCTTCACTTATCATCCGCCGAAGGATGACCAACCGGCGCGGTACGAAGAGATCCGCAAAGCGGCAAAGGGGCTGGCGGTATTGATTGAGGATTTGTGTCCCGAGAGCCGCGAGCGGACTAATGCGATCACTCACATTGAGTGTGCGGTTTTCTGGGCGAACGCGAGTATTGCCCGGAACGAATGAAGAACGACCACAAGCGCGAGCCCGGAATGCCGGTCGAGGTTTTGGCTGCTTTAGCGCCCAAGGCAGGCAGTGTGGTGATGGCGATGAGTTTTCAAGCGGTGACCTTTTACGATAAGGAACAAAAGCGGCAGGTGATTGTTCTCTACGCTTTAGGCCAGGACGGGATTGTGCGAGAGTTCACCGGCGGCAAATGGAACGCTTATCCCATCACCAGAGAGGCAACGAGAGTTTGACTTATGGACACTGACGAACAAGTGCAAGCGATGCGTCGAGCAGCAACGCCGGAGTGGAGACCGGAAGGTCCGGTGGACGAGTTGACTATTGTGTGGGCCAGTGAAAAGCGCGAGCTGTTCGGACGGCTGGAGACTCACGCCAAACTGATCGAGGAGTTGAACGAGCGGATGCGGACCCTGGAAGCCTGGGCCTGCCAGCTGAGGCGCGAACCCACCTTCTTCACCGAGAAGCCGCTCAGCGAACATCCGTTGTACAGGCAAGCGACAACCAAATAGTGTCTCCTCTGTGCCGCGCCTCGCCGCCAACGCAGCCACCAAAGCTCTCCCCAACTCCCAGAGCGTCTACATCAGGTGCCCTGCTTGCAGGCGTTCCTTCCGCCGCTTCCGCTCACAGGTCTCCATGTTCTGCTCGGTGCCTTGCTACTGGAAAACTATCAATTGGTTGCTCAAAAGTTTTTATGCCGCTCCCGATTCAAATCCCTTGCCGCTCATCCCTAAGTCTGACCCAAATGAACGGGCCGAGGTCTCGCTGTCTCGGCAGCTGCGCGGCCTTGGTCCATGCGCTAGTGCCTCAGCGCCAAGCGGTAGCAAGCGCCGTAACGTGATGCGCGACTAGTGTTCAGGGCCCATAATCCGTATTATGGGCCCTGTGTTATGAGCCTTGTGCGGTGACCCTCCAGAGCCTGGGGAGAGGGCCACCCTCCGCGTTAAACGGGCCTGAGAAACAGGGCCGGGTAATGCCTCCGTTTGAGCCTCGCCTGCGCATTGCGCCGGTATCTTAAGTCCTCGCTACGATATTTCAGAAAAGTCTTGCAATGCTCTCGTTCTTCTCCTTTAATCATTGCGTGCTGGGAATACAAATAGACACGGAGAGTGGTTGCTGGGAGTGGCAGGGGAAGATTAACGACAGGGGGTACGGGGTAATCAGGATAGCCGGGAAGGACCACAGGGCGCACCGTGTAATGTGGGAGATGCACTACGGCAGCATTACGCCTGGGTATGAATTACACCACAAGTGCGAGAACCGGCGATGCTGCAACCCGGATCACCTTGTAATGCTTACGCATAAAGAGCATCTAGCATTACACCCGGATAATCCATTCAACCTGGGCAATGGGGGTCGAGGGCTGGGTGTGCTGAGAGAGAGGTGCAGGCGAGGGCACCTGTTAACGCCGGAGAACACTTGGATACGAGCCAGTGGGGTACGGGTATGCAAGGAGTGCTCCAATCAAAGGATCCGCGACTGGAGGGCTAAAAAAAATCGACCCCCCGGCAGGGGTGAGCGTCAGATGGAACCAGGACGCAAAGGTGGTCATGGCCAGGAAGTGGAGGTGCCATTTGAAGGATAGGAGTAAAGAAGAGCCTCTTCTGGACTGGGCTAAGAGGCGGGAACCGGCCAAGGCTTTTGCCGCCAAGGACGAAGGGATTGCGGTAGTTTTGGCTCACAGTGAAGAGGCGCTTAAAGTGAACATTCGTCGCCTTGTTGCTTCTCAGCCCAAAGAGATCCCGGTCCCTTTTATCTTTGAGACCTTGCGCCTTTACTTGGAGGCTCACGCCGGGGCCGCCCACACCCCGGAGTTTTGGGGTGCGACCTGCAACGCCCTGATTGCCGATGGATGGATCATTAAGGACGGGGGCCGCGATTACATGCAGACCGAAAAAAGCCATGGCCGGGACAGTGCCACTTATGTCTGGCCCGATCCGTGGGTGGTCTTAGTCAGAAAGAAAAGAAAACGAAAAACGAGGGTAGAGCGAGTATGCAAGTAACAATTCAGATTGATACCAAGAACCAGGAACAGGAGACCCAAGTGCGTTTGCTCTTAGCTGAGATAGCCGAGGGGTTACGCGAAGTGGTCCGAATAGCCAAAGGCAAGCCCACGGTATGAGAGGAGTCAGCCGCCGTTGGCGTTATGCGGGTGACAAACGCGGAGGCGCTTGGGTCAGGATCCGTCACCCTAAAGGCGTTCCAGCCACTTTGGAAACCGTTTCGGACTGGGTGGGGCTCTTTGAATCCCTGGTGGTCACTAATCCCCCTCTGGCCGAAGCGGTGACCAAGGAAATAATCGTGCGCTATTGCACCTATCGGAGCCAAGCCTTTGGTCTGCGCCACCGGCTTCACCGGCTGGAGAACCCCGAACTTTACTCGGCAGAGGAGGACGAGTAGAACACTGAAGCGAGAAGGAACTATAATTTTATGGGCGAAATCGCAGAAGAAATCTTTGTCCAGCTGGTCGCGGGGTTAGGGTCAAACCCCACTCAAAGCCAGCTGGAAGCCGCCGCCACTGAAGCCCTCGAGGCCGAGGCAGCTTATCAATTAGTCCAATCCCGCAAAAGTAGAGGCGGATAAAAAATGAAGATCAAAGAACCCCTTTTTACCACTGACCGGCTAGCAATCATCCAATCGGTCTGGGATTCGATGCCGCCCTCGCAAAAGGCTTTGATGATCCAGACCGTCAGAGAAATCTTAAAAGAACAGTTCCCGGACGCTAAACCCCTCGCCTCGACCGAGATTGTCCTAGAGCTCTCATGGAAGATGGGCTTCCATTACGCCATGATCTGCATGGAACAAGGTGCCTTAATCAAGGGGGGAGAGGTCACGCCGGAAAACAACTAGGAAAAGCTCGCTAGGATATGCCAGAACAACACCAACCCAAATCCGAGACCTTTTGCGGCGTCTGCCGTCATCCCACCGGGGTGGGCGAAGGTCATTACCAGAATTGCCCGGTCTATACCGGTGAACCCCAAAGTGGGACGATCTACGGGATCCAAGCGTTAGCCGCCCAGGATCAAGCGGGGACGCAACAAGCCGCCGCTCAACAACAACCCAATAGCCTGGGCGGGGCCGGTTACTACACCCCTAACCACGGCAGCGTGATCCAAGACCCTTTGAGCGGACTGGAACGCGCTAGCGGACTAGAGACCGCCTGCCCCTACTGCGGCGGGGTCGACCAGCATATCTGGGCCGGGCCCCAGGGATGCCCCGGAGCCAGAACCCCGCGAGGGCGGACCTACCAGGATCACCTCGGGGACGTTGCCCAGATCTATCGCGAAGCCAAAGAACGCTTGCTGGAAGAACTCAAAATCCAGCGCGAAGTCAACCGCCTGCTCGCTAAAGAACTGCTCGCCCTCCGGCTCACCCTCGCCCAACTCAAACTTAAACACGGGATCGTCCTAGGGGAGGGGTAACCCCGAGCGTGTCGACTGCCCAGGAGCTCTACCAGATCTATTCGGGGTGGACCGGCACCCTGCACTTCTGGGTAATCCGCGAACTGGGCACCCACCTGGACTGCGAATATTTCCCCGACAGCTACCAGTTTAAGCTCTACTCGGGGTTCGTCGAGGAATCGACCAGCTCAAGCGGGATCCCGGGGCTCTCCCGGCCCGAAGGGGAGCGCAGCGAGACAATCCGGCTTTTGCGGCCCGAAGACCGGCCTGCCCCGGAAGACTTGGACAATCTCTTTAAAGAAATCTGCTTGGCCGCCGCCCGGGTCTTAGAGATCAGGGTGGGTCGCAAAGCTTTACCTCAAAGCTCGAGAGAAAAAAGCTCCCCGGCCCTCAAAGAGTCCAAGGCTCTGGCCGGGGAGTCCTGAGAGCCCTTCTAGCTATGCGCGTCAACGGCACCCGGCGTTTTTACCTGATCCAGACCAAGGAGGAAGCCTTCGGGGCTTGGGTCGATGAGAATGACCGCTTGATCCAGGTCCCTAAACAGTGGCATGACCTGATGCGGGCACCTCTGTCTGAACTGATGGCGCGGGTCAAGCTTTACGGCTACGAGATAGAGGAGACCGGCAAGAAAATGTAGCTCAGAGAGGGCGCTTACCCCAGGCGGCCAGCGGCGAAATTGGAGGTCCCGTACTCGTCACCGCTCCAGGAGGTCGGGGCAATGATCGTCACCGGCCCCGCGACACTGGGGCCTTTACACTCCTTGAACGGGACCGTTGGAATCTGGGGACAGGGCCTCGTCTGGATGGGCGCTAAGCCGATTTGAGCCACTTTGAGAGGGTTGCGCCCTCTGAACCCGGGCCGGTAGCCATCAACGCAGCACAGGGGCGCTGGTGAACGGGGCGAGGCCATTGGACGCCAGGGTGTGGGCTTAATCGGGCAAACCGGCTTCTCCCAGCCGCTGAACCCAGAGCAACCCGAATAGGGAGACTGGAAAAGAACCGACTGAATCAAAGGCGAGTTTTGAGCCATATCCGAAATTTGGTCCACAGATGAGAAGTCCAAGTCCGGTGATCCCCACGGACCCCGTACCTTCGCCAGCAGGCCCAGCAATCTCCCTGCCTGAATTGTTCCACGCTCCGAGAACTCTTACTCTTCTTTGGCGGTCGCGCTAGCGCCAGTCTTGGGCTGGGCGGTCTTGCTCTTTTCCGGTTCGGGTTTCGGCAGATCGACCTCGGCCTCGGGATAATTGCGCAGTGAGGCGCTGGAAACCTGGGGGATCTTACCGGCTAGTTCGGCTTCCAGTTGATGATTGCGTTTCTCCAGCTGATCGATCCGGTTCTGCATCTCGTGCATTTCCTCGGAGACCCCGGGAACATCTTCCTGCTTCTTAGTTATAGGCACTGTAATTTCTCCTCTTCTTGTTGATGATTTTACTGATCTGCGGTTGCGAAACTCCAAACTTGGCGGCGATTTCGGATTGAGTCATTCCCGCCTCGCGTAGCCTGAAAACCTCAGGCAGCTCAGCAGTGAGAACCTTTTGCAAATGCCTTTGCTGTTCTCGGCGGGTCGCCCAGCGACAATTTCCTGGCTCGTAGTTGCCGCTGCTGTCGATCCGATCAAGCGTGAAGCCGTTGCCAGGATACGGCCCCATATCAGCCAAGAAATTCTCGAAGCTCTTCCAACGGTCGCAAACCTGGATACCTTTGCCGCCGTAGTATTTGAACTCTCGCATGTACGGGTAAGTGCAACGGCTGCGCATCCCAACCCAAATGCGGTACTCGGCGGTGGGCCGTATTCCGCTTACCGTTCCAACTCCAATGGTGTGACCGTGGGTGATACGCATAGTTCGCACGCCAAGGGAGAAAAGGGTTTCCCCGTCCCGCACTCACGGGACGGGGTGCTTGTGCTTCTTCAGTCACCATGTTCTCGAGGCCCAATGTTAGTGAGCCCGGGGCTGTTGGCCCCAACTTTCCAAAGAAGACAGCCTAGAGGCTAATCAAAAAACGTGCATCAGGACAAGGACGATCAGGATCAAAAGAAGGATCCCGACTCCCCCGAAAGGGCCGTAACCCCAGGCGTTGTTGTACCCCCAGCCCGGGAAAGCTCCGATCAGGCAGAGGACTAAGATGACAATCAGGATGGTGCTCATGGTTTATGGCGAGGGTTTCCTCAAAGCGTCTTCGATCTTGATGGCTCGTTCGTCGATGGCCTTGATCCGGTTACTCATGTCGACTTGCCGGGATTCAAAGTAATCGATCCGGGCCCGGATATAGTGGATCTCGTCTAAGGCCCGGTTGACCTCATCGACGTTACGGCTCTCGGCTTTGTTGGTGGCCCAGAAGTTTCCGACTCCGGTGAAAACAACCAAGCCCAGAGTGACCAGTTTGACCATCGGATCCTTGTCACCTAAAAGGGCCGCGACCACGCTGGCTTTACTGGTTCCATTGCCGTTCTTTGGGGTTTCTTCGGGTGGAGGAGGCATAGTTTTACAGGGGCCACGTTTGCATGGCTTTCCAAAGGTCAGTCGATTGAATAGGAGGAGGCACCACGTCAGTCCCGCCCTGGGGCCCACCCGGATACGGTGGGACGGCATTGGGTCCTTGGGCAGCTGGAGGGCTTGAGGGAGTCGCGATCTGTTGCGGCTGGTTCTGGCCGGTGTAAGGCGGGACGATTGGCATAACGGGCTATCTCCTTTTCATGATCGGCGCGGCAGGGATAAAAGGTGGCAGAATCGATTGCGGTCGGTGATTGCGGCTTCCAGCCCTGGCTGGGCCCAAAGGTCTGGGATGGGTTTTTAACCATTCGTAATGGACTTGATCGTAGCCTCGCTCCAAAGGCTGGATCATTGGCTCGGGCGGAAAGATCCAGGCGTAAGGCGGCATTAGCCAGGGGCCTTCTTCCCCTTCGGCTTGCCTGTACCCGATCAGGGCCGGGACCTCCAGAGGGGAGGGTTGATCCATCCCGGCATAGAGCGGCACCGGATTCACTAGTAGCCTCCTCTCCCGCGACCGGCTTGAGCGAACCGCAGCGGTGGATTGGGAGCTAAGGTGAATGGAGTGCCCGAAATGATCAAAGGACTCCCGGTGTAGAGTTCCGGCTGACTGGACGCTTCAGCAGCCGTGGCTCCGCTAAGCAGACTGAAAAATCCCAAGCCCTGTGGTGCCACCACGCGGGGATCGTACCCTTTGGCCAAAAGGGCGATCTGGGGATCAGAAGGGATAATCCGCCAGACTGCCGGATAAGCCACGATGGCTCCGGCTCCTTTGTCGCCGGTCCCGATCTGGACAAAGGCTTGGTTATCCAAAAGGAGATAGCCGGTGGTCGCGGTCACTCCGGTGGAGGGAGCCTGATAAACTCCATTGACGTACATCCGGCCCCCGGTGATCGAGCCAGCGGAACCGGTGACACTGAAAAAAAGGTGGTGCCACGTCAGGGGCGCTAACCCCATGGCGGGAGGCGAATAATCGAAGGTCCCGCCGGTGTTGCTGAAGATATTGCAGCCGAAACTCCACGAGGTCGGGGTCCCGTTCTGACCGACATAGTGGAGCTGGAGCTGGGCGTTTAGCCCACCCCCGGCATTGTTGCCGCTCGGCAGAAAGAAATACTCGGGGTTAAACGGCGAGGGTGCCGTGTTGGGCATGTAGATCCACACCGCGCAGGCCATCGGCGGATAGACGCTGACTCCCCGGGCATTCTTGAAAAACGAAGTGGTTGCTCCCCCTTTGATAGCCATTAGTACGCCTCCACCAGAACCTGTAAGAGGTGGGCGATCCCCGCCATGGTGTCACCCCCGTTGGTCCCTACCCGCTGGATCTGGAGCCGGTAGAGTTGATCCGGCCCAAGAGTGCCCAGAAAAGAGGTGGCTACATTGATCGCGGTCGAGGTCTCGATATTGACTCCCGCGCTGGCTCCCACCGCAGTTACCAGTGTTCCCCAGTGATCGCTGGAGATGTTGGCTCCTTCAGTCGGTTCAACGGCTATGCCCCACATCACGTTGCCGGTAGCCGCTCCAGCCCATTTGAGGATCATCTTTAAACCGGTGGTCCAAGTCGCTCCCTGCGGGAGACCGGAAACCGTGAAGATGGCGCTAACCACCCCGTTAGCGAAATCCTGGGTTGGGATCCCGTTGACCGTATTGGCGCTTGCTGGGCTGGCATTGGTGGGGTTAAAGGCGTAAGCCCCGAAGTTGCCGAAGGTCAGTGAGCCCAGACCGGCTGGTCCCGCTGGTCCTGCTGGGCCTGGAGGGCCTTGGCTCCCGCCGCCTCCACCCCCGCCCCCGCCAAACTGCTGGAGGGCGAGAGCCAGATATTGGGCGACAGGTTCCCGGTGATCACCGGCGTTGAGGATCCTTGTAATGCAATCGGTTAAACTCGCGTCGGGAGGTATCAGCTGGATGCTCATAGGATTTTGCTGTATCCCACAGCCGCTCCTGGCAAGGTGCAGAAAGGCGGCAACGGATTGCGGATGTTGATCGCGTGGGTCTGGTCCTGGCCGTTGTAACGCACCGGGATCCCGCTGTTAGAGGGGTTGACATAAGCTCCAGGGCCGTCCTCCCACGCCACCGTGGTGGGGGGTCCTGGCGGAAACTTGACCGGCATGAAGGGATTATTCATAAGCTTTGCTAATTGCCTAAGCCTCCCATGGTTCGGACAGGTCCGGTGGGGGTGACTACTGTGCCTAAGCCATCGATGAAATGGCCTGCCGGAAAAGTCGAGACCGGAAACGGGCTCCCGGCGATGGGGCCGATTTCCCACGGCCTCGTCGAGACCGGCAACTGCTGGTAAAGCGGGGCTGCCTGCGGATTGGTGGAGGGGTCCATAGAATTAGTAGGGTGGAGTTCCTTGAGGTCCCGGTCCCATGATCGGAGTCGGGCTGATCGCCGAAAGTGTAGGAGGCGCTTTGATTGGCCCAGTCTCCCAGTTTTTGGTCATCGGCGGCAATTGATTAGCCGATCCCTGATTCTGGCCGTTCGCTCCGGCTGGCATTTTGGTGGGATAAAACGTCCCTTTCCAAATGCCTCCCGGCGGATAAGGATTGGCCGTCGAGATATTGGCCGGTTGCGGTGACCCGTAAGGGAAGGGGTTGGTGATTGGCCCCAGTTCAGGGGTGGTGACAGGTGCCCCGCCAGATGGCGGCGGCCACGTCGGGAATGGCGGTAGGCCGGGTTGACCTGCCAATGTTTCAATATCTTCAAACATATGGTTCCTTTGTATTTAGTTTTAAAACAGTCCACTCGAGATCAAGGAAAGTCGTGGGCGGCGGTCACGATCCAGTGTCTGCGACATAGTTAAAATATACTTGAGTCGTCGAAGTTGCGGCAGTAGCAAAAGTAATAGCTGAAAACCCCCAATCCCCTAGTTGTGCTCCGTTTGCGCTGCCATGATCCACCAGCAAACCGTCTCGTACTGAATTAGCCGCCCCCGTTGTATGATTGTATAGGGTCATAGTAGGTGTTTTCGCCATAGGTTTATGGAAAGGATTTGAACCATAGGCATTGAGTGAACTAATAGAAATAAAACATCTGGGATTAGGACTACTAGCGGTGCCAATCGCCGTCCCATACGGATACGACTTCTGAAAATACCGCAAACATTCGTCATAGTTCTGCGTGAACGGTTTATCGATCCAGGTCGTGCAAAGCGAACCCGGTTCATGTTGAACGAAAGCGATATCGAACGTCGAGTTGACCGGGCTGGCGGCAAAGTTGCTTTGACCGGGTGCGCCAACCCCGGCGAAAGTTTGCCAAGCGTCGTTAGCCGGATTCAGTTGGCTTGATCCACAAGCAAGACTCACTAAAAGCTGATATCCGGTAGAACCCGGCGCAGTAGCAAAATTTCCGCTCGGCCAAACGGGCAAATTAGGCAACTGGATCAACGTCCAAGTATTCGCTGCCGGAATAGTGCACAATTTACTTAGTGTTTTAGTGGCTGGTCCCGAATCTTTTAATATCAATCCGAAGGAAAGACCGGCGACACTGGAACGAACTAGCAACGAGACCGAATGAACATCACTCATCAATTCCCGCCATTGCGGACCTTCGACGTACTGTTGCAAAAGATGATAATCTGAAGCACCCAGGCTCGTTTGTTGCCCACTCAGCGTGACGCGCCAAAACTTGGAAGTAATAGCGAAACTCGTTCCCGGCACCATAATCGGAGGACTGGCGGGCATTTGTTGTACACTGCCGGTCATGGTTGCAGTAGACGCTTTATTTGAGATCCACCGGTCAATTGCCGGAGTATTCGCTGCATTATAAATTCCAAACGAATTACCGACATTGCGCTGATCCACCTCGAACGTCGAATTGCCCACCGCGTTGAATGATCGAAGGCGAACCGAGGTTATTTCAGACGCCGGATCAGGGACATAGATCAGGCTGTCGGAACCCAGCGTAGCCACGTTGCCAGTGTTGGCGCTGACCGCTGTCGGGCCGGGTGGACCCGCCGCTCCCGGTGCACCTTGAGCACCTAGAGGCCCTTGAGCACCTAGAGGCCCTTGCGCGCCGCCTGGGGTTACCAGATCGCCTGCATTAACAACTGAACCAGGAACTGCCATAAAGTGTTTACCATCCTGTGTCGGCGGTGTGATGCCAACCGCAGACCCAATTACTTGTTGGCGCGGTCCCGCCAACTAAAACGCCGCCGTACCCTCTGTCTCCTGCGTATACTGGTCCACCACTGACCTGATTTTGATTGGATGAATAATTCCTCAAGCTATTGCTGCCATCGCTTGGATTCCAGATACTAATAGACGGGGCTTTAGCCATTGGCTTAATAAAAGGGATCGGAGTGTAAGCGTGCGCGCTTGGTAGCACGTACAGCTGGTTCATTCCACCACTAGCAACCGCTCCCGCCGCTGTTCCGTATTGATAGGTCTTCTGGTAATACCGCAAACATTTCTCGTAATTATCGACCCATGAGAGTTCAATGAACGGGGTTGAAACCGGCCCTGGCTCGTGCTGGGCGTAATTGAGGTTGAAAGTGGCACCGTTAATGGCAAAAAGGTTGCCGGTGGTATCCTGACTGGCACCCCCCAGATAGCTGCCGGTCACCCACGCATCGAGGGTCGGGGACTGCCAACTGGAGCCGCAACCAAGGCAGATAGAGAGCTGATAGCCGGGAGTGCCCCAGGCGAGACTCCCCCAGTTGCCGAGGTTGGGAAATTGGGGAATCGCAGGCAAAGTGAAGGTCTGGATCCCGCCATTACCGGTGTAGATGAACTGGTGAACAAAGGAATAAGTGCTTGGGAGGTCTCTCAAGGCGACCGAAAAGAGAGTATTGTTGACGCTGCAGCTGACGGCGACAGATAGCGAGCTGGTCCCGGCAATGATTTCCCGCATCATTGGGGCTTCGATGGCTTGAAAGAGCAGAAGGTATTCCCCAGCCGCCAAGGTGGCTTGGGCGGTGGTGATCGCCAGCTGGATCGCGCTCTTGGAAATCATCTGTCCACTGCCCGGGATCCCGGTGAAATTGGAGGCCACCTGATTGTAGGAAGCCACCCCGTTGGCTGCTGATTTAGTGGCTTGCCAGCGATCAACCACCCAGCCACTGGCGCTTCCCGCCGGGAGCGATGCGGCGCTGGCTCCCACCCGGCGCTGATTGATTTCCATGCTGGGATTACCAAGCACGTTCACGCCGCGTTGCCGCATCAGCCAGAAAGTCGATTGCGGCACCGAGATCAGTTTATCGCTTCCGATGGTGGCAAGGTTGCCGCTGTCAGTACTGACCGCTATCGGGCGGCAGGTATTGGTTCCGTCAACGAAATCGGTGGTATTGCCGGAGAGCTGGGTTAGTAGCCCGGGAGCGACAGTGGTCGCTAAAGGGTAAGTGGCCGGGGTCGGATTAAAGAGAGTGACTTGGGTCGGGGTCTTGGCGGTAACCACCATCTGGCCCGCCACTCCGGGGCCACCCGCATCGTTGATATAAACCCATTCACCCAAGGCGATCCAGCTGGTGTCCGCCAATGGGACATTGATGCTTTGTCCATAGGCCGGGACGGTGAATCCACCGGCTCCTACCAGCGTCCAAGAGGGGGTCCCGGCGGCTCCTTGTGGTCCTTGGGCTCCAGGACTGCCTGCGGCTCCTTGCGGTCCTTGGGGCCCTTGCGGCCCCTGATCGCCTTCGTTGCCCGGTATTCCTTGAGGTCCCGCAGTTCCGGCGACCCCTTGCGGGATGGCAAAGTTAAAGACAGCCGCGCTGGAAGAGCCAACGTTAGTGACCGCCGCAGCACTTCCGGCGGTTCCGGTTGAGGTGGTGCCCACCGCAACCGTCGCAGCGGCTCCAGGCGCTCCAGTTGGCCCCGTTGCTCCAGCCGGTCCAGCTGGCCCTTGAATCGGCCCGACATCCGCCCAGATATTCCCAGCTGACCAGACCCAGCCGTGGGAAGTGTCCAAGGCGATCCAGAGATCCCCGATGGTGTTGCCAGTCGTCGGCAGATCCGCGTGAGTAGCGACAGATCCCTTGATCACCACACTGGTGCCGTCATTGCCTTTGGGGCCTTGGGGGCCAACTGGCCCCTGTGACCCTTGGGGCCCTGAAGGACCCGGTCCTCCAGCTGGTCCTTGGCTGCCTTGAGGTCCAGTGGGTCCTACGGGCCCGGGATTTCCTTGTGGGCCCATGGCACCTCTTGGTCCAATGGGTCCTTGAGAGCCAGTGTCGCCGGTCCATTGGCCCATGTCGATCCAAGCGGAGCCGCTCCAGACGAAAGATTCGCCAGTATCAGCAGTTGTCCAAAAATCGCCCTCGGTGTTCCCGGTGGCCGGGAGATCGCTTACCGTCGCCATGGTGCCCTTGGCGTTTAAAGGCGGTCCCGGCGGACCATCGGGTCCTTCCGGTCCTGGTGGCCCAATCCCGCCAGGAGGGCCTGGAAGGGAAGTCGTCGTCACTTTACCGGGATCGATCCCTGTACCCGGCGGCACATTGTAATCGGTGCCGAAATTCATCACCGTCATCCGGTTGAGGGCATCGGTGGAAACCACCTCATAGTAACCGGCGTTTTCGATCACGATGGTCATCCCGGCGACGAAACCTTGGGCGTTAGCGACGACAATGGTGGCGTTCTGTTGGACCGGCGGCTGGACCCAGGGAGTCAGGACGGTGGTAAAAACGTAAACGAACGTGATCCCATCGTAATCAGGCGGATCCTGTGGCCTGACTCCTGGAACCCTGGGCTCTATGGTGTATTCCATCAGGCCTTAATAATGAACATGATCGCCAAATAGGGCGGCAAGATGCCGAAGGGCGTGGCGCTGCCGGTCGCGTCACTGGTATTGGTCGAGGGACCGCCAGTGGTTAAGCCTTGTTCAGAAAAGCCGGTATCACCCACGCTGGGGCCTCCCGTGGTCAAATCTCTGTCCGCAGCGCCGGTGCTGGCCCAGGCGCTATTGGTCTGGCTGGCGTAAACCGTATTGCCTTGAGGCAAGGTGGCGTTTGAAATGGCGATATTTTGCGGAGTGAAATACTGAGCACCCCCAGGCCCCAAGCCTTGCACTGGATTGTTCATCCCAACAACGCCTTGGAAGAGTCCGTGAGTATGGCTGAATTGGCCTGCTCCGATCAGATGATAGTGATCCATCCCGTGGAGGTGATTAACCCCCGCATGAGTGTGACCCTGCATCGAGTGCGTGTGATTCGCGCCCACATGGGTGTGGTTCCCCAATGTATGGGTGTGCGAGGCCAAGTTAGCCGTGACTAGAGTTACGGTGGCAGCCCCACCCTTGGAGGCTAAGGCTTTAGTGGCACTGGATCCGACTGGGAGAACATCGCGGAAATCTGGGACGTTAAAGGTCGATTGATCACTGTTGGAGGGGTTGCGGAAGGTATCGCTGATGATCGAGTAGAGCGCGGAGTACTGACTCTTTGAGACTGCTTGGCCCTGACACAAGATCCAGCCGCCGGGAGCGGTGGGGGTGCACCACATCGCGACCGTGCCGGTCATCGCCACGCCCTGAATTCCTTGCGGCCCCTGCGGTCCTATTGGGCCTTGAGCCCCTTGCGGCCCCTGCGGTCCTGTTCCTGAGACATTGCTGCCTGCCGGGATCACGGTTCCGGGCGGCTGGCCGCCAGGATAATTCTGGTTGACTAAGGTCAGAGTATTGGCCGTGTCATCGGTCGCCTGAACCGAGAAATATTCCCCGGCTTCCACGTAGACGATCTGACCGGCGGCAAAAGAGCTGGCATCGACCACGAAAGCGATTCCGGTGGTGGTTGGAATCGAGAAAGGCTGCGACAAGGTGGTGTAGACACTGGTTCCTGAAACGCCTTGGGGTCCAGGAGGCCCAGCAGGACCCACCGGACCCTGCGGACCCAAAGGTCCACGCGCATTGGCTGGAGCAACGCCGGTTCCGGCAGCGATCATGGTGCCGGGTGCGGCGTTATTGGGGTCGCCGGAATTGGCCAGATAGACCGTAAAGCCGTCTGGAGGGGATCCGATTACCGTGAAGGTTCCCGCGACCGGGATATAAACCAAAAGCCCTGGAGTCATCCAGGAGGTGTCGGTGACACTGGTCAGCTGCGGGACGCTATTGGCGGGGTCAGGAACTCTCCAAGGGACCGAGAGATAGCTGAAGGTGGTGCGTCCTGGCGGCCCTTGAGGCCCAGGCGACCCGTTACGGCCCTGGGGTCCAATCTGGCCTTGCGGCCCTGGTAAGCCCACACCAGGAGGCCCCGTTGGGCCTGGAGCGCCGCGAAGGGTATCGATAAACAGCCATTGAGGCAGAGCACCGGGAGGGGCCGATGGTTGTTTGCCGATCCAGTAGCCGCCGTCATCGAGGGTGTACGCCGAATCGCCAACAAAGACGGTCGCGCCATCGATGGGTGGGAGCTGGCTGTAGCTGGGAAATTGTCCTAAGAAGTTGCTCAAGCCGTGGACTCCCACGGAGATGCGCGCTTGGCTTTGAAAGTAGCATTGCCTTCGCGCAAGTGAACAGCTAAAAGTTCGGAATCGAGCTGGAGCTACACTACCCTTTACATATTCGCCATTACGGTGATGGCCGGGTCATCGTGGTGGATTCGGCCTGGGTGGAAGTGGCTGTGGCCCAGGAATACAATCACGCTTATGAGATTGTTCGGCTGGCTAATGCGGCCTACGCCATTCTCAGGGATCTTTCACAAAAGCCTATCTCAACTGGCAAACGGCCCAGAAACCTCGGGCTGGAAGGTCCTAAAAACGAAGGAGAAAAACATGAGAACCCTGCAAAAACTATTGACCGTCCTCGATGGCCAGAAACTGAGCCCGGGATATCTGACCCCGACAAAACCAACCGCCCTTGAGTACGCCATCGATCTTAAGAAACAGCTCGATACCGGCACCATTAATCTCACCGGATATCAGTCGCCGGGGAACCTGCTTTTTGCTTCAGCCTGGGTTGGGAGCTTGAGAGCCGGTATCGATGCGATCTGGTTGAACGGTCCTGACGGCAACCTGGACCTGAGTCACGGCAGCGGCCCTGCTCTCATTTTCACGGAGCCGGTGTGACCGATTATCGCGAAACATTGATCGCGATAGCTACGCTGGTTTTTTCAGCAACGATCATGATTTCAGTCGCGATCTTTGGTTATTATGTGACAGGGTGGATTTACACCATCTGGAACCCGGAAGAGGATTGATATGGCCCCTAAGAAAAGTCCGCCCAAGAAGAAGGCTGCCAAAGCAGCTCCACCAGCTCCCGTAAAACCACTCTCCAAGAAAAAGCCGAAGGGTAAGGCCAAATTACCAACGCTCGGCGGCGGCCTGATGGGCTTGGGCGGTACCGGGGCTTCCGGGATGATGCCGTAGTGGCTTCTAACGCTTTTGATCAGCTCAGCCTCGGAGATCAGAAATGCGCGATTGATATCTCAATTGCCGCGCTGGTCATCGGTACGCGGCTGGGCGCTGACAAGGCGCTCTACGATTACGTCTTAGCTGAGTTCACGAGGTCACACACCATCCCGGCCAACCTCGCCAAGTATGCGCTCAGAAGCTTAGGCGAGAACCTGTTCAAGCAGGACTGGAGTTTTACCGTCACTAAAAAGGGTGGTGAATTGGCTACCCAGTTTCATCCCGCTCCCCTCAACGAAAAAGCCGCCCAGGAAATTCCGTAACCTGGACGGCTGAGTATCGATATGCAAGTCCAACTCACCAGTGACAAACGCCATTCAATGAGGAGACAATTACCTTGATTTCGATCATCGCAGCAGATCAGGGAAAAATCAAGAGAAACCCCCTTTTTTGTTTCGCAAACCGTTGGGAATCAACGTTTTTTTCGGCATTATGACGAATGCGCAACGCTAGCGGGGGAAGGATTTGAACCTTCGACCTCATGGTTATGAGCCATGCGAGCTGACCGCTGCTCCACCCCGCAGTTTCGACTTCTATGGATCTACCCAGCCCGTGGTTTGGCTGCCAGCATAAATTGGAGCC
>Ga0210390_10001189_pt1 | contig 25588 bp, 19 predicted proteins | sample IncBWH11OmetaG_FD_161050 | JGI IMG/M metagenome (GOLD analysis project Ga0210390, IMG submission 161050) | Forest soil microbial communities from Barre Woods Harvard Forest LTER site, Petersham, Massachusetts, United States - Inc-BW-H-11-O ... | reverse complement strand
GTTCTGGCACTACGTGAAGGAATTTGAGGCTGTGCGCAGGATGAATGGAACTTTCCTGGACCGAAGTATTTTCATCGGTGCCTTTTTCGAGGGAAGCATGATTGGTTTTGTGAAATTAGTAACCAATGAGGACAGAAGCCAAGCGGGCCTGATGCAGATTGTTTCTATGATTCAGCACCGCGACAAAGCCCCGACAAATGCATTGATAGCTCAAGCCGTTCGCTCGTGCGCCGAGCGAGGGATTCCGCATCTATGGTACGCCAATTTCTCTTACGGCAAGAAGCAGTGCGACAGCCTGGCGGACTTCAAGCGGCACAATGGATTTCAGAAAATCGAGGTGCCTAGGTACTACATACCGTTAACAGTTGTGGGGCGGTTAGCGCTCCAGTTGGAGTTGCACCGCGGGATCGCCGATCGGATTCCGGAGCCCGTAGCTGCTACATACCGCAAGATCCGTAGCTATTGGTATGCAAGAAGATTTCCTGGCTTTGAAAATGCTTAAGTTGATGACATTCTGGAATTCGACGACGCTATCTCGGCAGATTTTGAAAAATATGTGGCCTCATTGTCGCCTCCCTTCACGGTGACAGCTGCAAACATTATGAAGAAGGTCGTAGGTCCTCAACGGACTTTTGGCGCAGGACACTAGCCATGCCAGGTATCGTCGCCCTTATTACAAAGATGCCACGCGAGCAGGCTGAGCTGCAGTTGGTGCGTATGGTCCAGGCGCTGCACCACGAACCCTTCTACACAACAGGGGCTTGGATCGATGAATCATTTGGCGTGTACGTCGGATGGGTTGCGCGAAAGGGCTCCCTTTCTGACGGAATGCCAATACGAAACGAGCATGGAGACGTGGTACTCGCGTTTTCCGGAGAGGAGTTTCCGGAACCTGGCACGGCCCAGCGTCTGAAAGCGCAAGGGCATGCACTCGACGTGGGTGGGCTCTCCTATCTGGTTCACCTCTATGAGGAAGACCCGGCATTTCCGGCGGGATTGAATGGAAGATTTCACGGCCTGCTGGCGGATCGCAGCCGCGGGACTGCGACGCTTTTCAACGACCGCTATGGAATGCACCGGCTCTACTATCACCAGTCGAAGGAGGCCTTCTATTTTGCCGCTGAAGCCAAGGCGATTCTAGCTGTTCGTCCTTCCCTCAGGAGGATGGATTCCCGGGGTCTCGGAGAGTTTGTCTCCTGTGGCGCTGTTTTGGAGGACCGAACGCTTTTCGAGGGAATACACGTTTTGCCGCCAGCTTCGACATGGGCTTTTCGAAACGGCTCACTTGAGCGGAAAAGCAGCTATTTCCATCCTACGGAGTGGGAAGAGCAGGAGAAACTCGATCCGGAATCCTATTACCGGGAACTCCAACGAACTTTTACGCGAAACCTCCCTCGATATTTCGCGGGGCACGAGCGAATCGGAATGTCGCTGACAGGTGGTCTGGACACCCGAATGATCCTGGCCTGCCGGAATCCTGCTCCCGGGTCGCTCCCTTGTTACACATTCGGTAGCATGTTGCGGGACAATCAGGATGTTCGCATTGCGCGGCGTGTCGCCAACGTCTGCAAACAATCTCATCAAATCATCACGGCCGGCCAGGAATTTCTGTCACAATTTCGCCGCTACGCCGAGCGCGTGGTGTATCTCACAGATGGTTGCGTAGACGTGAGCCGCTCTCCTGACCTTTATTTGAATGAGAGGGCGCGCGAAATTGCCCCGGTCAGGATGACAGGAAACTATGGCGGGGAAGTCATGCGTAGCATCCGCGCGTTCAAACCCACGGAGCCAGCGGCAGGTTTGTTCTGCCCGGAGTTCGTTTCTTATATTCATCAAGCTGTCGAGACTTATGTTGGAATCGTTCGTGGCCATCCAGTTTCTTTCGCCGCTTTCAGGCAAGGACCCTGGTACCTTCAAGGAGTGCTCGCACTGGAGCAGACGCAGCTCTCCATGCGATCTCCCTACCTCGACAACGACTTTGTCAAAACACTCTTTCGATCGCCAGCGTCGGCCCTCACAAGCAACCAGGTTTCCTTACGGTTGATTGCCGATGGTAACCGGGATCTGCTCCGAATCCCGACGGACCGTGGCCTCGCGGGAAATCCGGGGAGCATTATAGGAGGAACCTCGCGCAGTATTCTCGAGTTCCTGTTCAAGGCAGAGTACGCATTTGACATGGGTATGCCGCAATGGCTGGCGCGGGTTAACCATGCCCTATCGCCCCTTCGGCTTGAACACGCCTTTCTGGGACGACACAAGCCCTTCCATTTTCGCGTGTGGTACCGGGATGCCTTGGCCGGATACGTGCAGGAGGTGCTGCTCGCCCCCCGAACCCTTTCCAGACCTCATGTTGAAAGAAAAGCGCTGGAGGCTATGGTTCGAGGCCATCTCAAGGGGAATCAAAACTATACGACTGAACTACACAAGGTACTGACCTTAGAACTCGTTCATCGTCTTTTCTTGGACGACGCCGAAAGGGAGGCATGCGCGCAGCCGCTTTGTATGGCGTCAGCTTAATTGAACTCAGATGCCGTCGAGCCGCCAAACTTTCGTAACTGGATTTTATTGGCTCATGCGGGCATGATTACTAGAACAGTTCGACAATCCCTCCTTAAGGAATGGTGCTCCCCCACCATGGCGAAAAAATGGTTATTATTCATATCTTTGTTCAGTGTTTTTTCGGGTTCTCAGGCACAGACAGTCAACGCCGCAAGTTGTTCCGCGACTGATGTGCAGAACGCTTTCAATGCAGTCACAAGCTCTACTACGACCGTAAACATTCCTGCGTGCAGCAGTGGAACAGGCTGGGCAACTCAGGTAACACTCATCATCCCCCTGGGGAGCACCACGCTCTCAGTTATCGGTGCTGGAAGTCAAACGACAACGGGCGGCGGGGATCAGACTGTCATTATTGACAACTATGCCAAGAGCAGCGCCTTGCTGAGTATCACGACTGGCAGTTCGTCATCAAAGTTCCGTCTATCGGGAATAACGTTTCAGGGTGGCTCGACTGGAACAGGAAACGATAAATACGATGGCATGGTAGCGTTATACGGGTCATCCCAGAATGTGCGCGTCGATCATACACATTTCAATACGACTACTTACGGCCCGACCACTAACGGTTCTGAGCTTGAATTTCAGGGCTGCCTCTCCGGAGTGACAGACCATTCCATATTTGACGAAAGCGCAGGAGTTGTGAATAACAGCGTCAGGCTCTACAACTCAGGCTCTTGCAATGGAGATGCGCTCGGTGTTGGCGATCAGTCCTGGACGATTGCCACCGGACTTGGTTCATCAAACTTCATTTTCGTCGAAAACAATGTTTTCAACAACGGAGCCGGAAACGACTGCACGAAAGGTGGCAGATATGTCTGGCGCTTCAATACCATGAACATGACTACACCCCCTCCCGCAGTTCAGACACACCCCACCGGAGGCGGGGAGAGGGAGCGAGGATGTAGAGCATGGGAAGTCTACGAGAATACGGCTACGGCACAAAGCGGTAACTACATCAACGCCTTTTTATGGGTCAGTAGCGGTACGGGAGTGGTCTGGGGCAACACGATGCCGAGCAGTTCAGCAGGCGGAGGAACCGGATACCGGTCTGTTATCTCTTCGCATAACATGCGGAGCGACAACACGACTTATGCGCAGTCCGCAACTCCCACGGGGTGGGGCTATTGCGGTACGGCGTTCAATGGAACGGGGAGCAACTGGGACGAGAACCTTAGTGCATCTACGGGATATCCCTGTCTCGATCAAGTAGGTCGCGGGGTTGGACAGCTCTTAGTAAACGATTTTCCGAACGTTCTTAACAATTCGACTGGGACGATCTCATGGCCGAAACAGGCACTAGAGCCAGTTTATGAGTGGGCTGATTTCTACAGTCCGGTGCCCAGCAATCCATCTGGTATCTGGGCGCAGAATGGACCTGACGATGTCCAGAACCAGGACTATTACTTGGGAACGACGAATTCGGGGACGCCGATAAGCTTCAACGGGACGAGTGGCGTGGGAGCAGGAACCATGTCTTCAAGACCTGCAACCTGCACGACCGGAGTGGCTTATTGGGCGACGGACCAGGGAAACTGGAACCAGAGCGGAAGTGGAGGACAGGGCGAATTGTTCAAGTGCACAGCCACGAACACGTGGACACTCTATTACACCCCCTATGCGTATCCTCATCCCCTCGTTGCGGGTTCGGTAACCTCTCCTATGCCTCCGACGGATCTTCTAGCTGTCCCGAAATAACTCGCTACTGCTTGGGGCCGCCACGAACCTGGAGCGGCCCTTCATACAACTCACCAGCTTGTTGCACTCGAAATGGGTTGCGTTCACGAGGGTTTGATTTGCGGGAGAGATCGCAAATCAGGACCTGATGACAGCGTCTCACCATGAAACCCCTCGTCTCCATTCTGATCCCCGCCTATAACGCCGAGGAGTGGATCGCCGACACGATCCAGTCCGCCATTGCGCAAACCTGGCAACGCAAGGAAATCATCGTCGTGGACGACGGCTCCAAGGATCGGACAGCGGAAGTAGCGCGACGATTTGCATCGAGAGGGGTCGCCGTCGTATCCAAGGAAAACCAGGGCGCTGCAGCGACTCGCAACCATGCTTTGCGCGTCAGTCAAGGGGACTTCATCCAGTGGCTGGACGCGGACGATCTGCTTTCGCCGGACAAGATAGAGAAGCAACTTTCGGCGCTGCGGGAATCTAACCGCAGGCCAATCCTTCTTTCCTCGCCGTGGGCCTACTTCAATTATCGGATCAGCAGTGCGCGCTTCGTCCCGACGCCCCTATGGGAAGACCTTCCTCCTGTAGAGTGGCTTCTGAGGAAAATGGGCAACAATCTGCACATGCAGACTGCGACCTGGCTGACCAGCAGGGAACTGGCCGAGGCAGCTGGTCCGTGGGATACCCGTCTCTTGAGTGACGATGACGGCGAATATTTTTGCCGCGTACTCTTGGCATCTGAAAGTACTCGTTTCGTGAGCGAAGCGAGAGTCTACTACAGGATTACGCAATCCAGCCGGCTGAGTCACATCGGCGCGTCAGACAGAAAGAAAGATGCGATGGTGGTTTCGATGAAACTGCACATTCAGTATCTGCGATCGCTTGAGGAGAGCGATCGCACCCGAAGGGCCTGTCTGACGTACCTGCAGAATTGGTACCACAATTTCTATCCGGAGCGACCTGACATTGTTAGCGAGTTGCAGAGTTTAGCCTCGCAGCTACACGGGCGACTAGTCGAGCCCCGCTTGCGCTGGAAATATGCTTGGATGAAACCAGTGTTTGGATGGAAAGCTGCAAAATCGGCACAGATAGCTCTTCCGCAGTTCAAAGCGTCATGTATCAGGTATTGCGACAAGGCAATGTACAGATTGGAAAGTCGCAGTGAATCAATGGCAATTCCATCATCATGAAGGTGTTGCTTAAGGAATTGGGTCTCCTTTTCAGTGGAGTGCACTTCGGCCAAGCATCGGCAGGATTAGATGTGGGGCTCTCAACAAACCTCATACGAGAGTAAGAGAGCGTGGCTCGCCACGACATATCGATGCTCACAAATTCTCGGTTGTGCAACGAATCAAGCGCATCGTGTTGCGCAACTCCGGACAGGACCAAAGATGGCTATCGGTTCTTTTCTTGTGAGCGGTACGAGACAGAAGCTTGGCAGAACCGAATAGAAAGCAATGATGGCACGGCGGATAAAGCAAGGTATCGACGTCCGTGCGTACGATGCAGTTCGCCAAAACTCTGGAGAGTTGCCCAGTACGACGAATTCTGACAATACATTTGGGATTGTGGTAACTCTGCTTACGGGCGGTAGCGACAGACCTTACGTATTCGGCCTGACAACGTGGCTTATTTCCCACGGGGTAGTTGTAGACCTGATTGGTAGCGATGAGCTCGACCTTCCCGAGTTTCGCAGCAAGCCGGAAGTGAACTTTCTTAACTTAAGAGGCAGCCAGCGGGAAGACGTCAGCTTCGTGAGCAAGTTAGTCAGGGTGACGATGTACTATGCCAGGCTGATCCGCTACGCTGCCGCAGCCAAGCCCAGATTGTTTCACATCCTGTGGAACAACAAATTCGAGATCTTCGACCGCACGCTGCTCATGCTTTACTACCGTTTGCTGGGGAAGAGGATTGTCTTTACTGTACACAATGTGAATGCAGACAGACGGGACTCCAGTGATACACGCATCAATCGACTTACGTTGCGAATCCAATATCGCCTCACCCACCACATCTTCGTTCATACAGAAAAGATGAAGCTGGAGCTTTTTGAGGAGTTCGGAGTACCTGGGAAGCAGGTCACAGTCATCCCCTTCGGGATCAACAACGCTGTTCCTAACACGAGTCTTGCGCCGTCTAACGCAAAGCAGCGTCTGGGCCTCATGAAGGATGACAAGGCGATACTATTTTTTGGAAGAATTACGCCTTATAAAGGCCTTGAGTACCTGATAGCTGCGTTTCGACAGGTCCTGATTCGAGACGAATCTTATCGGTTGATCATCGCTGGCAGGCCGGATAGGTGCGAAGAATACTGGCGAGCAATCCGCGAAGACCTCCGTGAGGACGTTCAGAGGGGACGAGTGTTACTTAAAGCCGATTTTGTTCCGGATGAGGAGACCGAAGTCTATTTCAAAGCAGCTGATGTGCTCGTCTTGCCATACCGGAATATCTACCAGAGCGGTGTCTTGTTCCTAGGGCACAGTTTTGGCCTGCCCGTTCTAGCTGCAGACGTGGGCTCGCTAAAGGATGAAATCGTAGAGGGCAAAACGGGATACGCGTTCACGCCTGAAGATCCAGTTGACCTAGCGAGAGCCATCGAACAATACTTCGCAAGTAACCTATACGCAAATCTGCACAGCCGACGGCAAGAGATACAGGATTACGCTGCGGAGCGGCATTCCTGGGATCTGGTTGGTCAGATAACATTAGGTGTATATGCCGACTTGCTTCGGGCACCTTCTGTCGGGAAAGCGTTGGCTCGCGATACCTCGTCGAATGCTTCGCTTGATGTGAATACTCCTTCATGAAGAGGCCGAAGCGCCAACTGTGAAAGTAATCTCGAATCCTTCGATGGATCGCATTCGTTCGAACCCAGGAGTTTCCGAGTCTTTCAGAATCACTTAGTTCGTGAGCCGATCCGGCGAGTCAACCTCGATTTAAGTTTGCCCCAAGGATATCCGTAATACAAGGCTAAAAAATGGTCATTACTAGCACTCCGCTGCGTGTCTCGTTCTTCGGGGGAGGCACCGATTATCCTGTCTGGTATCGCGAGCATGGGGGATCGGTACTATCCACCACCATCAACAAGTGCTGCTACATTACGTGTCGACAATTACCCCCATTCTTCGAGTACCACAGTCGGATATCGTACTCCAAGGTTGAAAATGTCAGCACGAATAACGCGATCCAGCACCCATCGGTGCGCGCCTGTCTGCAACACCTGGGTGTGGACGATGGCGTTGAGATTCAGCACGTTGCCGACTTACCCGCGCGCACGGGCTTGGGTACCAGCTCGGCGTTTACAGTTGGCCTTCTGCTCGGCCTTTACGCGCTCAAGAGCGAGATGCGAGATAAAGCCGCACTTGCTGCAGAGGCAATACACGTCGAACAAGAGTTGCTTAAAGAGGCAGTCGGGGCACAAGATCAGGTTAGTGCTGCGTACGGAGGCTTCAATCGCATCAACTTTCATACAGACGGTCAAATCGAAGTGAATCGGATACTGGCCTCCCGGAACAGGATCGAAGAACTGCAGCAACATCTGGCCCTCTACTTTACAGGGTTTTCCAGGACCGCATCGGAAATCGCGCAAGAGCAACTGAGAATGACGCCGCATAAGAACCAAGAATTGCGCACCATGCTTCAACTGGTAGACGAGGCCGAGGCCATAGTCACCAGTCCGAGCTGCTCTTTAGATGAGTTTGGCCGGCTTCTCCACGAAAGCTGGCAGATCAAGAGATCTCTGACTCAGAAGATATCAAACGCTGAAATCGACGAAATCTACGAGGCTGGACTCAGCGCTGGTGCCTTGGGAGGCAAGTTGCTTGGCGCTGGCGGTGGCGGTTTCATGTTGTTCTTCGTTCCACCAGAACGGCGTGAGGCGTTGAGGATACGGTTGAAAAAGCTATTGTGTGTTCCATTCGCATTCTCCAATAGGGGCAGCCACGTTGTGGTGTACGAGCCTGAGGAAGTGTATGACAAATCACTGACCCATGAGCGTTTTGAGGTTTATGCAGGGCAGGCATAACGGCGAAACCGCTCGCGTCGACCATTCGATTAATGGGCAGGCGGCTATCTAAGTAGATTATTTACCAAGCCTATACAGTCACAAGCGCATGAGGACGAATGAAAAGGATCGCATTGGTAACTGGCGCAGAGGGATTCATAGGATCTCATCTGGTCAAGTTCCTTCAATCTAAGGGCTGGAATGTGATTGGAGGTTATCTATCGCATGACTCCGACTCATTTCCGAGGTTGCCGCGGTTACGGTTCGCCCAGTGTGATCTTCGTAACGGGCAAAGGGTGCAGCAGATTTTCAATGAATACCAACCGACGCACGTTTTCCATTTAGGTGCACAGAGCTTGCCCACAGTATCGTGGGTGGATCCAGCTGGGACTTTTGAGTCAAACATCATGGGTTCCTTACATGTGTTCGAAGCCGTGCGGCACATGAAACGACTTCCGGTAGTGGTTTCGGCCTGCTCGAGTGCAGAGTACGGTCACGTCCCCCCCTCCGCGATTCCAGTTACTGAGAGCCAGCCACTTCATCCCCTTCATCCTTATGGAATCAGCAAAGTGTGCCTTGACTTGATTGCGCGCCAATATTTCCTCGACTACAAAATTCCGGCTGTGAATCTCCGAATTTTTAACACGACCGGGCCGGGGAAGACTAACGATGCACCGTCGGATTTTGTTCGGCAGCTCATCCGCATAAAGAAAGGCTTGCAGGCGCCCGTTATTGAAGTTGGAAATTTGGAGCCTCGCCGCGCTTTTCTCGATGTAAACGACACGGTCCGCGGTTTTTATCTTGCGACGATGAAAGGGAAGCGCGGAGAGGCCTACAACATTTGCGCGGCAGGAACGCATAAGATCAGCGACGTGCTGAAGACGGCGATCCGGCTCTCCGGCTTGAAAGTGGAGATCCGCCCCGCCGCCCACTTGATGCGCCCCTCTGACGAGAAGATTATCTTTGGGAGCACGGCAAAATTCTGCAGGGACACAGATTGGAAGCCGCTACGGACGATCGAGCAAACGCTCGGTTCCATGTTGGATTACTGGGATCAGGTAATGTAATGCGAGCCAAGACTTGCAAGCGCAGCCAATCAATATGAGGTCAACGACCAATGTCCCTGCTGTTCTGCTCGTTGGTGGAATGGGAACGCGTTTGCGTTCGGTGGTGCCATCCACTCCGAAACCTTTGGCAGCAGTAGGTGTCAAGCCGTTCCTGGAATTGCTGGTTGAGCAGCTTCGCAACCAGGGGGTCCGCCGCCTCATTATGTGCTCGGGCTATCTTGCGGACCAGATCGAGAACAAGTTTGGCGACGGCAGCGCATGGGATGTCGCAATTGAGTATTCCAGGGAGGTGCAGCCTCTAGGCACCGCAGGAGCGATCAAGCTTGCCCAGACTCATCTGACGGAAGATTCAACGTTCCTGGTCATGAACGGAGATTCGTTTGTCGAGATCGACTTTGGGCAACTGATTCGTGCGCACCTTGAAAAGAATGCATTGGCTACCATTGCGACCGCAGCCGTGCAGAATGCGGCACGATACGGGACGGTGCGGGTCGATTCTGGCGCCTGGGTGACGGGATTCGCGGAGAAGACCGGTGTGGAAGATCCCGGACTCATCAACGCCGGCGTGTATATTTTTAATCGCTCGATTTTCGCTCACATCTCCGAGGGTGCGTCGAGCCTTGAGCGTGATGTTTTTCCGCGCATACTTGACCGGGGAGTGTACGCATTCGAGCACAGCGGGATGTTTATCGATATCGGTACTCCCGAAGACTATGCGCGTGCACAGGTTCTCTGCGAGCGGTTGAGTGAAGCGGCGATCCGCGGATAAGTGGAGAATCCTTGATACATCGCGGTGATTTCGGTAAGCGTGTCAGGCAGTCGATCGAAGCATCGATTGCGGTAAAGCAATTGTTACTCAACGATGCTGAGGTTCTGGCAACTACAGCGAGGGTGAGCGAGCTTCTGGTAGAGGCTCTCACTCAGGGGAAGAAACCGATCCTGTTTGGAAACGGCGGCAGTGCAGCCGACGCTCAGCACATCGCAGCAGAATTGGTCGGACGCTTTGCATTCGATCGGCCTGCACTCCCTGCGCTGGCTCTGTCAGTGAACTCGTCGTGCCTCACGGCAATCGGAAACGACTATGGGTTCGATGTCGTTTTCGCGCGGCAGATCGAGGCCTTAGGACGTCCCGGGGATGTCGCGATTGGCATCTCGACCAGCGGCAATTCACCAAATGTTCTCAGCGCAGTCGCAGTTGCCAGGAAGATGGGGTTACACACGGTGGCGCTGACCGGCGCTTCTGGCGGGGCGCTCAAGGCTGCAGTCGATCACTGCATTTGTGTGCCCTCAAGTGAGACGCCACGCATTCAAGAGTGCCACATCCTAATTGGCCATATCATTTCTGAGCTCGTAGAAGAGACGATCTTTCAGGATAAGCTGCATTAGTGCATCGGCGGTGCGATATCAAGCTCGATAACACCACTGGACGCAGTTGAGCACACTCTGCCTCAATGATCTTTAAGGAAACCATGCTAGCTGGGGTTGTCGAGATTCATCTCGACCCCCTAAGTGACGAGCGAGGGTTCTTTGCGCGGTCCTGGTGCGAAAAGGAATTCGAGTTGCGTGGACTGAACTCCAGACTCGCCCAGTGCAATATTTCGTTCAACGTCCAGAAGGGGACGTTGCGCGGAATCCACTATCAGGCCGAACCCTATCCGGAAGCTAAAATAGTGCGCTGCACGCAGGGGGCCATCTATGACGTTGCGGTGGACGTGCGCCCACAGTCGGCAACGTTTCGGCGTTGGGTCGCGGCGGTTCTCACCGCGGAGAACCGCCGCATGCTCTACATACCGGAAGGATGCGCGCACGGGCTCATGACTTTAATGGACAACACCGAGGTGTTCTACCAGATGTCAGAGTTCTATCATCCACAGCTGGCTCGTGGGGTGCGGTTCGACGACCCGGCTTTTGGGATCGATTGGCCGGGGAAGATCGAAGTGATTTCAGAGCGGGATCGAAATTGCCCGGATTTCGCGGGTTGAGAGTGAGCCTCCTAAAAAAACTCGAGGAGAGAGACCTGGGAGCAATCGGCCAGGAGCTGTATTCTTTTGCCGCTGACATGTTTCCGATTTGCCGGAGCATCACCGGGGACGGGATTCGGCGGACGCTGGAGATGATCAAGAAGGAGATTCCAATCCAGACGTTTGAAGTACCCAGTGGAACAACCGTCTACGACTGGACGGTTCCGAAGGAATGGAATATCCAAGACGCCTCTATAAGGATTCCGGGTGGGTCACGGGTAGTGAATTTTCAGGACAATAATCTGCACGTGATGAACTACAGTATTCCAGTGCGGGAGACGATGCCGCTGAGCGAACTGAAGCCGCATCTGTTCTCCTTGCCCGATCGTCCTGAGTGGATCCCTTACCGCACCTCGTACTATCAGCCCAACTGGGGATTCTGCCTTTCACACAATCAACTTCTGGCATTGGAAGACCGGGACTATGAAGTTTTTATCGACGCCACTCTCGAAGACGGACATCTGACCTATGGCGAGTACTTTTTGCCGGGCAAATCGAGTGAAGAGATATTGATTTCGTGTCATGCGTGTCATCCCTCGTTGGCGAATGATAATCTTTCAGGGCTGGCTGTTGCGACATTCCTCGCAGATCTGTTGTCCCGGCAAGATCTTCGTTATTCCTACCGATTTGTTTTCATCCCGGGAACGATCGGCGCGATTACCTGGCTGGCGCGAAACCAGGAGAAAGTTGCGAACATCCGCTACGGTTTGGTCTTAACGGGGATTGGCGACAAAGGCGGTTTCCACTATAAGAAGAGCCGCCGCGGGGATACTGAGATCGATCGCGCGGCAGCGCACGTGGTGAAACACTGTGGCGAAGATTCGGAGGTTTTGGACTTCTCACCTTATGGTTATGACGAGCGTCAGTATTGCTCACCGGGCTTCAACCTTGCCGTCGGTTGTCTCATGCGAAGCGTATGGGGAACGTTCCCGGAGTACCACACTTCCGCCGATAACCTCGATTTCATTCAGCCTATGCAGTTAGCTAGGTCACTTCGTGTTTGCGTCGGCATTGCAGATGTGCTGGAGAACAACGGACGCTATTGCAATTTGAGCCCATATTGCGAACCTCAGCTGGGCAAACGAAATCTCTATCGGTCCACCGGCGGCGACTCGATCGGAACAGAGATCAATGCGCGACTGTGGGTGCTCAATTTTTCCGACGGAGAGAACACGCTGTTGGACATTGCAGAGCGTTCTGGTTTGCCCTTCGCGACGATCGACAATGCAGCCGAACTGCTCTGCCAGGGCGGTCTGCTGTCCGCAATTACCGACGGCGACGCAGGATTAGCCTGAGGTTGCACCTTCTGATATCTCCCCCTACGTCATTCTTTAACTCGGCTACGAAGGCCTCTTACAGTGCGAATCACTCGCGCGAGGGGATGCTCTTTGTTGACATAGAGCATCGCCTCCAAGTGCAAGCACCAAGTTCACCGAGATAGGAGTTCCATGAAAGTTCTGCTGACTGGTCATAGGGGATACATCGGCGCTGTAGCTGGGCCTATTTTAAGTTTCGCCGGCCATGAGGTTAGCGGCCTCGACACGGATCTATTCGCCGGATGCGACTTCGGAGATGCATATTCAGCGATTCCGGAGGTGCGCAAGGATCTCCGAGATCTCACGCGAGAAGATTTGGAGGGCTTCGACGCTGTCGTGCATCTGGCGGCTCTTTCGAATGACCCATTGGGTAATCTCGACTCGCAGCTTACTTTCGACATTAACCATCTCGCATCAGTGAAGCTGGCAAAACTGGCGAAAGAAGCAGGTGTGAAGCGTTTCGTCTTCTCTTCTTCGTGCAGCACATACGGCGCGGCAGGCGATGACTTCCTGGATGAAAATGCGTCACTCAATCCGGTCACTCCGTATGGAGAGTCGAAGGTACTGGTTGAGCGTGACATCAGGCCTCTCGCAGACGAGAATTTCAGCCCCACATTTATGAGAAATGCCACCGCGTATGGCGCGTCTCCGCGGCTGCGCCTCGACATCGTTCTCAACGACCTGGTGGCCTCCGCTTTTACGACGGGACGCATTCTCATCAAAAGCGATGGCACCCCCTGGCGTCCCATCACTCATATTCGCGACATTATCGCCGCGATCGTGGCAGTGCTCGAGGCCCCACGGGATCAGATTCACAATGAGATCTTTAATGTCGGTCGTACGGAAGAAAATTATCGGATCCGCGAACTTGCGGACATTGTTGCCGAAACCGTGCCCGGATGCCATGTGGAGTATGCGCCAGGTGGCGCTCCCGACAAACGCTGTTATCGCGTGGCCTGTGACAAGATCGCACGCGCGCTGCCGACCTTCCGTCCAGAGTGGACTGCGCGCAAGGGCGCGCAGGAGCTCTACGAAGCATATCAGGCTGTGGGGCTCACAGCCGGAGACATGGAAGGTGGCCGCTATGTGCGGATTAACCAGATCCAGCGTCTGCAGAGGTCCGGACAAGTGGACAGTAATTTGCGGTGGACAACAAGCGTGATGACACACCCTTGCGAACCTGAACTGATCTCACTCTGAGAGAGACCTATGACGACAACAATGCCTTATCTTGAAACTCAGCAGATGGCGGCAGCCAAGTCCTGCCGCTTTTGCGGCAGCGGTCTGAACCGGACATTTGTTGATCTGGGATTGTCGCCGCTGTGTGAGACCTATCCCTCGGCGGATGACCTGAACCGCGGTGAAACTTACTACCCCCTTCATGTATTGGTCTGCGACAAGTGCTGGCTGGTGCAGCTGGATGAATACGAGACTCCGGAGAAGATATTCAGCGAGTATCCCTATTTTTCTTCCTTCTCCGATTCCTGGCTCAAGCACTGTGACAAATACTGCGAGGCTATGAAGACGCGCTTCGCTTTAGGGAAACACAGCTTTGTGGTCGAGGTGGCCAGCAATGACGGCTACTTGCTGCAATATTTCGTAAAGCGAGATGTGCCTGTGCTGGGGATTGAGCCCGCTGCGAATGTCGCCAAAGTAGCCGTCGAAAAAGGTGTTCCTTCACTGGTACGCTTCTTTGGAACAAAGCTGGCCAGAGAGCTCGCTAAGGAAGGCCGCTGCGCCGACTTGGTGCTTGGTAACAACGTACTTGCGCAGGTTCCCGATCTGAACGACTTCGTCGAAGGGCTTAAGGTGATTCTGAAGACCGAAGGGGTGTTGACTCTTGAATTTCCCCACCTGCTGCAACTGATCCAACTCAATGAATTCGACACGATCTACCACGAGCACTTCTCATACTTCTCGCTATTAAGCACGATCAAGATCCTGGAGGCACACGGACTGAAGGTCTTTGACGTGGAGGAGTTGAGATCGCACGGTGGATCCCTCCGCGTTTTTGCGTGCAAAGCTGAGAGCCAGACCCATTTTACCGAACCAAATGTGCGCAAGGTGCTGGCCGACGAAGTCCAAGCCGGACTCGACAAAGTGGAAGGTTACGGCAGCTTCGCGCAGCAGGTGAAGGAAACGAAGTACGCTCTGGTTGATTTCCTTCTTTCTGCAGCAATGCGAGGGAAGAGGGTTGCCGGCTACGGCGCGCCGGGCAAAAGCGCCACGCTGTTGCATTACTGCGGCATCGGCAAGGATCTGATCGAGTACACGGTAGATCGCAGCCCATATAAGCAAGGACGGTTTCTGCCCGGGAGCCGCATTCCCATCTATCACCCTGAGCGGATCCGCGAGACTAAGCCAGACTATGTCGTAATCCTGCCCTGGAACCTGAAAGACGAAATCATGGAACAGTTGCAGTTTATCCGGGAATGGGGCGGCAGCTTCGTTGTGCCAATTCCGAAAGTAACGGTGTATTAAGGAGGAGGGTTGCCATGAAAGTGGTTCTTTTCTGCGGAGGGTCCGGGATGCGGCTCAGAGGCTACGCCGATGACGTTCCCAAGCCCATGGTGCAAATCGGGACACGGCCGATTCTGTGGCATCTTATGAAGTACTATGCCCACTTCGGTCACAAGGACTTCATTCTTTGTCTCGGGTACAAGGGAAACAGCATAAAGGATTACTTCCTCCACTACGATGAATCCATCTCCAACAATTTTGTATGGTCACAGGGCGGGAAGAACGTACAGTTTTTGAACCGCGACATCGATGACTGGACGATTACCTTTGTGGAAACTGGTGCGAATGCCAACATCGGTCAACGATTCAAGGCCATAGAGCCCTACGTGCAGGGCGAGGAAACGTTCCTCGCGAACTATGGCGACGGATTAAGCGACGTCCCGCTTCCCGCCATGATCGACACATTCCGGCAGAGCAACGCCGTTGCCTCCTTGCTGCTGGTGCAACCGACCGGAAGTTTTGACATTGTTCACACGGGGTCTGGGGGGGTGGTGAGCGAAATTTGCCCACTAACCCGAACCGACATCTGGATCAACGGTGGATTCTTTGTCATGCGCAACGAGATTTTTCGTTACATGCGCCCCGGAGAGGAACTGGTGCGTGAGCCGTTTCAACGGTTGATCGACGAGCAGGCATTGTTGGCGTACAAATACGCCGGCTTTTGGCAGTGTATGGACACGTTTAAGGACAAGCAGCATCTGGAGGAACTCAACCAGGGCTCGGCGCCGTGGAAGGTCTGGAATCATGTCGCCTGCGCAGATTCAAACCATCTGGAATTGATATCGGCGGGCATATGATTCAATTAAGCTTGGATCCAGGGAAGAAAGGTGCGCTGCAAATTCTATGCTTGGGCTGTCATTCGGATGACATCGAGATTGGTTGTGGCGGGGCCATCCTCCGATTGACCCAGCAATATGCGGACTGCAATTTTTACTGGGTCGTATTCAGCGCTCCCGGAGTTCGGGAGGCTGAAGCAAAGGGCGCTGCCGAACTATTTGTTCGCCAAGAGCAACTGAAGGGTCCTTTACTGAAGAGCTTTCCCGATGGCTTCATGCCGTTTGTAGGCGAAGAAGTCAAGGCGGTCTTCGAGGAGTTGAAGCAGAAGATCTCACCGGACCTCATCTTCACCCATAACCGAAAAGACGCTCATCAAGACCATCGGCTTATTGCGGAGCTAACCTGGAACACTTTTCGGGATCATATGATTCTCGAGTACGAGATTCCCAAATACGACGGCGACATGGGACAACCCAGCGTCTTCGTGCCGCTCGATGCGGAGGTTTGCCAAAAAAAGGTTCGCTACATTATGGAAGCCTTTCCGTCGCAGCACCAGAGGCGCTGGTTCCAACCAGAGACATTTCTTGCCTTAATGCGGCTACGAGGAATGGAGTGCAATGCCGCCAGCGGTTACGCAGAAGCCTTCTATTGCCGCAAACTGGTGATGTGAACTGAGATTGAAGAGCGTAACCAACCAATATCACGCCAGCGCGGTAATCATTCGATGAAAGATCTGAAAGAGAAAACAATTCGCGGTGGCTTAGCGAGACTCTGCGCCCAAGGCGCTAATTTTGTACTTCGTTTGGGCTCCTTGATGGTATTGGCCCGACTCCTGGGACCACGAGATTTTGGGCTGGTAGGCATGGTCACAGCCTTTACCGGCGTTTTGACGCTCTTTCGAGATTTCGGGCTTTCCGCTGCAGCAATTCAGCGAGCCGATGTTACGGAAGCGCAACTTTCAACGCTATTTTGGATCAACGTGTTCGTGGGGATACTTCTTGGGCTCCTGGCAATAGCAGGCGCACCGGCGATCTCCGCCTTTTACCATGAGCCTCGACTTTTTATGGTGACGGTTGTTCTGGCCGCCGGTTTCCTCTTTAACGCAGCAGGTGTACAACACTCCGCACTTCTGCAACGCCACATGCGCTTTACCGCCTTGGCGGTAATCAACACTGTCAGTTTGATCGTTGGCACGGTAATCGCGATAGGGGGGGCCAAGGCTGGATACGGATATTGGGCCCTCGTAGTGATGACGATAACTGTTCCACTCGTAAGCACTATCGGTTTCTGGCTGACCGCAGGCTGGATTCCGGGTTTACCGCAAAGGCGAGCTGGAATCCGCTCCATGATGCGTTTTGGCGGTACTGTCACTCTGAATGCTCTTGTTTCGTATGTCGCCACTAACTCTGAGAAAGTTCTGCTAGGCCGGTTCTGGGGTGTCGATGCGCTCGGTATCTACGGAAGGGCTTACCAACTCATTAATATCCCAACTGATAACTTGAATTCGGCAGCCGGTGAGGTAGCGTTTTCTGCGTTGTCTCGACTCCAGGGTGAACCTCTTCGACTCAAGAGCTATTTTCTCAAGGGCTACTCAGTGCTCTTGGCGATGACCTTGCCCATCACAATTGCCTGCGCTCTTTTTGCCAACGAAATGATTGTTGTCATACTTGGGCCAAAGTGGGCCGCTGCAGTGGACATATTTCGTTTGCTCGCTCCAACCATCCTGGTCTTTGCGCTAATCAATCCCCTATTTTGGCTGCTCTGTTCCCTGGGACTAGTCGGACGAAGCTTGAAGATGGGTCTGATCATCGCGCCTGTGATGATTGGGAGCTACCTTATCGGATTACCTCACGGACCCAAAGGTGTCGCATTCGCCTATTCCACGGTTATGATGCTCCTGGTCATTCCAATCATTGCGTGGTCTGTAAATGGCACAGTCATTAGCCTCCGCGAAATCTTGCTGGCAGTGAGCCGTCCCTTGGCATCGAGCATAGTGGCCGGGGCGCTCGCCTTCGAAGTTCGGTTGGTCTACGGTCGGTCGTTGTCTCCTTTGGCCGGGCTTGTGTTAGAGAGCGCCGTTCTCCTGGTTACTTTTGTGGGGATACTCTTGTTTGCCAGTGGGCAGAAAACCCTTTACTTGGGTCTCCTGCGCGGTTTAAGAGGGCCTTCCTCAGCCAAAGAAGGAGAGGGCGTAGCTTAGACGATATGAAGATTGGTCTTTTAGATCATATGGGTTACGGAAACCTGGGTGATGCCGCTACTCAGGAAGCGCTCATTTCGAATATCAAAGCGCGTATGCCAGATGTCGATATTCTTGGCTTTTCGCTGAATCCTGATGACACCAGAAAGCGCCACCACATTTGCGCTTACTCGATCACTCATTGGCATCCAGGACTCAATCAAACTGAACAGACAAACACAGATGAAGAGAATCCCCCGCCTCGACTGAAGCTGATCCTCAAAGGGATTCCTATTTTTGGCTCACTGGTTTCACGCGTGCTGAACCTGTTGCGGGAGCTGGTGCACCTGGGGCGGATCTTTAAACTCCTGAGATCTTTGGACATACTAATCATCGCGGGCGGAGGGCAGCTGAGTGAGCTTTGGCGTGGACCGTGGTCGCACCCCTACAATCTTTTCAAATTCTCCGGGCTTGCAAAACTCGCCCGTAAAAAACTACTTATTCTCAACGTAGGAGCTGGTCCTCTAAACAGTAGTCTGGGCCGCATGTTTATACGAGGCTCGGTATTTCTGGCTGACTATGTTTCTCTCCGCGACGTCCAGTCGCAAGCGTTGATCCAGCGAATTGGCGTAAAGCGTCAGACCCATGTCTTTCCGGATTCTGCCTACGCACTGGACGTATCACCTTATAAAAACAGGAATGCCGCGGTGACTTCCAAACCGCTGGTTGGGATCAATCCCATCGGCTTTTGCGACCCCCGCATTTGGCCAAGGCAAGACGCGGTCATTTACTCTCGCTATCTTGACACACTAGCCGCGTTTTCGCGGTGGCTGTTAAGCCACAACTATCGTCTGAGAATCTTCTCTGGTGAAGCGAGCGTTGATGTTTACGCTCTCGAGGATCTCAAGGAACGGCTCCGACCGAGCTTGGCGCCAGACGAACTCCGCACTAGCTTTGTGCCTCCGAGTGAAAACGTTGGGGATCTGTTTGCGCAGTTTTCAGAAATGGACTTTGTCGTTACATCCAAGTTTCATGGCGTCGTGTTTTCACACCTTCTTGCAAAGCCTGTTCTTGCCCTTAGTTATCACGCTAAGATAGATGACCTGATGAGGGCAGCAGGGCATAGCGAGCACTGTCTCAACATTGAGAGTGTTGAGCACGAGTGCCTTGAGAAATCGTTCACAACATTAGCTGAAAATGGCGAAGCGCTCAAGGCGACCTTCAAACAGACCGCCGAATCCTATGCCGCTTTATTAAAAAACCAATTTGACGATCTCTTCGTGCCTCAGGGGTTGACGCGACTCCGGAGGTCAGGGATAAATGAAGCTGTGCCGCCTGCGATCATTTGGCCAGGGGGTTGTAGGGAGACTACCTTAACAGAGCAGCAGAAATGACCACTGCATCCCAACCGTTTGTGAGCATCGTGACTCCGGTGTACAACGAGGAGAAATACCTCGCGGAGTGCATTGAAAGTGTACTGGCTCAGACCTATCAAAACTGGGACTTCACGATTGTCAATAACTGCAGCACAGATAGATCATTGGAAGTCGCACGGCGATATGCTGCTAAAGACCAGCGGATTCGGATACACACGAATCAGGAGTTGCTGCCGGTTATTGCAAATCACAATGTCGCACTGCGTCAGATTTCGTCCGAGAGCAAATACTGCAAGGTTGTGCTTGGGGATGATTGGATCTTTCCCAATTGCCTGGAGGAAATGGTTGCCGTTGCCGAAACATATCCTTCCGTCGGCCTCGTGGGTGCTTATGCGCTGGAGGGGGAGCGAGTTGCTTGGACAGGGCTTCCTTATCCAAGTACGGTCGTAAGCGGGAGGGATATTTGCCGTCGGCATCTTCTCGACGGGGTGTACGTGTTTGGATCGGCAAATGCCGTTCTTTACCGTGCAGATTTGGTAAGGGGCCAGGACCCCTTCTACAACGAAGCGAACATTCATGCGGACACTGAGGTGTGTTTCGATCTTCTAAAGGCGTGCGACTTCGGATTTGTTCATCAAGTGCTCACCTTTTCCAGGGTGCGGCCACGCTCGTTGGCGACGATATCCGAAGACAATGCCACATGTTTGCCAGGTATGCTTCGACTCTTGACGAGCCACGCCGCCGAGTATCTGACATGTGAGGAGCGCAGTATCAGGCTGTCGCGGCACTTGACCGAATACTATAGAGTCCTGGGGAAGAGCCTGATCGTCCGTCGCGATCAGACGTTCTGGGACTATCACAAGAGAGAATTTGCGGAGGCAGGCATACGTTTTAGTTCAGCTCGTGTAGCCAGAGGTACGCTCGAAACATTGTGCGATGCTGCCTTGAACCCCAAGAATGCCGTGAATCGATTACTGCGCCGCAGGCAGAAGCGACAATCGGCCCGGATGCAAGATCTTACGAAAAGACCAGTGTGAGGCACCCTAAGACCTGCGATAGATCAAAAAGTAGAATCTAGGTTACGCGGACCGGATAACTCCATGAGTGACGTGTAATTCGACTTTCCACACGTTGTCGCCGTAAAGGGCACTATTGTCTCAAAAATGAAAAGTGTGAACCAGAATCCGCGTAAGGAATAAATAGTATGCCATATACACATGTGCCGCCAACGGCAGCATCGTTTACCGGCCAAGGCTTGATAGGCTATACGTTTGGGCCATTGAAGCAAAAAGACATCGAGGTGTATTACGTCGAAGTCGAAAAGGGACACGACGTCTTCATGATAAGTAAAAAAATCATGCGCACTTATTATATTGTGTCTGGAAGTGGTTATTTCACGATTGACGGGCAGAGATACGATGTTAGCGATGGGATGCTCGTGGAAGTGCCGCCGAAGATAGAATATTGTTATTCAGGAAGCATGAAACTAATTGTGGTGTCAAGGCCGCGATGGTTCAGCGGTAACGATAAATTTACGAGATGGAATCCGGACGTAGTGGGGCAAGATGCCGCATGCGAGATAGAGGGCAACTCGTGGCTAACTCGAGTAGTCCGGGTGAGGCTGTTCGGAAAATCCCCGGTAAATGCATATTTACAGCTCAATCAACGGCTATGGGATCGCCTTCCCCGGTCCGTGACTGGGCTCGCGCCCGTGCGGCTGTATGGAGGCATGCTACATAGCCTGGCTCGTATGCAGGGTCATCGGGCTCAGGCGCTGGCGACGCTGTTTTTCCGAAATCGTCCAGAGTTGGAGTTGATCCGACGTCTGCTGGAGGGGAAGGCAAAGGGGACCACACTGAGGGTAACGGTTTTGGGCTGCAGCACGGGTGCGGAAGCCTATTCGGTCGCATGGAGAATACGGTCTGCGCGGCCGGACTTGACGCTGATTCTACACGGGGTTGATATTTCCAGAGAGGCGGTGGAGTTTGCGAAATGCGGCAAGTACTCGCCGACGACTCCACAATTGTCGGGTACGCGGATTTGTGAGGCTATGACTGCCAACGAGCTGGAAGAGGTGTTTGATCGAGATGGGGATTTGTTGACGATCAAGCCGTTTATCAAGGATGGAATCCAGTGGCGTATTGGCGACGCCGGAGCACTAGAGATTGTCGATGAGATCGGCCCGCAAGATATGGTGGTGGCTAACAATTTTCTTTGCCATATGAATCCTCCGGACGCTGAGAGATGTTTGCGGAATATAGCTCGCCTCGTGAGTCCAAGGGGATACTTGTTTGTTTCGGGAATTGACCTAGGCGTCCGGACAAAAGTTGCTGGCGAGCTCGGATTTGAACCGGTAGAAGAATTGCTCGAAGAGATTCATGACGGAGATTCCTATCTAAGAAGATACTGGCCAGGACAGTACGCGGGTCTGGAGCCATTGAATAAGAGAAGGCGGGATTGGCGAATACGCTATGCGGCAGCGTTCCAGTTGCCGGTAACTGGGGTTGAAGATTCGATCCCGCAGAAGAGTCAGCAGTACAGAGTGACGAGTGAGGTTGGCGCAGGCTAAGGATAAGTTGGTCTTAACGAAACGGATGGCAATGAAGTGCGGCGTGAGATTCAGCAGAGCAATCGAAGGGTCTGCCGCGGGGATTAACAAGGCCGCAAAAACATAGAGCAGTTGTGAGGCATCTGCTACGCGAAAGAGATCGCAGAGATGAGAGGTAATGGAACTGGCAGCCGGCATCGCTGGTAAAGTTGTACTGGTAACTGGCGCCAGTGGTTTCATCGGGACACATCTTTGTAGCCGACTGGCTACCTTAGGTGCGATGATCCACGCTGTCTCACGACAGCCGCGTCAAACAGAAGGTAATAATGTTCGATGGTGGCGGGCCGACTTCGGTGATATCGACGCTGTGCGTTATGTGGTTGAGTCGGTGCGGCCTCAGTTCTTGTTCCACATGGCGAGTCAGGTTGTGGGTGCCCGCGAATTGGAAGTAGTATTACCGACATTTCGCGACAATCTTGCGAGCACAGTAAATGTTTTGACGGCGGCAACCGAAGTAGGATGCAATCGGATTATTCTCGGAAGTTCCTCGGAGGAGCCGCGGAATTTCGACGACACCACATTTCCCCGTTCGCCTTATGCAGCGGCCAAGTGGGCAAGCAGCATTTACGGGCGAATGTTTTTCCATTTGTTTCGGGCTCCGGTCGTCATGCCTCGCATCTTTATGACCTATGGCCCGAATCAGAGAGACTTGCAAAAGTTAGTGCCGTTGGTGATTCGCGAACTGTTGCGTGGTGAGACTCCGAAGCTCAGCAGCGGCCGACGCCAAGCCGATTGGATATATGTTGACGATGTTGTCGAAGGTCTACTGAGAGCGGCAATTACCCCTGGGATTGAAGGCTGCGCATTCGATCTGGGTACGGGTTGTCTAACGTCCGTACGTGAGATCGTAGAGCGAATTGCCGATGTCATCGGTACCTCCATCGTACCGGCATTTGGCGCACTTCCAGATCGCCTGTTTGAGCAGGAACAGCCAGCTGACACGACCTTCTTGTCGAGCAAATTAGGATACCAGCCCAAAACTTCCGTTCAGTACGGCCTCGAGAGCACGGTAGCCTGGTATCGCGGACAATTCAGTTAGGTTCGGACGACCAGTATCTTGGGAGTGGCAGATGGTTGGTCACATGCTCCTGACGAGTGGAACGATGTGAACTAGGGAACACCTGCCAAAATACCAACGCGACACCAAGAAGCCTCAGTAAGTGTAAAATCGCACTCCTGTCCAGCCAAAATGGTTGTCTTAGTGAGTTAATGCCCTCTCAGTATCAAATCCCCATTCTGAATACAGTCGTTGTAAAGAATTCGGCCTTTGCGAAGGTCCGGAGGTCGTGCTGGAGCGACAAGAATGAAAAATATGACTGCGCGATTTGCCAAGGGCAGCCTGTTCGTGCTGACTATCCTATGTTCGATGCTCAGCAATGGACAAGTGTCGGTGCTGACTCAGCACAATGATAACGCGCGCACCGGGCAGAACCTGAATGAAACGATCCTCAATACTTCGAATGTAAATCAGAACAGCTTCGGAAAGTTATTCTGGCGCACGGTCGACGGCTTTATTTATGCTCAGCCGTTGTATGTGCCAGGGCTCACCATTCAAGGGGCGACCCACAATGTCGTATACGTGGCTACCCAGCACAACAGCGTGTACGCGTTTGATGCCGACAATCCCAACGAGCCAGCCCCCTTGTGGCAGGTGAACCTGGGGACACCTGTTCCCAGCCAGGATATCTGCATAATCAGTGGCGATACCAATCCGGCGGATTGCCCTTACTACGATATTAGCCCGGAGATCGGCATCACCAGCACGCCCGTCATCGACCCCGTGGCAGGGATCATCTATGTGGTCGACAGGACCAAGAACACCAGCAATAGCACTTATCACGATTATCTTCATGCATTGAGTCTGACAACCGGAGCCGAAGAGCTTGGCGGCCCAGTTGAAATCACGGGCCAGGTAAGCGGAACCGGTACAGGAAGTTCCGGGGGCATCGTCGCATTTCAAGCTGCCTATCAGCACCAGCGCCCAGCATTACTTCTTGAGAATGGAGTCCTTTATCTGGCGTTCGGTTCGGTCGGCGATATTGGTGGTGTCTATCATGGCTGGGTGATGAGCTACAACGCCTCAACGCTGCAGCAGGAGGCGATATTCAACGTTACTCCCAATGGAGACGATGGCGGAATCTGGTCTGCCGGACAAGGGCCGGTTGCTGACAGCTCGGGCAACATCTACTTCATGACCGGAAATGGCGACTTCACTGCGAATACAGGCGGCACAGATTACGGCGATTCATTCGTAAAGTTCAGTGGCTCGAGCCTCGCCGTATCGGATTACTTCACCCCGGACACTCAGGCGACGTTGAATGTCGATAATACCGATCTGGGATCCGGCGGCCCCATGTTGATGCCGAGTACTTCGCTGCTTGTAGGTATGGGTAAAGACGGAATTCTGCGAGTAGTCAACAGCACCAATATGGGCCACTACAGCTCCAGTACGGACAACGATGTTCAGGAGTTCACCGCGACCCCTAATGCCTTTTTCAGCTCTCCGGTCTACTGGGATAGCCCCAACCACGGGCCGGTCATATACATCTGGGGCGGAGCCGACTATCTGAAGGCATTCCAGTTCACGGGATCGACTTTTGTCACGACCCCGGTTTCCGAAGGTACTTTGCTGAATAGTTCTGGTGATCCCAACGCAGCGGCCCTGTCGATTTCTGCTGACGGGAGCTTGCTGGGTACCGGCGTCCTTTGGTCGACGGCTTCAATTTCCCAGTGGGCGAAAGGAACCCAGGTTCCTGGGGTTGTGCGCGCCTTCGACGCGACCAATCTTACCAGCGAGTTGTGGGACAGCACGCAAAATCTGGCACGTGACGACGTAGGCAGTTCTGCCAAGTACAATCCCCCCACGATCGCGAACGGTAAGGTTTATGTGGGCTCGTTTTCTGGGCAGTTGCAAGTCTATGGCCTGACCCCCCCTGCCTTCCAGGGGGTCCAGTTCGTCCAGGTGGCTTCAGCCACTCCACAATCAACTACAGAATCGGTTCCTGTTGCCTATACGGGAGCGCAAACCGCCGGTGACCTGAACGTTGTAATCGTGGGCTGGAACGATACTGCTGCCACCGTGCAGTCCGTTACCGATTCTGCAGGAAATACGTACGCCCTAGCGCTTGGCCCAACCAAAGGCACAGCTCTGAGCCAATCTATCTACTACGCGAAGAACATTCTGGGCAGCAATACCAATACGGTGACGGTTACCTTCAATCAAGGCGCAACTAAGCCTGATGTGCGAATTCTGGAATACAGCGGAGTGTCTACGTCGAACCCGCTGGATGTAACTGTTGGTGCCAGCGGAAACAGTAACGTGGCCGACAGTGGCTACGTCTCAACAAACGCTGCGAATGAATTGATTGTTGGGGCGAATATGGTACAGAGCAACACTACCATCATGGCGGGCGCACCGTTCACTCCAAGAGTCATCACCTCACCCAATTCAGACGTCGCGGAAGATCGCCTGGTCAACGTGC
>Ga0210390_10001187_pt1 | contig 25617 bp, 14 predicted proteins | sample IncBWH11OmetaG_FD_161050 | JGI IMG/M metagenome (GOLD analysis project Ga0210390, IMG submission 161050) | Forest soil microbial communities from Barre Woods Harvard Forest LTER site, Petersham, Massachusetts, United States - Inc-BW-H-11-O ... | reverse complement strand
CGCTGTATCATGCACATTATGCAATGGTGAAAACTTTATAAGATTACGGAATTGAATGGAATCATCACTGGTGCCATAGTCATTAGCCCATGACCAACCGATGGTGAATTTATGATACCGCAACATATCTAGTACGCCAACAGTTGCAATTGCAACCTTAGCCATATCAGGGTGCTCAGTAATAGATGCACCAATGAGCAAACCGCCATTTGAACGGCCGTTAATAGCAAGCTTATCGCGCGATGTGTATTTATTATCTACCAGATATTTAGAAGCGTAATAATAATCATCAAAAACATTTTGCTTGTTCAACTTCGTTCCTGCTTCGTGCCATTTTTCTCCATATTCACCACCTCCGCGAAGGTTAGGCACTGCGTAAATTCCTCCATTTTCGAGAAATATAACTGGACTTGGTGCACTACCGGGATTATATGCAGGAACAAGGCTGATATTAAATCCTCCATAAGCATATAAAAAGCACGGATTGCTTCCATCCATCTTTATACCTTTTTTGTGAACTATGTACATAGGTATCTTGGTTCCGTCTTTGCTAGGGTAAAATACCTGTTCCATTTCATAATCATCCGATTTGAAGCCATTATCTGGTTTAGCAAATAGGGTTGACTTATCGGCTGCCACATCATAACTGAAAATAGTAGGCAGCGTAATATAATTTGTAAACGAATAAAATACTTCAGTGCTCTTTTTACTCGCTGAAAAATCTGCAGTACCAATGCCGGGCAGTTTTATTTCATTTATCATTTTACCATCTGTGCTATAAACGTAAAGCCTTGTTTTTACATTGTCAAGATAAGATGCAATTATCCTGTCACCAGATAAACCTACATTCTGTAATAGGTTTTCTTGTTCAGGCAAAACATTTTTCCAATTCGCAGTATCAGGCTTGGTAATATCAACCCATACTAACCTGTATTTGGGCGCGCCTTTGTTGGTCATTACTAATAAGGATGTACCATTATCATCAATTACGTTGTTGTCATCCTTGAAATCGCTAATAACAGTAATTAATTCAGTATTAGATTTTGTAAGGTCTTTTACCATTAATGCATTACCGTCTGATGCTTCTTCAGAATGTACGACTAGGTATTTTTCATCACTGGTAGTATAAGCGCCTAACGTGCGTTTAGGGTGTTGTTTATCTTCATACACAAGCTCATCGGCACTTTGTACAGTGCCCACTTTATGATAATATATCTTTGGGCTTTCGTTTGATTTTATAAGAGCTGAACCCTTTGCAGGTGCATCATACCTTGTATAGTAGAAACCATCACCTTTCCAGCCAATATCAGAAAATTTGCTGTAATTAAGAGAGTCGCTGAGTTGCTTTCCGCTTGCAATGTCAATCACATAAAACTCGTTCCAGTCCGATCCTGCACGGCTGAGAGCATAAGCTAAATATTTCTGGTCGTTTGAAACTCCAATTTCTGAGATGGATACTGTTCCTTCTTTCGACATTGAATTAGGGTCAAGCAGCACGCGAGGGCTACCAGTTAATCCATCCTGCACATATAGTACACTCTGGTTTTGAGAACCGTTGTTTTTATAAAAAAATACATAGTTGCCTCTGTTAAAAGGTACACTGTATTTCTCATAATGATAAAGCTGTGTTAATCGTTTCTTTAAAGAATCACGGAAAGTTATTTTAGAAAGGTAGGCCTCCGTAACATCATTCTCTGCTTTCACCCATTGGGCAGTTTCTACAGATGTATCATTTTCAAGCCAGCGATATGGATCAGCAACCTTGGTTCCAAAATAATTAGTAACAGTGTCCACCTTGCGTGCAACAGGATATTTTTGCTTTTGGGGTTGGTCCTTACAAGAAATAAGTAATAATACCCCGGCAGCGAAGCAGATTGATCTCATAGTATGTTGATTATTACAGGTTAACAAAAAGACTTATAGGTAAAGCCCTTTCACTAAAAACCAGAGCACATCTTCTTTGTCATGTCCTTCATGTGCAGTAACAACATTGCTGGCTCTGTCTTTCATAGTAACTACGTTCCATGCATGAACATCGCCATTTGGCGGGGTATATCCCTGGGCAACTTTTGTTCCGTTTGGCAATGATATGCTCATGGTTTTGGTAAACATACCATTTACATTTACCTCGTTGTATTGTATCATGCCTATTACTTGTCCTCCCTGGTATATATTGTTTTGGTCAACACGGATGTCTCCATTCATATCTCTTGGAACCAGAACATAATTATTACCGGTATTATTATTTATCGATTGCATTTGAGGAGGGTTGGTAGCTCCATTTATTGTTTGTGAGGTAGGTTGGTAATAATTGTTTGCCGGTTGAGGATTGGTAGCACCATTTATTGTTTGTGAGGTAGGTTGGTAATAATTGTTTGCCGGTTGAGGATTGGTAGCACCATTTATTGTTTGCGAAGTAGGTTGGTTGTAGTTATTCACCGGTTGTGGGTTAGCAGCACCATTTATAGTTTGTGAAGTAGGTTGGTAATAATTGTTTGCCGGTTGAGGATTGGTAGCACCATTTATAGCCTGAGATTGAGGTGGCGTATAAGTATTTACAACAGGGGGAGGAGGAGGGTTATTAACTACCACAACAGTTGGTGCAGGTGGCGGTTGAGCAACCGACCACTTTGGCGGGTTCTCTGCAATAAAGTTAGATTCGCCATTAGGATCTATAGAAGCACCGTTAGCTACAAGGTGGTATCTGCCTATAGTTTTAAACGGCCTTATATCTGAATAGGTTTCACCGGTATTTTTGGTGTCGTAAAAAACATAACTATAATAACCGATTGTAGGCGGAGGTGTATTAGGAGCATGGGCAACAGTATAATCGGGCGCTGTGCAATACCTTACATAAATAAGCTCCTGGTTGGTTAATGAACGTATGCTGTAATCATCATGCTGAAGGGCACCTTTATCTATTTTATATACTATACAGTTAGGTACTCCGGCAATATATACCGTATCGAAATCCCATATTATATCACCATTTTTTCTTGATTTATCAATGTCTTTTGCATGCCGCTCCGCCTCCTTGGGAGTCATTTGATAAGGCTGTTGCTGTTGTTGTGCTGTTGCCGCAGAAAAAGAGAGAAGGGTGAAAAAAAGTAGGTTTTTATTCATGGGGATGAGATTTATAAAGTAAATATATAACTATTTGATGAATAATAAATGAAGATAGAATAGGAACATGATAACCTTCAAATATGCTATATTCTAATTACTTGTTGCCATTTGCTGCTGGAAAGAAATAACTATAAATTCGGCAGGGTGTACAACTGCAACTTTCACAGTAACATTCATAAACCCGTTAAGAATATCATCTGAGGTCATTGTAACACCCAATCCACACGCTACTGAAAATGCAGCATCTGCAGTAGCTCCCTGTAGTCCTCCTTCCTTCCAAACCGAAGTCAGAAAACTACTTATCATCGAAGTAACCGCTGCCCAGGTATTTTTATCATTGGGCTGGAAAACATAAGCCTGCGCGGCAAGCTTACACGACTGTTCAATAAATATTACGGTTCGCCTTACAGGAATATATCTCCAGTCCTGGCTATTTCCATCTAGGGTTCTCGCCCCCCAAACTAATATCCCTAATCCATTGAAACTCCTTATCGCATTTATTGATTTGCCGGAAATAGCATCAACATTTAGATTCGCCTGCTGGGCGTCAGATAAATTTATAGGAAGTGAATCTACACCAACTATAGATATGTTTGCAGGCGCCTGCCATGGGCCAACCGTATTATCTGTATTGGTAATTATTCCTGCCATTGCTCCGCTTGCAGGAAGAATATTAGTATTATTTAGAACATGCTGTATAATTAAGCTATATGCTTGGCTGGCATTTAATAAAGCAATATTATTTTGAGTAACAGTTAAGCCGCTTGAAGGATTTTGAATGTTGGCAATAATAGATGCAATTGCCGGATCGGGATTGGTTGCGGGATTTATTATAGGAGCAAGTTGCGTTATATCACCACCGAACAAATTTGTATAGTCAATATCACCATTCTGCATTATAGTTGTGCCAATAAATGGATAATAGGCTACTCCATAGTTAAGCCCAACGCCGCCTGTGTTATTTCTGAATACTTCAATATCATTCGTGTATAATACCGGATCAGGATCATTGCCGCCAATTATATCAAAAATGCTAATAGATGTTTGCATGGTACTGCTCTGTAGCAACATACTTTCCATTAAAATACTATTATCGGTAGTGTTTAATAATGTGGCTTCTGGGCAAATATACATGGTCGGTTCCAGTTCATTTTTCAAGAGTGCGAGGCCATTCTGTAGATCAGCCAGTTTAACATTCGGGTTAATGACTTGTGTTCCTTTTGTCATTGGCTTGCCCGATGGAGAGCCGTAAGAACCTACAGAAACAATATATGCATCTGCTCCTCCATTCTGGTAAAAGAGTTGCACACTATTATATAGGTAATAAATAGTGGCAGAATCAGGAAGTATAGAATAGTATGAACCATTAAAGGTAAGATAATCGCCTGTAACGGGTTGGCTCTTTTCTACAACAAGATAATATTGCGGGTTATATTGATTGGTGGGGCTTGCAGGCGGAGGAGGGTCGGGTAAGCAAAAATATGTTTTGAAGTCAGAAAAACTGGAGATTTTTACCGGTACATTAGTGTATGATTTTCCTTCATAAGATGCTTGTGGAGTGTACCCGATAAATGCTGGTATGGCAGTCGCTACTGGTACTATTGAATTAGGGAAAGCATTTGTTTCAGTTAAATATACTCCCGGGGTTTTTCCTGGTACTGCGTTCATTGGGGATTTATTTGTTTAGTAAATTAATATTGAAGTACCAAAATGTTGTAAGTTTTACCCCGCCCAATTCTCCCTGTCGAGACTGCGGTAATTTATAGCTTCTGCCAAATGCTGGTTACCGATATTTTCAGAACCTTCCATATCTGCTATAGTACGAGATACTTTAAGTATCCTATCATATGCCCGGGCTGATAGATTCAGCTTTTCCATGGCAGTTTTCAGGAGTACATGCCCTGCCTCATCTATTTTGCAATAGGTCTTCAGTTGTTTTGAACTCATTTGTGCATTGCAATGGATACCACTTTCTTTAAAGCGTTCGGCTTGAATCTCTCTTGCTTTAATTACCCGTTCCCTTACCGATTCACTTTTTTCACTTACCCGTTCCGACGATAATTCTCCATATGCTACAGGTACTACTTCAACATGTATATCTATACGGTCGAGCAATGGGCCTGAAATACGGTTCAAGTATTTCTGAACTGTACCCGGCGCGCATACGCATTCCTTTTGTGGGTGATTATAGAACCCACATGGGCATGGGTTCATAGAAGTTACCAGCATAAAACCAGCAGGGTATTCAACTGTGAATTTTGCGCGCGATATTCTTATGAAACGATCCTCTAAGGGTTGCCGCATTACTTCCAGCACGGTACGTTTAAATTCAGGTAGTTCATCCAAAAACAAAACTCCGTTATGCGCTAACGATATTTCTCCCGGTTGAGGAAAACTGCCGCCACCAACAAGTGCAACATCACTTATAGTATGGTGTGGCGCCCTAAACGGACGTGTTGCTATCAATCCTTTTCCGCTGCCAACTTTTCCGGCTACCGAATGTATTTTTGTTGTTTCAAGTGCTTCATCAATTGTAAGTGGAGGCAATATGGTAGGCAAACGTTTTGCCAACATGGTTTTACCTGCACCTGGAGGCCCAATTAAAATAACATTATGGCCACCTGCAGCTGCAATTTCCAAGGCACGTTTAATGTTTTCCTGACCTTTTACATCTGCAAAATCAACCTCGGCGAGTGATAGCTGAGTGTAAAATGTTTCTGCTGCATTTACTACAACAGGTTCTAGTTTCAAATCACCATTTAAAAAATCGATAGCCTCTTTAATATTCTTAATACCATATACGTTCAGGCCATTTACGATAGCTGCTTCTTTTGCATTTTGTTCCGGCAATATTAACCCTTTAAAACCTTGTTCCCTGGCGTTAATAGCAATAGGCAATACACCTTTTATAGGCTGCAAGCCGCCATCTAACGAAAGCTCGCCCATTATTACATAATCACCTACCTGTTCACTTGCAATTTGTTCCGAAGCGGCAAGTATACCTATGGCAATTGTCAGATCATACGACGAACCTTCTTTACGGATATCAGCCGGGGCCATATTTACCGTTATCATTTTACCGGGCAAGCGGAACCCGTTATTTTTAAGCGCAGCATCAATGCGCTGCTGGCTCTCCTTAACCGCACTGTCGGGCAATCCTACTAAAAAGAAATTAACCCCGGCGCTAACATTTACCTCTACTGTAATAGTGGTGGCGTCTATTCCGTTAACCGCACTTCCATAAGTTTTAACTAGCATGTCTATTAATTTTCAATGGTAAATATATTTGTTATTTTTAAAAATCTAATTTAATACCCATTTTCGTATATAGTTTTAAATCCGAATAAACATGGCAATGACAATACTGGTCTGCACCGTAATTTGCTGTTTGGTAATGCTTTTAGTGTGGACCTGGGCTAAAGCCATAAAAAATGCAGGGGTGGTGGATATTTTCTGGGCCATAAATTTTTCAATAATAGCCATAGTGTTGTGCCTCATGGCTGATGGCTTCTGGGAAAGGAAGATAATCATTACTTTGATGGTGTTAATATGGAGTATGCGCCTGGGCATATATCTGTTAATTCGGGTAGGTTCACATTTACAGGTAGAAGAAGGCAGGTACAAGCGCCTCCGCGAAGAATGGGCTCCCAACCCTGACCGTAAATTTTTCTTTTTCTTCCAGTCGCAGGCACTTTCAAATATTTACCTGGCTATTCCTTTCTTTTTGATTGCGTTTAATAAGAAGCCCGAAATGTCGATACTTGAATATGCAGGTATTGCAGTTTGGGCTATAAGTATATTGGGTGAAGCTATTGCAGACGGGCAATTAAAGAAATTTAAGGCTAATGCCGTTAATAAAGGCAAAGTCTGTGATGCAGGATTGTGGAACTATTCTCGCCACCCGAACTACTTTTTTGAATCGATGATATGGGTAGGGTATTTTCTCATTGCGTTAAATGCCGATTATGGCTGGCTTGGAATATTGAGCCCCATAACTATCCTCTTATTACTATTCAGGGTTACGGGTATACCGCTTACAGAACAACAAGCGCTCAGTTCAAAAGGAGATGCGTATAAAGAATACCAGCGGACCACCTCAGTATTTGTACCTTGGTTTAGAAAGAAATAGAATTTATGTGGTATAGTTCAATATTAGAGAAAGACTTATTGCCCGATTCTGCGTTACGGATTGGTATTCGAAAATTATTGAAGCAACGGCTTATTGATGAGAATAAGGGAACGCAGGATGCCCAGCAAGAGCATTTCATGAAATTGATTGCGGAGCTGAAAAATTCCCCCATTGCTGTAAATACAGCAGAGGCCAATGAACAGCATTACGAATTGCCTGCTGAATTCTTTCTAAGAGTACTGGGAAAGCATTTAAAATATAGTTCGGGTTATTGGAAGGACGGAGTAACAGATATTGATGCTTCTGAAAAAGATATGCTGGAGATTACTTGCCAACGGGCTGAATTGAAAGACGGACAAAAAGTGCTTGAATTGGGTTGTGGTTGGGGCTCACTTTCACTTTTTATGGCTGAGAAATTTCCAAACAGTAAAATAACTTCAGTTTCCAAATTCACACAGCCAGAAGATATTTATAGATGAGCAGGCTAAGAAAAGGAATCTGTCAAATCTCACTATTATAACTGCCGATATGAATATCTTCAGCATTGATAGTAAGTTTGATAGAGTAGTGTCGGTGGAAATGTTTGAGCACATGCGCAATTATGAACTGCTGCTGAAGAAAGTGGCAGGCTTTTTAAATGATGACGGTAAATTGTTCGTCCATATTTTTACACACAGGGAGTTTGCTTACAAGTTTGAAGTGATAGATGATACTGACTGGATGAGCAAATACTTTTTTACCGGTGGTATCATGCCCAGCGACCACCTACTGCTTTATTTTCCTGAGCATTTTAGAATTGAAAAGCACTGGAGGGTAAGCGGAACACATTATCAAAAAACATCGGAGGCATGGTTAAGCAATATGGATGCCGCCAAGAGCGATATAATGGAAATCATGAAGAAAGTTTATGGCGAAGCCCAGGCTGTAAAATGGTGGGTTTACTGGAGAATATTTTTTATGGCCTGCGCTGAGCTATGGGGCTATGATAATGGCAACGAGTGGCTGGTTAGCCATTATCTTTTTGAAAAAGCCCATCGAGCATAGCTGTCAGTTGGCTGATAAATTTTCTTTTTACATAACCTTGAATATTACGTTTTGCCCACTCGCGGAGTTTGGCTGAAACAAGTGTAACTAAAAGTGTAATTGCGCTAAGTAATAGTGAATGGGTAATTAAATAGACTGTTAAGAATACCAGAGCAAGGTAAAGAGGATAGAAGAATAGAAGAAGACAAAATAATACAGAATCGTAGAATTCATTATGGTTTGTGATGCGCTTTGCCATATACGAACATATTAGATAAGGTATAAAGTTCAGGATCATCGCCATATCGTGTATCGCAATACTAAGTGCAAATGCCAACGCATTTGTACGGCTTAAGTGCTTTATCTGATGCGCTTTAATGTAATTAGCTAATTCTATCAAATTTTCTTTGATTGAATTAGCTCCGTTTTTGAAGTCATTAATTGTTTTAATTGCCTTTTCTTTCCCATCTGCAAAATTCTTCAGTAAAAATCCTGCAATGATTTGCTGTTCTTTCAGGTGTTCTTTCTTATCGAGAATGATACAATTTTCTTCCAGTCTTGTTTTTAAGATTTCGTTGAACTTCCTGAGCATTAAAGCTTGTTCAATGTCTTTTGGAAGATCTTTCTTTTCAATAATTGGTAAGAATGTTACATAAGCAACACCATTGAGTTTGAGCCATGAACTATAGTTTATAGTTGCAGGAAGTATTTTTAGTTTCTCACCTAATACTTCATCATTCCATGCGGTATTGGCAAGCCTAGCGGTCCCTTTGCGCAGGGGTCTCAGGTCCCATTCACTTTCTGAGCCGCCTTCCGAAAAAATAAGGATGGTTCCATCTTCCTTGAATGTTTCAATGCAAAAAGAAAAAGTAGCTTCATTTTTAGGAAAATTTTCAGCGCCTTCCTCTCTGCGGAATATGGGTACTATATTAAGGAAGCGGAGAAAAAATGAAACAAATGGAGAAGAAAATACATCGCCCCGTGCCAAATAGTAAATAGGCTTTTTGTAATAAGCAGTTAGCACCAAGCCGTCAAGAAAAGAGTTAGGGTGATTCGAGGCTAAAATAACCGGACCGTCATCAGGAATATTAGATTGCCCTTTTACAATTATCTTTTCAAAGTAAAAATAGCAGGTGCATTTTATCCATGCTCTTATAAAAGGATGTACTATTTTTTTAGCGAGATTCATTGCCGAAAACGAAGGTGTTAAAATAAAAGGCGGCATTTAGCCGCCTCAATAGGTTTGAATACTTCTTACCTTTTGCTTACTACGTAAGTACCAAGCATTCCAAAGAGTTGCGGAATACCCGGGAAACTTTCAACTACTTTCCAGAATCCGTAACTCCACTCAGGTACAAGACACTTGCGCGAAACACCACCGCTCACTGTATAACGAAAGGCGGTATGTGGTTGTACCTTTTCTATTTTAAGTTTTGGGAATTCCTTTTCAAATTTTGCACGGTCGCGTTTCATATATATCCAGGGTATTGCACCATTGGCACCGCTTAATGGCCCGGTAGATTCTATTTCCCATCCGCCTTTAGGTAGAAAAGGTTCGTGGTGAAAGTTCTTGTAAATGAAACGTGATACGGGAGTATTTACAGGCTCTACCATCACTATTTTCCCGCCCGGTTTCAGTGCTCGTTCAGCTTCCCTGAAGAACATATATGGATGTGGGATGTGATGCAAAACGTTCACCATAAAAATTCCATCAAGTTCATTGTCTTTAAAAGGCAACACCTCTGCTGAAAATTCCATCTCAACGTGGGGCAGAGGCATAATATCGCTGGTAATAACATTAGGCATTAGATCTTTTAAAAAACCACCACCAGATCCAATCTCTAGGTATTTACCATTCGGATTAAGCTTTGCGGTATCAATAAAATTCTGGTACCAATCGAGGTATATTTTCTTCAGGAAATTCTTTGCAAGTATTATATCCCTGTGCTGAATGGTTGTCTTTGGGTCATCAAGGTCGGTATGAAAATCGTATTTTATTGCCATGTGCTGCTGTTAATTAGTTAAATATGACTATGCAAACATAAAAAAATAGAATAACCCTGCCGTATGTTTTATTCATTTGATAAAAGCGCATATTCGAGCCAAAAGAGGAAACGTGTAAAGTAAAAGGCACACCAACAGGTAAACTGCTGCCAGGTATTCATTTTCTCAAGGTATTCAGAGTATGTTATTTTATGACATTTTGTTATAACATAATCCATTTCCTTTTTAACTACTTTGGAAAAAGATGCTTCAAATACCTCAATGTTTGTTTCTACACTACTATAATGGCTTAGGTGGTTAATGTTATAAGAACCTATGGAGGTCCATTTATCGTCAACGATATTCACTTTGCCATGCAGGATGGTGTTGTTCCATTCATAAATTTCAATATTATGTCTGAACATCCACGCATAAAGATAAGTAGTGGCTTTTTTTGCAAGTTTTACATCTGAAATGCCGGGTAGTATTACGCGCACTTTTACTTCTCTTTCCGATGCTTTTCTCAGTAACTTCCGTGCATTATTACTGGGAAGAAAGTAGCTTGCCATAATTGTAACTGAAATATGAGAATGCCTTATTGCATTGCGTAGGCCCTTCGATATTCTTTCTTTTCTTCTCAGCCAATCATTCTGACTCACCTTAACGGGTATGGTGTCACCATTCAGGTTTGAATGTGTGAGACTATCGATTATCTTCTTTCGACGTATTCTATAACCTTTACCTTTCCAGAGCGATTCACAAATGTTTTTAATATCAAGGCAAACGCTGCCTTTTATATAAACAGCATAATCGAGCCACGGAGTTTCGGGGCCTTCTACTCTATACTTATCTTCTACATTAATTCCGCCGATCAGTGCTTCCTTTTCATCACCTAATAGTATTTTATGGTGTAGCCTCCGGCCAAAACGGATCATATAATTATAAAACAATGGAGAAAACCTTCGAAAATGAATACCACTTTTTATAATTTCTTCAATAGCTTGGGTACCCAGATCATTAGAACCGAAAGCATCTACCAGCAAAAAAACCTTTACACCACGATTTACTGCTTTAATTAAAGCATCTGTTATCAGCTTGCCTGTAGAATCGTTAATGTATATATATGTTTGAAAATGCAGGGTTCTCTCACTTCTTTCTATAATTTCTAAAGCTCTTTTAAAAAAATCGTCGCCGCTTTTTACCAGGGCAACTTCAGTGGCATGAGAAAAATTCTGCCTGTTACGTTTACTATAAGTGATCTTTCCGCTGCTCAATTTTAAGAATGACTATAAATTAGGCTTGCAAAACTACATAATAACAAATATGATTAGTTGGGTGCTGATTATCAGATTAAATGCCTTGTAAACCTAAAGAATTGCCGGTTTTGTCAACAAAAACCACATTCTTAACGTATAAGTGTTTATAAAACGCATTTTTTAAACAAGCATATCTCACTAATTTTTAGTATATTGTATGCCAATTTTGAGGTTTAGACCAATACAAACAGCGATTTTATTGAGAGGATAATGACACTTTTTTTGCGAAAAATAGTTGCCCCTTTAGTTTTTATAGCAAGTTTATTGCCGTTAAGCCTTGCTGCCCAGCAATTACATTCAACAGCAAAGAGTAACTCCAAATGGACAATTAACCCATTCGACAGTAAGGTATTTATTGAGAACCGTGGTCAGTTCAATGACGCCATTGATGGTAAAACTAATATTCTTTATTCGGTTAAGCTTGGCGATGTAAATATGTACTTTACTGCCACTGGGATAGTGTATAAATATACTGAATTGCCAGTAAGCAGAACCGCAGGACAGCAACCGATAATACATTACCTGACCACTGAATGGGAAAACTCAAGCCCTGCCGTAAATATAACTGCAGAGCAGGAAGTAGGATATTATTATACCTTTCCTGATGGTGAAAATAAAACCATACAGGCCAATGGATTTAAAAAGATTGCTTATAATAATATCTACCCGGGTATTGATATTGCCTATTATTTCCCTGATAAAAAGGATGGATTTGAATACGATATAATTATTCACCCTGGAGCAGATATTAGAAATGTAAAACTTGCTTATAGCAATGCTAACAATAGGTGGATAGATACCAAGGGCAATGCCTCATTCAATACCCCAGTTGGAGAAATTACCGACCATGTACCAAAATGCAGTTATGCCGATGGTGGTGACCTGAAAATTGAATATGTACTGAATGGTAACGAAGAAGTATTCAGGATGGATGGAAAATATGACAAGAGTAAAACAATTATAATTGATCCATGGACAACTGCCCCGAAATTTGGAGGTAACTATGATAAGGCTTACGATTTGAATTATGATAACTATGGGAACATATATGTTTATGGAGCTTATTCACCATTTCAATTAGCTAAACTAAACGGCGCTGGTAAAGTTCAGTGGGTATTTAATGCCAGCACTATTGATGGCAATATATTTGGAGGCTTTATAGTTGATAAAACCCGTGGAACAAGTTATTTAATTGAGGGTGCAGCAGCAGCAGGAGCTAAAATTCTAAAGGTGAATTCTGCAGGCGCACTTGCTGCTACATCGGCTGCTAATGCTAAAATGAATGAAATGTGGAGACCCTTGTTCAACAGCTGTAATGATACATTGATAATTGGAGCAGGCGGGACCAATTCGAAATTTCAAGCTACTGTTGTAGATACATCGTTTACTAAATTCACAAATGTGAACGTGTTAGGTGCAACTGCCGCTGGGCACAGTGTGGTGCTTGCAGCACTTGACCCTTCCGGTCCTTTTTGCTATATGGCAATGGCTAAGTCTGCTGTAATTGACCCAACCAAATTCAATAATTTCCTGGTAAAACTGCCTTTGTCAAAAGTTGCACCCACAACGTATAGCGTGCCCGATGGTTTTAAATTTGTTGAGTTGGCGAGTATAGATTACGTAGGTAAAGGTATTGGCGATGCAAATGGAATGAATGGAATGGTTGCCAGTCTTAATTGGTTATACCTTTATGATGGCGGGTTATTGAAGCGTTACAGCAAAAAAACGGGTATAATTAATGATAGCATAAAGGTTACAGGAACTCCATATATGTGGGGTGGTCTTGACGCTGATATATGTGATAATGTTTATACCGGATCCCAGAAATGGGTGAGTGTTTATAATGCTTCCATGACACTTGCCGATACCATAAATATGCCTGACACTGTATTCGATGTGAAAATAGATGCTGGTCGGAAACTTTTATATGCTTGTGGCAAAGGATTTGTTAGATCGGTTAATATACCGTTTACGCCTCTTTCAATTGATAGTACAAACGCAACCTGTTCATGCAACGGTACAGCTACTGCTAACTTATGTGGTGGTGCCGACACCAGTAATGTAACCTATCAATGGAGCAATGGTGGTACAACCAGAACCATAACCGGACTTTGTGCCGGGAAATACAATGTTATAGTCACACTTGGCGGATGCAGCCCGGTAAAATATATTGATTCGGTAACTATAACGCAACCTACACCACTTGTTGCAACAATTACCGCAAAAACAAATGTTAAATGTCACGGAGGATTTGGTAATGCTACAGTGGGGGTAACCGGTGGCTCAAAACCATATGCATATTCATGGAGCCCGGGTGGTGGAAGCCAGGCAAAAGCAGACACATTATATGCAGGAAATTATACGGTAACTGTTACCGATTCTAATAAGTGTACCACTACTGCCACTGTTTCTATAACCCAGCCCCCACCTTTTACCGATACTGCAACCAGTACAACAGCCAATTGCGGCCTTAGCAATGGTACCTCTACAACAACAATAAGCGGTGGTGTTTCTCCATATAAATATTCATGGGCACCGGGCGGGCAGACAACTGTTACCGCAACGGGTTTAAAGGCTGGAGCGTATGTTGTCACTGTTACTGATTCAAATGGGTGTATAGCTAAAGCCACTACCATTGTGCCCGATGTGGGAGTTTCAGCAGGAATTAATGGTATTACCGCAGAAACATGCAATGGCGGAAAAACTGCTACCGCTACTATTAATATGTTAACCGGTGGTACTCCGGGATATACATATTCATGGTCTCCCGGTGGGCAGACCAATCAAACTGCTACAGGCCTTGCTGCTGTGACTTACACTGCTACCGTTACGGATGCCAATGGATGTATAGCTACCGATACCGTAACGATTATGCAGCCCGATTCGATAGATATATGGATGAAACCAACTAATATAGGTTGTAATGGAGACAGTAATGGTAGTGTAATTGCTTCGGTGAGTGGAGGAACTGGCCCTTATACGTATTCATGGAGCCCTGTTTCAGGTACCGATTCAACTATTACAGGTTTGAAGATTGGAACCTATACAGTAGCTGTAAAAGATGCGAATAACTGCCCTTCAACCGGATCAGTGACACTAACTCAACCCAGTAGTAGCCTTATAGTAATACTTATAAAGAAAATACCCGTAACATGTAATGGCGGAAAAAATGGTAGTGCAACAGTAGGGGTTCAGGGAGGCACCGGGCCATATTCATGGCATTGGAGTCCGTATGGTGGCGTTGACTCAACCGCTGATAGCCTGGCCGCAGGAAGTTATGTAGCCACCCTTACCGATTTTCATGGCTGTACTACATCACTAAGTGTCATTATAACTCAACCATCCACGGTGTTAAGCGATACTGTTTTAGGGAAGAATGATATTTGCGATGGAGATAGTAATGGTATAGCATATGCTGTTGTTTCAGGAGGTACATTACCATATACTTATACCTGGGGGGGCGGGCTTACAACGGATACAATAAAGGCATTGCCGGCCGGGGTATATACTGTAACTATACTCGATTCCAATCAATGTACCACAACAGGTTCTATTACTATTACGCAGCCACCTGCATTAAATGTAACCTTCATAAACACCCAAACTGCTTGCAATAGTAAAAATGGAAGCGTTACGGCCGTTACTCCCGGTTCTGGGATATATACCTTCTTTTGGAGCCCTAACGGAGAAAAATCTGCTAAAGACTCTGACCTTGCCTCAGGTGTTTATACCGTAACAATAACAGACTCTGCCGGATGCAGGACCTTTTTAACAGATACTGTCCCTCATAGTAAACCTCCAATAGTAACGATGAGTAAGGTAGCCGCAACCTGCGACAGTATCAATGGCGCAGCAATTGCCAATGTGAGTGGTGGTACAAGTCCGTACACTTATTCATGGACCCCGGGTGGGCAAACCAGCGATACGGCTAGCCGTGTTGGGCCGGGTATATATACTGTTACAGTAACCGATTCCAATGGATGTTCAACTACCAAGAGCATTATTGTTCCTGATTCAGGTGTAACTGCAAGTTTTGGTACTTTTAATAATATTAGCTGTAACGGATTGTCGGATGGAAGTGCAACAGCTACAATTACAGGTGGTACCGGGCCATTTTCGTATACATGGAGCACTGTCCCCCTTCAAACTAATGCAACCGCTACCGGCCTTGGATTAGGAACATATACTGTAATCATTTCAGATGTACATAATTGTTCGGCAACCGACACAATTACAATAACGCAACCGGCAGTATTAAGTGCTTCAATCCTTCCCGCAAACATTAAAAATGTTACTTGTTTTGGCGATAGTAATGGCAGCGCCATTGTTACCACTACAGGCGGCACAAAACCATACAGCTATTTATGGACGGATGGAGAGAAATTTGATACATCAAAAATGCTGAAAGCAGGCAATTACACGGTAACAGTTACAGATGCCCATAACTGTGTTACCACCACCACGGTAACTATTACCCAGCCAACCCAGCTTACTGTAACAAGTGGTACCACAGCTGCAACATGTGGTAACAATGGTGCTGCAACAGCAACCGGCCATGGCGGAACAGTGCCTTATACATATAATTGGGGAGCAGCCGGCGCGGGAGCAACCATATCGGGTATTGGCCCCGGTATATATACTGTAACCGTATCAGATTCTAACAATTGTACTGCTAACACTACCGCTACAATTATACATTCCGGTGATTCCATACATATTTCAGCCAGCCATAATGTTACTTGTTTTGGCGGAAACGACGGAAGTGCTACTGTAAAAGTTAGCGGAGGAGACACCCTTCTTTATGGTTTTGTATGGACGGGCGGGCAAAGTAATGCTACAGCAACAGGGTTAAAAGCGGGAATAGATACAGTTGTTGTAACTTATATAGCCAATGGGTGCCAGGATACTGTAATTGATACAATAACCCAGCCTTCAAAAATTACTTTAAGTGTGAGTGATTCAATAACATGTAGCAGCACAAGTTCTAATGCGCAGGTATTTGTTTCAGGCGGTATTCCGCCATATACTTATAGTTGGAACACAAGTCCTGTTCAAACAAATGCCATAGCAAACCTTCCCACAGGCACCTGGACCGTAACGGTTACCGATAATACTCATGTATGTCATGATACCCTGGTAGAGACTGTCGTCGTACCTGTTTTAAGCGCTAATTTTAAGCCTATACCTGATACTGTACTGGCAGGTGAGTATGTCTATTTTGATGATCTGAGTAAAAATGCAAGTACATGGTGGTGGACCTTCTACGGTAATGGAGTTAACTCTGATAGTGTTAGTCCTTATCAACAATATATTACTGCAGGGGTATACCCGGTGACGCTATATGTAACAGATTCGAGGGGTTGCCAGGACACCTTGGAGGAATTTGTTTACGTTATTCAAACCCTTTATATACCTAATGTATTTACCCCCAATGGAGATGGTATAAATGATGCATTTCATATAACAGCTGGGAATATGAAAGAATTCGACCTGGAAATTTATAACCGCTGGGGAGAGAAAATATTTGAATCGAAGTCACCTAATAATGACTGGACCGGCACCAGTGATGCGGGTGTTAAAGAGGCTGAAGGTACATACTATTATATTTTGAAAGCTGTTGACTACGAAAACAAGAGTTATAACCTTAAGGGTTATGTTGAATTGATCCGTTAAAGTTTAAACGAAACCTGTCTTCCTATTTCGAAATCTCAATTAATTGCTGCCGGCAGCCTTCATTTGTAATAATGCGGCATATATAGGTTCCTGAAGATAACCCGCCGGTATTTAACTGAAAGGTATTTTTACCTGAGATGCTGGACAATTTTCTGCTTATTAAAACTTCTTTACCTGAAATATCTGTAACCTCAATTTGCATATTTTCACTGGTAGTTGAAGTGAAACCAATTGTAACAGATTGATTTGCCGGGTTAGGATAAATGTTTATTCCGGAGATATTGTTAAGCTCATTTATTCCCAGGATAAGTGGAAGCAGAGTAACCTGTTTTATTGCATCAACACTATTACCCCAGCTATCGGTTATTCTAAGATCAAGGTCATAGGTGCCACTATTAAGCGTATGAGTGTTCCAGTTTGCTAATAGATTATTGCTCACTTCGTTTGTATCAATTCCTGTTATTGGTATCCATATAGTAGTACCCGTTGGCTCATAGAATAATTGCCAGTTTTTAAAGTGCATCCAGTTGCTTGTTGGCCCATTGTGTATCCATGCCGATCCATTTATTGGAGCAATAGAGTCAGCGAATAAATTACCTGTTTGGTTAATATTATCGAACCATGCAGTGCCACCATTTATGGCTGTAGGGTCTGCAGGTACCAGGCTTTGTATTACAATCAGCAATGCATTATCAATTGCTTCCGCAAGGCCCGAATTACCTATAGTGCCATAAGCAAAAATAAAAAAGCCATTTTTTTCACTACGTACATAACTATTAACTGTTGCGTTGCCTGCCGTTATAGTAGAAGTATCGCTGGTCCAATGGTAGCCACCTGAACCATCGACCAAATAATTATTGCCATACATCTTTGATCCATTCTCAGTACCAATTTCACCCGCAATACACCCAGATACATTGATGATAGATTTATGGAACACATAAAAACTCCAGGTTTGCACTGTACAATTAGTAAAGGTTAGTGTCCTGTCAGAAAGGGGAGTAGTGAAACTTGAATACGTTGCATTATCCGTAATACCCGATACTATTACAGAATCTTTTGGTTTATCGAACCACAATCCAATAGAACGTATTTTAGAGTTTGTAATGTTTATGGTTGAACTGCTGCTCGGCATCATTGCCCACATAACCTGGTAAACAGAATCTGCGCTTACATTATATTCGACTCCCTTAATGCCTGGCTGGCTTTTATTGAAGTGATATTTATATGCGGTATCATGTTTGCCAAACGACCAGTTAATTACAGCTGTATCAGGAAATTGGTGCCACAGCAAGCAATTTGTGGCATTTTTAATATTCAGGTTTACATAGTCTGCAATTATAATTTCTCCCACCTGGTTTGTTCCGTTAATATTAATAGTGGCTCTTGAACCCATGCCAGTGGTCATCCAGTCGGGCTGGGTAACATTAGTTAATGTCAATACTGCAGTATCATAAACCGAGCAGTTATGCGAGAAGCCACCATAACTAAGAGTAGTATTACTTATACTTACACTCGCTTTATTTACTGCTACCAAAGCGCGCTGGTAAAAATAGGCCTGTGGAAAAGAAACTGTGGATGAATCAATAATTACCTTTCCATTATTGAAAACATCCATATCTCCAATATTAGTAAGGTTTGCGTGCTTAATAATTAGTACGCCGTTTAATGCCACCCATATAGGCCCGTTGTGGTTAAGCGTACCTGTAATAACAAGTGTATCATAGGGTTTAACGCCTACAATCAATGTATCGGGATACGAGTTGATATGTTTGGTGTTAGTACTATTTAAATTAGGATGGAAGTTGTTGTATTTCTTTTCGAATTCAAACAACTGCGATAAGTTAGGAGTGTAGCCAGATTGGGTTGTGGAGTAATTAAATGTAGCAGGCTGTGCAGGCGGTTTAATTTGATTGAAAATGGCCTGCAAGTTTTGCTGTTGAGCAAGTAATATATGGCTTGAAAACAGGCAACCAAAGAGCAAGACTAATGAATTGATTTTTTTCATATTCAATCAATGTTATTACTCAAAGTTATAGAAAATCCCTAAAAGCAGGAAATATAGAGCCTGGTAACTACTGTTTCTTGCGGAACTGGCTTATAATAGAGTCTATCTTGGCACTCATAACTTTGCCTTCAGGTTGTTGTGTGCCCCTGTGACATGTATAACACATGATCATGTGAATGGTATCGGGCTTTGTTGAGTTGGTGAAATTGAAATAGTTCGCATTTAAATACGCTGTCATTTGCATCATATGACGGGCAATTTTCTTTTCATCTTTTGCATCGCTGGCAAAATCCAATTCTTTTTTAGTGGTATCGCTTACGCGGGCATGGCAAAAACCACAACGAACTCCCAATGAAATAGAATATTCACGCATAACAGCATGCAATTGCTTGTCTGTTATATCTTTTGGAAGAACTTGTAGGTTCTTAAATCCATCTTCATCGGGTGGGTTACTATTTACAGTAGTTGCGCCCATAGTTATAAAAATAACTGCCAATAATAATATGCTTACGTGCCACTTTTTCATAATGCTGTTTTTAGATTTAATAATGCAAAACTATAAAAATCAAATTGTCTTAAAGGCGAATACTTACTTGTACGGTGAAATTCTGTGGCGGGCCGAGAAGTGCCGGCCTTATCATATATGCCCTATTGAACAGATTTTTTACTATAAATGATACCTTAACGTTGTCACTTGTTTGGTAAGCCAGATGCATATCAACTATATAATCACCATGGTGATGCGCAGCACGAAATTCTGCCACACCGGGTACCGCTTCTGAACCCGGAGGTGCAGGCGGCGGCTCCTCGCCAATAAAAATTTTATCCATGTTAACCATAAAGCTGTTATAGCGTACATTTAATCCGTAGGTCAATTTTTTGTAAGAAACTTCAAACCCCAATTTTGCTGAAAAAAGCGAACGGTAATTAAGTATTTCGGTTTGAGAAAGAGAATCTTTTTGTGCAGAAGAAAGACCCGGGTGGGATGATTCATATTTTTTTACAGAATCCCGCTGGTCGAGATTTATTGGTTCAATGGGAGTAAACCCGAAAATGAGATGAGCCGGTAGTATACCGAATATCTTTCCGGCTGCAGTGTAAGAAAGATCAGCTCCGTAGATTAAAGCATTTTCAACATTAACTGATTGGAATCCCAAAAACCTTAGCCAGGTATCTTCAGATGGAGGAGTACCGGGTGGTGGCCAAAAACCAAATGAAAAATCTATAAGATTTTTATACTGGGTTTCAAACAAGGCAAGATCAATATAACCCAGCCACTTGCCCATTTTTATGCCCTGGTTTATACCTATTTCACTGCTATAGCCCGTTTCAGGCTGTATTAAAGGGTTTGGAAATATATTAATGGCTCCAATAGTAGTGTTAATATATTTTTCAGCAATTGAAGGGAAGCGGTATCCTTCACCGTATGAAGCACGTAAAAAAGTTGCTTTCGCAAGCTTATAGTTGGCTCCTGCCCTGAATACTACAGGTGAGTGTTGTAATGATGAGTCTATTTTGTAAGTCTCATAACGTAAGCCGCCGGTAAGTGTTAAATTATTCCATATTTTTTTCTCAAGCTGTAAATACCCTGCCTGGTTAGATCCGGTTCGGTCGCCGTATAGCTGTGCATCAACCAGGTCTTTACTTTCTACTACACCCGCTGTAAGTGTAAAGTGATATTTGAAGTTCTTCTGGTATTGAAATTCATAATAATACGATTGTGCTACCGAACCTTTATCGCTTCCGTAATCAACATTGCTCGACAGGAAATACCTTGCCTGTAAAGTAAAGCGGCTGCCATCGGGGGTATAGTAATTTATAAACGGATCAATAACCAGGCGCCTGAACAAGGCCTTTACAAGGGTTGATTTTGACCCTGTATCACCACCCAATGGTTTCAAAATACCGGTAGTATCATCGTTCCATCCTAAATAGGTAGCATTGTTCTGGTACATGTAGTTTGTTTTCACCCCAATCATTAAGCCATCAATATGTTTAAAGCGGTAGCGAGCCGTTAAGCTTATTCTTGCCCTTTGGTCGTTAGCGCCTTCTTCATAGCTTACTTCATTCTGAAGATTACCACTGGCTATAAGATCTAACTGGCCAAATTTATGGCTATGCATAAAAGATAACCCATTAAAATAAGGTTGCTGTGTACCATCCCACCATCTGGCATCAGGCAGTGAAGGATTCGCATAAACACCCTGGTAAAACCCTATGGTTGTTAAAGGTGTTGAAGTAGGGTATGCTGTTCTTACGTTTATTACACCATCTAAAGCACCCGATCCGTATAGTACCGATGAAGCACCCTTAATTACTTCTATTTGCTGAATCTGTTCCATAGGCAGAAAATCCCATATTACATCACTGGCATCGGGTGTAAGTTCGGGCAGGCCATCTACCAATAAAAGCACACGGCTACCTGCCCCATACGTCCAGCCACTACCGCCGCGTATATTGCATTGCTGGTCAACTACTGTCACTCCGGGCACATAATCCATGGCTTCATCAACCTCACGCATACCTGTATTTTGAATCACATCTCCTTTTAAAACCTGCATGGATACATTTTCCTCTTCAATGTTTTTTCCATATAAACTGGCACTTACTACAGTCATTTGCAGGCCCTGTGAAACAGGTTGCAGTAATACATTTTCAGTTGTTTCGGTTCCTGTAGCGTTTATTTTAACAACCTTATCCTGGTAAGTTATGTAGGAGAAAGTTACAGTATGGCTACCACTACTTACATCTATTTTATAATGCCCGTTTAGGTCAGTTGTAGTGTGCAGGTTACTGTCAACAGAAACAACTACACCTATAAGAGCTTCCTGGGTGGCAGAATCTTTAATTGTTCCCTTTAAACTGCTTTGGCCAAAGGATAAGTTGCTTATAAATAATAATATTAAAGACGAAGCGAGTTTTGTAAATACACTTTCACTTCTATACGCACATTGGTAAATATATTTCATCAAATTTCTGAGCTTTTCACAAAAGTAAAAATATTGAATGTATTATCAAATTTTTAGCACTGTCTTTTTATTCAATGATTTAGCATTCAAAAAAATATTTTAGAATACTACAATGTATATGAAAGAGTTAAATTTTCATAAAAGTATTTTTTCCTGTTACTATATTTTATAACTAATTGCCTTATAAATCAAATGGTATGGATTACACGCATAAATTTTAGAATATTGCCAATAATTGGCTGTTTTTTGTATATTTGCTCCTCAATAACCAACTTTAAAATAAACATCATGAAGAAATTTACAAAATTGTGCTTTTTTGCTTGTGCAGGTTTTGTTGCCGTTGCAACACAATCTTCAGCACAAATTTCAATAAGCGGTGCTGATATGCCTGTTGCCGGATCAATGGTTGTATTAGCTACCGATTCTACCTCTGGCTACACACCGGGTAACCCAAATGCAAGTGCCCAGGCTTGGAACTTTAGCGCATTGAACAAACAAAAAGTTGCTAAAGTTTCTTTCATGGCCCCGTCTTCAACTAAATATGCATCGGTTTTCCCTAGTGCTAACCTGGCTGATTCTACTATTGGTACTACAGGTTTTTACTTTTTTACAACCAGTGGCAGCCAGTTTGCTGTTGAAGGTTCTGAAAGTATTATTAATGTTGCTTCTTTAGGTGTATCATTCCAGATAGAAGTAAACCTGAATCCTGTATTCGTACAATCTGTACTTCCTGCAACTTACAAAACCACCGATGGCGGAGTGAGCAATGGACACGAAACCTTCAGTAATTCATCACTTGCATTGTTTTACGATTCTGAAAAAGTAGTTACACAAATTACTTATTCTGATACTGTAGATGCATATGGAACAATGACCACCCCAACAGGTACCTATAATGTATTGCGTCAAAACCACCACGAAGTGGATATTGACTCATTAAAAGTACGTAGTACAAGTGGAAAGTGGTCAGTTGCCCCTGTTGCAGGCGCAGTTAGTAAAAAGACTGTTCACCAGTACAACTGGTATTCAAACAGTATTGGCTATATTTTAGTGCAAATGAATATGGATAGCAATACCAACAATGTTAAGAATGTAATATGGGATACTACTGCACCAGCAGGTATTAACGAACTGAGCTACAATGGCAAAGTAAGTGTTTTCCCTAACCCTTGTACCAATCAAATTACTTTCCAAACCTTTAATAATGGCTTACAGTACATCAATATATACGATGTAGCCGGAAGGAAAATTGAACAAGATGAAATGAAGAACGGAACAAATAATGTAAACACTTCTGCATACGCTCCGGGAATGTATTTATATACTATGACCGATAAGAACGGCAACGTAGTTGACCGTGGTAAATTTATGGTGAAGTAAGTAAACAAACTATAATTGAAAAGCCCCGCAGTAATGCGGGGCTTTTTTTATGTTCCCCTTCTGAGGAGGGATGCTCTGAATAGATGTTTAATCATATCCTTAAGGGGCTTTGAAGTTTGCCCTCTTTTTTTCTCCTCCAGGTGCGAGAAGCGCTTCTTTTATCTATGTAGAAACAGTTTCTAATTCAGTATCGGTGCTCTATGTCTGAAAGAAGGGGAGTTGTTATGATTATTGGAATTAAAGCCCTTGGGGAGCCTAATTAGCAGAATGCGATTAAAGTGAACGTTCTAGAATACAGAAAAGGTTTTATATCCTAACCCCTAATACAAGTATATCATCCAGCTGTTCTTCTTTCTGTTTCCAGCTATCAATAAAACTTTCAAGGTGCTTGGCCTGGTCGGCCATATTCAGGTGTTTAATTTCTAACAGCAGTTCTTTAAACCTTTTCGAACTGAATTTCTTTCCCTTTTCGCCACCAAATTGATCGGTGTAACCATCAGAGAACATATATATCGTATCGCCTTCTTTTACTTCTGTTTTAAATACATCAAATCCCTGGTCTTCTTCTGTAAATCCACCTATGGCCTTTTTGGTAGGCTTAAATTCTTCAAGGCTGTTAGCGCCTTTGCGTATAACCCATAGCGGCCTGTTAGCGCCCGAGAAGGATAATTGCTTGCCTCCGTTCTCATTCTGTATGCAGCACAGGGCAATATCCATGCCATCGCGTGTAGAGCTGTTATCGGTGGTTTGACGCAACGATTTGCGTATGCCTTTGTTCACAATTGATAATATCTCTCCGGTATGTGATGTTTGATGAGAGGCGTCGTAAAGTTTCTCATAGCCTATCAAACTCATAAATGCTCCGGGTACACCATGGCCGGTACAATCTGCTGCACCAAAGTATATTTCATCTTTGTTATGCAGGAAAAAATAAAAATCGCCACTTACAATATCCTTTGGCTTGAACAGTATAAAGCTATCGGGCATTATTTCGCGTATTGTTTCAGGTGCAGGTAAAATTGCATTCTGAATTCTTTTGGCATAACTGATGCTATCGGTTATTTCTCTATTCTTTTGTTCTATGCTCTTATTCTGAAAATCGAGTTCATTATTTAATTTTCGTTTTTGCCTATAACTTCTGTATACATATATGGCAAAGCCCATAACCAATAATAGAACAACTATGGTAGAGTAGGTTACTATTTTTTGCCTTTTAAGTTCACTATCTCTTAAGGCAACTTTTTTTTCTTCTTCAACCCGCTTCATTTCCTGTTTTATTTCAAAGTCGAGCACGGCTAAAAATGGTTTTATGCTTTTCGCATATTTTTCATCGTACATAAAATCACCTTCATTAAGATCGGCGTTGTATCGTATCATGGCCAATGGAGCTTGTAAAAGCTGGCTGATATCAACACCATCTATTTTTTTAAAAATACTTACCTCAATATCATAAGCCGAAAAGCCTTGTTTGCCACGGGCAAGGGGTACATTTTTAGTAGAGAAGGTTATACACTTTGAAATATAGCCGGGTTTTGAAAAAGTGAACATGTATTCGGTATCGGCATGGAGGACAAAAATAAAATCGCCATCAGGTGAAGTTGCCTTTTGCAATAAAGTACTGTCAGAGAATAATGAAATTACTGCACCCTGCAAAGGCTGGCCATTTTCAGTGACTGTTCCTTTTACTTCAATTGACCATGTTGGCTTTTCAGCAAACGCTGTTAATGAAAAGAAAATGCCAAGCAGTAATATAATTCGTTTGAGACCCATTGACAGGCAAAGATTAGCTGCTACAAATGTATTACAATCTGTCAATTATTGAATAGAAATGAAATTGTTATATAAGAATTGGCTGTTTGCCTAATCTGTATAAATGTGAGTGTTTTGGTTCCCTTTTATCTTGAATTTTCTCACACGGAATATTTTGTAGAGCACAACATTTACAACAAGTGATGCGGCAGCCACCTCAACTATCCTTTCAGCTGGGAAGTTGTCGCTGGTATACCCGCT